>Ga0114919_10004451_pt1 | contig 11245 bp, 4 predicted proteins | sample BlataG_FD_88682 | JGI IMG/M metagenome (GOLD analysis project Ga0114919, IMG submission 88682) | Deep subsurface microbial communities from Black Sea to uncover new lineages of life (NeLLi) - Black_00105 metaG | ecosystem: Environmental > Aquatic > Marine > Oceanic > Sediment | place: Atlantic...
TATCTATTCTCTTAATGTACACACCATCCTTTGCCTTGCTAGCATTTATGAGCCCTGGGCTAACCCGGTTGAAAGCGTCCTTTATCCTTTTGCCCCTAATCTTACCCTCCAAAAGCAATTCCAGCCCGAGAGGGTCTCGTATCTTCTCATAGATGTCACAGATGGCGACACTTTTATTTATCGATTTACCGCAAAAGGGACAGGCCTGGAGTTCAGGATACTCTTTCATTGATAGATAATGGACGCTGCCACTAGGTTCGAAATGAACACTGGTGGCGACGGCCCAACACAAATATGTCCTATCACCTTTAACTTTCAAGAGCTTGTTTCTTAAGGCCTTAAGGTAGTATCTCAGGTGTAGGGAATGCTCGTGGAAAAGAGCGGGGTTAGAAAAGCCGTCATAGGGCTGCAAGTGATCCCTGGCAGCCTCACCGTCAGCACCTTCCAGGGGTAGTCTCCGTGTCACCCGGTACATGTTGCATTTATCAAAGAGACCAAGCACCATGCTCACTGCATCGTCATACGAGGCTACAAAGTCCTTGCTGACATAGAACCAGACGTTGGGATAGCGTGGCATCTCTTTGGGAAATCCTACCTTAGAAATCATTGGGTACTCCCAACCCTTTATGGATATCGTAAGCATCTTTTACCTCCAAATGTTACAGGAAATTTGAATGACTAAGGGATCGATATTTAGCAAAGTAATAAAACCTATAAAGACTTGCTTTTCAAAACCTTACTTTTCGGATGATTCATAGCAATTTCTGTCTTTTTAGAAGTTTTTCGCCAGGCTTTGCTGTTATAAGCAGTTGCATCTAATCTCCTGTTTCTCTTCTTGCCTTTTCTAATACCTCGTTAATATACGATGCCTTAAGTTCTGTATATTTAGAACCATCTAAACCAGCTTCCGTACTCCACTGTTTTTTGAGCTCAAAATAAGTCTCAGATTCTTCTGGATGTCGTCTGAGATAATCCCGAAAGAGTAACTTATCTTTATGTTCTTTACTTCCCGAAAATGTTATATGAATATGTATATGTAATTCCCTTTCTTTATACCTGTATGGTCCTGAGACAAAAAGCCTTTCTGGAATGGTGCCAGCTTGAGGATTATGTTTATATCCCTTAGATTCTAAAAGTTTAACTATTTTTAGCGTATATTCCCGGCTTGTTATTATCAAAATGTCAATGATTCCTTTTCCACCTAATCCTACAACTGCTGTGCTCCCTATATGTTCAACTTCAACCTGATAGGGAATTACATTGCAAATAAATTGTTTTATCCCCTTGAATATTTCATGCGCTTTGCTATCGTAAGGTAGTATTCTTATAGCTTTCTTCATCGAGTTTCGTCTAACGATGGCTTTTGGAAGAAAAGTGAAGTCTTGTCATTGCTAACTAATTCCCCTGGTTGTTTTTCGGTGATTCTTAACAAGAAAAGCATCAGAGTCGCTGCAATCCAGAGACCGGCAAAGACCCTTATACCTGTGATAATTGCTCTGGGTATTGTGTTAAAGGGATACAAAAAGATATGACGCCCTAAGCCCGACAAAAGGTGAGGAATCCATAGGAGACCAACACCAATAAAGATAAAAACAATGATCTCAAGAAGCCTTCTTCGCCACAGGAGAAAATTTTCTTTGAGAGCACCCTTAAAATCGTAATCTCTACCAACTATCAGATAAGCTACAAAAAGTAATACGATGGTGATTGCGGGACTATAATAAGAAAAAAGTGTTGCACGAAATCGAATCCTTTGAAAGACAGCCATAATGTGAGGAAGATACGATATAGCAAAGAACAAGAGATTAAAGAAAAATAAGTGCTTGAAATGTCGTACAGCACAAGAAAGCACCAAAGATTTCTCTACCTTTCTTTTATATCGAGCCTCTTTGAAGGCAGTCAAAATAGCCCCTTGTAGCAATGAAACTACAATGCAGGCTAAATAAAGACCAGCAATAGCAAAGACAATGCGGGCAATGGAAAAAGCAGGAAAGTCCAAGGATCCGGGGAACCATTTAGTAAATCTCAAGGCTGAATACCAGTTAAAAAGGGGATGAGAAATTAGAAATATCCCGGCAACAGCTACTGTAGGCCAGAAATTCTTTTGTAAGAAATTCTTAGAGGAGTTTAGACTCGAATCAGATATCGTATTTAAAAGTCGCTTAAATGGTCGGGCCATAATTAAAATCGCTAAAATTATTAAAGGATTAAGAATCGGGATGTCCGAAAAAACATTCATGCTACGAGCAGAACCAAGAATCGCTGATAAGGAAGAAAATTTTAGAGAAGAGATTATTCCGAAAAATGTCGGCTTTTCCAATGGGAGAGGTACCTGTTGCATTTTATAAAAAAGGAAGCGTGAAGCGGCTTCATATGCGAGATTTATTAGACAAATTCCTAAAATCAGCCAGAAAACCCATCTGTTCTCACAAATTATTTTCCAGCCTTTTTTAAAGATGGGAAAATAGGACTGCAAATCTTGGAAATAGCAGAGTTCTCCTTGACTTTTCGCCTTAATTGCCAATAACTTTTGGAAGAGCAATCCTACAAAGCATATTGCTGAAAGAATACTTATAACAGTCATAAACTGATTAATGTCCATATTCATTTACCCTTTTGTTTTCTGTTTTTCTTGTTTTTTTAGATGTCCGTACTTGCTTTCCAACATTCCATATCACAAAACCTAAGAACGCCAAGCTTACTATTATAGCCACAATATCAACTATGAATTTTAGTGAATCCAAGAGGCATCACCCAATATGTACTCCCCGATTTGCTAACTTCTAACTCCACAGTGACTTTTTTTCTCCAGCGCCTGCCGGGGAGTCAGCTCGGCGATGCGAATGTCTTCCTCGGTAGCCAGGTGGATAGTCTTCACATTTACATCGCCAATGCGGACCGAAGCGGTACCACTGCCTCACACTTACTCCTTGATCTCGAATTCTTCTGTTCTAATTATCGTGCCCTCTGCGGATTTTACTTCTACCTGCCATTTCCCAGCCCATTCCTTCATAATTCGCTTCGAACTCCATGTCCTCCAGCAATTTGGCCCTACTTTCAGGTGGATTTCAGCCCTTTTCTCATCGCCGTGGTACCAGACATGGGTAATAGAGGTCGTATCCTTCGCTCCTTCGATCAAGGTAAAGCAACAAACCTGCCTCACAGTATCTGCAAATACTGTATCTACCCCTATGGGCTCCCTATTCTGAACCGCTGTGCAGAATTTCATGTCTGTCACCCGCAATGTATCCTCTGCCTGTGCGAAAACCTGTCTTCCCTGGGTTAAGAATAACAACGCCAGACAGAAGAGCGAGAGGTAATTTTTCTTACTCATTCCACCTCCTTGTTGTTTGTCAATTAAAATACCCTAAAAACTATCCTGTCAACTTTACAGGATTCTTTGGAATCTGGTATAACTTCCAGTTTATGTTCACCGGCCTCGGGTTTCCATATATACTTAAATGGGTATCTGCTTTTACAGAGAATTTCCCCATCAAGTTTAAAGAGCACTGCTCCTATGTTCTCGTCCACCTCGGCTCTGAAGACTATCCCCTGCGATGAGAGAGAAACCTGAGGGTCTATTTTGAAGATATCACCATTGGATGGTGTGACAATTCTTATTCTCTTATCTTCCCTGGAAGCAAATCCTTCCCTTCTAAGAACGGGCAGATTATTTTCTTCAAGCCATTTGTCGTAAATGGGCGGATAAATTTCGGCGACCCTTCCAGCGTACTTATAATGAACATCGCAAGTTTCGTCAGGTTCTGTGCCAGGGATAAACACCTCTTCAACTACATTGGGGCATATATCCTTTGGGAGTTTTCCTGATCTAATACAAACCTTTAGACGAACCAGAAAAGGAGATTCTTCAAACGAGGGAGGATACTCTTTTCGGTGGAGTTCGATCATAATATCTCTGAACAGAGGCGCTGCTCCGGAAATGCCAGAAATCCCCTTCATCGGAAAGCCTTCAAAGTTACCCACCCAAATGCCCACCACATATTTTGTCGTAAATCCTACGCACCAATTATCCCTGTAATCCTTTGAAGTCCCTGTTTTGACAGCACAGGGAAAAGGAAGATCCAGGGGGCTGTCTTCACCAAAGGATTTTATCCGACTGGAATTGTCTGAGAGGATATCAGTGATAATGCAGGCAACCTCTTTTGAAAATATCTTTTTCTCCTCTGTTTTCCAATTCAGGTTTTTGCCATAAGCATCCATCATTTCCAGAATTGACCTTTCTGATTCCAAAACCCCTCCTCTGGCGATGGTCCTGTAAGCGCGCACCATTTCTAAAAGTTTAACTTCACCTGCACCGAGTGCCAAAGACAATCCATAAAACTGTGGCTCTTTATCGAGACTCTCAAAATTCAACTCTTTCAACAGATTGTAGAGCCTCTCTACCCCGATCTTGTCTAAAAGATAAACGGTGGGGACGTTCAAAGATGCGGCAAGAGCCTCCCTTAAACTCACCGGTCCGTGATATTTCCAACTGTAATTTCTTGGCGCAAAGAGAGTCCCGTCAGAAAGTCCAAATTCAAGGGGGATGTCGGGCAGGATGAACGAGGCTGGTAGTCCATCCCTTAAGGCAAGAATGTAGGTGAAGGGTTTGATGGCGGAGCCGGGCTGACGCAGGGACAGACATCCATTCACCTGACCCTGCTCCGGGTCAAAGTAGTCTTTAGAGCCGACCATTGAAAGGATCTCCCCGGTTTGGGCATTCATAACCAATATGGCTCCCTGCTTGACATGATGTCTTTTCAGGGATTCAAGGGTAGTAAAGAGGAGCTTTTCGAGGTTCTCTTGCAGTTCAAGGTCAAGAGTGGTCACAATTTTCCTGGGATTTTCAATCCCTGACCTTTCTATCTCCATCAGGACATAGTCAACAAAATGGGGTGCCTTAAAATTTAATTCCCCGGGCACAAAGGGGATATGTTCCTGAAGGGCAAGGGAAAAGCCTAATGAATCTACAACATTTTCAGAGAGAAGGGACTTCAAGAGCCTTTCCCTTTCTCTTAAAACCCTTTGAGGATGTATATATGGATTTAATCGAGAGGGTGACTTGGGAATTACAGCGAGCAGGCTCGCTTCTCCCAGAGAGAGCTGTCCTGCGGGCTTATGGAAATAGAATTGGGATGCCGCCTCAACCCCGAAGTTTTGAAACCCATAGGGAGCCCGGTTGAGGTAAATCTCCAGAATCTCCTTTTTGCTAATATGTAGTTCTATCTTTAAGGCATATAGAATTTCAATGCATTTGCTAAACAGATTGCGATTTTTAAAGCCCAAAGCCATCTTTGCCCCTTGCATGGTTATAGTAGAGCCACCTGCTACAATCTTTCGTTTCTTGATATTTTCAAAAAGTGCCCTCACAAGGGCTAAAGGGTCAACCCCAGGATGTTGCCGAAACCTCTTATCCTCTCTTAGAACCGTTGCCTCCACCATCCATTTAGAGATTTCATCAACTGGTACCCAGATACTTGTTTTGTAATCTTTTGACAAAACCTCCCTCAAAAGTTTACCGTTGCGGTCCAGAACTTGGAAAGAGCAGAAATTCTTCGGCCAGAGTCTCTCTCTTTTGGGAGGAATGGCAAAAAACAACAAGAGAGAAAGCCCCAGAAGAGAAAAGAAAATATATTTCTTTTTTAAAAATTTCATTCCTATTCTATCTCAATAAATTTCTGTGGAGTCACACCGAATACCTCCGGGGAGTACATCTCCTCAGCCTTTGTTGAAGGCAGGAGGAATCTCCCACCCGTTGTTGCCTTCAAAAAATAAACCCATGTGTGCTCTTCAGGAAAGAGATGCTGTCCGAAGAGAAGAATCCTGTCGTCATAACGTTCTTCATGGTCGAAACTCCCCCACCAGTGACCTTTTCTTCGCCTCATCTCCTCCCGGTGCTTTCTCTCAACTTCCTCTGACTCTGTGGCAAAATAGGTTTGTACTACTTCAAATCCAGCCGGTATCGGGTCCTCTACTACTGCAAAGAGCCTTGTCTCTGGAACGACGATGTGGAGAATAACCTTATAAAGTTCACCCCGCTTGAATCTCCTGACCTGTTTCCCATCAAGGGTTAGAATTTCTTTCCAGATGTAAAATCCCTCATCTAAGGCAGTGGGGTTCTCTTTAAAGGCGTAGCTCATCCTCACTACATAGTAAAGCCGTCCTTCGCCCACCTTAGAGATTTTGATCGGCAGAAGGGTATCCCTTGGAATTGACTCAAGTGAAAACAAGGATTTTCGGGGCGGCTCATTAGTTCTCCCCTTAAAGCTCTGTTTTAAGATCTCCTTTTCGTCTAAGATAACTCTGGCAACAAAATCGGGCTCTTCCTTTTCATACTTTTTGTAATAGGTCTGGAAGGCATCAAAGACAAAGGCATTTTCGTGGGTTGTGGGTTTGGACTTTTTACTTCGCTCTTGAACCATCCACCTCATAACCTGATCTTTGTAGGGAAAGGGTAGCTCAAGTTCAGTAAAAGTCTGGAGCACAAACCCGGTTACCTTTGCTGGTGACGGAAATGTCCAGCCACGGTTCTCACTCTCCTCAAAATGCGCTGTGGTAGGTGAAATCTTTACCTTATTGAGAATAATCCGGGAAATTTCCTCTTCAAACATATCCCCAATGTTTAAGATTCTTCCTGCTTTCAAAAACAGGGTCTTACCAAAGATAGGAATCTGCTCTCTCCGTTCAAAAAGGTTGAAGACATAAGGTCTTTCTCCCTCTCCCCAAAGGCAAAGGGAGTAAAGGCAGAATGCCTGAGTGGTCAATCGGGCGTATTCGTTGTAGGGATATGTCCAGTCCACATCTCTCCACCGCAAAACCTTTCTCAAAAACCCTATCCCCGTCTTAATCACCCCTGAGTCTACTGAATAACCACTATCCTTGGCCTTTTTGAGGATATACATCGTATAGGCGGAAAGATATGGACAGGGAATATTTCCCCCTTTGAAATATACAAACCCACCATCGGAAAGCTGATAATCTGGCACCTCATTCAAAACACACTGCACAGAATCCCTCAACGCCTTGCCGGTCACGGGGGCAAGATGAAAGGTATTGATGAGCTCCTCACCGACAATGAGGGGAAGAATCCTTGAAATCCGTTGCTCCAGGCATCCATAAGGGTAGTCCAAAAGATGCTCTATGCCCCTCTTCATTCCCGCAAGAATAGATGAGGAGAGGATTATTTCCAGCCCTCCCATATTTTCGTAGATATTCGACGGTACAATAATTCCCTCAAGGCTCGAATCCTGGATTGATGAGAAAGTGGCCACCGCCTCAACAAGGGGTGGGAGATTTACCGGTATTTTTATTTTCAGGGCATCCTTTTCTTTGCCCATCTGGGCGTTAAAGGCAAAGGTCGCCACACCCTTTTTCTCAGCTACAAAGGAGAACAAAACCTCTTTACTCTCATTTGGGGCAAGCGCAATTTCTTTAACATTCTCTTCCACGAGTTTTATCCCCTCTGCCTTACATTCCACTTTCGCCTTATGCTCCTCGTTTGTCCTATTATGGAGGACAATGCCCCCTTTAAACTCGTCCCCCACCCGGGCAAGTCTTGGCAATGATGGGGTCAGGATAAAGGGGAGGTTCACCACAAAGGTGGATTCAGCCGAACCAAACTCAGAGTTCTTGGTCTGGGCCACAGCCATAATTCGGAATTTGGTCAGGTTGTCTGGAAGCACAAAGGTCACCTTCCCTCTGCCTTGTTCATCGGTTCTTAGGTCACCCTTGTAGAAGGCGGTAGAGATAAACTTCTCTCTATACAAAATCCCTTCAACACCTCCTCCCCCTCCTCTTTCTTCTCCCTTTTCTCCGTAGCTTCTCTCACCTATCACATGGAGACGGGATTCGATGGTCTTTACCGAAAGGGGTCTTGAGCCATAAAAGGATATGAAGGGGTCGGGTGTCCTAAAATCTATGAGGTTTAATACGCCCACATCCACAGCGAAGAGAGCAACCTCTGCATTCTGAGCCCCCTCTTCCTTATAGTTTTGCACCTCATAAAATACGCTCATGCTGTCACCAGGACAATATTTCTCTCTATCTGACCAGGTCTTAACTTGAAGGCGCTTTTCCTTTGCATCTACTTTAAGATTTGCGTAACCGATCTTAAACTGCGGTTTACCCAGGTCTTCTTCCTTCTCTTCATCCCAAGAAAGTTCTGGCATCCGTCCACGGATAAGCGTCACACAGACATAAATATTGGGTATGTCAGCAGAACTCAGGGGAATCTCTACATAATCGGCATTGCCCTGGAGTTTTGTGATAAATTTTCTCAAGACCAGCTCCCTTTCTACAGTAACCATGGCATTTGCGGAATCATAAGGCGATTTGACCAGAATCTTTGCGGTGTCGCCAGGTTCGTAGGTTTCCTTGTCCGGGACAAGCTCAATGATGTCGTCATCCCTCATCTGCCATCCAGCATATCCTCGACCCGCCACATAGAAATTGACTTTAGTAAATGTCTCTCTTCTCTGCTCGTCCTTTGCTTCAGCCCTTATAAGGTAATAGCCAGGGGCTTCAGGGACAAAATAGACGAGTGTGGAATCCCTGCTACTGGTGGCTTTTTCGCTTTTCACCTCTTTTTCGATTCGCTCTGAAACCCATTCGTACCTCCCGCCGAACCTTGCTTTTTTGACCGATTTCCATTCCACTTTGAAGAGTTTCATTGAGACACCTTTGCCGGCCACCTTTTCTCCAGAGGGTCTTATGGCAATCAGGGCGGTTTTTACCGTATCTCCCAATGTATACAGATATTCGGAGGTCTTCAGACCTAAAAGTATGTTGGATGAAAAGGCTATCCAGTTCTGCCTTCCTGAGATGCTCCTTTTGTTAGGTGCCGTTACGGTGCCTTCCAGGGTTATGGCGGAAGGGATTTTAATATCTGCCAGTGCCAGTTTCAGCTTAACCGACAGTTCCCCTTTCTCATTCAACTTTCCCGTTCCCGTCCCCAGGACTTTCTTTTTTTCAGGTTCATATCCTCCAAAAGTATATTTCTCATATTGGGGATAACGCAAATGATGATATTGGCTTCTTAAACTCCATTTCACATCTGCATCCTTCATCAACATGCCAAACAGGTATCTACCCAGAATTTTCCCTTTAAATATCTCTCCTGCGATGAACGTATCCCTTTCGGCAAATGCCTTCACTTCAAACTCTGCCGGCCTATATGCTTCAACCCGGAAGTAGTGGGGATAGAAAGTGTATTTCTTCTCTGGAAGACTGAGTCGGATGGAATAGACCCCGGTTGGTGCATCCTCTTTAAGCGATAAATCCTTAAAGAGGGCGCCGAATGAATTTAAGTTTAAGGTGTCCGAGGCAATCTCCTCATTCCTTGAATTTATAACTGTGAGCAGGGCTCTCCTGGTTTCTGGCAGAATCCATTGCCCTTTCTTTTTCTCTCTCAATATCCCTTTGATGTGAACGGTCTCCCCTGTCCTGTACAGGCCCTTTTCAGTAAAGATATAAGCACCATATTCTTCAGGTTTTATATCCCAGTTGTATGGGACGTTGAAGCGCCAGGGCTCTATGCCAAAGTTCCATCTGTTTGAAAAGACCTCACTACCTTCTTTTGAAAGTATGATCCACAGTGAAGGATCGTAACGATAGACCCAGGAGCACATCTGGTATTCATCTTCGTACTCGTAAGTCCTCTTCCCCCTTTCAAGCCCAAATTCAGCCCATCCAGGGAATTCACAAAGCCCGTTTTCATCAGTGAGTCCTTCCCATAAGATCTGATTGCTCTTTTCTCTGAATTGAACCCTTACATTCTCTACTGGTTTGGTGGAATTCAGGGAGGTCACCCAGACAAGGTTGTTTTCTGGCGAATATTTCCAGGTCAAACCAAGGTCGCCCACTTCCAGAAATGCCTTCAGGTATCTCCGTCTATTTTGTCCCAGATTGTCGAATTGGACAAAGACCAGGCCAGTTCGCCGTTCGCCAAGGACTTCTCCGGTTTCGATTGGCAGCCTGATTCTTTTATTTCTGTACTTCCTGTAAGTATCAGCTTTCCACCATCTTTTCACCTTAAAGAAGTCGGAAGAGCCTGGTTCATACCTTGAACGGGAATCAAAGCTGAGTCCTTCAAGAAACGGCACAGCACTATCGGGGTCTATTTCAGTCATTTCCAGATAAACACTGTCCACGTTTACGAATTTGGCCGGGTATCTCAAGCTTCCTTTTGATTCCACAATATTTATCCCTGTGGGAATGTCGGCATGAGGTTTATAATCTCCAACTTTGACAATAAAATCATAATTTCTATCCAGGTTATTTCCGAAAACATCTTTCAAACTCCTGCTTATCCTTACCTTGTATTCTGAATCAGGTTCGAAGGGAAGATCAAGCTCAATTAAATTACTGCTCCATTCCCACTCTCGGTATTTCTGAGGGATTTTGACCTCAGGATTAAGCTCCATATTTTTTATAACTTCATTTATGGCTACCTGGTTTGAAAAACATAATTTGAGATAATCATCCGCTGCCATCTTATCCGAGTGGTTAAGAAGAGAAAATAGATTGTATGTCCGTAGAGTAATAACTCTTATCTGGGAAAGACCTATATTCCCCACCTTTGCAAGAAGTCCAGGATAAAGGTGGACATCTATCTGTGACTCAATAGGATAGCTTTTCTTCGGTACAAGAACCAGTGTCCTTTTATTCTCCCACCCCTTAAGAGGCCAGTCCTTCTTTTCATCGTCCATTAAATATCTAACACGGAATGGAATCTCCTCTTTTGTCTGTGTAGGATGCGAAGGTTTTACAAAACCACAACCATTTGAGGGCATTCCCCGAGTCGCGATGATCTGAATCTTGTTCCTAATCCTTTCCGGCGCCATTTCCATATTGAAATAGAGATATATATTAGTCTTGGGCTCCACAAAATGAGACTGATGATAAGGATAAGACCCGAGGAGATTAGGCCGTGCACTCTCGAAGTTCCAAGACGTGTCCCTTTCTAATTTCATTCCGGTAAGGGATTGGACCTTCTCTTTTTTCAATGCAACCTTAAATTCTGTTGCCGCAGGAAGGGTATCAGAGGGGATAAAGGCAAGAGTCCTTGTCCCCAGCCATCTGTATTTGCCAGGAGTGGGCGGTTCAATCTCTAAAGGACCTTCTGTTTCCTCCCTTGGAACTGCCTGAAGGGCTGTCATTGGTTGATTAAAACCCACAAGGATTTTACAGGTTTCTAGTCTCCCCTCAACTTGCCCTATGGGCGATATGTGGGTAACCTTTAAGGGCA
>Ga0114919_10004452_pt1 | contig 11244 bp, 13 predicted proteins | sample BlataG_FD_88682 | JGI IMG/M metagenome (GOLD analysis project Ga0114919, IMG submission 88682) | Deep subsurface microbial communities from Black Sea to uncover new lineages of life (NeLLi) - Black_00105 metaG | ecosystem: Environmental > Aquatic > Marine > Oceanic > Sediment | place: Atlantic...
AACGCGAACTGCTCGTATGCTCCGGCGCTCGTCGCATAGCTGAGCGTGCTCCAGCGCGTCGAGTTGCGCAGCCTGAGCGTCGCGTCTAGCTCCTCGTTGACGGCGTCCACCGTGCGCCAGTCTGGCCCGGGGTTGTCCACGGTCACGCCAGCGTAGGGCGTCTGCAGAATCGTAATATCGCCATCATTGACATTGCGGTCCTCACCGGCCACCTCTGCCTGGAAGATGGGCTGAGGCGCAGCGTCACCTGAGATCGGAACCACGAACGCGTTGGTGTTGCGGTAGGTGTAGCCGTTGATATCGTCGGCCACTACCATGTCGCCAATGCCTATAGGATGGGGAGGCCCTGCGGCAGCGCCGGTGACAGTCACCTCACCCTCGGTCCGTGTCGCGGCCACGCGCGTGTTGTCGTAGTGGCTGCGGCTGAACGCGGTCAACGACGTGCCGGTGGCGTCGTCATTGAAATGGAAGTAGGACAGCGCCGCTGCGACAACGGACATCTGCGCCCACACTTCGGCGCAGCCGGTGAGCAGCGTCAACCGGATGCCGCCGGTCTGCCAAGCCGAGGTGTTGAAGCCGAGCGACTGCAGGACCGTGATGAGATTGGCGAGCGCTTGGGCGCGCGTGACGGTCGTGCGGACCTGCTCCAGAGTCAGCGGCATATCAGAGACTTTCTTCGATGAGCTCGACGCTCAGATCGTCAATCCCGACCGTCAGATTGAACGGCCCTTCGCTGCCCTCAACCTTCAATTCAATCCGCAGCGTGCCCGGCGGGTCGGTCTGGTCTTCGCTCTCGGGCGTGATGTGTTCCACCTCGGCGCGGATCTCATCGGTGCGCTCGTCTTTCAGGCACTCTTGCTCGACCGCTTGGCTCGTGACCTTGGGATGGTGCGCTCGATTCATGTAGCGCCGCGCGTCGATGCCGTAGTCGAAGTCGTAGAACAGACCGCGGCGCGGCGTCGAGATGCGACGGGCGAGCGCCTGACCAAAGCACGTCTCACCGTCCACGCTTGTCAGCGATGCGTCAACATCGTCAACGCAGGAGATGTCTGAACCGTAGTCACGTAGTCCCATTGTTAGGCCAGTAGTTTGGTATTGCCACTCGTGATGAGCCCGTTTGCTATCTGAGTACCGAGCACCGGCGGTGGCACTCCGGGTGGTCCAACACCACTGCTCACGAGTTGCCAAACCGGCGGGGCGCTATCGGCGGCCCAGTAGTAGAGCGCCGGCACTGCCACGTCGAGGTAGAGCCAGCCGGCATCGGTCGTGTCGTTCGTCCGCGCCACGTCCTCGGTGCCGCCGTCGAACGTCAACGTCGTCACTGCCCCCGCGTCCCACAGTGCCGCGTAGGGCCGCTTCGGATCGGCGGCCTCGAAGCCGAGCAGAACGCGTGTGCCGGCCGGTACGACTGCGGTGAAACCGGGCAAGCCGTACCGCGGCTTGATACCGCTCAGCCCGGTGCCTTTGATGCGCGCGTCGTCGGGTATCAGATCCAGCGTGCCGTCCGCCGCCTGCGTGGCGACCGAGCACGGGTAGAGCGCGTGATAGTCCAAGCGCCTGCCGACGGCCGCCTCCACGATGGCGTTGATCGCCTCAAGCAGCCGCCGCACCCCAGAGCTCCTGTCTAATGCTCCCGCCGTCGAGCCGCGTAACCACGTCGTGGATCTGCACGCCGCCGATCGTCGTGCCCGGTCGGGCGAACGGGGCGGTCCTCGGCGCTATTCTGGTCATTCCCAGGTCCGGAAACGCGCCCACCGTGTCGGCCCTCGCGTCCAGCTCGGCGAACGTGTCCGTGCCCAGCCAGACCGACCCGTCCCGCAGGATCCGCCACGTGTAGCCGGTCTCGTCGCTGAGCCGGTGCAAAACGTTGAGGGCGGCGCCCTGGATGCGCTGCCACTGGGGCACGGTCCAGGCGTCAAGCGTCTCGGAGGTGCTGGACAGGGTCTCGGAGGTCACCGTCAGGAGGTCCGTTAGGACCAGTCCTAGGGGCGCCAGGCGGTACGCTTTGGGACCCAGGACCGTGGTCAGTCCGCCCGTGCCGCCCACGATGGTGCCCAGCCAGCGTCCCGCCTCGAGGCCGCCGCGGTGGACTGCGCCGACGAGCCGAACGGTGCCGCCCTCGAAGTCGAGCGTGGCCGGGCCGGCGATGTTCGCATCGGTGTCCACCTCGACCTGCGCAGTCCAGCGGCCGACGAGCGGCTCCAGGATGACGGCCACGAGCAGCGGCCGGTCGTTCAGGGTGGGGCCGCTCACGAGTAATCCATCTGGTTGATCAGGTTGGCGTAGAAGTCGGCGGCCTCGGCGTCTCCGTTGAGCAGCGCCTTCGCTAGCTCATTCTGCAGATCCTCGAGCGTCGCCGCTTGCTGATCTGCGGGGCTGGCGGCCGAGCAGGCTTGGTGGCAACTGCATCCACTTTTCTTAGCCGCCTCCGCGTTGATCGCGTCGCCGAGCGTTGCCGCTGCCGCGGAGTCGCCGGCCTGCAGCGCAATGGTGAGCATGCCTTGCAGGTTGGCGATGGCCCGATCGGTCTCACGACAGTTCGCGCAATCGGAGCCGCCGCATGCGCCCGCCGCCCCCCCTGTCCCGGTCCGCACCGGCTTCGGCTGCGGCACCCACTCGAGCGCCGACATCGAAATGCTGAGCTTGCCGTCGCCGGCCGTCGGCTTTTTCGGGATGCCGATCTTGTCGATGTAGATCTGGGTGATGCCGAGTAGCGAGCTTTGCGGATGGTAGATCTCAAGCGGCGTGCGCAAGCCGCCAGGCTTGCGCGGGTGGACCTTCGCGATGAGCCGCTGGAGCAGGTCCCATTGCTCCTCGGTCCAGATGATGCCAGTCAGCGTGATGCGCGCGGGCTGATAGCCCTCATCCTTTATCGTCGCGCCGTCCTCACCCTTGGTCTTCTTGACGTCGATCTTGCGGCTGACGCCCGGACCGCTGATCTCCCAGACGCCAGGCCAAGTGTCCTCGCCAAGGATGAGTTCGTCCCACGCCTCCTGCCAATCGCGGTCGTCCCAGTAGGGCCAGCCCGAGACGGCGCTGCTAGCCATTGGCTCCCACCACGCTGACCTGGATAGCCGCGTCCTCAAACAGCCCGACCACGCTCGCCCTCAGCGAACGCTGCACGGCAGCAGCCGTCGCCTCTGGATCCTCGGCAGCCTGGATGGTGATCGGCACGTTGGCGCGCGCCTGGATGTGCTGCGTGTTGCCGCCGCCGCCGCCAATCTTGGCAGGGTCGATCATCTTGGCGGCAGCCATTGATACGTCTTGCGAGCCAGCGGTGATGCCGCGTTGCATACCGATCGCCACGTCCTTGCCAATGCCAGCGAATACCTTTGAGGGTGAGCCGATGCCAAGCGCGCGCTTTGCGGCACTGATGGCCGACTTTGCGACATCCACTGCCGCGGTGATAACGCTTGCTTTCCCCGATTGGATGCCGGATTTGAGACCAGTGGTCAGACTGGTACCAGCCTGCTTACCCTGCTCATCGAGGTCCGGAAGCCAATCTGCGGTAAACCGGGTAGGATCCCCAAGAGGGAACAGGGTGCGTGGATCCCTAGCCTCTCCTCCGAGTCCTGGCGCTGAGCCGCCTTGGCCGAAACCAGACGCACCAAAGTCCGGTAGGCTCTTCCACGCCTTGCCGGCCGCCTCGGCTGCGCCGGCCAGCTTACCGAGTGCTTTCGCAAGTTGGACGAGTCCGTCAACGGCTAGCTGCATATCTTCGGCGCTCAGATCGAATTCAATCTCGTTCACACCCTTCATGAATTCAGAGGTGGCTTCGAAGCCCTCCCGGTACCCAGCGCCGAATGCCGAGGCCATCTTCTTTGCCATGTCCCAGACGCTTCCGAGCCATTTGGCCAGCGCCTTCGCGCCGGAAACAAGCGAGTCGAACATCTCCTTTGCCCGCGGACTGTCCAACCACTCCGTGACATCTTTGAGAATCGGGATGATAGCCTTACTGAGGGCCGGACCGATCTTCATGCCGAAGGTTATCAGCATGGCCTCGGCCTTAGACTTGAGGCCCGCCCACATACCGCCAAGCAACTTACCGGCGCGCGCCGTGGCATCGCCAAGCTTCTTCGTCTTGGTCGCGGCTAGTACAGCCTGCTTGATTGCCTCTAGCCCCTGCTCACCCGTAATCTTGCCAGCCTGGATGAGCTTCTGAACCTCCTTGACGCTCTTGCCAGTGGCCTTGGCGAGTTCCTGTTGGATGACCTTGATCGACACGCCGGCCTCTGCCAGCTGCAACAACTCCTCGCTCTGAAGTCGCCCCTTGGCTTTGATCTGAGTCATCGCCCTAATGATTGCAGAAACCTTCTCCGCGTCGGCGCCGATGGCTTGCAGGTCGGATGCCATCCTGATAACATCCTTGGCCGCCTCGGGCGTGAACTGCATGGCAAGCAGTCTTTGGAAACTCTGTATCGTTTCTTCAACAGGCGCTCCGAGTCCCACCGCAAAGTCAACCACGTCCTTCAGCATCGCCTTACCCATGCCCTGGCCACCGGTGAGCAAGTCAAAGGCAAGCGTGGCCTTACCGGCAAGCATTGTGGCGCCCACCACCGCTTTGCCGAATGCAACCACGGCTCTGGCTCCAAACCGGACGACGGCCATGGCAGCACGTAGGGCGCCCTGGGCAATCATCGCAAGGACGTTGCCAAGCGCGATACCGCTAGTACTCAGCTGGGCAGTCGGTGCAATTGCGCTCCGCTGCGCAGTCTTCAATCGCTTGGCCGACTTGGCCGCGAACACGGCCTGCGTGCGCCAGTCGCTCATCGCGCCGCGATTGCGCTCGAAGCCACTCTGCACTGCCGGCAACCCGGCCTTGAGGCGGCTGAGCGACGCGCCAAACTTCTCCACCGCTCGCGCGGCCGCCCGTGCAGCCGGGCCCACCTTGTCGGTGAACTTGACGGTGAACTCCGTGTCAGCCATTGCTACTTCTTACGGTGTGCGTTGACCCAGTCTCTAAGGTGTGCGTGATGCTCGGCCCATAGCAGGGCGCCCGTCAATGCGTCGTCGGTCGGCTCTCCGTCCTCGTCCACATCGCCGCGCTGAAATGCAAAAAGCGCCCGAGCGGCAACCATTAGATCCCGCTGGGCGCTCCTCCATCTCTCTTTAGCTTTTTTTGATTTCTACGTCATCGCCAGCGAGATCCTGCACCGCGGCCGACAGCTTGAGCGTCAGCGCCTCGTAGTCGCGCAAGATGCTGCGCGCTTGGTCGCGGTCAGGGAAGACCAGCGCGGCTAGAACCAACTCCTCGGCCGCGCTGTACTTGCTGCCCTTGTCCGACGTCACCTTGTCCGTGAACATGCGCATGGCGCCAGGCTTCGGTTTCTTGACGACGATGTCGCGCCCATCGGGCGTCTCGGCGTACGCCAGCTCACCGTGCTCTTCCCTCAGTGCTTCCAGTTCTTTCTCGATCATCTCCCGTTCCTCCCGGTTGGTTGTTACTTGAGCATGTTGCGCAGCGGATCGTATCCGTTCCAGCTGATGCGCAAGACGTCGATGCTGTAGGTCACGTTGAGTGCGTCCGCTCCTTGCGAACCGCCGCTCTCGGTCGAGCCGATGCGAGCGCCGAAGATCTTGTCGGTGATGACATCGGGCACGCCCTCGTCTTGGTACATGACCGTGATATCGAACACGCGCTCCTTGAAGCCATGGCCGAGCTTCGCGATGAACTCCGCTGCGTCGCGCTTGAGCATCGTGATGCTACCCTCGGCCGAGTAGACGCCGCGAGTACGAGCAAGCTTCTGGGCGCTCGTGCCCATCGCCTCGCCGGGTTCCAGGTTGTCCGAGTAGGTCAACTCGCTGATGCCGACGAAGATGCCGGCGTCCTCGCCCAAATCGATTTCGACCGAGGACCAGTCATGCGCCGTGCCGTTTACGTTGGGGTATGCAGACATGGCTATGCCTCCGCTCCGACGGTCAAGTCAAAGCCAACCTGGGTTATGATCCAGTAGATGTATCCGAGCGGCAGCACGCCCACTTCGCTCAGAACCGTTCTGGTGGTCAGCACGTTGTTGGTGCGGTCGATGACGTAGGACACGTCCGTAACGTGGCCCCGCGTACCCTCGACGTTGTCAGGCTGCGTCAACTCGGTGCGGAGCGGCGTCTCGCCGCGCGTCTCGAGCCGCTGCGCGTCGCGCTCGTCGATGACGCCTGTCACCGGCACGGTGCGAACGCCCATGCCGATGAACGTCTGCTGCGTGATGTAGATGCGCCGGGTGGCCACGTCGATGATGCCGCCCAGCTGCCAGTCCTGGAAGTCCGAGCCAGCGGGCGACTTGAGCCGAGCTCGCGTGATGTAGAACCCGGCGCGGCCAGGCCACGTCCGCAACGTGCACACCTTGTCGCTGTCCAGGTTCTGCTGCGTGTACTCGTCGTGGCTGATGGCCGTCACGCCGGTCAGCGAGCCCGACATGACGCGTCCGAGGTCGGTCGAGATGAGTTCCCGCAGCGCGCGGGCTCCCACGTTGTAGACCGCCGGGAAGGCGGGGGCGCCCCAACCGCCGAAGGCCTTGCTGCTCGCGGTATCGGCCGTGCCCATCACGACGCAGATGCGCGCGTTCTCGACAGCGGCCATGGCGACGCGCACGTTCGCGGCCGTGTCCACGCCCGCATCGCAGATGAGCCGCACGTAACGGAACGCGGCGGCCAGGGTGGCCACGTGCGTCTCGTAGGCGCTAAACAGGGTCGCGGCGTTCGCGGCCGACGTGCTGACGCCCGCCATGACGATGAACGGGAACTCCGTGGTGGCCGGCAACGCAGCAAGCGCGGCAACGCCAGAAGCGACGTCCGCAGCCGCGTACATCGGCGCAACGCAGTCGAACCATGAGACCGTGCCGTCGACCCAAAAAGCCGGTCCGATGCCGGGCACGAACGTCAGCGTCAGATTGGTATTCGGGATCGCGAACGCGCCACCGGCTGGGACAACCAACTCTTCCGAGTACGTGGTGCCGTCGTCCAAGCTGTAGATGAACTCGGCCGTGCCGACCGTGCCGTCGCGAGTGATCTCAACGATGCACTCATAGGCATCAAACGGCACGCCGGCAACGGTCACTCCGCCGGTTTCTGCGCCCACTGGAACATCCGTGACAGCGCCCGCCGAGCCGGCCACTGAGCCGGTGAGGCGCATACAGTGAATGGGTCCGCCGCCAACAGAGAGCATGTGGCACAGGCACTCGGGGAGTGGGCCTTGCCCGAACTCGTCGACGACCGCGTTCTTGTTTGCGACCGTGAAGAACGTGTCGACGGTGCCCGTCTCGGAACAGCCCATGACGAGCGGCGTACGCGGGGATGGCTCAACGAGCCCCAGGCCCGGATCGTTGACTGTGAGAGTCTGGCCAGGAATCGGCATGTTCGTCTCCTACTTGGCAGCTTCGCGGTACTCTGCAGCCGCGTACTTGGTCAACGCCGGCTTGTGCGGCGTGTACGGTGGAGCGGACTCGGCCGTCTTCAGCGCAGCCTGGTAGTCGGCGAGCGAGAGCGCGAACGGCTTGGCCTCGTGGTACTCGTAGGCGGCCCAGCCGTGGATGTTGCGGGCTGCGCCGTGGCGGTAGTTCTTGAAGTAGCGTGTACCCCGCGGAACCCCGAGCACGCCGATGGCGCCGAGGTGCTTGGCCCACTCTTGTGGGCTGCGCTTCTGCTGTTCGATGGGTACCTTGGGGGCCTCCGCCCTGGGTTCTTCCTTCGGCTTGGTCGCCTCGAACTCCGCTCCGTCTTGCTTCGGCTTGTCTGCCATATCTATCCTCAAGGCCTCTGGTGGACGACTTCATCGCCCAGCGGTCCCTCGTAAGTGATCGTTGTGCCCTCGGTGGCGACCACGGTTAGCGCCCGCGATTCGCGCGCCACCGGGATGTCGATCACCGTTGTCACCACCGCGTACTCGGCGGCAGCGGCGTAATCTTTCGCTTCTTCGGTCTGCGTCACCCACTGCTCGGTTTGGAAGTGCACGAAGCCCATCGCCTCCTGGCGAATGGCCACGTACAGCTCGTGCAGCAGCTGCTCGGTGTTCTCGAATTGCGTCGTTTCGTCCTCGGTCGTCATGTCCCACACGTGCCACTCGACAGCGAGTGAGCGGGTGAGGATCGACGGCTCGCGGTTGCCGCTCGTCGGGTGAACGCGTCCGCCCACCTGATGCGTGTGCGTATTCAGGTCAGCCGAGACCGGAATGGCCGTGATGCGCCGCGGCTCCTCGTGCAGGTAGAGCGACTTGCGGCCCTTCGTGAACTTGACCGTGCCGTCGCCGAGCGTGGTCTCCACCGCGTCGACGATGTTGGAGAAGCGGGAGGCCATGGCTACCGGAAGTGGCGCGTGAAGATCTTGGAGACGGTGCGGTCAAACGCAGTGGACCACGTGGTTGGCAGGCCACGTGCGCGCGTTGGCACCATCATGCGTTGTGGAATGCGGACGCTTTGCTTCGAGACCCAGCGTTTACCGACCTTGAACACAAGGGCTGTGCGCATCCACGAAACGTGGTGCTTGTCGGTGAGCATCTGCCCGCCACTGCGCCCAGCTGCAGACCACTTCTTCTTGCGCGCCTTCCAGCCAGCGTAAAACGCTCCACTGCGGCCCTTGCCCTTGCGCCACACGCGGCGCCGCGGATTGCGCCGCTCATAGTCAACCAAGTGCGCGTTCTTGGCCTTGATGACCCCGCCATGTTGGTGAATGCTCGCGTACTTGGCGCCGAAGCCGAGCGTGACGTGTCCCGGGCCCGCACGCCGGTAAAAGCTGCGGCTAAGTTTGCCCTTGTCGCGCAGGATCTGACCACCGCGCTGGTTCGCCTGCCACGGCCTGCCATACGGATCGCGCTGACCACGGAATGACTTATTGGTGAGCGTGTATGCTTGCTCGGCCAGGTTCTTGATGAGTTTGCGGTAGACCTTCGGTACTGCTTTTAGGTCGTCTTCGAACTTGATCAGCTTGCTCAGGTTGCCGCTGAATCGCATCTACCAGCCCCGCCTGCCATTCTCGAGCACGTCATCGGCGTTGATGTGCGGGCTACCCGCGCTGTAGACGCTCGGCCGCGCCTCGTTGACAGCCGGCGTCGCGTCGGCGTCCGAGCACAGGTTGACCTCGCCCTTGCTCAGCTTGGCGAGCCACTCAAGCGCGGCCTGGTAGTCGTCGGTGAACGTCTGATCGAACGCGCTCGGGTTGTGGCCGCGGCGCTTGAGTACCTTGAACGCCGCAACGCTCACGCACGCCTCGATGATCTCATCGGGATACGGCACACTGAGCGGCAGCTTGTAGCGACCGCGTAGATACGAGTCGATGATACCGCTCGCCTTGGTGAGAATCTTGTTCTGAACCGCAGGCGTCATGCCTACACCGGTCAGCGCGTCGGGTGGCAGGCCGTAGTCGCCCAAATCTGTCGTGGTGGCGTATTGGCTCATGCGACTACCCAAGCGCTGGGAAAAGAGGCAGGACTACTTGTACGCGCGGCCCTGCCGGGCGCGCGATGGGAGGAACGGGACGAGAAGAAGACTTAGACGTTCCCTCTGAACGCCTGGAACCACAGTCCGTAGCCGGCCTCGCCGCGGGAGCTTGTCCCCCACACGAATTCATCGTCCCAAAAAACCGTCTCGTCGTCCGGCGCTTGCTTGCTCACGAAGAGCGGAGTCTCGCGCATGACGAACACAAACGGCTTGATGGCCTTGCTCGTGTCGAGCAGATACCAACCAGTGGCGCTCACCGCCCCCAACTCGGGGATCATGAGCGGAACAGCGCTGCCCTTGTTGACGTTCGTCACGCCGGCGGCGATACCGCCGGGGTCGGCGATGATGTCTGCGTTCAGAATCTCCTTGGCCTGGCGATCCAGCTGGGGCGGATGCAACAGGACATTGGGCACGATGCCCAGCGGCTGCCCATCCTGCCCGGTGAGGGACATCATGAACTCGCGAGTCGTCGCGTAGTTCGCGGCGGTCAGCGCAAGGGCGCCGGTGTTGGACTGCACGCCACCGGGGTCCAGCGGATGGTTGGCGCTGAAGAACGGCAGCCCATCGAAGCTGTTGCCGTTGGCCTGGATTGCGGCGATGACGCGCTGGTCCGGCCACTTTGCGGCGGCCGAGCCTATGCTCGACATCGACATCTGTAGCCCAGCGAATTGCTGGTCCAGGTAGTCGTCGCGAGAAATCGAAACCGTTTTCTCGAACTTGTTCGGTCTGAGGTTGTAGTTCTGCACCTCGACGTCACGCACAACCCGCGCGCCAATCCACTGGCGCATGATGTCCTGTTCTGGAGTGAACGGAAAGCGCGCCGAGGTGGTACTGATATTGACTTGCGTCGCCACCTGTTGGTACCACGGTGTGATGGCCGCGAATGCGGTCTGATAGAGAATGGAAGCCGCAACGTTGAGGGCTGCGACGTCAGGAGGAAGAATGAGTGCCATGAGTCATAGCCCTTTCGTTACCGGTTGAGAATGGTGAAGTTCAGCGTCGAGATGTCGGCGTTGTTGATCGTGCCGGCTGCAACGCACGCCTCGATGATGACCGAGGCGGCGCCGACCACGCCGGCCGTGACGCCGTTGGCACCTCCGTTCGACACGCAGTAGCCACCGACCGTCAGCACGCTGGTGTTGGCGATGCGCCGCGTGAGCACGAACCCGGTGCGAGTCACTGAGAAGACCGGAACGGTTGCGATCGTGGCAGTGCCAGCAACAAGCACGACCGTCTGCGTCACACACTCGGGGTACCAAGTGTGCGCCGTCGTGTCGACGGTGACCGCGCCGTTGGTGTCAATGAACCACGTGGTGTTTTCGAACAGTGTGCCTTCCCCAACGTGGACGGTGTAGCCGTCGTCGATGACAGCGCCGGCCGGGAACCAATTGGCACGCGTCAGCGTAGCGGTGGCTCCGATTGCGGTGATCTCATAGACGCCGCTTTCCGCGCCAACCGTCTGGTTGGCGAGCAGCACGAGGTCGTTGAGATTGCCCGCAACGCCGTCCTGAGTGAACACGAACGCCGCCAAGTTGGGGACGTCCGTGGTCATCACGTAGCGCACCTCGTGGGCATGCTCGGCATGCACGTGGTCGGAGTAGGCCACCGTTGGACCCGCGCCGACCGCGTTCGCTTCGCCAGTATCAACCGGCGCTGCTGCCGCCTCACGAGCGTGCTGGTGGTCGCTGTCGGCGAACGTACCGGCAGCACCGTTGACCTGCGCATCACCAATGGCAGAAGCCACCGGAGCGCCCGGTGCGGTCATACCGTGGACGTGCGCCGAGTCGGCGAACGTACCGGCAGCACCAGCTGCAGC
>Ga0114919_10004455_pt1 | contig 11242 bp, 12 predicted proteins | sample BlataG_FD_88682 | JGI IMG/M metagenome (GOLD analysis project Ga0114919, IMG submission 88682) | Deep subsurface microbial communities from Black Sea to uncover new lineages of life (NeLLi) - Black_00105 metaG | ecosystem: Environmental > Aquatic > Marine > Oceanic > Sediment | place: Atlantic...
CCACGGCACCCGCGCTCGCGGGAGGGCAAAGATCATCTTTGCCCCTCCCACCCACCACGCCTTGTCCCGTACTTGTCTCTCACGGGCCTCGTCTCAACGGGGAATTGCCAAAGGCAACGACGTTGCCGCCGGCCTGCACGATCATCCGCGTCGGCGTCGCCAACATATACACGTTGCACCAGGCGTCCGTGCTCTGGAAGTGCCGCCCGATCGGGACCGGCTCCAACGGGCGTCCGCTGCGCTTGTCCAGCAACTGGATCGCCAAGCTGCTCAGGTCGATCACGTCGCTTGGCCGCCCGTCGGTTCTCAACAGCAGCAGGGGGATGAATTCGGGATGGGCCGCCAACTGCGTCTGATTCAGCTTCACCGTGGTTTCGATCGACCGGGCCCACCGCGGCCGCCCGTCGTCGAGGTCCAGCGCCGCCAAATGGACCACGGCGGGTACCCCCGCTTCCTCATCCCCGCCGGCCCAGCCTGCCACCAGCAGCGTATCGCCCTCGGCAACGATCGCGGTGATCTCGCCGAGGTCGGCGAGCCCCTGGTCGTACACACGTTTCCCATCGCGCACATTAAGGAGGAACCATTCGCGGGCGGGACGCCCACACTCCGCGGTGGTTGCCGACTGCCACGCGATCCAGCCGCACCGGGCGACTGCGAACCGCCCGGCCACACTGTCGCAGGGCCGGCGCCAGCGCGGCTCGAACGTCTGGGGGTCAACTCCGGCCACCCAGTCATCACCCCAAACCACCAGCGTATCCGCCACCACCTCGATCGCCCGCGGCGTGCCCAGTTCCGTCGGCAAACGCCGCACGCGAGCGCCCGTGGTGGCGTCGAAACCTACAACCTGCCGGTCTTTCGATTCCAGCACGATCGTCCCGGCCCCGTACCGGCCGGGCCCCGTACCGGCCGTAATATGCAACCGTGCCACGTTTATGCCCGCCAAGTCGCGTTGCCAGCGCAGCTCCCCGTCCGACCAACCGACCATTACCACGCGATTGTCGCGGGTCGCGAAGCAAACACCGTCCGCTCCCGCGACGCCCCTCTGGGCAAAGCGCTGGGGGATCTCCGTCCACTCGGGCAGCGCGCGTTCCCACAGTCGCCGACCGCCGTCCCGCTCCGGCCCAAGCCCCACACAGACCAGCCCGCCGCGCACCGGCACAGCCGCCAGCGGTTGACCGGTTGCAAACCGGTCCCACAGTGCCGGCCAGGTGTCCCGCGCCGGTCCGCCCCACGCCCGGGACCGACCGTACAGAGCTTGCCCGTGCAGTTGACGGCCGCCACCGTACGATGAGCCGAGAGCTTCAGCCCGCGCACCTTGGCCGCGCGACAGGCCGTCCGGCGTCTGCCGCAACGGCGTGCCGGCGGTGACGCTGTGCAGGGCGATTTGCCGGCTCGCCAGGTGCCGGACCAGGATCCACGGACGGATTGCCGTAGCCGGACGACGAACATCGACGATCAGCTCGGCGTCCGGTAGCAGCCACTGGCGTGTGAAGCGCTCGGCGAACGCAGCGCCGACGCCCTGCTCCAGCTTGCGCATGGCCAGCTCGATGCGCGTCACGCGTTCAGCTTCAGGCGCGGGCGGGACGCCCGCACTCCCCGCGGCGGGGGACAGCGATTCTCCCTCGCGCGGGCTGTGCGCGTAATGGTCCTGCCAATAAGCCCGGTCCGCCCGAGCCTCCTCCAGCAGACCGAGCGAGACGTGCGTGTCCCAGCGTTCCAAGTGGAGTCGGCGGCGTAAGGGCGCCGGCAGCGCGGGGTCGTCGCCGGACGCGACGTACCGGATCGCCAGCTCCGGCGGCAACTCTCGAAGCATCAAGGCCCGGTCGATCTTCGCTCGCCGGACCGGGTCCCAAACTGCGAGACGGACACGCTGCAGGACCCTGGCGCTGGGAGCGCCGCCGCCTTCAGCCTCTGCTGGACCGTGAATCCCTTCTCGGTCCGTCGTGTCGGCGACGTCCCGCACCAACTGATCGAGGAACGTCTCGGCCTGCTCGGCGGGCACGCGGTTCAGGACGACGCCGATTCGCTCGATGGCATGCAGCCAACTCACCACCTCGCGGTCCTCGTCCCCGGCGACTCGCACGTAGCCGGCCCGCTCCTGCAAGAGCACGCGGCGGTAGTGCTCCAGCGCCTCGCTCCAGCGCCGGCTTTGCTCGAGCGCCCTGCCGATCAGCGCCGCCAAGCGGGCCCCTGACTCCGACGACTCGGCCAGCCCGGCCGCCCGGTGCAGCCACGCCAGTTCTCCCGCCCCGTGTTGCCCTTCGCGCGCCAGCGCGACGCAAACATGCCCCAGCAGCTCGTTGCGACTTGCGGCCAGCGCCGCGTCGCTCAGGCGCATCGTTTCCAGCCTGGCCAGCGCCGCCTCCAGGTCTCCCTCGAACAGGTGCAGCCACGCCAGTGTCAGGACTGCCCGCTCGTCGGCCGCGTTCCGGGCCAGAAGGGTTTCGCAGCGCGCTCGCGTAGCGTGGACGTCCGGATACTTCACAACGCGGTTGGGTGACACCGCAAACAGCGCTTCGCTGGAGACCGCCAGATTGGCCGCCACAACCTCTGCTGGACCGTGAATCCCTTCTCGGTCCATCGTGTCGGCGACGACCTTGCCGGTTCGGCCGTCGAGCACCACGATGCCGCCGCGCGTGGGCACGTAGATCTGCTGGCTACGGATCGCCGGTCGTCCGGTGATTTCGAGCGGGACCGACCGCCAGCGGACCGTCCGGCCGTCGGCGGGATCCAGACAGGTAATTGCATATCCGCCGACGACCAAGCCGGCATCAACCGCGCCCACGACAAAGGCGTACTCGCCGCGCTCGACATGCCAGCGCTGGCGTCCGCTGAAACGGTCGATCGCGAAGATCTCGCGGGAATCGACGGGGGCCACCACCAGCAGCTCGTCCGCCACCACCGGCCGGTCCACCCCGGACTCACGCAACGGGCTGTCCGCCTGCCACCAGGCGCGGCTGAGATGTTCGGCGAGCGTGCTGCGGTAGACCAGGGCCCACTTCCAGCCGAGCCCCTCCCGAGCGAACGCCGCGATGACCCCGTTGCCGGTGCACACGTACAGCGTCGTTTCGTCCGCCCCGATCCGGCAGCGGCCGCCAACCCGCGTGAAGCGCGTCGGCGGTCCGACCACCGGGACCTCGCGGATCAACCGCCCGCCGGATGGATCCAGCACGCCCAGGCTCAGCTCGTTCCGCCGGACGAAGGGGGCCACGAGCTTGTCCCCGACGACGACCGGGCAGTCTTGGAAGGCAACGCCGAACAGCGCGTGCGTCGGGTCCGCACCGGTCCGCCAGGTTTGCTCGCCGGTACGCAGGTCCCGTGCGACCAGCTCGTTGCGCCCGCTCGACGCACCCAGTCCGAGCCGGCCGAGAGGCTCGCCGTCCGCGTCACCCAACGCGATTCCTTCGATCGTATAGACCTGGCCGAAACCGGCTGACACGGCGTGGCGCAGGACGTGGAGCAGAAACAGCCGTGCCTCGCCGGTCAGGCCCGGTTCGTCCCCGCTGACACCCTCCGAACGCGCCGTACCCTCGCCGAACCAAGCCGCCCGCACACGCGCCGAGGCGTCCGCCGGCTCAATCTCGGGTGCTTGCCAGAGCGGCGTGAGCGTGAACGCGTCCCACGCCCATACGGCCCCGCGCAGCCGCACCACGAGTACGTCTGTCTCCAACAGCGGCTCGTAAAGCGGAAGACGCCGCAGCGTGTCAACCGCGACGGCCAGATCGGCTTCGCTGTCGGGGTTTCCCGGGCCGCGGGGCCCCCGCAACGGCTGACTCCACAGGGGCGTGGCCGCCGTGTCGGCGATGAGAGCCGGACCGGCGGACCCCAGCGAGTCACCATCACCATAGCGGCAGGCGGCCACCCAGCGTTCCAGGCGACGCACGCGTTCCTGCCAGGCCGGTTGCACCTTTAACGCTGGGTTGGCTTTGAGCTCAGCGAGCACGCGCTCGGCCGACGACCAGGCCCCGACCTTCGTCAGGGCGGCCAGAAGCTGGGCCTGCCGGGCCGGCAGGTCATCGCCGTCCGTCGCGGGCAGAACCGCGCGGAGAACTTCGATCACCTTGCCGTAAGCGCCCTGGTCCAGCAGGAGCGCCGCCAGCTCCCGCCCGATCTCAGGCCACGCCGAGCTCAAGCGATACACCCCGAAAAGCTCGCGCAGCGCCGCGACGTCAGCCGACCGCGACGCACGCTGGAACCGCGCCGTCACACCGGCGTCGTAAAGCCGGCGATAGAGCTGAACGCCCGCCGGCGGGAGTTGCCGGAGCAGACGATACGCCTGGTGCCGGGCCGGGTAGTGCGTTCGGCTGCCGGGCACGGCCACCAGCTCGCCGGGGAGCTGCATGATCTGCTCGATCAGCCGGATGGCCAGTCGATAGTCCCCGCGCTGGATGGCTTCGTGCACGCGGCCGGAAAGCAGCGTGGCCTCGTTGCTCTCGGGCAGGGTCGCTGTTGCGGGCCGGGCGCGTTGCCCGGTCGCCTGCCCGTAGCCCGGCGTCAGCGTGGGGGCGACCAGGGCCAGCCCCAGCAAGCCGCATGCGGCGATCTTGGCGGAAGGGGTCCACATACGATCACTCGGGTGAGGCCCCGTCTGCGCATACACCTCCTACAGGGCCACTAACGGGCCTCACCTCATTCTATGTATCGGAACGTGCTTGGGGAAACGCTGGGCGCAATTCGCTGCCCGCTGCCGTCCCCGCCGGGGAGCGGCGGACGCGTGCTTTCTCCCGTTGGCAAGACAGACGAGAAATGGTTGGTGCCCGCCTTGGCCCGCGGGCTACGGCAACCCCGGGATTCCCCCGAAGATCGGGTCAACCGTAGGTGAGCACAACGGCGGCCAGGTGCAGAACGGATCTATGCTTGGTTGCACACCCGGCTCAGTAATGTCGGCCATTATGAACCGGTACTGCGCCGGGTTACAGGCCAGAATCGTGCCACAGGGATTGAAGCTCGTGGCGAAGTTCCGCAACCCCGCCAGCGAGCATCCGCCGACTTGCAGGCAGGTGCCGCCGGCGGCCAGGCTCATCATCAGGCCGAGAACACGCGTTCGCAAGGGACGCATGGCAAACTCACTCCTGCCACCAGGGCGTCAGGGACCACCGGCAAACGCCGCGTAGTTAGGACAATCCACAAGCAGCGGTACCGGTTCGCAGAAGTTAAAGAACGTCCCCCCCTGACAATTCACAATGGAGCAGAAGTCGATCGCGTTCAACCCCAGAACGGCGCCGTATCGCGCACACCCTCCCGGCGTAACTTGAAACACCGTCGCGGTTCCGAGCACTGCCACGGTCGCCAAGAGTTTTCGTTTCGCTGCCGACATCCCGAGTACTCCCTAGTCCGTCACTGGAACCCGTAAAGCTTCCAGGCAGTATAAGGGCATCCCAAGTGGTTTTTCAACCCCGCTGCCGGCCTTCGGCGCAAGAAAAGGGGGCGCAATTTGATCGCCGATGCGCCCCGGGCAGTTCTACTCGTCCAGGCCGGCCGGAGGCCGCCCCTCAGTGCGGGGGATCAGCCGCCGGTGGGCGGAAACAGCGTGGCCCAGGAAATGCCCGACAACAGGTTCGGCAGAACGCTGCAGCCGAGCGCGACCAGCCAGCTGCCTGAGAGAATCAACAACGCGGCAAGCTTCTGTTTCGACATAGCCAATCTCCGATTGTATCTGAGGCCGAGCGCAGGCGCCCGGCGATTACCGTCCGTGTCTCCTAGCCGGATTGTCCTAACCGTGACGCTTTGGCGCTGCACAGACCGAAGCTTGTCGGGGCGGCTGCCAACGACAATCGACCGTCGAAGCGGGCCCGCGTCCAGGCCTGACTACCCGGCCAGCTCTTCGTTCAGAACATCGATCAAGACGTTCAGCCACTGGTTCCCGGTTGGCCAACCGGTGTTCCAGAACCCGTCCCAGAACGCGCCCAAGCAGCCGTTCTGAAACAGCACCGCCCCGCCGACTAGCAGAGCGCTGAGCTTTAGCCATTTCTTGCTCATCGGTGTCTCCTATACCCGCACAGCCGAACGTCGGCGACACGAGGCCGCACGCTCACTCAGGCCGATGCGGACCCTTGGTCGGATCCCTAGTCCACGACGCGGAGAAACAACGAATCCCCGAGGAAGTCTCCCCAGAACTGCGCACAGGTCGCGAGCTGAAACGCGATCGCACCTGCGCCAAGACCGAGCAACGCGAGTTTGAGCTTCAGTTTCATGCGTCTACTCCCTAATAAGTTGCCAGATTTCGGTTCCGCGCACGACAACCGCTTAATCAAACACGTTTGCCACTAGAATGCGCTGGACGACCGCCTGCAGGCAACCGCCACCAAAACCGAGTCCCAGCGTGATGCCGGTCGTCATCAGCATCAACGCGCCCTTCAACCACAATCTTTTGGACATCGCGAGCCTCCATATACGAGAAACGCTGCGCCGATTCCAACTCCCGGTCTGCGACCGACGACCGGCCACACACCGGTCGTCCTGAGTAGGATCTCATACGGCCGGCTCACGATCTGTGGATGCGGACACTCCCACGGTAGGGCTGCCCAGATCTAACCGCGCCGCAGATTGGCCACCGAGTGTAAGTCCTTTAATCGTCATTGCAAGCCCCCTCGCTAAAAAAAATCCCGGATATTTTCGGCCGTAACCGGCTTCAACCACCCCTTTTCCGTGATGAGCGCAGTGATCAACGCCGCCGGCGTCACGTCGAACGCGGGGTTATAACAGCCGGCCCGCGCTGCCACCACCTGCCGCCCACACACGCTGCGAATCTCCTCTTCGGGCCGTTGCTCGATGGGAATCCCGTCTCCGTCGGCGATCGTCAGATCGAACGTGCTCAACGGGGCTGCCACGTAGAACGGTATGCCGTGGTGCTTTGCCGCCACCGCTAGACTGTAGGTCCCGATCTTGTTGGCCACGTCCCCGTTGGCGGCGATGCGATCCGCCCCGACCACCACCATCTGGACGCGCCCCGCACGCATCAAGCTCGCCGCCGTGCTGTCGCAGATCACCGTTACGTCAATCCCAGCAGCCGTCAGCTCGAAGGCGGTCAGCCGGGCCCCTTGCAGCAGCGGTCGGGTCTCGTCGGCGTAGACGTGAAACCGCTTTCCCTGCTCATGCGCGACGTACAGCATCGACAAGGCCGTCCCGTACGCCACCGTCGCCAGCGCGCCGGCGTTGCAGTGCGTCAGCACGCCGCCGCCATCGGGGATCAGCGGGGCACCGACCTCCCCGATCCGCCGACATACCTCCGCGTCTTCCCGCGCAATAGCTTGCGCTTCGGCCAGCATAGCACCCCATATCTTGTGGGTATCGCCGCCGAAGTCCCGCTCCGCGACGGCGGAAACACGCTCGATTGCCCAGGACAGATTGACCGCGGTGGGGCGCGCCGAGCACAGGTAGTCGCCGACCTCGCGGACCTTAGCCCGAAACGCGTCCGGCTCGGCATCGCGAAACGGCCGCGTGCCCAGGCACACCCCGAACGCGGCGGCCACCCCGATCGCCGGCGCGCCACGCACCCGCAACGACCGTATCCCCTCCCACACCTCCTCCGCCGTGCGACACACCCGCATTTCCACCTGGGCCGGCAACAACGTCTGATCCAGAATACGCAGCCCCCCATCCTCGCCGCCGACCCACTCCAACGTCGCCGGTAACCCACCCGGTGCCCCCCGCGGCGCAGCCGAATGCGAGGCGCCCTGTGAAACCATCTTGTGCTTCTCTGATGCAGAACCCATCGCGGGAGTGTTGTACCCGATCTCGCGGGATCAAGAAACGACGCCGTTTCCCCTGACAGGGACCGGGAATGGGGTTGGTCGGGCCCGCGGCTATCTCTCCGTGTGTAGGATAGGTGAGACCACGCCGCGATTGTCGGACCGCCTGACAGAACCAGGATAGCACGGGCGTCTCGCCCGCAGAGGGTCCAGGGTTCGGGGTTCAGCCCGTAGCGCCGGACCTCCGAGTCCGGCGAAGTAGCGTCCGCCCCCCGTGGCGGACGTAGGGATCGAGGGACCAAGGACTCAGGGTTTCGCCAGCCTTGTTCGGCTCCGCGGAAAACGGTATAGTGAGCATGCCAATCTGCTTTACGGAGCGAGCCGATGCCCATCCATTACGCCCTCTTCGAGAACAACGTCACCGCCGACCCGGACGACTACGCCGCGGTCGTGCGGGTAGCGTGGGCGTCTCGCCCGCCAATCGGCGTCGCAGCTCGTGTTTCTGGTCCCGGCCGGGCTGGGCGTCGGCACGTATTACCTGGAGGTCCGCGCCCGCACCTGCCCTTGACGTGGCGCGACAGCGGCATGTCAAGGGTCCGCGGCGGCACCGACCTGCGCACGGGCCGGCTCGATTCGGTGCTGACGGTGTGAAGGGACGGGTGGGTCGAGCCCGAGGAGCCGGTGCCGCTGTAAGTATGAGTAATACGCGTGTCCGCGTTGAAACCCATAACGGTGCCGTATTATCGGACCGCGCTGGGCAGTGTAGGCGCCGCGTTGATGTCGAAACCGCGCATCAGCTTGATGTCGAAGACCGGGCACCAAGTTGCTGCGCGCCGTGCGCAGAGGGCTTGTCGAGGCCGCGCAGAACGCTTGTCGGCAACGCGCTAGGGGCTTGTACGGACCGTGCAAGGGGCTTGCGCAGCCCGAACGTTGCTACGCAGGTGCCGAGACGGCAGCCCCAGGCGGCGCACCGACCCTGACCCGACTGTGAAAGGAGAGTTGACATGTCACTCGCATGCCGCGTTCAGGCCCTGTTCCTGGTGGCGTCCATCTTCGGGACTCCCGGGTGCGCGGCCAATCCGAAAGACTGGGACAGCTTTGTGGACTCACAGAACGCTTACTCGATTCGCTATCCTTCCGTCTGGCATCTTTACACAAAGCAGGAGTTGACGGCAACGGCCGCGCTGACGGGCAGCGGCGGCGCGGTGCCGACGTTTGCGGTGCAGGCTGCCAACCGGAGTTCCTTCTACGTTGTGGTGGATCAGGTTGCGCCTCTGCGCGCTGACGCCGCAGAGGGCCAGTGCCGGGACCATCTGCGGCAGGTTTATCTAAGCTTCTGCGGTATAGACCTTACCCAAGCGGGGTGCATCAAGCTGTCCGAAAGGGACACTGCCTTGGCGGGCCAGCCGGCCGTGGAGTACGTATGGCGTTACCCAGAAATGCACGGGGTCGTCCTCATAAACAAACACTGGTGTCTGTCGAAAGGCGATCGCGGGTTTTTCCTGGCGGCCACTGCCGCCCAGGCGGACTTTGACCGCGAGGACAAAGAGTTCTTCACGCCGATGGCCCGATCTCTGCGTCTGAGCGGGCGCTCGCCCGAACCGAAAGCGGCTAAGGCAGTCGTCCAGACGCCGGAGCGTTCTGAGCCTGGGCCGAAGGCCCAAATCACCTTCCGGTCGGCCAGGGATGGCAACTGGGAAATCTACGTCATGAATGTTGATGGAAGCGCTGTTCGCCGTCTGACGAAGAATTCGGCCAGGGACGACATGCCCAGATGGTCACCGGATGGTAAACGGATTGTTTTTCGATCTGAACGTGATGGCAACCAGGAAATCTACCTCATGAAGGCAGATGGCTCCGAACAGAAGCGGCTTACCAATGAAGATGCAAAAGACAGTGAGCCGTGCTTTTCGCCGGACGGGTCCCTGGTCCTTTTTGCATCGAAGAGAACGCGTGAATGGGAACTATACACGATGAAACTGGATGGCACCGACCAGAAACGCGTCTCGCGCGAAAGACTCAGCGCGAGCAACGGCAGATTCTCGCCAGATGGGCGGCAGATCGTATTCTGCAGCGGTCGCGATGGTGATCCCGAGATCTACGCTCTACGGGCCGACGGGACAAACGTCAGGCGACTCACGCGAAGCCCCGGCTACGACGGTTGCGCGGTATGGTCGCCGAGCGGCAAGAGAATCGCCTTCGCATCGACAAGGAGTGGAAACTTCGACATCTATGTGATGGCAGCTCACGGATCGAATCCGGAGAACGTGACGTCAGGCGGTTCAAACGAAAGTGGCCCCGCGTTTATCGACGAGAACACACTTATCTTCTTCTCCGACCGCACCGGAGATGTCGAAATCCACACCATGAATCTCCTAACTGGAAAGGTTTCGCGCATCACAAACAGCCCCGGCTACGACGGCCTCCCGGATGTTTGGGTCCCGGGGGTCCGAAGCCACGAGTGACAAACGGAGCTCGCCCTTTCCGGTGGGCCAGCGACAATCGCCGGCCGCGAGGGCGCGAGTGTCGACCGTGCTCGGAGATCTGTGTTAGAGGGCTGGCAAATGACTCACCCCATCATGCTCGTTCTACTTGGCATCGCTGAGATAATCGTTGCCTGTTACAGTTGGAGCTACAGCGCCAGGATCCAAGACTACTCAGAGGCTACGGGGCGGGTTGTGGGGTACAAGGTCGGCGAGCTGCGAGGAGAGTCCTATTTGGTGCTGCAATTCTCCTTCGTCGTCGACGGGAAGGCCTATCAAGGCGATGATCTCATACGCGTTGACGACAAGGACCCACACGGAAGCGCGGCCCGAGTGCTGGACCGTTTGACGGGACCGGACGGTCTTCTAATCCACTACGATCCGGAGAACCCGAGTCACTACGCAAGGCGAGTGCCTAACGTGTGGCACGCCAAACTGGGAATCGCCGTGGGGATCTACACCCTAGGGGTCTTCGTCTGGGTCTTGCTTAACGAGGCCGTATTCGACTTGGATGAGAACGACGCCCTCAACAAAACGAATAAGGGTCTGCCCAAGTTCCTCAAACGCGTAGTCGCCGCCGTCCCTGTGGGTGGTCTAGTAGTTGTGTTCTTCTCCTCTCCGCTCCACACGTCCGACTTGGGTGAGGTCATGATGCAGGGCTTCAATGGGTGGTGTTTCATCGCCGGATTCGCAGCGGTTGTTATGTTCACTTGGGTCATCATTTCATCTAACGCCCCACTGTTCTGCCGGCTCGCCGGCGTTTCCAAGGACACCGTGGGCGAACAAGAATCGGATGCGAAGAACTCGGCGCGGCCTTCGGCGGGCTCTCGCTCGAGGGTTCTAACCTCCGGGCAGGTATCGTGCGCATCCTGCGGACAAACCTTCTATGGAGAAGTTCGCGAAGACGGTAGCTGTCCACTGTGCGGGGGAGCCACCAAGCCGCAGGCGTGACGCCCAGGGCGCGTCCAGCAGAAACGGCAGCAGCATCTGGATCACGGCGAACCCTTGACAAATAACGCGGCGAAGCCGCCGACGCTGCGCGTCGCGACGCGACCAGTCGCGTCGGTC
>Ga0114919_10004456_pt1 | contig 11238 bp, 11 predicted proteins | sample BlataG_FD_88682 | JGI IMG/M metagenome (GOLD analysis project Ga0114919, IMG submission 88682) | Deep subsurface microbial communities from Black Sea to uncover new lineages of life (NeLLi) - Black_00105 metaG | ecosystem: Environmental > Aquatic > Marine > Oceanic > Sediment | place: Atlantic...
GCGGGCGCGGCCGTGCGGCGAGGGCAAGTCAGGCCCCATCTGTGGCACGTCCGCACGGACGCGGGCCGCCCGCCATGCTTTTTTGTTGCGCGTGCAATCCGCCGCGGCGGATATGCGCAACTTCCCGCGGCGCCATGCGTGCGGCGAGGGCAAGTCAGGCGGCCAATTGAGCGGAATTTGCTTGACTCCGCCGCGGGGAATGGTACGCTTTGTGTAACGCGTTTCTTGGGGAGCATCACCAAGAAGGGAAGGAGCATGCGCCTCGCCGGCCCAAGCCGCCGGCCGCAGGTCGTTTCGCAGCGCGGGGTGCAAGGCAGCGTGCACACATCCGTACATCGAGGAGAACGAGAACATGAACGTCAGAATCACAACGACAATCCTCGCCCTGCTGCTTGCAGCGGCGGCGGCATTCGCCGAAGACCCGTACGAGGTGGAGTGGACGGCCCAGATCGGCACGAGAGGTAACGACCTAAGCCAGTCCGTCGCCGTGGACGCTTCCGGCAACATCTATATCAGCGGATCCACCCACGGCGATCTCGGCGGGCCGGGCGCCGGCAGCTCGGATGCGTTCCTGATGAAATTCGACTCATCGGGCAACGAGCTCTGGACGACACAGATCGGCACGAGCGATTCCGACGCAAGCTACTCCGTCGCAGTGGACGCCTCCGGCAACGCCTATATCAGCGGGGGTACCCACGGCGACCTTGGCGGGCCCAACGCCGGTTCTTGCGATGCGTTCCTGAGTAAGTTCGACTCATCGGGCAACCTGCTCTGGACGACACAGATCGGCACGAGCAGTGACGACGTAAGCCAGTCCACCGTCGTCGACGCCTCCGGCAATGCCTATATCAGCGGGTGGACCAAAGGCGATCTCGGCGGGCCGAGCGCCGGCGATATCGATGTGTTCCTGAGCAAGTTCGACTCATCGGGCAACGTGCTCTGGACGAGACAGATCGGCACGGACGCTTGGGACGCGAGCTACTCCGTCGCCGTGGACGCCTCCGGCAATGTCTATATCAGCGGGGAGACCTACGGCGATCTCGGCGAGCCGAACGCCGGCGCGGCCGATGCGTTCCTGAGCAAGTTCGACTCATCGGGCAACGAGCTCTGGACGAGACAGGTCGGCACGACTGAATCGCACTTCAGCTACTCCGTCGCCCTGGACGCTTCCGGGAACGCCTATATCAGCGGGTACACCTGGCGCCATCGCGGCCGGCGGAGCGCCCCCCCCGATGCGTTCCTGAGCAAATTCGACTCATCGGGCAACGAGCTCTGGACGACACAGATCGGGACGAGAGATTCCGACTGGAGCTACTCCGTCGCCGTGGACGCTGCCGGGGATGTCTATATCAGTGGGTATACCGAGGGCGATCTCGGCGGGCCAAACGCCGGCGACTGGGATGCCTTCCTTGTCAAGTTTGAGGCGGTCCCCGCCGGCGACGATGAGCCTGCTGCCCCCGAGCGGGATGGCGATGCTGAGGCGACCGCCGAGATAGAGCGCGCCCTGGAGCAACCTGATGCCGACGCATACGACGTTTCCGATTAACAAGGTCCGGGGCTGCGGGGAGGAGCCATGCGGGCTGTAAGTGTCACCGAAGACTCCCCCGAGGAATGGTCCAAGAGCGATGCCGACCCTATGGCGATCTCGGCGGGCCTAGCGCCGGCGACCGCGATGCGTATGTCGTGAAGTACGAAGTCCCCGAACCCGCCACGCTTTTTGTCATGGGATGCGGGGCGGCGGGAATACTCCGCAGACGCCGACGGGCATAGACCGCACTGAATAATCGCAGATTGAAAACTGCCGGCCTTCGGCGGCCTGGCGATGCTGAGACGTAGGATTAGATACCAGCCAAAGGAGCGACGATTATGACAACACGTAGAATCTTTCTGTCAGTGCCGGTGCTTTGCCTCGCGTGCTGCGGGGCCTGGCTGACCGGGTGTTCGCCTGAGCCCCAGGAGCAGGCGGAACCCGCGGCCGTGGAGCGGGCGCTGGTCGCGGAGCGGGCGCCGGCCGTGGTGATGGTCGCCAGACAGGGCACGCACGACTTCGGCAAGATGACGCCGTTGAGCCGGCGGCAGGTCGTGTTCCTCATCGAGAACCCCGGCGCCGAGCCGCTGGTGATCAAGACCATCAAGCGAGAGTGCGACTGCACGGAGATTCTGGAGGCCGGCCCCAACGAAATCGCCCCCGGCGACAGCTCACCGGTGACCGTGCTGTTCGAGGCCCCCGAGGAGCTTGGCAGGTACGTCACACGGGTCGTCGTGTTGACCGAGGACCCAAATAAGCCGACCATCCCGCTGGTCCTCCGGGCGACAATAGTGACCCCGGACGAATAGCCCGACATTTCCGACGGAACCGCGCGCCTGCCGGCGGCAGAGGTGAGTGGCCGTCATGCTTGCCGCCTCACGGCCGGACGCCACCGGAACGGCCTTCCGCTCGTTTCAGCGTCGCCGCGCAGAGACCCCCTTGTCAGCTAAAGACTCGCCGCGTGCGCCTCGATAATACGCTCTGTGGGCTTGCTTTCTGGTGCGAAGTCCAGCCGAAAGAGCGTCACAGTTGCCTGCGGCGGCGCGAAGGGCCGGGCCGCGCGGTTGAGGTGCATGGTGGCCGCATCTCTTTAAGCGGACGAACGTCGGTTGCAATCGGGCGGGGCTGGGCTTTCTCGCCGGCAAAGCCCTACAATATGGCAGTAGGACGGCAAAGATAAAGGCGGCCACTCGAAAGGCAGGAACATGGTAACGTCATCGCATCGGCTTCATTCTCTCATCGTTGCCGCTGTGCTGATGTTGGTGTGCGGCGCCGCCGCGGCTGGGCCGTTGCGGGTGGTCTTTTTCATGTCGCCGACGTGCGACCACTGCCTGAAGGTCAAGGCCTTCCTGCCGGGGATCATCGCCAAGTGGCGGGACGCCGTCGTCATCGAAGAGCGGAATCTCCAGGACAGTGACGATGTCTACCTCGAGCAGGTGCTCTACGAGGAGCACTACGGAGTGGAGACCACCGCCCCCCCGATCATCTTCGTCGGCGCTCGCGCGCTAATCGGTGACGACGAGATAATCGATGGGCTGGACGGGGCGATCGCCCAGGGAACGGCCAACGGGGCGACGACATTCCAGCCCTTCCCGAACGAGGGGGACGCGTCGGACGAGGAGAAGTCTCGCATGGCCTTGGAGGCCAAGGAAGCGGCCAGGGCGACCGTCATCAGCCGGTTTCAAAGCTTCAGCGTCGGCACGATAGCCGCGGCGGGGCTGGTGGACGGCATCAACCCGTGCGCCTTCACGACGATCATCTTCTTCCTGTCGATGCTGGGCTATCTCGGCAAGTCAAAGCGGGACCTAATCATGGTCGGGGTGGGATTCACCAGCGCCATTTTTGCGACTTACCTGCTGCTGGGCTTTGGGCTGCTGACGGCGGTCAGCGCGTTCGCCGTCGGCCGAGGCAGTTCCATGATCATCGGGTACGCGGTGGCGATGCTGGCGTTCGCGCTGGCGGCATGGTGCGTAGTGGACGTGGTCCGCTACGTTCGCAGCAAGGACGTGAAGAAGATGAAGCTCGGCCTGCCGAAGCTTATCAAGCTCGGCGTCCACAAGGTGATCAGACAGGGGCTGACTTCCAGGCGGCTCGTCCTCGGATCGGTGGTGGTGGGCTTTCTCGTCGCCCTGCTGGAGTCGGTGTGCACGGGGCAGACCTACCTCCCTATCGTCCACATCATCAACACCGTCCCGACTATGCGGGTCAGCGCGATCTCCTACCTGCTGCTGTACAACCTGATGTTCATATTGCCTCTGGCGGCCATATTGATTATGGGATACTTCGGCGTTACTTCCAAGGTGTTGGGTCAGCTCTTGCGAAGGCATCTTGTGGCGATGAAACTGACGATGGCGGTCATGTTCGCCACGTTGGGTGTCGTGGTGTTCCTGACGATATCCTGGCTGTAGACGCCGAGGCGGCGCCCGGCCGGGACAGTGTTCTGCCGTCGCTATCGCTGAAGCTGCACAAGTAAAGGAGCAAAAAGCAATGATCCGCCACCGTCTGAGTCAACGGCAGCGCGCAAAGTGCACGTGTACCTCGGCAGCAGCCGCGTCGGCCCTTGGGCGATTGATGGTCGCAATGGCCATCGGCTGGAGCCTGGTCGCATGTGCAAGCCCAGCCGAAATCGAGCTGGCCGGGGCGGCCGATTCCAAACTGGTGGGCCTGCCGGCCCAGGAGTTCTCGCTTGAAGACCAGGACGGCAACACGGTCAGCCTGAGCGGCCTGCGGGACCAGTGGGTGGTGCTCTACTTCTACTCCGACGCCGACACCCCGGGCTGCAAGTGCGATGCGACCAAGTTCACTCAGGTGCTGGTGGACCTGGGGGACATCGACGTGACGGCGTACGGAATCGGCGGGTTCTCCACCATGAACAATAAGTACTTCATCGAAAAGTACGCCCTCGGCGTGGACCTGTTGAGCGACATGGACCACGAGGCGGGCTATCTCTATGGCGCCTGCGCTGCCCCCGACACGGGAAGCGACGAGCCCGTGCCGACGTGCAGCGCGACGGTCATCGTCGGGCCAGACGGCGTCGTTCGTTACCATTGGCCTATGGTGGTCCCAAAGAACCATGTCCGGCGCGTCCGAGACAAGCTCGCCGAGCTCCAGGCGGCGCCCCAATAGCCGCCGCACCCGACAAGGAGCACCACGTGAAAGAACGACCAACCCCGGCCGATTCGGCGACGCCATCGGACCCCGCCGGCTCCGCCCCCGGGCCAGGTTGCTCCGCCGCCGGGCGAGGCCTGCTGGCCTGCGTGGCCGTGTCACTGGCGACCGGAGGCTGCGGCGGCGGCAAGCTCACGCCCATCGCCGATGCCACGGACTTCGAGCTTCGGGTGCTCCAGTCGGACATGCCGGTCATGGTGGAGTTCTACAAGGCGGGCTGTCCGACGTGCGTCGTGCTCGAGCCGGGCCTGGACCAGTTGGCCGATGAGTACGCCGGCCGCGCGGTCCTGGCCAAGTTCAAGATCTGGGAGTTCTGGTTCGCCGTCCCCTCCCCGGAAATCAAGAGCAGATACGGAATCTGGTGGGCGCCCACGGTGATTTTGTTCGTCGACGGCAAGGAGACGAACCGCTGGGTGGGGCACTACAACATGGCCGACTACCGCAACGCGCTGGACGCCGTCACGGGGCCGCCCCTGCCGGAGCCTGCAATTGGTCTTGGCCAGACTGGAGACGAACCGTAGAATGGGTCGATTCAGAGAGGAAGACAACTATGATGCCAAGAACCACGAACTTCCCGGCTACAGCGACTGTCAGGACTGAACTGCGAGCCGCCGGCGTCGCGGCGGCCCTTTGTGCGGCCCTGGCTGCCCTGGCCGGCGGGTGCGGCGGCGGGACGCTTGTATCCATCGAAGATGCCGCCGACTTTCAGCGGCGCGTGATAGAATCCGACAGGCCCGTCCTGGTCGAGTTCTACAAAACCGCCTGCCCCACGTGCGTGTGGCAGGAGGACTGGCTGGCGGAGTTGGCCCCCGAGTACGCCGGGGACGTCCTGTTCGCCAAGTTCCTGATCAAGGACCTGAGCTGGAGCTCCACCGCCCCGACGATTCAGGAGCGGTACGATTTGTTCTGGGTGCCAACGATGATCCTCTTCGTCAACGGCGAAGAGAAACACCGGTGGGAATTGAACTACTTCGTTACCTCGGAATTTCGCGCGGTGCTCGACGAAGCTGCCGGCGTTGCCACAGCGGCGGCAGAGCCCCCACCCACTCCCTGGACCGATGCAACCCAACCGGTGACGCAATGGCCTGATGGCACGCCTGCCAAATGCGAAGAGGGCTTGGGCTGCCCCATCGACAGAGAGCACTGATAACGCCAACTGGCCCGCACAGCCCTACAGCGGGCGAGGCGAGCAATCAGGCGGTGGCTTCTTCCTCAACCGGCGCGGGCTTGTCCACCTCGTACCTGCCGTCGGCCGTGCCGTACTTCTGGGATATCTTCTCCAGAAGCGCGTTGCGGTACGGGTACCAATTGCACGCCGCGAAGAACTTCACCTTGTCGTCGTCGACATTCTCGTAGGCGAAGACGGCCTTGCAGCTCTCCAGCCGGGCTGCGTCGATCGAATGCTGCTCCTCGAACGGCAGCATGGCCACGCGGAGGACCCGCCTGGGCCGGCGCGACTTGAAGCCGTGCTCGCTCTTCTTGGGGAACACCTTGCGGAAGAGGACCTTGAACAGGGCGCCGAGCGGGTTGTAGCCGAAGATCCGGCCGAACCTGACACTGCCCAGGACCCAGAAAGCGAACGTCCTGAACACCAGCATTCGCCCGCGCTGGCGCTGGAAGAACTTCTTGGGGTCGAGGCGGTCTAGCTTGGGCTCGATTTTCCTGGCGCGGGCGGCGAACTCGACGGCAACCTGGGAGAGGGGCTTCTTCAGATAGTGGTTGACGCCGCGGTATCGCTTGCCGTCGGAGACCAGCAGCGTTATCGACTCGCAGTTGGGGTGCACGCCCGCCAGCAGGAGTACCTCCGAGCGCGGGTTGGTCCGGAAGAACGAGCGAATCTGGAGCATGGAGTAGGACAGCCCGGCCGGGATGAACTCCACGTCGCCCTCGGGGAAGCACTGGGCGACCATCTGCTCGACGTCTTCCATAGTCGTGGGCCGTTCGATCTCGAACACGCCGGGCTCCCAGTTCTCCGTCAGCGGGATAATGCCCACGTCCGAAATCAGGTCCCGGTTGTCGTGGAAGAACTGGAACATGTCGGGCATGTACTGATCGTTGAAACCCCAGGCCGCGCACGCGATGATCGCGTGCTTCCGCCGGCTGTACTTCTTGAGGTTCTCCAGGCCCTTCATCTTCTTGTCGTAAGCGGCCCGGTTGTGACGCAGGCGCTCGTAGATGTCCGCGTTCCGCCCGTCAAAAGCGAAGCGCATGGGGACCCTCGCCTCGCAGAGCTCGCGGCAGTAGTCCTCGTCGGCCAACTTCACGCCGTTGGTGACGACGTGGGGCTTCAGGCCGTGCTTCTTGCCGATGGCGATGATCTCCAGCAGGTCCTTGCGGACAGTCGGCTCGCCGCCGAAAAGCTGCACGACGGGCTTGCGCTTCATGCTGCCCAGGTGGGCGAATATCTTCTCGAAGTACTCCAGCGGCGGATTGAAATCGAAGCCCATCCCGCGAATCGTCGCGATGCAGATCGGACAATTCATGTTGCAGCGGTTGGTGACGTCCAGGAACACCATGTTGGGGTCGTGGTCGATCTCGCAGTTCTCGCACCGCATGCGGCACGAGACCGGGCGATCGGGGATGTAGTCCCACAGGTCGCGCTTGGCCTGCCAGGCCTCGGCCTTCGTGCTCACCAGCGACTCGTTGGGGCCGCAGTCGGCGCAATCCTTGCGAATCCAGACCTGCCCGTCGCGGAAGAGGAACTCGGCGGGGACCGCCTCGCGACACTCGTTGCAGATGCCCAGGTTGGGGTGTTCCATGGCTGGTCAGACTCCTTTCTGTGCCGCACACATCGGCCGGCCAGGCGTGTTCGGCCCCTCGCCACAAATGAACGATCCCGACAGCCCTCGGTTCGCCGAGGGGCCCACTCGGCCGCGAGTTCTACGACTTGACCAATCGCGCTGCAATATATTGCCTAAGATAAATTGGCTTTCCCTAATATCTTAATACTCCACGTAAGCTGTGCGGCACACAACCGTTACCTACATTCCTGCCAATGCGTCACTGCCCGGTGTCACGCTCGCCGCCGGACTTTCCTCGCTGCCGCCCGGGGACACCGGCACCGGCGGGCCGGCCACTTCATCCAGCGCCTTGCGGTAGTCGTCCATCTCGTAGTGCATGACCCAGCGCTGTTTCTCCTCTCCGTCGACGAAAAGCAACACGGTAGGAAAGAACGCAAGGTCATACTTCTTCTTGATCTCCACTGAGGTCGTCACGAGATACGCCGTCATCAACTGGAATTTCGCCAGCACGACGCGGCCCTCGTATTCCTCGGCCAACTGGTCCAGACCGGGATCCAGCATCAGGCAGGTCGGACAGCCGCCCTTGTAGAAGTCCACCAGTACGGGCTTGTCGGCCTCGAGCACGGTAAGCCGGAAGTCCTCCTCATCCTTGATCGCCGTGAGCTTTCCGCCGGCGCATCCACCGGCGATGAAGCACGCCAACAGCACAGCCGCCGGCAGCCGCCTGACAATCCGTTGTTCCACCATAACGGGTATCCCGTCGTGTCCTTAAGTTCAAGCGCGCACAGCCGATGGCGCCCGGCCGGCAACTGTTGGGTTACAAACCGCCAAGACTCTAGCCACGAGAGACCCTCGCTTTCAAGTCAAAAAACGGATGCTCACCGTAGCGACTCCAAGCAAGGCTTCAGTTCCTGCGTGAAGGTGCATCAGTGGGGTACCGAGCATGATCGGCGCAAGACAAAGGCCCGTCGCCCTCGACGGGCCTTGCGATGGACGAGGCCGACGGGCCTCCTTCGCCAAGGCTACGGAGCCCATTTCGTCGGCGCCAAATGGCGCAAGGCCAACCCGCCGTGATGGGCTGGCCTTGTGGCAAACGAGGCCGACGGGATTCGAACCCGCAACCACCGGATCGACAGTCCGGAACTCTAGCCAATTGAGCTACGGCCCCATATTCGGTTTTGGTCGGCGGGACCTGCATCCAGCCACCGCGCGAGCCTGGCAGTATATATTATACCGCTGCGGTGTCAATGGCGATTCTCGACCGGCGCGGGAAGTGTGCTGCCCGTCTCGGCGTGGGGCGGCCCGCCAGGCCATCGGCGAGAAGGATGCGCGGCGGCCTGGCGGCAACTTGGCCGGAGCCGGCTAGAACAGCCAGCTCTCCGGCTCATCGTCGAAGGCCTGTTGCGGGGTGTCGACCGCGACCAGGTCGGGCTCGTAGGTGATCTGGTGGTCGTCGTCAGCCGTAGCGGCGTGCTCTGCCGGCTGGACCTCGGCGGGCTGCTCGGCTGGGGAGGCCGGGACCGGGGCGGCGATGACAATGGGCTCGAACTCGACGGTATCCGCCCGGGGGTCGCCCGGGCCGAACTCGTCCAGATCCGAGACAATATCGAGCAGGTCGGCATCGGCGCCGTCCCTGTCCAGCAGGTCGGCGTCGACGGGGCTTACCACGGCGGCCGGACACCTGTGTGAAGTGGCCTTCTGCGGCGGCGAAAGGACCGATAACTCATAGGCGTGGTCGGTCGTCGGCGTGGGGAAGTATCGGCCGTATCGGCTCGCATCGCCGGTGAGGCTAGGCGTCTTAACCACTTCCAGGTGCCGGAGATACTGCAACAGGTCGTCCTGGTCGAACTGCGCGAGAAACTCCGGGGGGGCGGTGGGGTTGGACACGATGATATCGTCGATGATTTGTCGCTTGGTCATATCGTCATCCTTGACACACAAGGCTGCAGGCGACGGGACAATCCCTGTCTTCACCGGGAGTTTATCGGGTCCGGGGAGTTGGGAACTTTAGTGAGATGATCTTGACAATGTATTGGCGAGCGGTGTGCCGATGGGTATAATGCCCGGTCCTCAAAGGGACCCCCCCACCATGGAAGAATGGATCAACGACATAGACGACATAGAGTTTGAGTCTCACGGGCCCGTTCGCCGGATGCTCAAGACGATGGTGCTCAACCCGCTGGTGAACTACATGCCGGCCCCGATTACGAAGGGCCTGCTGAAAATCACCAAGAGCGAGCTCGCCGAGGCCAACTGGAACGACCCCGGCGGCTGGCGGTCGATGGTGATCAGCTACGAGGGCAAGCCCCCCCAAATCGCCGACAAGCTGCTGGTTGGCGGCGGGTCCGTGCCGACTGCCCTCCGCAACCGCAAGCGCCTGGGCGCGACGGTGCTGAGCAGGCTCATCGAGCAATCCGACGGCGACAACGCCCACATACTGTGTCTCGGCGCGGGGCCCGGCATAACGATCATCGAGGCCCTGCGGCGGAGCCAGGGCGGCGCCCACGCCACGCTGGTGGACATCAGCAACGACGCGTTCGACTACGGCCGGCAGTTGGCCGACAGCGAAGGCGTCGGCGACCGCGTGCGATACGTCCTCGGCGACGTGAGAGATATCGACGAACTGCTCCACGAGCCGCCCGACATCGTCACGATGATCGGCATCTGCGAGTACCTCACCGATGAGCAGATCGTCGAGATCATCACCGCGGCCGCGTCGGTCATGCCGGCCGGGGCTGCAATCGTTTTCAACAGCATCTCAAAGAAGCACGGCACGGACCGTTTCTTCAGGCGGGTGTTCGGGCTGCACATGAACTATCGCGGCCCGCTGGAGCTTCAGGGCCTGATGGGCCAGACCGGGTTTGCCGACTTCACGGCCGTTCCTGAACCGCTCGGCGTCTATCACATGATCGTCGGGCGGCGACTGGCCTAGTCCACGTCCCGCTGAAAGGTAGGCAACGGATGCCGGATATCTCCATGCCCTGGGGGACGGATGAACTGACCGTCTCCCTGCCGGATAACTGGACCGTTCAGCGGACGGCCGAGCCCGCCAGTCGGCCGGCCGACCCCGACTGGCCCGACCGCCTGGGTCGAGCTCTCACCGAGCCGACCACGGGGCCCTCCCTGTCGCGCCTGTTGGCCGTACACCGTGGGGAAAGGGTCGTCATAATTCTGGAGGACATGACCCGCCACAGCCCCCTGCCGGAGATTCTCCGCATCGTCATGCGGGAGGTCGAACACGCCGGCGTCGGGCGCGACCAACTGGAGCTGGTGTTCGCAAGCGGCATGCACCCGCCGATGACGCCGCGAGAGGTGGCCGAGAAGATAGGCCCGGCGATGACCCGCCTTCCCTGGCGGTGCAACCCGTGGCACGACCACAAGGCCTACGAGGGCATCGGCCGGGTTGGGCGGATGGACGTCCGCATAGAGCGCGGCGTGCTGGAAGCGGGCCTGCGGATAATCATATCTTCCGTCAGCGTGCATCTTCAGGCGGGCTTCGGCGGCGGGTACAAAATGCTCCTGCCGGGCTGCGCGTCGCTGGATACCATCCGCCAGTTGCACCGCCTGGGTCTGCGAGACGCGCAGCATCAGCTCGTCGGCAGCGAAGCCGCCCGCAACCCGATGCGTCAGGCCATCGACGCCGCCGGTGAGCTGCTGGAGGGCCGAAGGGGAGACAACTTCGCCATCCAGTATCTGCTGGACGCCCGCAACATGCCGTCGTTCATCGCCGCCGGCGAGGTCATCGCCACCCAGCGGATGCTCGCCAAGCAGTGCTCGGTGGCCACCGGCGTGCTGATCGAC
>Ga0114919_10004458_pt1 | contig 11235 bp, 6 predicted proteins | sample BlataG_FD_88682 | JGI IMG/M metagenome (GOLD analysis project Ga0114919, IMG submission 88682) | Deep subsurface microbial communities from Black Sea to uncover new lineages of life (NeLLi) - Black_00105 metaG | ecosystem: Environmental > Aquatic > Marine > Oceanic > Sediment | place: Atlantic...
CTAACGGGTTCGATCTGTCTTGTATGAGTTCTGCGCTTATCGTTGACTTTGCTGCCAGACACCTTGCGAACTCCATCTAATGCGGAACAAACGTATGCCGCACCGTCACCTGCCGCACCTGCCTGCTGCGTGGTTCGTAGCAACGCAAACGTATTTCGATTCCGCGTAGGGGGAACGGGTAGGGCGGGGCGGTTTCTTGTTCAGCCGTCAGCCTTGGCCCCTCGTCAACAAAACCGTCGGCGTCATTGTCTTGGCCGTCAACTCCCTCATCAGTAACAAGGTCTTGATCTTCATTAAAACCATTCGACTCATAGTGAGTCGACCCAGAGTCATAAACGGAATACTGCGGTAGTACACCGCTGGCCAGCCGATTAAGGTTAACCATATTCACTGAACCACCACTGTGAATCCGCTGCCCAACCGTACTAAACCTTGACCAAAGTCCAGGTAAAAAAAATGCCGATGCTCCGCCCTGTCCATCAATCGGCCCTGGAACGGTTGGTACGGCGACACTACGGTCATCGTAGCGCAAGTCGACGTAACAGCCAGTTGCAGGATTGGGCACTGGCGTACTGGCAAGGTTGACTAAGTATCCGGGATCACCTGGTAGAACAATTGTTCCCGCACCAGTTGCGCGAACTAGGGCAGTGGGATCGAACGCTTTTACATCAAATCCAATGACGTTTGTCAAAACGACATCGTCACCGGCTCGTGGTCCATTAGTTGCATAGATCAGTCCGGGGGGTGGCACCGGATTTTGAAAGTGTTGAGGTGTCCCATCAAAAGTTGGAAACATGTAGGGATACCACAAAGCATTTCCGGAAGGATTTTGGCTAGCATCCCCGGTTCTCGTACGGCAGCCGCCGAATCCGATTCCGAATAAATCTGGGTCATAAGGGCCATAGTGATGAAGGAAACGGTTTTCTCGGTTTGTAAGATCAGCAAGTGAACATGGTGTTAGCCAGAAACCGGGAATACTGGTATCGGGCTCACAACGCACAGCAATATCATACGAGCTATAGAAATCTGCCCATGGTCCGTTAATCAGGCCATCAGGGCCGTCATCAATTTCGCCGCTGCCGGTGTTGATAATTCCATCGCCATCTGTGTCTTCAATAGGCGCTGAATGCGGAAACCGATTCCCGTATTGGCTAAAGATGCCACTGCCCACTTCTCCGACAACGAGCAGTTGTTTTCTGTACAGTGAATACGTGTTCTCAGCCGGCCGGAGGAACCAGGCGACCTCCGCAGTGTTACTCTCGATCGAATCGCTGCCGAATTTTCCGACGAACGGCGTACTGGAGTAGCGAGTCGTGAAGAGCAAAACATCGTCGCAGTCCCCAAACAAACGTGTCGGGTCAGCCGCGCCTCCGGGCGGCTGACCTGCCGCAAGCCCAAAGTCACGCATCGGACCGTCGATGTATTCGAAATAGCCCTGCCCGTCATCTGGATCGAGTGGCGGAAGCGTCGGTGCGGTCACGCCCTTCAAGTCCTGACGAAGCCGCCAGGCAACTGACCGCATTTCCGCGTCGAGTTGCATGACCTCCCGACTGCCGCTGACGGCATTACCGAAAACCCCGAACAGTTGCCCGACAAGCCCCATCAGAATGAGGGTGCACGTCGTGGCGACAAGCATCTCCACGAGCGTCATGCCGCGTCGGCTGCCGGTTGGACCCTGGATAGAACGCACGGCGTCTGTTTTCGGCTGTGTGCTAATAAGCGGTGTTTTCATTAGTTCACCATCCGCTCTAGGACAACACAGTCGCGGGCGTTGTGATCTCGACCCGACTGAAAGCCGACCGGAATCGATCGATCGATTATGTAGAACGCCTTGTGACGAACCGTGTTGCCGGTGTCGTACCCGACCTCAGGACCGGGTGTCAGATCGGGCGTCGGTGCATACGGGTTGTTGGCCTCAAAATATCCAACAGTAATCCAGACCGCGAAAACATTGCTCCGCGTCGTGACTGTGTTGGCGAGTTTGTTGATTGTTCGGTAACGGAAGAACGGGCTTCGCGCTGGGTCGGTGGCAGGGTGCGGAGTCGTACTGGGGTCGTGATCGATGCCAAACACGCTAGGGGGCGTGCTCGTAGTTCGCCAAAACAGCGTGTCATCTGCAAGGAATGAGCCACCCGACAGCGAGGACTTGAACGGAGTTTCAAAGAATCGGTCACCCAGGCTAAGAATGCCGTGCCGGTTCAGTACCCTCTCAGCCTGCACGAAATCACAGTTGAAAGGTGGCGACGTAACGGTGGTGAGGTCGGCATCAAATCCGCGGCGGGCATTGGCAAGCGATCGGTCATCAAAGAGGTTGGTGCCGTCGTTATTGATTCCGTCGTTGTTAAGATCGTGATTGAGGTCGAGATAGCCGTTGTTGTTGAGATCTTCCCCGCTATCTAACCGCCCGTTACGAGGCCGCGAGCTTGGAACTTCAACGTCCTCGCTGTTGACGAATGTCAGCATCGTCGGTGATGCGGCTGTTTCATCGACGTCTCCTTCATCCCGATAGGCAATGTACGTTCGCCCGCCATTGATTGCCCGCCAAACGTCAGACGAGTTAAGCGTGTTGCCGTTGACTCTTCCGGGCTCGCGGTACGTTGGCAGTCGATTGTGCGGGGGCAGAAACAGCGGACGATTTTGGCTAAAAGCCGTGTAGTGGGCGTTGGCAGCGTTGCCCGAAAGAAATGACTCAGCCAACGCGTATTGGGTCGGCACTGCAAGAAACTCAAAGAGTGCTAAGTTCTCAGAAATTGTCGCTTCCGACGTACCACCGGTGGGGGCGAACAGAAAGCTGGTGTGGGCATTGGCTGGGCCGAGGTCGAAAAGGGCCATGAAGTTCGCCGCACTCGCCTTCGGCACGAACAGCAGCTCATATGGATTCGTAAAATCGCGGTTGTTCCATGGGAGCCAGGGAATCAGGGGATTCGTTGCAGGATCTGGGTCGATGTCTGTCTGCGTGGCGAGGGACAGGTCTGTGATAACCGCGTCACTCGCATCGGTACTCGTGGAGTAGTCCGGAATATGCACGTGTTCAAGTTTACCGAGCGTCCAGTCAATTTCATCGGGGTCGGATGAGAGACCAGGCGCTGAGTTGAGATGGCTGGGATCGACCTTCCAGATATTGCCATCCCAGCCAGCGGCGCCGCGCTCCGACTGTTCGATGGTGAATAGAGGATTACTCGCAGGCGGGGGTGGAGGTGTGTTATCATACACGACTTCTCTAACAGTCTTAACATCAACAATGCGGTAGGGGTTCGTATCCGCGTCCCACTGCACAAGCGGGTTGGCGAGCCGACACAGGTAGACTTGTCGTTGCTGGCCCAGGGCCGAATTACGAAATCGCGCAAGGTTTGTGCTCGCACTGCCGGTACCGGAATCGAAATCGCAGACAATGCAGCTGCTGATGTTGTCTGGATTAATTGCCAGCGGCGGTGTTCCGGCGAGTGGCGAAGACGGGATTGGTTGGATGGCGAGTGTTGAGCCGTTCGGAATGATCTGGACACCGTTACTCGGTGTTGGGCCGCCGGATGTGGGTGTCGCGATATCGACGGGAATGTGATAGGTTCCAGCCGTTGCCTCTTCGATGCCGCTTGCAATCACAGCGAACCGCCCTGAGCGACATTACCGCTATTGAAGCTGTTAGAAGTGCCGGGATAATGACCAGACGTGCCGTGTGTGGACGCAGTGGCATCGTAGTCAAGAGAGGCGCCAGTGATAGTCGTGTCAGGCTGCGTATCACAAAGGTAAAAGAGCGTTGTCATCGCCTGGGTGTCAAAGTTATCACCCGGAGCCGGGGATGTTGGGTAGATGTTGGTGGTTCCACTGGGCAGCGGGCTGACGTCGTGGTTGTAAGCAATCATCCAGATGGGCTGATCGGAGTGCCCTGGAACCGTCTTGAGAAGATCGATACCGGTATTTGATGAGTAGGGATTTCCCGCGGACCGCAACTCGGCGCTTGCAGGGAGGAGATTGATATCAGCGCCCGCGGTTTGTTCAATCGTGTGCGTCGCTCCAACGTTTGCAGTGCCAGCGGACGACCGCCACGGGTTGTAAAGCTCGACGATTACGCCGCCGTTGTCGTGCCCGGTTTGCTGGTCCGTCCAGTTCAGCACCTCGGTAATCAGCAGCTCTGGCCGTTCCATTCCCCAAACCACTCGGCGAAAAGTTCCTGTTGGATCACCGTCATCTGTGCTCACGTCGCCATCGACATCCCAGGTTGAGGCGTTGCCCCCATTGTCGTTAAACGGATCGTAGTCGTATTCAAACGGTGTCATGATCGCGTCAGGGTCTCTGAAGTCGACAACGTTCACGGCCCATTGGGCCAGTTCGTTGGCAATTGTGTCGGTCATTGGGACACTAAGATCATTGATGTAGACATCGTAGGCGAGCACGTAAAGGTGGCGGGCGTAGAGCTGTCGAGCGAGCAGCTGGTCGGCGGCGTCGATTACGCCATCTTGATTGACGTCCCGGCCATTCGTCAGGCCGTTCCATGTTGCGTAGTTACCACTCGTAATGAGAGGTTCGCCGCCGCCCTCAGCATTGGTCTCGGTTGATATCGGCTCGTCAATAGTGCCGTTGCCGTTGTTATCCGTTCCGTCACCGAACGGACGGTTGAGGTTCATCTTTGTGCCAACCGCGAAATCCCAGCTGACTAGACTGTCCAAGATTTCTAGAACACCCGAAGAGCTTCCATTGCAGGCCAAGTCAATGATTCGGTCAGCAATACTTGCCGGTAGTGTCATCGCCGTGGTATCCCAACTGTCGACCGTCACCTGTGACCGTAGCCGATCGACGTCTTCTGCCAACAGTCGCACAAGTCGCTGAGGCAGATTCGAGCGGTCGGCGTCGTTGTAGCGGAGTACGGCCTCAAGTTCCGCCAGGCTAAACGGGCTCCCGTAGCGACCTTTCGTGCGGCTGGACGGACGGGCGGCATACGGGGTGTTTGTATTTTCATGATCCCATGGGTTGATGGTGGCGCTGGCATCTTGGAAGCGTAGGAAGTGCGGCATTCCCCAACGGTTGAGCCCAACATAGGTCCGCCCCCAGAGGTCGACTGGGCTGCTGCCGCGCGCTGGTGCTGCCGCGTAGTCGTTGGGCAGTCCGCGTTGGGTAAGCTGTTCACAGTGCGAACGGAACCCATCGTCGCCGGGGACGAAATCCGGCGGAGAAAGGGCATTTGGATCGTAGACTCCAGTAAAATTACCGCTTGGTAGCTGTTGGCCTTTTTTTGTTCGGCGTGGTGGACCCGGATATGGGGCAGTGGGGCCTTCGACGATTTCAGCGAGATTCGAAGAAAGTGCTCCCCCCTGGTCAACACGAATCACCGCTGAAAGATCGACGTCGGCAGGGCCAAATCCGAGCCCCTTGGCGAGCACCGGCGCGGTTGCCGTGTTGCCCAGTGTGACGTTTGAGTCATACGAGACGCCGGAGCCGGCGAACGTATCGTCGGTAGCGATGTTTGCCTCCGCTGGAATTTCACCTCCCGGTGTGCTTGCGAAAAGCCCGGGGTTTTCCCGCCAGACGGGATCAGGGTTCCCGTGGGCATTGACGTTGACGCGGCCATCAAGGTCGAGGCACATGATCGCGAACAGCGGTTTTGCCAACCGGCCGTCGGGAAGTGTCTGGTACGGCATGCCAAGGTCAATCCAAACACTGTCTGTGACGCCATCGCCGTCGTTGTCAACGTCCCAGGGACCGTTGACCGGGTCGAAGTAATAGGTTGAAGGTGCTGCCCCCGGCGTAAGTTCTACCTGCCGTTCATTGGATCCTGTAAATCCACTCGCTGACACTGCGACAGGTGTCGGCGCGGTCGCGTGGGGAATTTCTGATTGATCTCCGTATCCGACCAAACCGACAGGGCGCCGAAACTGCGTGGGATCGAAGGAACCGTTAACCTGGGCATACGCAAGAATCTGATCGGGGCGATGAAACGACGGAATGTTGAACTTCCATGGCTGCTTGTACCGCAACGCCCCAACACCGTTTAGCTCTGATGCCTCGGGCTGCGTCCAGGCTAGAAACATGTTTTGCTCGTCTGGTGCGTCCCAGTCTTCGTTGAAGGTGGACGAGTCGAACTCTCGTCCGTTCAAGAAACAGGTTTCCCCGCCGCTGAGGACTACCTTCGATGGATTATCTGCGAGCGCAACGACGTCGGCGCCGGTTGGATTCATCAGTGCGTGAACAATCCGAACCGTTTGGCCGCGAGCGGACCCGCTTGTGAAGGTCAACAACCGACCGGCAACGTCGGTCACCGCGGTCATCGGTCCGGTTAGCGTGAAGCTATGAAAAAGCCCATAGGTGTTGCCTGGATTGTTTGGTGCTGGGCTCGATTGGACGGTAGCTTCGACTACGCCGGCATTTCCGTATTTATCAGCCAGCAGTGAATCGTTTGAATAAATCTTGGAACTGACTCCGTCGGCTGGACCGCGGAGCAGCACCATCATGGCCTGGTCAAGCAGCAACTTGGCTCGCTGCCCGCCGGTTGGATCAGACGCGCCAAGCGACCGCGAGTAAGCTTTGGCGACCTCGCGGGAGCGTGAAGCGGTGATCAAATAGGTTGCCCCCATCAGCAGGAACAGCGTGAGCATGCTGATGACAACGAGTAAAAGGACGCCACGGCGTTGAACCCCGAGGTTGACGCTCACACGACGGTCTTGTTGTGACGGTCCGCGTTTCATGGGCTTACATTCTGTCTGAAGGCCTGCTTGCCCGCAGGTTGCCAAAAGAGTATCGATTCGTTTTGGTTCATTATTCGGACCAGCGGTCGTCGCTCGCCAAAACGATCTGACGATGACTTACGGCGACGGCATCAGGGAACGCGAACAATGGGCCGACGGTTGGTTCGGTTGCCGATGCGTTAGGCCCCATTGCCGTCCAGACACATTGATTTTGGTTGTAGATAAGGTCAGTGCTGGCGAGTGCTAATGCGAGCGACGTTACATTGTCGTTGTTCGGCGCGTACATCACCTTCCACCAAGAGGGGGAGGCGCTGCCGGCATGATAAACAAGCGTCCCAGGCTTCAGCACGTCCTTTACGCGGAAATCCGCCAAGGCGTTAGGCATTGGATAAGGGTGCGGACTTCCGCTATGGCCAATGCGCCATGTATTGTCGGCTGGATTTTCAGTTAGCATCACTGGGCTACGAGTCGGATCACGATTCCGGAAAACAACCACGGTCAGATGAGCGGCCTGCCCGGGCTGCCAACCGTCACCAATCCGCTCGAGCATGAATAAGCACGAGTATCGTCCTGAAAACAGGCGTTGCCCGATTGAACCGCTGGCAAAAATATTCTGTGGGAAGTCATCAGCTCCAAGCCCATCAAGGGAGTAGGCAACGTCATCTTGAAGCCGAAAAAGATCGTCGACAAGCCGATTGCCATAAGGTGACCCCGTGGCAAATAGCGGAGCATATTCGAAGGGGTGAGATGGTGACCCTGGTAGGTGGGAAGAGGGGTTAAAGGGCGCATCATGCGGCGAGCCATTCAGTGCTATGACCGGGTGCGTGAGCGACGTTCCGACCCATTGTGGCTGAAAGCCGAGCGGCGGAAAGCCAGATGGCGGTTGCGTCGGGTCGCGAACCTCCGATCGATCGAGCGGATCGAAGATTAGTACATTAGGTTGTGATGACGGTGCTAACAAACTGGTCTGTCCACTGACGGCCGGCCATCCGTTGGTAAGCCAACGGCTTCCTGGCACCTCGAACGGCCACTCTCTGAGAGACGGGGGCGCTAGCGGCGAGGGCACCCACGTTCGTGGATTATGAAAACCCCGGGTCAGAAAATCGTTAATCGCGTTTTCAGCCAAAACCGCCGATCTGTCATAAGTCAGCGCTATGCCAGAAAGATGACGCGCTGCGGGAATGAGTGCAAAGACACTCGCAAGCCCGACCGACAGAATTCCAATCGCGATAAGTACCTCAAGGAGGGTGATCGCATTTCGTTTCGCATGTTGCTGATAGTTTCTCATGGTGCAGTCCCCAGATCATTGCGAATAAACTCCTGAGATTTTTCAAGTGCCCGCCACCAGTTATCTACAATGGCCTCTTCCGTCGCGGTTATGGGTGGAACGGGAAGGGGTGCGGTAGCCGCCACCACAACCCGCCCATTAGTGTCAATGGCAACCCAACGGCTGTCGGGATGCTGCCAATTACAACCACTATCCGGATTGTTGTCTGGGACAAGACGGGGGACGTAGTTTTGCCCTACCCGATCAGTCCGTCCGACCAACATGAAGACCGGCTCTGTCAGACGCTTTTGATAGAACATCGTGGGCGAGGGCACCACTCCTGCGGTAGGGATCTGACAGACTTCGCTTGGTCTACCAACAGAATCAAAGAGAATGCAGAGATCCAACCCGGGGCTAAAGGACGCACCCTGAACAGTGAACCATCCTGTTCCAATTGGTATCGATGGGTCATCCCGTCGCAATAGGTCGTACCCGACCGAAGTCCACGCGGAGTCGATTACTGCGTCTCCAGACAACTGCTCAGCAAGTCCAGTATTGACTTTTGGCTGGCGATACACCTCGTACTGCAGTGGCGTGTGAGAAGTCAAAAAAACGGCAGGGCTGCCGGCGCCCCACGGGCCAGGATAACTGTAGAATTCAGCACCGCTGGGCCAAGGTGTTGTTGAAAGCGAATGCCCGAGTTCTGGGCGCAGCTGGGCAGTGAAGGAAGTGAGCGAGGCCGCGCCACTTCCAGCAGTCAGTCTGAACTGGGTATTCATTCCCTCAAAGACGATTCTGTCACCATCGCTGACAGCAGTGGTGTCAAAATCACTTGGGTTCGGTCCAAACTGGAGGTTGACGTATGGTGTTCCCCAGAATGTTTCTGGATGCGATGTTTCGGCCGCCTCGTAGACGCCGTTGTTGTTTCTATCGTTCGGTCCAAGGGTTTCGTCGTAATTGTCAATAATGCCGTTTCCATTCCAATCCCGAGTGTAGTACCGGGGAGGAAATCCGGTGGATGGAACAAACACCAGCACTCGCGAGTCGTACGTTTCACCTGAATAAGGAGCCAACCCTTCACAGGCGGCGAGATCAAGTGCAGGTCCACCGTGGAACGCTGTTGCCGAGCCCGCGAGTTGTCGGAGCACAAGGCCTTGTGGTGTCGAAGCACCGATCGCCCGAGACTGAGCAAGGGCAATGAAGCTGGAGAGCTTCCCGGTTCCTTGCCGAACTTCCTCGGTCTTTGATGTGTTGGAAAGATTCGGAAGCACTGCAACGGCCAGCATTCCGAGGATTGCTACGACGACCAACAACTCGATGAGTGAGAAGCCAGTGCGAACGTTTATTTTTTGATGAGGTCTCATGGCTACCTCAACGGGATCGCGTGATTGGTGATGTTGTCGGCGGCATTAGGCGTAAGCGATTGGCCATTCGTCGAGGTGCAGAGTTGATAAAGCACACTTGGTGATCCGTTGGCTGCGTTCATTATGGCGGCGAGCCAACCATCGTTGTTGGCCCGGAACCCGTAGCCGGGATCAGACGCATTCCAGTCATTAAGAGATTCGTCAGCGCCACCGGACCAGATGAGCGGGATGAGGCCGTGCTCACTTGTGTCCAATTGCATCGGGTCGGTGAAGTCTGGGTTTTTCGATGGGTCTGATGACTGAACCTGTGAATAAGTGATTCCCGGTGCCCATCGCATGAAAAGAATCGGCTTGCCCCAGCCGTCATGAAACTCCGGCGCCCCATCACCATCTATGTCACCGATTTCACTTGCGTGGAACGTCTCAAGGATGTCAGGGTCACCTGAGAACGTAACGATCATGAACAGGCATTCCGCGGAGGCGTAGTCGGCACTCGGATTAAGCACGTTCTTACGGGCAGCGTATGCCTGTATCGGCGCCGTGAAGTTTCGATAGTGCGTCGCGTTTTCAAGTTGCACACCTAGCGTCGGAACTACGTAGTTGGCACCTGATACATCGGCGACCTCATTCCACGTCTCTGGCATTTCCAAGATTTGCTGGCGGCGAATCAGTTCGCGGCGCTGCCACGCACTAAGCCGTTTTCCGGTCAACCCGCTGGGTGCGACAAAAAAAGGGGGGCCTAACGCACTTTCGAGCCTTCGTGAGCAAATCCCGCCGACCAATGGCCAGACGATTTCGTGAAGTTTTCGTATCGTGGATGTCGTCTTGTCGACCTTCGCCTGCGAACGGAGACGGGCAAGGCCGGACAGAGTCAAACTGCTTAGAATCGCGACGATCACAAGTGAGACCAGCAACTCAACAAGTGTAAAGCCGGCTTGATGTACTTTCTGATTCGCGGTCATAGCCCACCTCCGCAAATCTCACTCGAGGCTGTCCAGATAGTCTTGACGCGTACCCGTCCAAAAATTGGAAAGGTCGTCTTCGGTACCCCACTGCTCGTCTAGGCCAGCGCAGAGTATTTGGAACGTGTCGGGATTGAAGCCCGGTACAGCAGCGTAAGGCCCGCCTGGAATTGGATCGGTGTTAATCGGTGCGGGCGGAAACGGGTCTCTAAACTGAAACGTCGTGCCGTAACTTGAGGAATCTATGTAGACATACGGGCTGGATGTTTTTCCAGCCGGATGGTATTCGCCTGAGTTGCTGTCGTTTCGAGATGCATCGAAATCGTACAACTTTTTCCTTTGGCCGCCTTTAATAGGTGAAGTAGGCGAGTTCGTATATCCAGTCAGCCAAAATGCAAGCGCGGAACTTGGAGTTATTGCGATGTAGTCATTGGTTTCGTCGGCTTCGTCCACGCTGCCATCGCCGTCGTTGTCAATGCCGTCGATTGCATAGGGCTTAAATAACTCGTCTGTGAGTGTTCCTGTTGGTGTAAGGTCGGCGCGTGGGAAAATTCTTGAAAGATGCCGACGCATACGCGTGTCTCCGACCGACGGGTCTGTGTCGCTTATGCTCGGCGGAAAACTCCCATACTCATTCTTGTAATTCATGATTGCCATGTGCAGCATGTCGATTTCCGCTTTGATCGCAGCGTTTCTCACAGACACGCGGGCTTGGAAGATCGCCGGCGTGACGAGCGCGGCAAGGATGGAGAGGATGCCGATCACCACCAAGAGTTCGACGAGGGTAAAGGCTTTACGGGTTGGTTGGGCTGAGAGCGGTTTGGGGCTTTTGATTGTGCCGTGGAAAGCACCCTCGCCCCGGCCCTCTCCCAGAGGGAGAGGGAGAGAGTTGCGTGCGCCATCCACTCGCTTCATCCAGCGAGGGGCTGCCCATGCCGCTCTGCCGGCGTCACTGGCCAGCGGAG
>Ga0114919_10004459_pt1 | contig 11234 bp, 5 predicted proteins | sample BlataG_FD_88682 | JGI IMG/M metagenome (GOLD analysis project Ga0114919, IMG submission 88682) | Deep subsurface microbial communities from Black Sea to uncover new lineages of life (NeLLi) - Black_00105 metaG | ecosystem: Environmental > Aquatic > Marine > Oceanic > Sediment | place: Atlantic...
TCGGCGGTATCGGTCAGCTTAAGGAACGTGACAAAAAAACTGTACAGCGAGGGCTGAGGCTGTTCATCCGAAAGCAGATGATGCAGCAGTTCACATGCCGCCGAGGCATACGCCAGCCGTCCCATTGTCCCTTCTTTCTCGAAGCCGAACATTTCGATAAGCTCCGTCTCAGAGACATACCCCGCGGTCGCCTTTTCCGACTTGTAGAAGGTTATCTCCAGCCGGGCGAACGGCACCAGCCTTCCCCGCTTTGACTTGAAGCGCCGTCCTCCTTTGTCGACCAGAGTGATCTTGCCGAAATCGCGGCTGAACAGCTCAACTGTCCGCGATGATTCCGACCAGTTGGATGATCTCAGGATAACAGCTTCGGTCTTTTCCAGTGCCATTTTTTCACTGGCCGCGGTATCGGTATATCGTCTCGTTGGGACGGACCATGCGATAGCGCGTGCGAGCTATCTGTTCGATGTAGCTGGGGTCACTCTTGAGCATCTCTCTTATTCTGGCGGCATCGATTAGCTCAATGGTGAGTTGTTTGTTGACCTCGATCAACGCCCTTCTCTCCAGCTCCAGGCGCGCGATCCGAGGTAGGCTGTAGGTGCCGACCATGAGCGAATAGCAAAACAATAGACCGAGCGCCCAGAAGCCGTACCTGACCACCTTCCGCCTCAGCCGCTTATCGGTGCTGGCCAGCCGCCGAACAAAGTTCTCCGCCAGTGGGGCCAAAAACGAACGTGATTGTTTCACTCGGCGCGGCATGAATGTAAGTAAGTCCCAGCAGCCAGTGGGAAGCAAGCTAAAAAATGCTGACTGCGACAGTCCTTGTAGGATCGTTCGTGGGCGGCAGATTCTCGTGGGCGGCAGATGTCCACATCTGCCCCGTTGTATAGAGGCAAACCTTGTAGGCCAGAAGCCCGCCGTGGCGGGTGCTTCTGCCATTTCTTGGCTTCAATCTCGTATCACGGGCACACTGGCGGGGCGGGACCTTCAAAGAACAGGTAGTCAGTCAGGTACGTCGGGTCAGCCACATTGATCGAACCATTTCCGTCAGCATCACCCTCCTCGGGGCAAGGCGGTGCCGGGCCGCTAAAGAACAGGTAGTCAGTCAAGTACGTCGGGTCAGCCACGTTGATTGCACCACCGTGGTCGGCATCGCCCCGGCTCACACAGCAGCAGGCATCACCCACGCCGTCGCCGTCGGTATCAGTCTGGTCAGGATTGGCGGTGTCGGGGCAGTTATCCAGAGCACAAGTGTCGTATGGCAGGCCGTCACCGTAGCCGTCTTCGTCAGTGTCAGTACAGACGTCGCAACTGTCACCGATGCCGTCAGCATCGGTATCCTCCTGATCAAGGTTCGCTACAGTCGGGCAATTGTCACAAGAATCGCCGAAACCATCCAAATCGGTGTCTATCTGGTCGGGATTATACGTGAGAAGGCAATTGTCACAAGAATCTCCGAAACCATCCAAATCGGTGTCAGCCTGGTCTGGGTTATATACGTAAATACAGTTATCGCAACTGTCGCCTAAACTGTCAAGGTCGGTGTCTTCCTGAAGAGGATTCGCTATTGTCGGGCAATTATCACAGGCGTCGCCAAGGCTGTCGGTATCGGAATTGGCCTGATCGTCGTTATTGACTTGATCACAGTTGTCACAAGCGTTGCCCAGTGTATCCGTATCAGAGTTCAGCTGATCATTATTGTCAACAAGATCACAATTGTCACAGTCATTACCGAGCGTGTCAGTATCAGAATTCACCTGGTCAGGATTGTAGTCATCGGGACAGTTATCGCAGACGTCACCGATGCCGTCTCCTTCTTTATCTGCTTGATCGGGGTTATAGACCGTGGGGCAATTATCATCCGGGCACGTATTTTCCGGATTGCCAGGGTCACCAAAGCCATCGCCATCGGTATCAATGCAGAGGCTCACAAAGATGCTCAGATGCTGTATATCAGTAAGAGGAGGAGCATCGGAATCGGTAACTCTAACAGTAAAGTTGAATGTACCCGAGGTTGTTGGAGTACCCGTGATCGCACCAGTGGAAAGGCCCAGGCTCAGGCCATCCGGTAGAACTCCTGCTGTTATATCCCAATTGTATGGAAGCAAACCGCCTGCAGCGTCCAAGACCTCGCTGTAAGGCTCGCTAACCTCTCCTTCAGGTAAGGAGGTAGTGGTGATGGTGACCGTGGGCTCGGGTGGATACCGGACCTCCGCCCTGATCAAAAAATTGTAGTCTTGTCCCCAGTAGTCGTAAAGTGTGTGCCAGCTTCCATCGCGATACAGGCCGCTACGGTGTTCTGTCTCCGGCTGTCCGTCATCCATGTATATCCATAGGGTATCGTCTGCCCCTGGCTGCAGAATAGTGATTCCTATATGGAAATCCTCATTCTGCTGGAAAGTTATCTGCAGGTCTGACACATCGACCACCACCGTTCCTGAGCTTGGTAGTGCCCCACCGGGAATATCTACCGAGTCAATCAACGTCGTTGGGTAAGTGCCATCGCTATTAAAAACATACAGCCTGGCGCTGGGTGTGCCAGGGAAGTACCCTTCGAACGTAACGGCAGTCAAGGTACAGGCCTCCGCAGCCGTAAATCTAACGTTATATAGGTCTCTCCCATAGGCATTGGGCAAACTTATCATGTATTGAGCATTTCCATCATCATATTGAACCAACCTACTCGTTGACTTCCTCTGTATGATCAGGGTTGGATCTCCAAGCAAAGTCATCCCATAATACCAGCATACTTCCGACTCCTCAAACCCACCGGAAGCCCTGCCGACGAACCAATCCAGAAATGCTCTGCCTATAGCAGCTCCCTCTCCAAATGGCTGGTAGAAATCCTCGAAATAAAGCATGGAACCGGTTTTTGTGCTGCCCAAAGCCACCAACCCGTAGGTTTGGCAAAAGATATACCATCCCCCCATGTAATCTGTTTCGACGTACCTGGCATTGGAGCAGGCAAAGAGATTGTAGAAATAGGCAACCGGATCAATACTTTTCACCTCCACATTGGTCGTGTAACCCCATTGGTTAGGTTGCCTCTTGAAACCGTGACTGAAAGACCCACTATGAACACAGACCTCTATAAACTCATAATCCTGGGGTAGTCGGTTTTCGTAGTCGGTGTCCCAGGTCGTCCACTCGTCGTTGATGAATGTGCGTTCGACATAAGCACGTCCGACGCACAAATTCCACCAACTAGATCCGGGAACCCAATCGTCGTCAATGTAGACTAATGCGCGGTTGCTCAGAGGAAGCAGTCCACTTCTATAAACATGATTTTTGTAAAAGTAATTCTGAAGCAAGGAGACCTCATCAGCTCCAGACAAAGTGAGAGGCGAGGCAGTCAAACGACCAAGCCATATCTCGGGAGTAATGTCGCCAGTATGAGCATCATAGATTCCATCTACGTCCGAGTCTGAGAAAACCCCATCCATGTCCATATAAAACAGGTCAATGGGAAATTCCTCGTGCTCAAGGGGGTCCCAACACTCGGTCTCGTACCAGGCTACTGGGAGATCACCGATCAGGACACACCCCTCCATACCCGAAGAATATCTTCCCTGAAGGAAAGTACGCAGATCCTCTGGAGTACCCCCAGAAGTGGTATACACCTCAACAATATATCCCTCTCCAGTGAGATCGAGCACGTATTGGTCTATCGAAGATTGGATTTGGCTGTAAAGGGAGGAATTTACTATGACACAGAACTTCGTTCCAATGGCGGTGCTTTTCAGTCTTAAACTCTCCGCAGCAAGTTTAATCTGGAAGGGTCCTGATATCCCGGTTCTCGCCTTCCACTCCACATAATTGATCGGTGTCCGCCCCTCAGGGTCCACCCATCTGGTTACGGTAACCCCGTGGGCGTACCGCTGTCCCATCGTATCTTCGATAGATATGGGATAATCATTCTCTTGAGCAGTAGTGCCTTTTTCGCCACCTTGCCCATATGCTGTATTAATTGGTGCATAGGCAATGAGATAGCATGCGGCAAAAAGAACCCAACTACACAAAGCAACCATCTTTGATGAGTTTCTGATAGACATTCTCTGACTCCTGCGCTTATTTATACAGTTATCCTACTGTTTGCAGACTGTGATATTTGCTACTATTATAACCCTGCCGCTCCCCTTTGTCAAGTAAAACTTTGTGTTATTGCGTTTTGGGGTAATATCTCTAAGAGTGTGTAAAAGACAAAAGGTGAATCCATTGGTTTTCAACAACTTATATGGTTTTTTGCTTGTTACAGCACCGACGACAAATGTCGGGTTTCTCGTCCGCCAAAGGCCTCCGGGTCGGCCACCAGGCTGGCGTCCGCCGCAGGCGGAGGAACCCGACCTACAAAAGCTATGGGTAGAAACCATGTTAGTTGTTGCATAACAATTAGAAATTGGTATACATGTGAAGGGCAGAAGCTGGAGACTCCTGCCCTTTTGAGATAACCTTGAGGCATCCACCACCCACGAAAGGCGATGCCTTAGGCGTAGAAAAGGGCCATATTAGTGGCAAACAAATCCGATTCTTGCGGCCAGAACCTGGTGGAAAAGATCGCCCAGAAGTACGCGGTCGGGCTGGAAAAAGGACACCTCGTGTCCAGTGGCGACTACCTCTCCATTCGACCCGCTCATGTGATGACACACGACAACACAGGGGCAGTGATCCCCAAGTTCAAAAGCATTGGCGCCGCCAGGATAGCCGACCTCCGGCAGCCGGTGTTTACCCTTGACCACAATGTTCAAGACACCAGTGAGGCGAATCTTGCCAAGTATGCTAAAATCGAAACATTTGCCCATGAGATGGGTGTTGACTTTTATCCGGCCGGACGGGGTATCGGGCATCAGATCATGTGCGAGGAGGGCTACGCCTGGCCGGGCACCATGGTCGTAGCTTCCGACAGCCACTCCAATATGTACGGCGGCCTGGGGTGCTTGGGCACGCCTATAGTGCGGACTGACGCGGCAGCTATCTGGGCAACCGGGCGCACCTGGTGGCAGGTGCCACCGGTGGCCAGAGTCGAGCTGCGGGGAAAGCTGAAACCTGGGGTAACGGGAAAAGACGTCATCGTGACCCTTTGCGGGTTCTTCAACAATGACGAAGTCCTCAATCATGCCGTCGAGTTCGTTGGCGGCGGCGTGGCCGCTCTTACTATTGATGATCGCCTGACTATTGCCAATATGACTACCGAATGGAGCGCTCTGGTAGGCATTTTCCCTGTAGATGCGGTAACAATCGACTGGCTAAAGGGACGGATCGCATTCATCGAAGAACGTGGACTTGTAGGGGTGTTTTCCGACAAAGATGGCGATGGCAGCCATCCCCGTCTCAACAGGCAACGCCTGGAGCAACTTGAACAGGATGGTTTGCAGGCCGATGATGATGCGTTTTACACCAAGGAGCTGGCGCTGGACTTAAGCTCGGTCAGTCCGCACGTTTCCGGCCCGAATCATGTCAAAGTCATGACATCTGTTACAGAGATGGGCAAAAGGAAAGTCAAGATTCACAAAGCTTATCTCGTCTCCTGTGTCAACAGCCGTGTCGATGACCTGGCTGCGGCCGCGCAGGTTGTACGCGGCAAAAGGGTCGCGGAGGGCGTTGAGTTTTACATCGCTGCCGCTTCCAGTGAAGTACAGGCCGAAAGTGAACGGCGGGGTGACTGGCAGACGCTTCTGAACGCAGGAGCCATCCCTCTTCCGCCCGGATGCGGTCCCTGTATCGGGCTGGGGAAAGGCTTGCTGCAGGACGGCGAAGTGGGCATCTCGGCCACCAACCGCAATTTCAAGGGGCGGATGGGTTCGCGCAGCGCCGAGGCGTATCTGGCCTCACCGTTAGTAGTAGCGGCATCGGCAATTGCGGGTTATATCACGGGGCCGGAAGATGTAGTGGCTGGCAAGACCATTGGTGAAATTAAGGTCAACAAAAGGCCTGACGTCAGCACGGCTGCGATAACCGTAATTGACGGTTTCCCAAAAAAAGTAACTGGTAACCTTATCTACTGTTGTCAGGACAATCTCAATACCGACGGCATCTATCCCGGCAAGTACACCTACATCGACGACTTCACGCCCGAGCAGCAGGCCGGAGTGGTGATGGAAAACTACGACCCGGAGTTCGGCAAGCTGGTTAAAGAGGGTGACATCCTTGTGGGAGGATTCAACTTCGGTACGGGCTCCTCCCGTGAGCAAGCGGCCACGGCGCTTAAGTATCGCGGCATTCGTCTCGTGCTGGCCGGGTCGTTCAGCGAAACGTACAAGCGCAACGCCTTGAATAACGGCTTCCTCGCCATTGAAGCACCGGAACTGGTTCGCGATCTGAAAAAGAAATTCGGAACAGATAAGTTGACTGTTGTAACTGACATAAAAGCAACAATAGACTTTACTAAGGCGACGCTAACTGCCGACGGCAAGGAGTATCACGTCAGCCCGGTGGGAGCCGCGGCGCAGGAATTGATTGTCGTGGGTGGGTTGGAAAGTTGGGTGAAGAAGAAGATTGGACAGTGAGGATGTATGTACGATTGAGTTTATGCACTGCCCTTGCCGAATAGTTTCCTTGAAGTCTCACGCCACGATAAGAGCTACAATACCCAACCCCATACCGGCTTTTAGGCTCAGGGAACCGATCCTGAGCATCGGCGCCGTTGGATTTCCCCAGATGAAAATCAATAGCAGCAGCAGCGGCAGGTCAATGATATAAACGGTGATGACCTGGTAGTAGGCTCCAAACCAGCCGGCTAAAATAGGCAGGTACGTCAGAATCACCAGAATTAGAAACAACAGCAGGGCCAGCGAAAGGGAATTCCGCACGCCGATGACCTGCGGCAGGGTCTTGATACCAACCCGGCGGTCGCCTTCGATATCCTCGACGTCCTTGATGATCTCCCGGACCATGTGGAAAAAAAAAGCGTACGCCGCCGGTATGAGAGGTCCTGGGAGCGTGAGGGCCATGACGTAATCAATGGCAAACCCACCGGTCATAAACGTCAGCCCGCCTAATGCCGCGATGACCACGTTACCCGCCAGCGGCACCCGCTTGAGCCAGAGATTATACAGCAGCAGCAGTGCTATCACCACCAGAGCAATAGTGGTGACGGTCAGGTTGACGGCCAGGGCCAGCAGGACAGCCGCGATGTTCACCAGCACCGCCAGCACAATCGCATATCGTTTGCTGAGCGCCTCTCGCACCAGCACCCGGTCATGGCGGTTGACCCGGTCAATCTTAATGTCAACTAAGTCGTTGATAATGTTGCCACCGGCACAGATTAGAAAAGCGGCAGCGGCGGCAACCAGCGGCCCATAATAGCTCGGACTAAGCCAGGTCATATAGGCCCCGACTCCCACTCCCACCATCGCCAGCAAACAGTTCACGAACCTGATGAGTTTGAGAATCTCTACGAAGCGGGGCATGGCCGGAGAATATCCGGGGCGGTCAACACAGTCAACTTTTATATGTCGGAGGAAAACTCAACGGACAAGCGGGGCTGATCGAATTGCAGTTCCGGGTTCCATCCCAGGGAGAGTTTGATCGCACGGCGGCTGTCATGCAGAGCTATGCCGAGTCCGTAACCGTAGCGATATAGCTCGTCGATTCTTATAGTTCCATCCGGCTGGGCAACCCGGTTGTTGAGATAGGCAGCGTCGTAAAATGTGAACAGGTAACCGTCTGAAAAGCGAAGGCGGGGTTCGACAGTGCCGAAGGCCGTTCGCAGCACGACAAACTGTTCATTGCGAAAGCCGCGAATAGTCCCCGGACCGCCGAGAAAGATCAGTTCAGAAATGGGAGGTAGAGACTCATCGGTTTCCAGACCGATGTAATTCAATCCAAGATGCCCGATCAATCTTCCGATCACTTGTTTGTACCATTTGATCGAAACCGAGACGCGAGTTTCGTTGAAGCTGTTCCTTTCAGGCGTTGCAGCAAGGCTGTCCTCACGGTAGCGACGGTATGAATAGGCCACTGACCAGCGCAGATCCAGGCCGTTGGCCGGATTCAGCCGGTTGTCGAGCGCTTCCCGTTCTATTGAAAAGCGACTGGTGAAACGGGAATAGGATGGCAGACCGCCCACCGGCTCAACACTTTTCCAGCCGAGGCTCAAGCTGGCCGACAGGTTACCCCTCAGCCGGGTGAGATATGTTCCTTCTAAAGAAAACTCATAAAACTGTTCGCGGTAGTCGCGGGTGCCTATCTGAAAGCTCAGGTGTCCCACTCCCGCCACAAACAAAGGCTGGTCGTAACCGAGGCGTAAAACGTTGCGGCCTCTCTCCCGCCGTTCAGAAAAGATTGAGGTTCGTCTCCCTCCACCAAAAAGATTGTTGAAATGAAGGTTGAGATGCCACACCAGTCCGGTGGAATTATCCGGCAGATAGCCGCCCCCACCCTCAAAGGTGAACTGCTTTTTCTCCGAAAACTGAAATTCCAGGTCGGCACCCGTATATCCTTCCAGCGGTCGGATTACCGGTGGCGGATGAAACGTCACGAACTCAATCCCCGCCGCCGCCTTTTCCACCCGGCGCAGGGTGGCGTCGGTCAGCGTGTCACCGGCGCCGATCGGTATGTATCTTGTCACCAGGCCATGGCTGGTGCGGGTCAGGCCGGTGTAGACAACGCCGGCCAATCTTACCAGGGGTCCCTTAATGACGCGTAACTCAAACTTCACCCGGTCGTCATGCTTACGAACTTTGTCGATCTTCACTGACGCCCAGTAATAGCCACAGTCGTAATACTTACTCAGGATGTTGTCTGTCAATTCCTCCAGATTACGTTGATTGAAGATTCTGTCGAGAGCAATCACATAGCTCGAATCATTTTTGACATACACCGAATCGATTCGGACCTGTGAGTCAGCGACAGGCTCCGTTGCACTGAGCGTGACCATAAGCACGCCTAATGCCGCAACGATCTGTACTATCCTACTCATAGCGCCTCAAAACCCTACCACCATTTCTCCCCGGCCGGTGATGCGAGCGGCGCGATCATCCGAGTGCCGCCCCGATAGAGAGACATTGACACGGAGTCCACCTTTGAGGCCGTAGCGGAGATTGGCCGACCAGACGGCCCCGCGGCTGCCCGGCTTGCTGCCGGTCAACTGAAACGAGGGCAGCCCAGTGGCATTAGCCAGCGTCTGATGATACAGTTCAACAGAAGTCCGCAGCTCTCCACGTTTGACCACTCTCAGCCGCACGCCCATGTGAATGGCATATATCTCCGACCGTTCCTCACGAGCCGACTCCGCGCGACGATAACTACCTCCGGTCGAGACCTCATGGGTCGACACAGCTTGACGAACGTTCAGGCCGATCCTGTACCCGTCTATCTCGCCGCCGCCGCTGAAGTAGCTGTCACGATTGCTGTCAAACAGCTCCAGGCTCTCCTCAATAAAGGTGGTTTTAACCACCTGTTTGAGGGTCAGTGCGGTCGTGACGTCACGCCTGCGCTTTTCGCCGCCGCCGATGTTGCGTATTTCTTTGTCCTCGGACAGCGTGATGTTGACGGCATGGGCGCTTCGGATGGGAAACATCCGGATATCGGCATCGTATCGCCGGGAATAAAAAAGGTACGGCTGACTGTCATCGGAGAGAAAGGGAACCGCCCACCAGAGTTGTCTCTTTCCGGCATCTAACAGTTCCTCGCGAATGGCGGAGTTGAACCGGATCAGCACGGTCTTGAAGTCTTTTGACAGATGAAAGCTCTTTTCGCCTCGCGACACCCGGGAACGGTTAGACAGGATTTCTTCGACCCGGATATAGTTGCCGTCCGGGTCAGGAACATACTCACCGTTTTCAAGAATGTAGTTCCCCTGTCCCGGGTCCACCTCGAGGTAGGTAATGCCCCGGGCGTTTCGCGTCTCCTCTGAAAGAGTGTACAGGGCGCTCACATTCAGTCGCTTGCGGGCGTTGTAGTACTGCAAATGCAGCCTTCCCAGAAAGCTCTCGTCGCTTGCTTCCGCTTGCGTCAGCCATTGATAGGTCAAGTGAAAATGGCCGGTGAGGTCGCCGAGCTTGCGGTTGGAACTTGTCGAAACGCGGTTCCGCGAGAGTATCTCGCGCCATGTCCCCGTCAATGAATCCTCGACGTAGTACTCGTAACTCAACTTTTCACTCTGTCCGTCAAGCGCCCACCGGAATTGACTATATCTCGTCCCTCGCATCTCTCCGCTGTAATCATTCTTACGCCGGTCATGTTCATAGTTTGACGAAAGCTCGAATCGGGGCGAAAGCCGGTAGCTGAGGCCGCCGGTATAGATGCTTGCTTTTCCTTCCGTTGCCGTTGCCGAGCTTCTATTGGCAGACGCTGTTGTCCTCCACCCAATCGATGCCTTGACCCTGTTGTGCGGCGTGAGTTGGGTCTTAACACCACCGGTAGATGACTTGAAGCTGTCTCGATACTCAAGATTCGAGAAGAAAGGCAAGAGAGCAATGACGAGTGACGGGCTGACGGAGAGACCAAACTCATATAACGACTCGTCGGTAAGAGCAACGAAGTTGCCTGGTAGGAGGAAATCGCGATTGAAATCCACTGCGTACAGTCTGCTGCGTGTGTTGAAGGCTGCTTCTTTCCGGCGGGCTTTGACAATCAAACGGTTTTCCTGCTCGTTCCACAGCCATTCTCTTTGGGAAGCAACAGAATAGAACGAGCCTCGATTGTCATGGTCATCCCGCCCTGAAAACAGATTCCGGTCGGATAGAGTCTGGCGAAACTCGACGCTGAGGTCGCCAACAAGTTTATTGCGCAGGCCAACCCGGGCGTTGTAGTAGTCGGTTCGTTTCGGTGCGGAAACAAACACAACTGGCAGGTAATCACCCTGTCCAAAACCGACAAACTGGTAGCGCCCGGTTCCCAAAAACTGGTAATCGCCGTTCCCCGCACCGACAAAGCTGAAACTGACGGCATAATCACCATTGCCTCCTCCCACATACTGGTAGATGGAATCGGGCAGGCTATCGACAACGAGAACGTAGCTGCCGCTGCTGTCCGGCGTTACACCGGAGCGAAAAGCGGCGGCAACACTGTCGCCAACGGAAGCCAGCAGATCTTTCTCCTCATCGGATAGTTCTCCGCGCAAAGGCAGGTCTTTGTCGTCACCTTCCCGGAGAAACTCCACCGCGAAAAACAGCGCCGAATCGCCGATACTGGCACCCCCTCCGGTGGAAAAGAGCTCCCCGCGGTAATCGGTCGCGCGGGGTTCATAGTCAATCTCTATTCTGCTTCGACGGTCGATCGGATGATCGACGCTGAAA
>Ga0114919_10004460_pt1 | contig 11234 bp, 11 predicted proteins | sample BlataG_FD_88682 | JGI IMG/M metagenome (GOLD analysis project Ga0114919, IMG submission 88682) | Deep subsurface microbial communities from Black Sea to uncover new lineages of life (NeLLi) - Black_00105 metaG | ecosystem: Environmental > Aquatic > Marine > Oceanic > Sediment | place: Atlantic...
ACCCGCGTACCGTCCTCGCGCCAGGTCGAAATGGCACGGAGATAGTGCTGACGCTCGCCATTTTTGGGCAACGCTTCGCCAAGCACGGCCTCGGGCTGCGGTGCTTGCGCCTCGGAAACGCCGAGCATGGTCCGGAGCATTGGCAACAGAAACACGTAACCGCAGAGCAGTGCGGAGGCCGGATTGCCCGGCAGGCCGAGAAACCGTTGCGCGCCGAGCCGTCCGAAGAGGACCGGCTTGCCCGGCCGCATGGCCACCTTGGCGAAATCGAGGTCCAGCCCTTCCTTGGCGAGCGCACGCGCCACCAAGTCTCGCTCGCCGACCGACGCACCGCCGATGGTGACGAGAATATCGGCGCCCGCACCGGTGCCGGCGAGGGTGATAATGCTGTCGACATCGTCGGCCGCGATCCCGAGATGGATCGCTTCACCACCGTGCGCCTCGATCAGCGCCGCGAGCCCGTAAGGCGCCGACGAAACAATCTCGTCCGGCCCGAGCTCGGAGCCCGGCGGCACGACCTCGTCGCCCGTGGCGAGGATGGCAATCTGGGGCTTGCGGCGCACGGGCAGTTCGGCGTGATTCATGGACGCGGCCAACATGAGTGCGCGGGCATCTACCCTGGTGCCTTGCCTCAGCAACACCGCGCCTTGTTCGAAATCTTGCCCGCGCGGACGGATATGGCGTCCCGGTCTCTCGGCATCCTTGATCTGAACGGTCGCCCCGTCCGAATCCGCGTCTTCCTGGATGACGATCGTGTCGGCACCTTCGGGCACAGGGGCGCCAGTGAAGATACGGACAGCTTGGCCCGGCTCGACGCGGCCGGAAAAGCGCGCGCCGGCGGCAGCCTCTCCGACGATGTCCAACGTGACGGGAAGTGTCGCGACATCGGACGCACGCACCGCATAGCCGTCCATGGCCGAGGCATCGAATGGCGGTTGCGTCAGCGTGGCGGCGAGATCGTCGGCCAACACCCGGCCATTCGCCTCACCAAGGGGGATCCGCTCGACGTCGAGCGGGCCCAGCCCCTTCAGCACGCGGGCAAGCGCATCGTCCAAGGGGAGCAGGGCCATCGGATCAGGGCGCGCGGAAGGCGCCGGAGCGGCCGCCGGTCTTCTCGATCAGCCGAATGCCGGAGAAGGTCATGCTCCGGTCCACCGCCTTGCACATGTCGTAGAGGGTGAGGCACGCCACCGTAACCGCGGTCAGCGCTTCCATCTCCACGCCCGTCTTGCCTTCAACTTTGGCCGTGGCTTCCACGCGCAGACTGACGGGGTCCGCTTGAGGCGTGAAGTCGAGCGTGACTTGGGTGAGGGGCAGGGGATGGCAGAGCGGGATGAGCTCGGCGGTCCTCTTCGCGCCCATGATGCCGGCGATACGCGCCGTTGCGAGCACGTCACCCTTCTCGGCCTTACCTTTGAGGATGAGCGAAAGCGTTTCAGGCGCCATGAGCACTAAGCCTTCAGCGATCGCCGTGCGCGACGTGACCGCCTTCTCGGAGACGTCCACCATGCGCGCCTCGCCCTTCTCATTGAGATGCGACAAGTGCGCGCTCATGACGCCGCCTCCGCGGACGCGGGCGCCCCCGTCAGAAGAGCACGGGTGGCGGCGGCCACATCGCTCTGGCGCATCAAGCTTTCGCCGACGAGAAAGGTCCGCACGCCCGACTGCGCGAGCCGCGTCACGTCCGCATGTGTGGCGATGCCACTCTCAGCCACGACCATGCGATCTTGGGGAACGCGCGGGGCCAACCGCTCCGTCGTGGCAAGCGTCGTATCGAATGTTTTGAGATCGCGGTTGTTGATGCCGATCAGTTTTGTTCCCAGATGAAGCGCGCGATCGAGCTCGGCCTCGTCATGCACTTCGGCCAGAAGGTCCATGCCGCAGGTCCGCGCGGCCCACTCCAGATCGCGCGCCAGCGCGGCGTCAACGGCCGCCATGATGACGAGTATACAGTCCGCGCCGAGACTGCGCGCCTCGAACACCTGATAGGCGTCGATCATGAAATCCTTGCGCAGAGCAGGCAGGGCGCAAGCCTCGCGCGCGATGGTCAGGTATTCGGAACACCCCTGGAACGACGGGCCGTCCGTCAGCACCGACAGGCACGCCGCGCCGCCTGTCTCATACGCAACCGCAAGCGTCGGCGGATCGAAATCGGCCCGGATCAGGCCCTTCGAGGGGCTTGCCTTCTTGATTTCCGCGATCAGCGCGAAATTTCCATCAGCCACGCGCGACCGCAGCGCTTTGTAGAAGGGCCGCACCGGCGCGGCGTTCTCGGCCCGGGCGCGCATCTCCGCCTCGGGCACGGCTTTCTTCGCCGCTTCAATCTCTTCGCGCTTGTAGCTGAGGATTTTGTCGAGCACGTGCGCCATGCCTCAAACCTTATCATGGCTGAGTTGAACGAGCGCCTCCAACACGCCGATAGCCTTACCACTCTCGATGGACTCGGCGGCCAGCGCCACGCCGTCACGCAAAGACTTGGCCTTGCCGGCGACCATCAGGGCGGCGGCGGCATTCAGAAGGGCGATATCGCGCAACGGCCCTTGGTTGCCCTGCAAGACAGCACGGATATGCGCGGCGTTTTCCGCCGCATCACCGCCGACAAGATCCTCGGCCTTTGCGTCGGCGAGCCCGGCATTGCGCGGTGAAATTTTGAAGGTCGAGACCTTGCCGTGGTCAAGCGCCGCCACATAGCTGATGTTTGTCGTCGTCAACTCATCGAGACCGTCGGCGCCATGCACCACCCAGGCCCGCTCGACACCGAGCATCCCAAGCACGTGTGCCATCGGCTCAACCCACTTCTCATCGAACACCCCCACCACTTGGAACTTGGTCGCCGCAGGGTTTGCCAGCGGCCCCAGCAAATTGAAGATGGTGCGCACACCGAGCTCGCCGCGCACCTTCGCCACATGACGCATCGCTGCGTGATGGGACGGCGCGAACATGAAGCCGAGCCCGCATTCGGCGATGCAGCGCTCGATGGTCTCAGGCGAGCATTCGAGATTGACCCCGAGCGCCGCCAGGACGTCCGCCGAGCCGGACCGCGAGGAGATCGAACGATTGCCGTGCTTGGCGACGGGAATGCCCGCGCCCGCCACCACGAAGGCGGTGCAGGTGGAGATATTGTGCGTGCCCTTGGCGTCGCCGCCCGTCCCGCATGTATCGATGGCGCCTTCCGGCGCGCGCACGGACAACGCCTTGGCCCGCAGCACACCCGCGGCGCCTGCGATCTCATCCACAGTCTCACCGCGCACCTGCATGCCCATCAGGAGCGCGCCGATCTGCGCATCGGTGGCGCCGCCCGACATGATCACCTCGAAAGTGCGCGCGGCTTCGGTTTGCGAGAGGGTTTCGCCCGCCGCCACCGTCTTGATGGCCGCGCGGAGATCATCAGGCCCCGCGTCGCCGGCAGGCGAGGGACTAGAGGGCACCGACGGCGTCTCTTTGCGTGCTGTCCCGCGCACGCCGTTCGACGCGGGCAAGGTCGAGAAAGTTGGCCAGCAATTGATGCCCGTGCTCCGAGGCGATGCTCTCGGGATGAAACTGGACCCCGTGGACCGGGTAGCTTTTGTGCTGCACGCCCATGATGATGCCGTCCGCCGTCTCCGCGGTGATCTCCAGATCCTCGGGAAGCGTTTCGCGCTCGACCACGAGCGAGTGATAGCGCGTCGCCGAGAAGTCCTGGGGCAGGCCAGCGAACAAGCCCTTGCCGGTGTGGTGCACCTTGGAGAGCTTGCCGTGCATCAGGTAGGGCGCCCGCACCACGCGTCCGCCATACACCTGACCGATGGCCTGATGGCCGAGACAGACACCCAAGATGGGCACGGTGGGGCCTGCACGCTCGATCAGCTCGAGGCAAATACCGGCACGGTCGGGGTCGCACGGCCCCGGCGACAGCACGATGGCCTCCGGCCCGTCCGCCAGCACCTCGTCCACGGTCACCTTGTCGTTGCGGTAGACCTGCGTGCCTGCGCCCAATTCCCCAAGAAAATGAACGAGGTTGTAGGTGAAGCTGTCGTAGTTATCGATCAGGGTCAGCATAGCTTGGTGTTACGCCTCGTGCCGATAGGCCGTCAAGTTCAAGGCTCTAGGGCGCCCGCAGTTCCTTTGGCGTGAGGAACAGGTTCAAATTGCCGCTATTGACGGCGATGCTCGACCAGAGCCCCGCCGCGAAGTTGATAACGGCAAGTCCCGAGGTGGGATATTTGTCCTGCAGACGGTCCCGCATGTGCCTAGAGCCCGAGCCGATGAGATCGAGCGCCAGCACCTGAATTTCGGGATTATGGCCCACGATCATGACCCGGCGTGCACCGGGCTGGAGGGCCCGCAACATCTCCAGCATCTCCGCCGGGCTCGCATGATAAAGCGCATCTTCGTAGACGACCTTGGGCTCCACTTTCAGTTCGGGCAGCACCAGCGCCAGCGTGTCCACCGTGCGGCGCGCCGATGAGCACAGGACGAGTTCAGGGTCGATACCGTGCTCCGTCATGGCGCGCCCCATCACGGGCGCATCGGCCATGCCCCGCGTAGAGAGCGCCCGTTCGCGGTCGGGCAAGGACGGGTTCTTCCAACTCGATTTGGCGTGACGCAGGAGGCTGAGCGTAAGCATGCTGGGCGCCTCCCGCGCGTCCTACTGTCCGCGCTTGGCGCGCGCGGCGAAACGCACGGCCTCGTCGGCCGCCTTGAACAGCGCGCCGGCTTTGCTCACGCATTCGGCCTGCTCACGCTCCGGAACGGAATCGGCAACGACGCCGGCACCGGCCTGCACATACATGACGCCATCCTTCACCACCGAAGTCCTGAGCACGATGCAGCTGTCCATTTCGCCGTCCGCGGAGAAGTACCCGACGCAGCCGGCATAGATGCCGCGCGCCTCTTCCTCGAGCTCGTCGATGATCTCCATGGCGCGCACCTTCGGGGCGCCCGAAACAGTGCCCGCCGGAAAGCCCGCCATCAGCGCATCGACCGCATCGAATTTCGAATCGAGTTTCCCTTCGACATTGGAAACGATGTGCATCACCTGGCTGTAATATTCCAGAAAGAAGCTGTCGGTGACGCGCACGCTGCCGACCTCCGCCACGCGACCGACATCGTTGCGGCCGAGATCGAGCAACATCAAATGTTCGGCGCGCTCCTTGGTGTCGGCAAGCAGCTCTGCGGCGAGCGCTTTGTCTTCGTCCGGCGTGGCGCCGCGCGGCCGCGTGCCGGCAATGGGACGGATCGTGACTTCGCTCTTGCGGACGCGCACCAGGATCTCCGGGCTCGAACCCACCACGGCGAAATCGCCGAAGTTCAAGAAATACAGAAACGGCGAGGGGTTCACCCGCCGCAGCGCACGGTAGAGCGCGAACGAGGGCAACTCGAACGGCGCCTCGAAACGCTGGCTGAGCACCACCTGAAAGATGTCACCTGCCGCGATGTACTCCTTGGCGCGCACCACCTTCGCCATATACGCATCTGGCGCGGTCGTGGCTTTCGGCGCGGGATGAGCGGCATCGGCGCCGAGCTCGCTGGCATGCGGCAACGGTTGTTCCAGCCGCTCCATGACGACGTTGAGCCGCTCCGCGGCGCGCGCATAGGCCGACTTGGCGCTCACGCCTGGCGCGGGCCGCACCGGCGTCACCACGGTCATCTCATCTTTGACGCTGTCGAAGATCACGATCAGCGTCGGCCGCACCATGATGCTGTCCGGCAGATCGAGCGGGTCGAACTTGTCGCCGGGCAGATCCTCGATCAGGCGCACGGTGTCATAGCCCATGTAGCCGAAAATGCCCGCCGCCATCGGCGGGAGCTGATGGGGTAGGGCGATAGACGATTCCGCGAGCAGCGCACGGAGCGAAGCCAAGGCGGGTTGAGGCGCGGAGGCAAACCCGTTCGGATCCACCTGAGGACTCCGATTGATTTCCGCCTTGTTTCCCTCGGCGCGCCAGATCAGGTCAGGCTCGCAGCCGATGATGGAATACCGGCCGCGCATGGCCCCGCCCTCCACGGACTCCAGAAGGAAACTGTGGGGGCGCTCATGGGCCACTTTGAGCATGGCTGAAACCGGCGTCTCCAGATCGGCGACAAGCCTCGTCCACACCACCTGCGGCACACCGTCATCATAGAGGCGCGCGAAGGCGGAAAAGTCGGGCTCGATCGAAGTTGAGCCGCCGTCATGCGGAAATGGTGTCACCGAGGCTGACGCCGCGCTCATGGCTCCTCGCTGGTGCCCACGAGCTTGGCGAGTGCCTGTTGGTTGATGCTGACGCCGTAGCGGCTCTCCAGCGCGCCGAAATATTCCGCGATCGTATCCTCGCTGAGGAGGAGTCCGATCTGACCGTTGAGCCGTTTCATAGCCCGCTCGTCGACCGCAGGCGGCTCCACGATCTCATCGACCTGGAACACGATGCGGCCTTCGTCGACGCCCGAGGCGGCGGAGCCGAACCCGCCCTGGGGCAGGGTAAAGGCTTGCGACACGGCCGGCGGCAGCACGTTGACGGTGATGTCGTCGCGCTTCAGCGCCGAAGTCGGCAGGACTTCCGTGTCGAGTTCCTTGGCCACGTCCTCGAGCGTCTTGCTTCCGCTGTTCAGGGCGGTGACCAGCCCTTGCGCGAACTTGGCGGCCTGGTTGCGCGTCTCTTGGGCGCGCCAGCCTTTTTCGACCTCGTCGCGAACTTCATCGAATGGCTTCAACTGCTCCGGCGTCACGCCCAGCACTTCGTACCAGATGACGCCTTCGTCCCGCGCATCGATCGGATCGTTCTCGATCCCGGCATCGGTGGCAAAGATACCGTTCAGCAAATCCTTTTGCGCCGGCAAGGTGACGGTTGACCCCTCAGGCTTGCGTCCTTCGCGATCGACCTGATCGACCACCTGATAGTCGAGCCCGAGCTTGGAGGCGGCTTCCTCAAGCGTACCTCCCGCCGCGAGTTCGTCCTCGACGCGATCATGCTTGTCGAAGATGGCGCCCGAGGCGCGATCCTTCACGATCCCCTTTTCGAGATCGGCCTTGGCGTCCTCGAAGGTTGGGATCTTGCCGGGTTCGATCTCCGTCAAGCGGATCAGAACCACGCCGCCGAGCTTGCCGGTGATCGGCTCGCTTACACCGTCTTTCTCCAGTTTGAAGGCTTCCTCGGCGATCGTGGGATCGGCGAGGTCCTTGCGCGACACAGTCCCGAGATCGATATCGGTTTCGCTCAAGCCCAGCTCTTTGGCGACCGCGACGAAGTCCGTCCCGGACTTGATCTTCTCGGAGGCCTTCTTCGCGGCGTCCATGTCGGGCAGGGCGATCTGCTGCAAATGACGGCGCTCGGGCGCGCCGAGCGTGTCTTTCTTCGCCTCGTAGGTCGCCTTGAGCTCGGCTTCGGTGATGTTGATCTCGTCTTTGACGGTCTCCGGTGTCACCGCGAGAACACCGACCCTGCGATATTCCGGCTGCGTGAACGTGGCCTGATGGTTGTCGTAATATTTCTTCAGCTGCTCGTCTGTGGGCGTACCCACTTCGGAGGCCGCGGATTTCGGCACGAGCACATATTTCAGGACACGCCGCTCCTCGTTGAATTCGTTGAGCGCGTCTATCAACGCCCTGGGGCTGCTCGCCACCTCGCCAACCGTGACCAGGAGTTGACGCCTCAGGTTTTGTTCCCGCAGCGAATAGAGATAGCCCGCTTCGGTCATGCCGATATTGCGCAACGCGGATTGGAAGGCGAGGGGGCTGAAATTCCCCGACCCATCCTGAAAGGACGGGTCCTTCATGATCTGCGCGAGCAGAGCATCGTCGCTGACGCCGAGGCCCAAATGCTTGGCATGTGTATCGACGGCCGCGCCGCCGACGAGGCGCTCCAGCACCCGCGTATCGAGACCGGCCGCACGGGCTTACTGCAAGCTCATGCTGCGTCCGGCCTGCTGGCTCATGGACCGCAGCACCTCTTGCTGCGCCCGCTGGTAGTCTTGCGGAGTGATGTCGGTATCGCCGACGCGGATCAAAGTCTGCTGGCCATAGCCCGTGAAGATGTCGGCGATGCCCCAAACGGCAAAGCTCACCACGAGGAGAGCGACCAGGATCAAACCGAGAGTTCTTGCCGCGCCTTTGCGCAATGTGTCGAGTGCCACGCCTCGAAAACCTTCTCTATCAAGATTTGCCAAATCCACGCCGGCGTCCGATGGTAGGACCGTCCGGCGCGGCGCGCGCATCATAGGTAGCAAGCGCCAGCGCGGCAACACGCAGAAATACCGGAAAAACCGCTTTACGCGGACACCGTAAAGGCGCGAACGGGGGAATCAGAACGTGACCGCGATCAGGCCGCTTGTCGCCGGCAATTGGAAAATGAACGGCCTGGCCAGCGCGCTGGCCGAGTTGGTCGCCCTGCGCGAGCGACTGGTGCAAACCCCGGTGCCCGGGGCCGACGTCATGGTCTGCCCGCCGGCGACGCTCCTCAGCCGGGCCGCCCAGGTCCTCGAAGGCTCCGAAATCGCGCTTGCTGCCCAGGATTGCCATCCGCTGGCCTCCGGCGCCCACACGGGCGACATCTCCGCCGAAATGCTGGCCGACGCGGGCGCCTCGGCCGTCATCGTCGGCCATTCGGAACGGCGCATCGACCACGGGGAACCCGATGCGCTGGTCAATGCCAAGGCTTTGGCCGCCTATCGGACAGGCCTCACCGCCATCATCTGCATCGGCGAGACCGAGGCCCAACACCGCGACGGCAAGACTTTGGACGTCCTTCGCAGTCAGCTTCAAGGCTCGGTGCCGGAGGAGGCTCGCGCCGCGGATACCACCATCGCTTACGAGCCGGTTTGGGCCATCGGCTCCGGCCTCACGCCCACGCCCGCGGATGTGGCGGACGTCCATGGCTTCATCCGCTCGGTCCTTGGCCAGCTGCTGGGGGAGGCGGAGAGCAGCGCCATGCGGATTCTCTATGGCGGATCGGTCAAGCCGGTTAACGCGGCCGATCTCCTCTTCGTGCCCGACGTGAACGGCGCCCTTGTGGGCGGGGCAAGCCTAAAGGCCTCGGATTTCTACGGAATCTTGTCAGTCTACTGTGACCCTCCGGCCACGTGAGACGCTTGAAAACCTTGGGTACGGGGTTGCAAATCAGATAGGCTTCGTCATTCTGCCGAAATGGCAAGGCAGGGGGGACGACTTTCCTGATGCTAAAGCTACGCCTCATCGCCATGGCGCTGCTTGTTGCAAGCGCGGCCGCGCCGTTCGGCCTCGGCGCGCGGGCCGAGCCGCTCGAGCGCGAGGAATGCAAAGAGCTCAAGGCGCAGCAGCGCTCGCTCCTGACGCCGGACGTCAAAGCCGCCCTGACCCGTGGGCCGGACTGGGTCAAAGAGCATCTTTACGAGATGGATCATATCGAGAAGGTCCGGGAGTATCTGTCTGTCGAGGAAAAGGTGGCCTTCCGCTGCCGCACCAATGGTGTCCGGATCCCCAAACCCATGCCTCCGCCGCTTCCCGACCGAAAGCCACCCGTACCGACATATGTGGTCGAGGGATCGCCCAAGGTTCTCGCTGGCATTGCCGCCACGTCCTTCCTTCCCTTGCGTAAGCCCTCTGTGTCGGCGCCCGAGACCGCCGAGGGCGACGACACAGGAGAGGAGGCAATCGCCGAACAGGCCGGCGACATCGACGAGCCGGACACCGCAACGGTGGAAGAGGCCGGTGACATCGATGAACCCGCCACGACCGCCACGGCCATGGACAGCGAAGAGACCGAATCAGGGCCTAGCCAAGCGGTAGCGGAGTCGGATAAGACAGCGCCTCCTGAGAATAAGGCGACGCAATGAGTACTGTTCTTCTTCTGATTCACGTCATGATTGCCGTGGCGATGGTCGGCGTCATTCTGCTCCAACGGTCCGAGGGCGGTGCGCTCGGCATCGGTGGTGGCGGCGGTGGCGGCGGCGGCGGTGGCTTCATGAGCGGCCGCAGCGCCGGCAATGCCTTGACCAAGGCAACGGCCGTCCTGGCGGCTTGCTTCTTTCTGACCAGCATGAGCCTGTCGATTCTGGCCACCCATCAGCGCGGCAGCGCGCCGTCGATCCTGCCGTCCAGCGGTGGAGAGGGCGGACTCACGCCACTTTCGATCCCGGCGGCACCGGCGCCTGCGACACCAGATACGCCTGCGGCACCGCAAGCCCCGCAATCCGAGTAGTTTCTCACAAGAAATCCTGCGCCAAGACGTCTCCCCAGGCATGTTTGGGGGTACGCCTCGGCGCGGACTCGGTATAGGGTCGAGGCCCATGGCGCGGTACGTCTTCATTACCGGCGGCGTGGTTTCCTCACTTGGTAAGGGGCTCGCTTCGGCAGCGCTCGGAGCGCTTTTACAGGCGCGCGGCTTTCGCGTGCGTCTGTGCAAGCTCGACCCCTACCTGAATGTCGACCCGGGAACCATGAGCCCCTATCAGCACGGCGAGGTGTTCGTCACCGACGACGGCGCTGAAACCGATCTAGACCTCGGCCATTACGAGCGCTTTACCGGGCGCCCGGCGAGCCAGGCCGACAACATTACCACCGGCCGTATCTATCAGGAGATCATCGTTAAGGAACGGCGCGGCGATTATCTCGGCTCGACCGTCCAGGTCATTCCCCACGTCACCGACGCCATCAAGGAATTCGTCACGACCGGCAACGAGGGCGTCGACTTCGTCTTGTGCGAGATCGGCGGCACTGTGGGCGACATCGAGGGTTTGCCCTTCTTCGAGGCCATCCGCCAGCTCGGCAACGAGCTGCCACGCGGGGACAGCGCCTTCATCCATTTGACGCTCGTGCCGTTCATCCCGAGCGCAGGCGAACTGAAGACCAAGCCCACGCAGCACTCGGTCAAGGAACTGCGCTCCATCGGTATCCAACCCGACGTCTTGCTGTGCCGTACCGACCGACCGCTGCCGCCGGACGAGCGGCGCAAGATCGCACTGTTCTGCAACGTGCGGCCCGAAGCCGTGATTCAGGCGCTCGATGTGTCGAGTATCTACGACGTTCCGATCGCCTATCACGAGGAAGGGCTCGACCGTGAATTGCTCGCGGCCTTCGGCATCACCAACGCACCGGCGCCCGACCTTCGCATGTGGCAGGACATCTCCGAGACCATCGCCGAACCCGATGGCGAGGTGACCGTCGCCATCGTCGGCAAGTACACGGGGCTGAAGGACGCCTACAAGTCGCTGAACGAGGCGCTGGTCCATGGCGGTATCGCCAACAAGGTGAAGGTCAATCTCGAATGGATCGAAGCGCAAGTGTTCGAGAGCCAGGACGC
>Ga0114919_10004461_pt1 | contig 11233 bp, 13 predicted proteins | sample BlataG_FD_88682 | JGI IMG/M metagenome (GOLD analysis project Ga0114919, IMG submission 88682) | Deep subsurface microbial communities from Black Sea to uncover new lineages of life (NeLLi) - Black_00105 metaG | ecosystem: Environmental > Aquatic > Marine > Oceanic > Sediment | place: Atlantic...
ATATACACGGAAAAAGCGAGAATTTTAGGTATGTTTAAATCAAAGGGGTTAAGAGTCAAAATCGGGGCCCCTCTTAAGGTAGAAGATCGATTATCTCGAGCAAAATATCGAGATGAGAGATACGAACTCGCTGAGGATATATTAAGAATTATTGATTCCCTTAAACCACAACCCGATATTGGATAAGCATAAAATTAAACATAAAAATGAGGTTTTATTATGGAAAATAGCCAAAGTTCAGAATTGAACGATTTTCAAGTAAATTTAAGCAGTTTAAGCGAAGAATTAGAACAAAGAAAAGAGGATCTTATAAAAGAATTAAATATCCCTGGAGAAATTGAGACCTCGCTTGAACCAAATGCGGAATTAGGCGATGTTATAGGAGATATCTTCTATAATTCGATGAAGAACTTCTTTGAAGTAGGGATTAAACTTGCCGAAAGTTTAAATCATGAGTTTAACACAGAAAATCAAGACGAGTAAACTAAAGGAATAAACAAGAAAGAATAACCCGTCCAAATTTTATAAAATATTACAGAAGAAAAGTTTTTAGTTGGAAAAATTGTTTAGAATTCTTATAATTCTAATTTTTTCATTTTAAATTTTATTTGAGCTAATTTTTATTAACCTATTTAATATATATCAACCATTCAAACTTTTTCCCTTTATAAACACCATCTCCAGTACCTACAAGTTTAAAGCCAATATACTCTTGCCATAGAGCAGACGCTTTATTCATTAAAGATAGTTTTAATATGAACGCAACTAAAGGAATGTTTATTTCAACCAACGCTTTCTCAAGAATGGCAGTCCCCAACCCCTTTACGTTTGAATTCTGGTACAATGCTAATTTGCTCCAAATACGCGAATTTACTTTTTTCGTTAACGAGTCTAAAATATCTTGGGCTGTTCAATTTGGAAAAGAAAATCAATTTATTACAAACTATGTACCTAGAGCAGAAGGGATGTGGAATAATCATCCTATTAAACGAATAGGGCCGTTGGAGAATCAGATGCATATAAATATAAAATAGATTCTAAAATTTTGGTTCTTCTTCAAATAAATCGTTTTTAATAAAAGCTGTAATGAAAAATAGAATAAAAAAAATTTGTTTGATTAATATCTTGTTCTTGAAGCCTGAATTCGTAGTTTTGCTTTAGTCCGTTCTTTATCGTCCTGTAAAACAACATACCGGGTTTTGGAAGGAAGATCTATTTCATATTCTTCTTCTGCGATTGTGGAGTCCTTCTTTAAATGATCTTGCTCTCTCAATATTACTTTAATCTTTTCTATTGCTTCCGTTCCTGTTTTAACAGTTTTAAACTGACTCCACACATTCATATCCGCTTTAGATGTAAAGTTTTGATTTCTTTGAAGCTTTATTGTTCCCTTATTTGGGTATCTAGCCTTAAAGACCTTAGGACCATCCACTTTGATATAAAACTCACCACGCCACCCCATTATGTCATAATCTTTTAAAGTTTTTAAACTCATTAAATCAACACTGATGAGAAAGCGCTCTTTCTCTTCTCCGACATTATCCTGAGTAAAACTCTGGTCTTTTGCATAAGTTTTCTTACCTTTTGCGTAATATCTTCTAGACATTATAAAACACCTTTAAAATATCAAATTATTTGAAAATTTAGTTTTAAAATTCATATAATGTAAGAATTTATATTTTTATTTATTAAAAAACCTAATAATAATGGAATAATAATTTAGCGTACTTTTTCCCTTTATTCTCCAAATGTTTTTTGCTTTTAATTTCTGAAATTGGGAAGAATGTGGGCGAGTAAAATATATATAATCTTGATAATTAAAACAATATAATTGATTATTTCAATTTTAACGCGAAATTTTAATTAATTAACTAATATAAAAATAATATTATATACTACTAAATTTTAAAGAGAGATTTTTTTGTCGCAAGAGAACTTATTTGATGAAATTTCTGAAGCCATAGTTAACTTAGATAAAGAAAAAGCAATTCAATTAGCAAAGAAAGCTATTAATGAAGATATTGATTTGCTTGATGTTATTGAGAAAGGCTTTGGAGAGGGAATAAGAAGAATTGGAGATTTATGGGATGAGGGAGAATATTTTCTTCCAGAATTGATGTTGGGAGGCACAATAATGCAAGAAGCAATGAATCTTTTACTTCCACATTTAAAGGCTGGAAGTGAGAATATATCACGCGGGAGAGTTGTTATTGCAACAATCGAAGGAGACATTCATTCAATAGGAAAAACAATTGTTGGTACAATGTTGAGTGCTAATGGTTTTGATGTCTATGATTTAGGTGCTGATGTTCCAGCAGAAGAAATTATTAGAATGGCTGTTGAGAAGAATGCAGATATCATTGGAGTTTCTGCTCTATTAACTACAACTATGATCGGGCAAAAAAAGATAATAGAAATATTGGAGAATAGAAATATTCGAGATAAATTTAAAGTTATACTTGGAGGAGCACCCGTTACTAACACGTGGGTGAACGAATGTAGAGCAGACGGATTTGCTGGGAGCGCTGTAGAAGCTGTTAAATTAGTTAAAAGCCTTTTAAAAAAATAATTAATAATTTATTTGAGGTAAAAAAGCTATGTTATTTCACGATTGGCTAAAAGATAATTCTAAAATCATATTATTTGACGGAGGAATGGGGTCAGAGATATTTAAGCGCGGAATCACGCCAGGAAAACTTCCTGATGCCCTTAATATCGAACAACCAGATATGATTTTTGAGATACATAAATCTTATTACGACGCAGGCGCAGATATGTGCCAAACAAGTACTTTTGGATCTAGCTTTTTAAATTTACAAGGATATAGAATTGAAAGCCAAATTAAAGAGTTAAATGAGAGCGCCTTAAAAAATATAAAAAGAGCTTGCCCTCCTAATCGTTTAATTGTAGGCGATATTGGCCCGTCTGGTGTATTTAAACCTCCAGTAGGAAAAGCAACCGCCGACCAATGGGTTTCCAGTTATGTAAAACAGGTAAATTTTTTAGAACAAGGAGTAGATCTCTGGCATATCGAGACTATTTCAGATATTGAAGAAATGGAAGCTGCGATAAAAGCGATAAGAGAGATTTCAAAAAAACCCATTATAAGCTCAATGACATACAAAAAAACAAAAAGGGGCTTTTTTACCATTATGGGCGATTCTTTAGAAAAGTGCGTGCGAATACAAGAGGATAGAAATGTTGATGTGATTGGAGCGAATTGTACGTTAGGAAGCGACGAAATGATAGAATTAATAAAAGAACTAAAAGAGCTTACTAATAAACCCATATCGGCAAAACCTAACGCGGGTCAACCAAGAGTCGATCAAAACAATAAGGCTGTTTACGACCAACCAATAAAGGATTTCGTGAGCGATATTCGCGAAATTATTCAAATAGGCGCTAAAATTGTGGGAGGGTGCTGTGGTACGTCTCCTGAAACGATTAAGGAAATCAGAGAAGTTATTAATGCAATATGAAATAATAAAGAGATATAATTATGACGATTATTAGACCACAAATTAAGGTATTAGATGAAGATTACAAAAATAAAATATTTAACGAAGCTAAAAACATTCTTGAGACCCAAGGTGTTTTTATAGAAAATGAAGACGCAATTGAATTGTTCACCATGAACGGAATTACCCACAAGGATTCACGGTTTTTTATCCCTTCTGATATTGTAGATAAATGCTTGAGTAGTGTCCCTAATGAGATCCAACTATTTGATCGAGAAGGTAATGAGCATATTAACTTAAAGAATGATGAGGTTCATTTCGATCCCGGTTCAGCAGCAATTTTTATACTTGATGTAAATACAGGAGACATTAGAGAAGCTCTAACAGAAGACTTTATTAGGTTCTCAAAGGTTGTTGAACAATTAGAATACATCGAAGCGCAAAGTACAGCATTAATTTACAATGATGTTCCCAAAATAGCTCAAGATTGGCATCGATTGTATATAGCGCTCTCAAATTGTTATAAACCAGTTATTACCGGAACATTTCGTAAAGAAAGTTTTTCAATTATGAAGGAGATTTTATTATCATGTAGATTGTCTGAAAAAGACCTCGCAAAAAAACCATTGGCTATATTTGATGCGTGTCCAAGTCCACCGCTGAAATGGTCCGATTTAACCACTCAATCGGTTATAGACGCTGCTAGTAGTATGATACCTTCAGAATTTGTTTCTATGCCTTTAGCTGGAGCAAGTGCACCGATATCGTTAATTGGGTGTATTACTCAACACTGTGCTGAATGTCTTGCGGGAGTTGTAATTGCACAATTGACGAAAAAAGGAGCTCCTTTAGTGTGGGGGGGATCACCAGCAATATTGGACATGAAAAGAGGTACCACCCCGATGGGCGCAATTGAAACGATGATGATTAACCTAGGAGATGTGGAAATGGGAAAATTTTTAAAAATGCCTACTCACGCTTACATGAATTTAAGCGATTCGAAAGTTCCAGACGCACAAGCGGGGTTTGAAGGCGGAATGGGAGCTCTTTTAGCGGGACTTGCGGGGATTAACATGGTTTCAGGCCCGGGAATGTTAGATTTTGAGTCCACACAGAGCATTGAAAAATTGGTAATCGATAATGAAATAGTTGGAATGGTTAAAAGGCTTTTAAGGGGTATCGAAGATTATGGTTCTCCATTTGCTTCTGACATACTAAAAGATTACGACGAAAAGGAAGAACTATTATCGCATCCAACGACTATAAAACTATTTAGAAAAGAATTGTTTTTAACAAGTCCGATAATTGATCGATTATCTCGAGACGCATGGAAAGAATCTGGCTCAAAATCTACTAGAAAAAGGGCAAGAGAACAAGCTTCCAAATTAATTGGCAAAAGTTCAATAAAACCCATTGATGATATATTGGCTAAAGAGTTGGAAAAAATAGTTTCAAAAAATATATAATAACCTGCTTATTAATTTTTTTCGTAATTAATTACGAGCACAGCAACTAATACAATAACTCCACCAACCATATTCCATATTAGGACAGTTTCAGTTCTGTTTAAGAGAATTGAAAATAATAGAGTTAAAAACGGTTCTACATACAAAAAAGAAGCTCCTTTCGAAGAATTAAGCTCCTTTTGTGATTTCTGCCAGATAAAATACCCGATAATATAACAACCAATACCTAAATATATTCCTATTAGAAAAACATAAATATTAAAAAAATTCTGGATAAAAATGAGTAATTCATTATTTAGTATTACTATAATGAACAATTCTATAGTCCCAAAATAAGCAATGTATTTTAAGGTTTTGAAACTTGATTTATTTCTTATAATTCTTTTTGTTATTATTGAATAAAACGCCCATAGTATAGGCGTCATAAGAGCGTATAAATAACCTAAGAAGTTAGGCGTTGTTGGAGTAAGCGTTCGTAAATCTCCTCCTGTAACTAACAAAAAACCGCCTACGGTTGCAATAACAAAACCCAAAATTTTAACCTTAGTCAACTTTTCTTTAAAAAAGATTAAAGCTAAAATTATTATTACTACAGGGGATAAAAGGCATACGAATAATGCGGGTAAGGAGGGTCCAATTAATTCTATTGCAGAATATTGAGCGACAAAGAAAAGCAGAATACCACAAAAGCTTGCGATAATTAAATATGTCCATTCCTTTCTTGTATATCGAAGATTTTCTTTTTTCTTGTTGTATTCATCAACCTGTCTTTTTCGATTAATGAGGAAATATAGATCAACAATAATAAATACCAGTGATACTATTAAAAACCTATTTAACGCAATAGACATAGGTGGAACGAATTCCAGGGCAATATCCACTAGAACAAATGAGAAACTCCAGATGATAATCATTACGATTAATAACGCGTAAATTAATAACATTTTGAAAAGATTATTTAATCAATATTTTATATTTGCATTATTTTATTATATTATTAAATTAAGAACCTTAATTATTTTTTTTGACAAGCAAAGTTTTGAAAGAATTTAGTTATACCATCAATTTGGCTCTTGTTGGCACGGAAGATTCTAAAAAAAGGATTTTTTTAGATTATTTAGAGCAAATTGCTTTAAAATTTGCTTCGGAAGACTTAATTTGGAAGTTTTTCTTTCTATTTGAAGGTATTCCTATAAATTTAAAAGCCATTCTTGCAGAGAGTTTTGAGGATTTAATTAGTAAAAGATTTCCCTTTAAGAGATTTGACGCAATAATAATCGCAGCGAATATATACAATGAAAAATCGATTAATAACATTAATATTGAAAATTATACAAAATTTTCTCAACGCTTTCTGTTCGATGGTATATCTGTTTTAGCAGGAATTGACCCTTTTTTAATCTTAAAAAAAAAAACTCCAAATGAAAGGAGAATAAATGAATTTAGTTTAATCCAAAAAACTAGAGAACTCGAACTTTTATATTGTTTTAAAATTCAAAATCTACAAAGAGATGTTAAAGAGGTATTCGATAAAATTTTAAAAGATATCCATTTCAAATTAGAATTTTTAAACCCAGAGCTATTTGATCGAGCAAAAGCTTACGGAAGAAATCTTTCTAAGTAAAGTGAAATTATATATTTGTGTAAAAATTGTATCTAATATTATTATCTAATAAACCAACTAAAATTCTACTAAAATAAGCAAATATTCGAAGAATGCATTCTAGATATAAAAAAACAAGTTAACTTATTAATCTTAAATTTATTATCAAACTTAATACCAAAATAAAATGTTTTTCTTTTAGAGTTGAAATTTTATGGGAGAAGATAACCTAATAACAATTGAAAAAACTGAAGGTAGACGAAAATGTCCATCCTGCGATGAAGAACATAAAAATTTGATTCACGAGTCAATTGATAAAACAAATATTATCAGCGATTATCCCAGAGTATACGGCAAGAAATATCGTTGCGGCAGATGTGGTCAAGAATGGAGAGAGAAATAAAAAGAACCTAATTCTGTTAAACTTTTTATTATTCCTTTTTTAAGATACCTTTACTTTTACAAATAAATAGTTATATAGCAAAAAATCTAATATAAAATATCAGACAAAAAAATTAATCTTGTATATTATATAATTAAAGGAAATGGGATAATATTTGATCTTTTTAGCGCAATATATGGATATAGCAAGATTCATTCAAGTTTTTCTAGTACAAGGGTTAAGTGGTTTATTTTTTCTGTATATAACGTATAGAATTTTAAAGAGAGAGTCGAAGGGACTAAACCTTATATTAAGTGGATCTTATTTATCTGTGGCTTTTGGAGTTATTATAAATATGATTTACGCTTTCATTTTAGTAGAGTCCGTTGTTTACATACTACATTTTTTAACTTACTATCTGCTGTGCCTTTCATTAATCTTCTTACTCATTTTTGTATTAATAGTTGACAAATCGGACAAGGTTATAACTCCCAAAATTCAATTAGTATTGATAATTACATTTGGCGTTCTTTTACTTGGCCTATTGTTTATACCGAACGGTATTGTTATTAATCAAGGTACGGAATGGAAACCCGAGTGGAGTTGGCCTTTCTTAACCTATAGTTTTATTATTTGTAGCTCGATTGCTATTGTTCCTACAACTTATTATTCTTTAAAACTATATTTTAAGTTCGAGTACAAGGAATTAAAAAAGAAATGGAAGTATTTTTTAGTTGGTATTTTCGCATATTTCTTTTTATATTATGGCACTTCAATCTCCAATACATTAGCCGACCCAACCTTTAGGTTAATATGGTCTCTTGCATCGTTACCCACGCTATTTTCCCTGTACTTTGTTTATTATGGCGTTGCGAAACAATTATAATAATTTTAATACTATTTCTATTTTTTCCATCCAAAAATAATTACAAATTAAATTTTTTACATCTCGATACATATCAGATTGAATTACAATTAAATAGGAAAAATACAATTATATGTTTATCAAAAATAAAAAAATAGATAATAAATAAATTTCAAACAATAAAAAAAATTCAAGTGTGATTTAAAAATGACTCTTTATCAAATGTCAATGACTCGTATTATAACGATATATGTAGCCCAAGGATTTATGTGTCTTTTTTTCCTTTTTTTGGCGTTCAAAATTCTCAAAAGAGATAGGAAACGACTAAATGTAATCTTTTCAGGATTTTATATATCTCCAGCTATTGGATTTATTATAAATTTTATTTATGCTCCTCTTACCGATGTATCTGTTGTGCTAATGCTAAACTTTCTCACTAACTTTTTTATCTTCTATTCTTCAATATTTATTGTAGTTTTTAATTTAATTCTTTTAAAATCTGAAAAGGCAATTACAGCAGGGAAGCAATTAATTATTTTTATTGTGTATGGTATTGCTATGTTTTCAATGATAGGATTTTTATTCTTTCCTGGTTTTGGTGTTACTTTTAACGAAAATTGGAGCCCCATTTGGAGCTTCCCATTCTTTATATATGTTGTAGTAATCGAAACTATTGGAATATTACCAGCACTTTATCTATCATTTCAGATTTATAAGAAATTTGAAGATGAGATATTAAAAAAAAAGTGGAAATTCTTTATATTCGGATTATGCTTAATTTTAATCTTTATGTATGGAATTTTTATCTCTAATACTTTAAATATTGACATCTTTAGAACCATAATAGGCGTAGTAGGCTTGATATTAGCTCTTTTAGGAGCTTACATGATGTATTATGGCGTGGGTCGCCAAATACAGAGTTAATTTTTATTAAAATCTTTTCTTTTTTTTTTTATCATCTCAAATTTTATCTTTTAGTATTGCAATTATTTATTATTATAGATAAATTCAAAATTAGTGTAGGTTAAATTTCTTTTTAATTCATTCAAATAGTAATATTTGTCATTCTCAAGCGGAATAATACATATAAAAGTGTTTTTTATGTCTAATGAGCTCGAACGGGTTAGAGGTGTTGGACCAATAGCTGCTGTCAACCTTAATAAAGCAGGTGTGAAAACAATTGAAGAGATCTCAAACTCTACAATCGAAGAGCTAGCATGGATTAAGGGAATTGGCATTTTCTCGGCGAAAAAAATAATAGAAAACGCAAATGAATTACTTCAGCTAGAGAAAAGCATCCAGAAAGTTTTAGATTCAATAAAAGAGAACTTTGTGAAAAATTGTCCAAAATGCGGCGGGGCTATGAAAAGCAAATATATTATTCTCGGACCTGATAGGCGATTAAAAGCAAAACAGTGTATTATATGTAAGTTTTATTTACCTGAATAATCTTGATCACTTAAAAAAGTCGGAAATTAAAATCCTAATCCAAATAGAAATACAAAAGCCATTATGTAAAGGAATATAAAAAATACTCCAGCATTTTTGTCCATTTTTTGTCTGGTTGCTACTACAACAATTACAATTAGACTTACAACGAGCGTATATAAAACCGTAGGTACCGCTAATTCTGCTGTAACAGCTTGAGGGAAGAAGACTTGGCCAATGCCTATAGATAAAGTAGAATCAACGATACAAGAACCCATTATATCTCCAATTGCTATGGAATGATGACCATGACGAAGGGCGTGTACATCAACGACGAGTTCTGGTAGCGATGTTCCTATTGAGAGGATGAAGAAACTGATGATATATTCGTGAATACTTAGAGCTTGCGATATATATATAACAGATTGTACGATGGTAAAGGAGCCAACGGTGACCCCCAAAAAACCAATTGCAGCAAATAAAAGGAGAATTTTTTTACTCTTTGTTGGTTGCATCGTTTCTATCAATTCTACTCTATGCAATATGCTCTCTTTATTAGCGTTAAATATTAACCAAAAATAAATTACAAGGCTGAAAACCATAAATAGAGCGTTCAAACGAGTAATATATCCTTTCTCAACAATAGAAAAGATCAATAATAAAGACAGAACTTCGCAAGAACCTAATATTATTATGTCCTTTCTATTAACATGAAATGCACCACAAATTAGTGGTAGAAGTCCAAATATTAAAGTGAGTTGCGTGAGATCTGAGCCAACAGAATCTCCTACGTCAATATCTCCGTGACCCAAAGAACAGGAAATAATTGAATTAAAAATTTCAGAAATATCTGTTCCTATGGAGACTAAAGTCACTCCAATTATTAATGGTGATATCCCTAAAGCTGTTGCAAGTATGGCTGAATTTTTTACGGCAAATCTACTAGAGAAGATTATAAGCACAACTCCTCCTATGAGAATAAAAAACGCTACGATTATATCAATCATTAAATTACATCCTCTTTATAAAATACTCAGTTGTATTGTAAATCCCTAAATTGAATTTATCAAGAAATATTAACCAAACTTGTCTGTCTAAATTGAATTAGTGTCTTAAAACATTTTTGAATAAGTGAAATTGCTGCTTAATTTTCGAGATTAATTGAATAAACATTCAAATTATTTGAATTAGTGTACCATTCATCTATTTAACTGTAAATTATTTAAATATTATCTTTTTCTTGGCAAAAATAACTTTATTAAAAATTAACTTAAATTTCAGTGATAATTTCTCGATTTTATTTCTTTTATAGTCTTTGGATTAATTCTGACAAAATTTCTCCTCCACTACCTTTTAAAAAGATATCAGCAATATTGTCCATTGCGGTACGATCTCGATTTACGAAGATTACTTTTGCTCCACTTTCTTTCGCGATGGACGGTAAAGAATTTGCTGGGGATATGATTAAAGAGCTTCCTATCATCATTAAACAATCACAAGACCTGCAAGCGTTCATTGCTCTTTCTAACACGCTTGGGCGCAATGGTTCTCCAAATAGTACTACTTTTGGTTTAATATACCCACTACATTCACAAACGGGATATTTTACATTCTTAGTCTCAACTTCTTCAAAAAGAAATTCTTTTTTACACCTAATACATTCTAATTTTTCATAAGAACCGTGTAATTCGTAAATTGGTATATTATTATAAGTTCCACTTCCCGCACGTTGATGTAGTGCGTCTATATTTTGAGTGATTATTGCAATCATTTTCCCAAGTTTTTCCAGCTCAACAACCGCATAATGAATTGGATTCGGCTTCGCATTAACTATGATGTCGACTAATTCGTTATGCATAGTCCAGAACTTACTCGGATCTTCCAGAAAGTAGTGGTAGCTCGCATAAATCGAAGGATCGTAGCGAGACCACAAACCCCCCTCGCTTCTAAAATCTGCGATCCCAGATTCAGTTGAAGCTCCTGCTCCCGTAAACACAACGATTTTCTCGGAATTCTTTACGATTTCAGTGG
>Ga0114919_10004462_pt1 | contig 11230 bp, 7 predicted proteins | sample BlataG_FD_88682 | JGI IMG/M metagenome (GOLD analysis project Ga0114919, IMG submission 88682) | Deep subsurface microbial communities from Black Sea to uncover new lineages of life (NeLLi) - Black_00105 metaG | ecosystem: Environmental > Aquatic > Marine > Oceanic > Sediment | place: Atlantic...
AAAGAAGCCGAGAAAAGAGCTGAAGCGACAAGACAACTTGGTTTTTTAAAAGATGGAAGAGCGGTCAATTTATTATGTCGTGCGTTAAATATCGAAGATGAACCGATGGTTGTTAATAGAATCATAGAAGCCTTAGGACTAATAGCTGACGGACGGGCAACGCTAAGAATAATAGAGAAATTAAAAGAAGAAATTGAAAAACCAGAAATAGATTTGGATAAGTTAAAAGTGATTTTTATCATCGAAAGTTTTACAAAAATAAAAGATAAAAGAGCTTTAGAATACTTAGGACATTTTCTTAAATCGTCTGACGACAAATTACAACAACTTACTGAAAATGCGTTTGATGCGATCGAACCAAATTGGCGTAGAATCGTTGAAAAAGCTCGTAGAGAAAGGTCAGTTCAAGATATTTTTAAGGTTAATATGTAGCGAACTCTATTTCTATAAAAAAAATAATAAGTACTTAATAAGAAGTTATTTTAATTTCTTGTTATTCAATTTATCTAATTTCTCATATACTATTTATATCGCATTAAGATGGGCAAAGTAATTTTGACTCTAAAAAATGTTTGTTGTTGGGATTTAGAAGGTCCTATAACTGTTCTGGATTTCGCTGCTGAATTAGGCCGCTTATTAAGTAAAAAAACCAAGCTTGATTTACAAAAATTTAATATGGGCGAATTTTTTGAGATGATTTCTAGATATGACGATTATCTTATCGATGTTCCTGGCGTAAAAAAGAAGTTAAACATTCCAGATTATCAACCAGGGGATACATTGAGATTAGTAGCTCCATTATATATGTTTAATTTTTCTGATGAAGAATTAATCAAACTTGCTAATAATGATCTTGGTTTATTACCCGGTTGTAAAGATTTAATGAAAGTCTTATATAAGAATTGGGATATATTCATTATATCTACGAGTTATTGTCATTTTGCGCATAAAGTAGCAAAAAGCTTGAGTATTCCACTTGATCACGTATATTGCACAGATTTAAACATTAAAGAAGCAAATAAAACTATTTACAATATCGAAGGAGATGTAAAAATCTTAGTTAATGTCATATTCCAAAACTACATAGATAATGATAAAAATTTGGATTTAATTGTAGAAGATTTAAATAACTTTTTCTGGAAAAATAAAGAATCTGATTACATTAAAGCAATGAACCTTGTTGAAGTTAGGGGCGGTAAAAGAAAAGAAATAGCAGTTGAAAGTATCTCTACTATTACACAAGTTCCAATATCTGAAATGATTGCGCTTGGTGATTCGATTACTGATATTAACATGCTCCAAAGATTAAAAGACGAAGGAGGAATTGCAGTTTCCTTTAATGGCAATCGATTTACTGTAGGTAGATCAAACGTCGCGATTACTACACCAAACAATTTAGGAACGTTAGCAATTTTCGAATCTAAGAATAACATTGAAAACTTTCTCGATTCTTGGGAAAAACTTTATAGTCGCTTTAAAAATAACCCTGAAAAAATACCAAATAAATTAATATCAAAAGAAGTTAAAAATTATTTTATTAAATATAAATTTGTACCCGAAATTGAGAATTTATCAAATAAATCTACAAAAGAGATTGATCTAATAATTTTAAAACAAGAAAAATTCAGAAAAAAAGTCCGAGGATGGGCAGGAAACTTAGCATAAAACGGAAAATTGGAAATAAATCGATTTTATCAAGATTTATCTCTGAAATATTTATTGTAGAATTTCTTACCTTTCAATAAGTCTATTAAAAAGAGACTATAATGGAAATATTGTTTAATAATAAACTTTAAAATGATAACAATGAAAAATGAACCAATCGCTAATGTTAAATTGGTTGGATAGGGATTAATAATCGAAAGTAAAACTGGCGTATAAAAAATTAAAGCCTCCCAAAATCTTTTATTAAAATATTCATCGAATTTCTTTTTTTTTAAGCTTTCATAACAATTACAGCAAATTAGAGGCATTTTAGTCTGAAATTTTTCCTCTAAATAAATTTTTTGCATGATGGTTAACATGCGATCGATTTTATTACCGCAAAGATTGCATTCAAAGCGAGTTCTGTTGATTCTATCGAAATCAATTTTATCTATATCAGCCTTAGGAAAATAACAATCGTCGTTTTGGTAGTGTAAACAAGTTTTACAGGTTAGTTGGGTTTCCATTTGCATTTCTTCGAATGTTGTCTTCTCAGGTTTAATAAATTGAGGATAATTTGAATGAAATTGACATATAACTCTACCTTTCTCATCGATTTCAAAAGAAGGTTCAATAAATGTCATGATGTAATTTTTATAACTATTCTATAATTGCAGATTAGAAAAATCTCTTTTATATTTTTACTAAAAGATTAACATTATTAGAAATATTTACTAAGATATAACATAAGTATTTAGTTTCTACTATCTTAAAGAGGTTTTTACGAAATATGGCATCAGTTTCCGATTTTGGAAAAGAACATAATATTGGCGATATTCTTAAAGAAAATTTTGATGATTTAATTTTTATTTTAAATGAAAACTTTGAATGTGAATATATTAATGAAAAAGTCCATCTGAGAGAATTAGGTTACTCCTGTTTAACTCATAAAATCTTAGATAACATTTATTACGGTGATTTAAATCGAGTGTTGAATTTTCTTCAAAACATCTTAATAACTGGAAAAGCAATAGAGCAGATAAGGATTCGTCAAAATGAAGTATATGGATATTACGAATTAAAAGGAAAACGATTTATTAATGACGCTAATAAAGTTAAAATATTAATAATTTCTCAAGACATCTCTAAATTTAAACAGAAAGAAGAAGAATGGTTTAAGCGCGAATCTAACTTAAGAAATTTAGCAGAAACCATGCCAGAGCTTCGATTCTGGAAATTATTGCAAACTAAAGGAGAGAAAACATCGTTTCAAAAATCACGTGAGATGTTGGACTCTGTTATCGATAATATCCCTCAACTAATTTATTGGAAAGATGAAAAATTAACATATCTGGGTTGTAACCAAAATTATGCTTTAGTAAATAATATTGAAGATCCTGATTTTATTGTCGGAAAAACTGATGAAAACTTACCATGGGCTAAAGCTAACTTAAAATTAATTCAAGAAAATGAAAAAAGAGTTATGAAAAATAATCAAAGTGAAGAAAAGATTGAATCGTGGACATTACACAATGGAAGCAAAGCGTGGTATGATATAAATCGAGTACCGCTTCATAATCTCGAAGGAGATATCGTAGGAATTCTATGCACTTATAACGATATCACTAATAGAGTGAACGCTGAGCAAAAGATAAAAGAATCTGAGAACAAATATGGAAGCATATTAGAAAACATTAAAGAAGGGTATTTTGAAGTTGATTTAAACGGAAATTTTACGTTTTTAAATGAATCCTTTTGCGAAATGACGGGTTATTCAAAAGAAGAATTACTTGGAAAAAGTTATCAAAGTATGTCAGATGAATTCAATAGGAAACAAGTGTTTAACTTCTATAACAAAGTTTATAAAACAGAGGTGGGACAACGCAATTTCCAGTTTGAGTTTTTTCACAAAAATGGGCAAAAAATCGTAGTAAATTCATCAGTATATTTGAAATACAATGCTAAAGGCGCTAAATCTGGTTTTTATGGAATGGTACAAAACTTTACCGAAAAAATTATTTTAGAAGAAAAACTTAAACACTCAGAAGAAAGATACAAATTGATATCAGAGAATGCCTATGATTTGATTAGTATTTTAAATCAAAATCTTCAATTCGAATATGCTAATGAACAACCATGCTTAAGGATCTTAGGTTATACCAATAAAGAAATTATTGGAAAATCAGTTCTGGCAGTAATTCATCCTGATGATAAAAAAATTGCGATTAAAACGCTGGTTGAAGGTCTCAATATAGGCAAAGGCGTTTTAGAGGTAAGAATTAAACATAAAAATAATCATTGGATATGGATTGAAGTTAAAGGAAACACTTTCAAAGATAGAGATGGCAAGATTAAAGGCATACTCATTGGAAGGGATATTACAGAACGCAAAGAAGCCGATAAGAGGATTAAAGAATCAGAAGAAAAATACCGCACAATTTTTAATGCCAGCCCTGATTTTGTATATCTCACTGATTTAAAAGGTAATATATTAGATGCCAATCAAGCATTTCTAGAGAAAACAAAAATAAGTTTAAACGAAGCACAAAATAAACAAATTCTAGAATTTTTTGCTGGAGAAAATCTCGAAGATTTAAAGGCAAAAATTAATGAATTGAGAGCAGGTATAGTAATAAAAGGTCTTGAAACTACTGTAAAAAACACTCTAGGTGAAATTTATGATTGTGAGATAAATGCGGTTCCTTTGAAAAAAAACGGAAAAATTACTAAAGCTATAAGTTTTGCCAGAGATATAACCGCCCGTAAACAAGCGGAACAAAAATTAATTATGTCGGAGAAAAAATATCGACACTTATTTGAAAGTTCTCCGTTTGCCATATGGATAGTGGATTTAAAGGGAGTAATAATTGACTGTAATTCAGTCAATATGAATATATTACTCTCGAAATACGAGAGAGCTGACCTTATTGGAAAGAATTATATAGAAATCTTAGCTTTATTCGATAGACCAGAATATTTTATTCCTCTTTTTAAGAGTAATTTTGAAAGCTTTATCAAGAATGAGACATTAAAACCGATGGAATTCAAAATGACTCGCGCAGATAAAGTAGAAAAATGGATTTATATACGAGCATCGAAGATTAAATTAGGAGATAAAACTTTGATACAAGTCTTAATTCAGGACATTACTGAAAAAAAAGAAGCTGACTTAAAATTACAGAAATCTGAAGAAGAATTAAAAATATTGAATAGAGAACTTGAAAAAATAGTTTTTGAAAGAACGAAGGAGCTAAGAGAATCTGAACGAAAATATCGCCATTTATACGAAAATTCTCCATTCAGTATAGCGCTTTTAAACACTGAAGGTAAAGTTATTGATATTAATTCTACAACTTCTAAATTGTTTGGTTATAAAAAAGAGGATCTTATAGGTAAGAATTATTTAAAACTTTCAAACCTTTTTCCTTCAGATACAAAAGCAGGATTGAGAACGCTTCAAGAGCTGGATCGTAAAAGGGACCCAACGAGTATCGTAATGAAACCCCAAATCATACAAATATTTAACAAAGATAACAAACTGATGTGGATCGAATCCGAATTATCCACTATTAAAATAGGTGGTGAAATAATAATTCAGGCTATAATACAAGATATAACGAATAAAAAAATTGCAGAAGAGAAATTGAAAGAATCCGAGCGAATCTTAAGGCAGCAAAATATAGAACTAAAAAAATTAGATAGATTAAAAACCGATTTTATTAGCATAGCCGCTCACGACTTAAAAACTCCGTTAATTTCTGTGGGGGGTTATATCGATTTAATTTTATTAAGAGAAAAAGATTTAAAAAATGATATTAAAGAAGATTTAAATCGAGTATTAAGCAACGTAAAACGTTTGGAAAGTTACATAAATCGGTTATTGGATGTGATGAAAATCGATGCGGGCAAAATCGAAATAGTTAAGAAAGTAGAAAACATTTACGAGATAATAACAGATTGTCTTTATGAATTAGAATATCAAATAAGTCAAAAAAAATTAGTTATAAACTTAAATATCCCCGAGGATCTTGAACTAAAAGTGGATCGATTTAGAATCACGCAAGTTTTCTCGAATATTTTATCAAATGCAGTGAAATTTTCTCCTAATGATGGTATAATTAATATTAATGTTTTAGAAGAAAACCAAAATTTTCTTTTTAAAATAAAGGATAACGGAAAGGGGTTAACTTTAAAGGAAATTGAGAAATTATTTGGTAAATTTGTTACAATTGGACAAGACACTGAAAACTATTCTGCTTTTGAAAAAGGTAGTGGATTAGGACTTTATATTAGTAAAGGAATGATTGAAGTACACGGTGGTAAAATCTGGATAGAATCAGAAGGAAGGGATAAGGGAGCCGAGATTAGTTTTACTTTACCAAAGTAATAAATTTTAACCCTATTCTGGTTATTGATCGCTAAGTAGTGAAAATAATAAACACATAATAAAAAATTATAATAAGGGAAAATATCTTATTTCTCTTGAAATTTTTTATTTATAAGCAATTAGTAATTTAAGTTTCTGTTAACTTTTATAATAGAATGAAATTACATTAATTTAAAAGTCAATTTAGCAAAAGAAAAATAATTTAATGACGATTTTAATAATATCGGAAAAAAATAAAGCAGCAAAGGCAATAGCTGAAGCATTAGGTCCTGTTACGATTATAAACAAAACAAAATTCTTAAAAGTCTATCGGGTTATTTCTAAAGATATTTACGTTGTTCCTCTTCGAGGACATATTCTAGAGTACAATACCACCGATCAATTTAAAAGTTGGACGAAATCTAATCCTAGGGAAATAATTACTAATCCAAATTCAATTGAAAAAGCCTCAATAAGTTATTCTAGGCCATATATTAGCGCATTAAAAGAATACGCTAAATTATGTGACGAATGCATAATTAGTACCGATGCAGATATTGAAGGATGCAACATTGGGCTTTTTGACGCCTTACCGTTTGTTATTAAAGCTAATAAGACTATTAATGTGCGTCAGCTGTGGTTAAGTTCATTACAAAAAAAAGAGATTATTTCTAAATATTCCAATTTGATAAACCCAAAGTGGAGTTGGGGTGAAACAGGTGAAGCTAGAGCCATAATCGACGCGGTAATTGGATTTTCAAGCACTAGAGAGGTCACAAATACGTTTAAGCCTTTATTAAACGAGATTAATGCTAAATTTGTATCGATAGGGAGGGTACAGACGTCTTTGCTCTATTTAATCTTCTTAAGGGACCAAGAAATAGATCGATTTGTACCCGAACCATATTGGACAATAGAAGCGAATTTAAGTTATAAAATCAATTTAATAAAAGCCTTCCATGACAAGAACCCTTTTTTTAAAGAGAAAGAACTTGAAGCAAAAAAAATTTATCAGAAAATAAAAAATGAAAAAGTTGCTGTAATTTTGAGCAATACTAAAAATACAAATATTATAAACCCTCCGACGCCTTTAAATACTTCGAAAGCGCTTGTTTTATTGACTAGTAAATTAAAAATTAGCGCAAATGCTGCCATGAACGCCATGAACGCGCTCTATTTAAATAAGATAATTTCTTATCCTAGGACTGATAGCGATAAATACCAATCAAGCTTTAACCATACTCAATATTTGGATAAGTTCAAACTTCACACTAACTATGGAACTTACACTTTAAAATTACTAACAAAAAAACGCGTAATACCTACAATAGGGAAAGTTGATGCTGGAGATCATCCTCCCATTACTCCTTTAGAGAGCTTGGAACAAAATAGTTCTAAATTTGAACATAATATTCAAAGAAGAGTTTACGATTTGTTAGCTCGACATTATTTAGCTCTTTTCGGAGAACAGGCAAAAGAATCGAAGATAATTTTAAAAATATCTATAAAAGAAGAACCATTTACATCGCGATTAGTTTCATTAGTCTCAAGTGGTTTTTACGAAATTGCACCATTTTTAAAGAAAAGTTATCAACCAACGATAGAAATTGAAGCAAAACAACTTCCAATTAAAGATATTCAATTTAACGCAAAGGAAACTCAGCCCCCACCAAAATACACTGACACTACTCTCTTGAAATTAATGGAGAGAGAACATTTAGGAACTAAATCGACTCGTCCTACTATAATTAAAATTCTTCTCGACCGCAAATTAATCTTTCGAACTGACAAAAATCATTTCAAAATAACGGAGTGGGGAAAATTTATAATACAAGAGTTAATAAAAGTATGGCTACCATTCTTAAAACCTGAATTTACGCGATTTGTGGAAAAATTACTCGAAGATATAAAGGAAAAACAAAAGACTAAAGAAGAAGTGTTAAAAATTGTAAAAAAAAATTTCCTTGATTTATTTGATAAGTTTCTTAACAATAAAAATGCGATTACTTTAAGATTTGATAGCGTTAAAACAAATTTAAAAACAGCAATGCAACAGAACTTTAAACAAAAAAAATTTCCACTAACTACTGCCCAATGCCCAACCTGTAAAAAATTTCCAATGAAGCTAGTTACGACCTCACAAAAGAAAAGATTTCTTGCATGTTCAAATGCAAATTGCAAAACTTACCTCTCCGTTCCTAAAACTGGTAGAATTACTATATTAAGATCGTCATTCTGCTCAATTTGTGGTTTTAATACCTTTAAAATCGTGAAAAGAAAGAATGGTAAACCTTTACCTTATTATATTTGTCCAAAATGTTGGAGCGATAGCTTTAAGGATGATTCTGCTTTTAATGGGTTTTGCTCTAATTGCGAAACTCATAAAATTTTAAATGAACAGTGCGTAAAAAGGTAAGCGTTAAAAAAAAGAATAAATAAAAAAAAGATTTTACAGCTACTAATCCATTTTGAAAGTATACTTGTTATAAGCCGCTCGAGTAAGACCTACGTAATTGTCGGAAATCTTATAATACAATTTTCCGTTAACGACTTTCTTTTCAACATAATCGTTTTTTAAATTGTGATTTAATGAATGGATCATTGTCGCTAAAGTAACAGCACCCATATATTTTTGTTGTTTTTTTGCGATCCTTATTAAATCTAATTCCGAATGCCAAACACCATCAATTAATCCGATTAATATTTCTTTTTTGATAGGGGCTTTAAGGTCTTTAATTTTGTTAAACAATTGAGAGTAATCTGGTTTGTAATATTTTTTCAGGATTTTTACTTGTTCAAAACTATTATTTGGAGGACCTAATTCCATATTTAAAAACACCACTTAAGATAATATTATACTAAGAAATAATACCCAAGTAATAGTTTTAATAAATTGTAATACGCTTGTAATATCATAAAAATACAATTAAAAACGAGTAAAATCTATCTTGAACTATCGACTATAAAAGATTCTCTGGGATGCCATCTTTAAAATATTTTGCACGCGTTATCCAATTGCTTTGAAATTCAGGAATGAAAGCTAAGATTGAGCCCCCAACCCAAACAGAAAAAACTCGTTCCCTAGGTGCTATAATTTTGATAACTTGGTTCTTCTTCTTCCTCCGTGCTAATTCAAATTCTAATTCTTGATACATTCTAGATTTGAAATTTGGAAACATAGAAGAACCTCCCGATAAAAAAATGTTGTTCAATAAGTCTGGTCGGATATCGACGTCACACATTTCTATTACGTCCATAATGGCCTCAGTTAAAGAATCTTCTTCAAATTCTAATTTTGGATTAAAAAAAAGCTCAGGTACAGCAAATCTTTCTTTACTCAAAGAAATGGTAGAACCATCTGGTAAAGAATACTCTTTTTCATACTGTTCAACTCTTTTTAAATCTTCTTTATAATCGAGCGAGACGAAACAAGCTTTTTCTTTGAGGGCTCTTACCAGTTCCTTTCTAATTGAAGAGTCAGCTGAAAAACCAGTTTCTCCTAATATTGTTTCCATGTACTTGGTTAAAGTTCTTCCACCAATCTCAAGTATCCTAACTGCATGATCTAACTTGTATCCCTCGTAAATTGGCACTATTCTCGTTATACTATCTCCTATCTCAACCACTAACCCTGTTTGAAATCCTCCCGCATATAAAATAAGCATAGAGTCTAAAACGGGATAGAACGCGTTGCACTGGTAGTTTTCTAAAAATAATTCAAATAGCCGTTTTATATCCCCGTATGGAAACAATGGGTGTACGGCGAATAGTACATTTACTAAACTTGGATCTACTCTTAAATTGTAAAAAATATAATCAATAATTTTTTCGAACGATAACCAATCTTCGATAATTCCTTTATTAATTGGATAAAATATTTTGTATAAACCCAAAGATTGGATTTCATTCCCTACATAATATTCATCTTGTTTAATACCCGCGTATTCGTAATCGATCTGCCTATACTTAGGTTTTCCTACTATCGTAAAAAAGATTTGAGTTGGCATATCTTCCCCAGCATACCCAGCTTTTGTCGAGAACTGTCCGATGTCTAATACGACAGTAAGATTGCCCATAATTTCTATATTATATTTAATTATTATAACTTATTTACTAATTCTCCAATTAACCTATTTATTTTTAGATTAATAAAATCTTCAAAGGAGTGTATTCTGTCATAGGAATATAAGCTTCTCCATACTTGGAATTAATTTCATTACCTCGTAAAATTGAAGTATCTTCAGCCCACTCCAATACTCGCTCTAACACTTCTTTCTGAGATTTATAGACCCGATTAAAAATTTCTTTCTTTTCTACCCAATAATTTTCAATATTAACTATTATAAAGACAGAACCTTCTATATATTGAAATTTACAAGAGGGCGATTCGTAATAATACACTCCTAAAGGCGTCCAATTTCTCTCGTGTCCTCCATAAGCTTTTCCCGTCGAACAATGATAAATAGCTTCTCTTGTAATTAATGATAAATTTCTATGAACTCTATGAAAATCCGAAAAATGGGGTAATAGAATCACTTGAGGGCGAACATCTCTAATAAGATTTGTCACTTCAGAGATAATCCCTCTTTTAACCTCCAAATCAGAATGGCCTAATTCGATAACTCTACATTTTAAAGCAGTTCGGACTAAATCAAGTTCTTGCTTTCGCTGTTCTAAGATCTCTTCCTTGTGGGTCGTTTTAGCGTATCCACCTAACCCACTTGTAGCTACTACTACTACAATTTCAGATCCTAATGCTTGATATTTAAGTATCGTTCCGCCACATGAGACTATTTCGTCATCCGGGTGACCTGCAAACACCATTAAACGTTTAGGAACAACAATAGGAATTTCTTTTTCAGCTATAAGAAAATCTTTTCTCTCCACAAATAATATCTTCTTGTTCTAGGATTAAAAATTTTGCGAATTATAACGGTTAAAATAAAAATATAAGAAATAAATCGATTTTATTCTCCTCTCATTATTTTCTTCAAGCGATTTAACTCTTCTAACATTTCATCGCGTAAAGAACTTAAACCCCCTCCTGTATTAGTTGTGACTGCAGGAGCTGTAGGTTGAGGAGGACCCCCTGCTATGGGCGCTGCGGGAGGCACTGGCCTTTTAGCAAATGATGGCGCCTGAACAACTCCCGTACTAGGAGCTTGTGGAGGTCCACCAGATGTTGGGGGTAATTTTGGAGCGGGTGGTAGATTAGCACGA
>Ga0114919_10004464_pt1 | contig 11230 bp, 9 predicted proteins | sample BlataG_FD_88682 | JGI IMG/M metagenome (GOLD analysis project Ga0114919, IMG submission 88682) | Deep subsurface microbial communities from Black Sea to uncover new lineages of life (NeLLi) - Black_00105 metaG | ecosystem: Environmental > Aquatic > Marine > Oceanic > Sediment | place: Atlantic...
GTTTTTTTTTCGCAGCCTCTGCTTCTTCGTAGTCCTCCATCGAGACGTTGGTGGCAGCAGGAAGATTCATGAATTCCTCGACGTTTGGAAGAGGAATCCATGGGTTTTCTGTCGAGTATTTGTCTAGATTGGCGTTGAGATCTTCTTCGGTCAGCGCTTCGGAAGCGACGCCGCTTTTCGGGACATCGATGCCCGCGACCCATACGATGGCATTGAGGACGATTTTCCGGAAGTCGTTGATTGCCCAGTTACGATGATAGTGTCCACCAGTGAAGCCGACGCCGCGTCCACCGTCTTTGCGATCGATTCCCCACATCAGAGTTTGTGTTTTGCCGATGCCATCGACACCGTATTGGTTCCAGAGGTTAATGACGCGTTTGAGACGATCAGGGGTTGGGACGGCTGTAACAAGGTCGAGGACCTGGCCACGATCCTTCTGAAATCGCATGTTGTAATAAAATTCATCGTACGCGCGGACGAGGTCAGTGATGCCGTTGGAGATTGGGTGCTCAGGAAGTGCACGGAGGTCAGCGACCCAGTGAGGGTTTACTGACCAACCGGTTTCCATGGCCGCACCAATCCAAGGCCGAAAGTATCTCTCGCCTTCTTCAGGGCTTGGGTGAACGGCATAGTGCATGAACATGAAACCGACGCCAGTCTTGGCAAGTTGATCGGCTTTCTCCCAACCATGGCTAATGACTTTGGTGCCATCGGAGTAAATGATGATGGCATCAACGTCGCCAAAGACGGACTCATCGTCAGGCCAACCATTGATGACAGTGGCATGAATGTCGAGGCCACTTTGCTCGTTGAGGGCTTTGGCAAGGAGTTGGCAGCCAGCGTTGAATTCATGTTCACCAGACTTGTGGGACCGCTCGCCTGCGAGAAAAAGAATATTGGTGGACTCTCCACGTGCATCCGAAAGCCCAAAGGCAATCGACCAGAATACGAACAGTGAGAAAAAGAATTTCATGTACATCAGATTTTCCAACGGCAGTTATATAGATGTTATTGATTCTAGCACGAAATTTTTCTGGGATCGGCAGCATTACCGAGACCCAGTGGAACGCAATGCGAGACCACTTGGAAGCAATCTTTTTCACCTTCTTCGTAGTATCAAACTGGTGTACGAGATACTGTACTACTCGGGCATCTGTGAAGAGTGATGTTCGACAATCATCCAGCGTTCACCGTTCCATCGATAAACGAAAGTGAATCGTGCAGATACCGAAGTGCCATCTTTGAAAGAGAAGGTGTAGATGCCTGAGTTTATGGCCATTTGGCCAAAAGTCCGAACGTTTCCTTCATCAATTTTTCCGACCGGACCGTTTGCAAGAAAGCGAACAAAATAGTCTTCAATTTCTTCATGATTGTGCCGAACGCTATTAGACAGAGTCGGCAATAAAATGCCGTTGCTTTCGTAGAGAGCTGCAACAGTTTTAGGATCACCTGTCTGAATAGCAGCATTCCACTCATCGAATAAAGCAGTGATCTCATTCTGGCTCATGTCATATCTCCTTCGTTCAAAAGATGAGGCGAGCGCCTCATCACAAGTATTAATCGATCCAACTCATTTTACCATTAGTCATGGTGGGGTAATAAACAGTACGGCTGAAAGCCCTTTTCATATGCGAGTACGAGAGTTCTGCTCACCGAGTAGGAGTTGCACTTTTCTTTTATCATTGTTTTTGATGTGGTCGTATTCGGTCAAGTGTGGTCGTTCATGGTCGTGAATGGGTGTCGAGTCCCGTATTTAATTTCTCCGTCACGTTCACGCCCATCCCCACCCTTCCGCCTTATAGCAGCTATTTTGCATCTCTCGTGCTCTCATTCGTTAAACTATTGGTTCCAAGCAGTCGCTCTGTTCCTGCTGGTTTCCATTCCATTCGATTGAGGGTTCAAGTCATGCAAGCCATCTCCCGATTTCAGTGTTTTCGTCCCATCAATACATTCCTCGTCTGCCTTGTATCTCTGGTCTTCTGTGCAGGCAAAGGAATCACATTCGCAGGCACGGTGGATGAATCACAGTCGGCATGGCACACAAAGTATAAGAAGCAGGAGAACGCTCCAGATCCGAAAGAGATGTTGCTTAACACCGATCCGGAACCTGACGTACATGAGGGGTTTACTCCGCTTTTTAATGGCAAGGATCTCAGCGGCTGGACTCCCAAGGGAGGAACGTGCACGTTCGAAGTTGTCGATGGAATGCTTGTCGGTACCTGTGTGCCGGGATCTCCAAGCACCTATTTGAGTACAGAGAAAAATGACTACCAAGACTTCATCTTCACGTGTGATATGAAATGGGAAGTCGATGGAAACTCAGGGGTCATGTTCCGTGCCCAGAGCAAAACGGAGAAAGACAAAGAGATTGTCTTTGGTCCACAGGCCGAGATGGAGGGAATCACCGGTGATCGGTACTGGTCAGGAGGTATCTATGGCCAGAGTTGCGGCGGATATTTCTACCCTGTTTGGTTAAAGGAACATAAAAAAGCTCGTGCAGCGCTTGATCGTGAAGGTTGGAATCGCCTCACGATCTCTGCGCGGGGAAATGTCGTGAAGACATGGATCAACGGTGTTCCCATTGCGCACTGGATCGACGACGGCAGCTATCCACGTGGTTTCTTTGGCCTGCAGATTCATAAAGGATCCAAGGGGAAAGTTCTGTGGAAGAACATTCGAGTGAAACCTTGATTCACCAGTCTAAGAGGATGGTGGTGTGAGCCGATCGTCGTCTGGTACATGCCGGTGATCATGGCCGACCGCAACGTCGAGCAGACCCGTTTCATAAAAACCCTCAATAATCTCCTAGCCGATACCGTGCCTCAGATCATTGGCGGTGGTAGAGTTGATCTACAGAAGATGAAGGTTTGTAGTTTTGGTTTAACGGGTTTGGGATGATGAAAAGATTTTTTAGTTTCGGAAGAGAGGCCGTCGACCAGCATAAGGGTCACTCCGACAAAATCTGCCGGCGTCGGGGTCTTTCTGTCGAGCAGTTGGAACCCCGTCAATTGCTTGCGGTGACGGGTGGGACTGATAGTTTCGCCTACTTTTTGGATGAGATCGATGATGCCAACGTCGCTCTCACGATGCCGACTAGTAGTGTTTCAACAGCGATCAGTACGGTGATTGGTGAAACGAGCCAGGAAAAGCGTCAGAAGTGGACGAGTGATTGGACGAACGAAAATTCTACGATTGATGCCCGTGTGGTCGGTCAGTCGGTTAACTTACAGGGACAGGGCACGGCAGGCAAAAACCTCTGGCCGTTCATCAGTCACTTGTTCAGTTCAGCCGACCCCGTGCCAGCCAGCGGTCGGCTTGCCTTGGCAAAAGAAATTCTCAATGCAGTAATGGTCTATCAACCCAAAGTGCCGGGTGAGCTGGGCCCTGAGTTTCCTCTGCCTGCTGAGGCGACGCCCACAGCAGATGGTGGCTATGTGATCTGGGCGCAGGATTTTGAGTTTGGTCCCGGCCATGCACCAACGGCTGAAGTCTATGCTGGTATTACTGCAGTGCTTTGGGCGGGACGTCAGGTTCTGAATGAGGTTTCACCGGGTTCTTCACCGATGCAGATTGTCCCTGTAGTCTCCAGCAGTATCTTTAAGACTCTTGGGAATCCGAAGACTGGATACTTCAACTCACAATTAATTCTTAAGGGTACTACCGAGATACCCTACCTCGCCGCCCTGGAGCTCGAACCTCTTCCTCAGACTAATAACAGTAAGCCGTCTCCGGCTAATCCATTCGGCGAATGGAACTTTCTTTCGATGCTGTTTCATAATAAGGTGATTGACGGCTTTCTGGGGCAGCAGTATGCGTGGAACAATCCAGGAGCCGTGCCCGGCAGTGTCACAGCTGATACGGTCGCTTTTTTTCCAAACCAAGAGTTGCCGTATGCGATTTTGTCGGCCCATGACCAGCCGAACACGCCGGGGAAAACAACACCCCCCCCTGACTACCCCTGGCCCAACCTGACCCATTTTCCACAGCCACGAAATCCGTCGGCACCCTGGCCGAGTCATCATCAAGGCAGCCTGCCCTTTTCCGCCGGTGTTTATTGGCACCAGGACGTGGATCCTCTCTCAGGCTTTGACCCAGGGACAGTTTTGACACCAACGATTGCCCCGCTGCCTACTGCGACGCCCAAGCCAATGCAGCGGCCGGAGTTACGGCCGGTGACGACGATGGTGCTCGACGGTCCGATCGGGCCAAGCCCAGTGTTGATTTCAGCAGCCGAGGTGAGCATCGCAGCGATCAATGGTCGGCCCGATTTGTCATTTGTGGTTTCCGCTGTCGCATCCGGCCGCGTTGAAAAGTGGACCAGCAGCGACTGGGTCGATATCTCAACACCACCGTCGACGTCCTCGCCAATGGAATTGCTGCAACTTCTCCAGCTGCGGATGGTTGCACCGACTGATCAACTGCGGTGGGTGCCACCTGCCGATACGATTAGTGAGCAGACGGCCTTTACATTGATTGGCTGGAATGGCCAGCAGGCATCAGCCTCGGCTTCAACTCTGGTGATTGAGGCGGGGCCTTTGTTGACACCTGAACTGGTGCTCTGGCATGAGGGCTACAAGGCACCGCTTGATGAACTCTTTCAGCCGCAAGCCTGGGATGCCTACACCGGGGCGATCATCGACTTTGCGACTGCGAAGGGGATTGGCACCGTGATGATGACCATTGATTTTGGCACTACCACTGACACGCTCCCTGACGATGCAAAAGGCTACGTGCAGCAGTTTCTCACGGCAGCTGAAGCAGCTAGCCTTCGGCCAGGGCTGTTTTTGACCTTTGGCACCCAGACGACGGTCGCGATGGCGGCTGATTATCTTTCTGGCTTCAACCATACCCAACCGCTTTTGATCGGTGTCGATGTCGAAAACTTTGTTGACGTCAGCCAGCCATACCCTGAACTCAAAGCGGCCACGATTATGGAGACATTTATTACTCCATTTGCCAATGCCCTCGATGCCAAGGGGGTTTCATATGCCGAGATAAGCCCGATCGGTGGCATGGCGGTAAATAGCAACTGGGCTAATCCCATGACCAATGTCTATGAGTATTATTCAGATGCCAATGGTGTACTTAATCCTCTTTTTGCCAACCATCAAGATAATGCTGCAGCAGCCTTTGCAGCTTTTCAGGATGCGCTGGCCGATCCGCTTAATGCCGATGCTATCGTCAAGCCTGACAAAATAGATGGCTGGCCAGCATTTGCGATTTCCCAGCTTGGGAGCGAATGCCTGGGCGGTGAGTCAGCCACCGGCAAGATGCATCCCTGCGGAATTGCTGACATCTTCGGTACCTGGCAGTGGGATGAGTTTGAACAGTTTCTCGGGTACTACCAGAAGACCTATTCACCCGAGCGGATCGTGATCTATCAGGCTGATCAACTGCCCTGTGACTGGCTTGTGAATGGCTGTCCGCCACCGGCATAATTGAGCTATTGGTGGACTGCCGTTGAGGAAATACTGTGAATCGGTGTAGGCAACGCTCAAGAAGATGGTCAGGAGAATAGTGTGTTCAGATGGTCTGTTTCAGTCTCTCAGAAACATCGAGAGGCCAGTATTAGGGCCAAAGATCTGGCCTGTAATCCTCGTAAGTACCGTGAAAAAAAGTGCAAACGAGGGGAGAAGAGCTCCCCGAGTAGGACTCGAACCTACAACCTAGCGGTTAACAGCCGCTCGCTCTACCATTGAGCTATCGGGGAATATGAGGGGCCTTTGAGTTTTCAAACGATACCGAAAAATTGAGTCGAAGGCGAGATGCACCATTTTTCGTTCTGCAAAAAACGATATGTCCAGTGTGGAGCGGTCTATCAGGTATCCCGCACCTTTTCCATCAGAACACGATTGCCCTTCTCGTTGTACTCAACTCGGGTCATGAAGTTATGAATCAGCATGACACCACGGCCATTTGGTACTTCCAGCCGGTCGTCCTGCGTGCAGTCTGGTACCTCGTCCGGCTTGAATCCTTCTCCCTCGTCTGTGATTTCAATTCGTACAGTCTTAGGTGAGACGAAACATTCGACATGTACTTTTTTGTCTGCACTGAGTTTATTGCCGTGAACAATTGCGTTTACAATTGCTTCTTCGGCAGCCAAGTGAATCGAAAAAATATCAGCACTGGCCCAGCCGTGCTCCCCAAGCCTGTCGAGCAACTCTTCCATGATCAATCGACTCGCGCCCCGCTCGCTCGGCAGGTCAATAGAATTCTGCCATTCGGCTTGGCCAGAACTGCTGTCATGATGAGAAGACGATTCGGTCATAGTAGCCGCACAAGTTGCGTGCGGGGAAAAGGGTGGTATTCCAGTAAGGGAAGCTGTGGGCGATCAACCAAAGGCGGTCATTGCTTCTGTTTCGTCTTTACGAATATCAAAAACTTTATTCAGTTTTGTGATCTGAAAAACTTCAAAAATTTCAGGACGAATGTTACACATCTTCATCCGGCCTTTGCTTGCCTTCACCTTTCGATCCAGCGTGATCAACTTGCCGAGTGCAGCACTCGAAAGAAACTCGACATTGGTAAAGTTAAGCAAGATATCACCCATACTTTGCTGCTCGACAAGACCAAAGAGTTCAGCGCCGAGTTCTTGAATACTTGCCTCATCGAGAATTTTTTTGTCGTTGAAACTGACGATGGCGACATCGTTGTTTTGTGTGACGCCTATCCGTCGATACTGAGCCATGCCGTTCTTCTCCAAGTCGTTTAAAAGCGAACAACCTTAAATAAAAATGCTGAACCCTCCCGTAAGTCTAGCTCTGCATAACGAGTCCAGGGAAACATTTCGCTTTGGAATGAACCTGACGCGCAGTGAAGCCGTACAAACGGACGGGCCGTAATCCTAGCGATTTTCTGAGCTGATTACCAACGAAGGTGATGAAGATGATGAGGAATCAGGTGGACACAAACGGCTTGTTTTCACGTTTTCTTGCGGAGAGAAAGAAGAATCTAAAAAAGAGCTTTTGTTCATCTGTGCCGCCAATATGGCAGTCTGCCAGGATATCGCCCCTGTGAGCCTTCGCCATGGAAGAAAGGATCGCACTTCATGAAAATACAGGTAGAAGCTGAAAAAACTCCTAAATTTACTCTTCTCAAAGTCATGAAAAACTGCTCTTGACGAATTTTCTGACACTCATTTTCAAACTGGCGCGGGAGTTGCACTATGGAGGGTCGTAAGGTGTTGTGAATGCCGCTGAGGCAGTCGCATCACCTTGGGAACATGGTATCCCTTGCCTAGAGCCTTGAGATATCGCTCCCACAGTATCGTTTCGACTTTCCCTTTCAATCGGACTATAAAGGACCCCCAGAATGGCAGCCGCTGCGAGCAAGGCCGGGAAGGCCAAATCAACCCTTATCCCCCTTGGTGATCGCGTTGTTGTAGAGCGCGAAGAAAGCGAGCAGACAACATCTGGTGGCATTCTTCTGCCAGATTCAGCGAAAGATAAACCTGCACGAGGCGTTGTTGTCAGCGTTGGTGAAGGCAAACTCGATGACAAGGGAAACCGTCATCCTTTGCAGGTAAAGCCGGGCGATCGCGTGGTCTTTACGAGCTATGCAGGCGAAGCTTTTCAGGTTGCTGAGCAAGAACTTCTGCTGATGCGAGAAGACGACATTCTTGCAGTCCTTGGTTAGTTCAGCACAGCGCGCAGTCGATAAACGACTGTTGATTCACATTTCCAAACTTAAACCGTCCAAATAATTTTCAGTACAGGAGAAACATTCGATGGCCAAAATGATGGCGTTTGATCAGGAAGCCCGCGAAGCAATGCGGCGGGGTGTCTCCAAACTGGCCCGTGCAGTCAAGGTTACACTCGGTCCAAAGGGTCGAAACGTAATTCTGCAAAAGAGTTTCGGTTCACCAACGGTTACCAAGGACGGTGTTACCGTTGCAAAAGAAATTGACCTTGAAGACACTTATGAAAACATGGGTGCCCGCATGGTGCGTGAAGTTGCCAGTAAGACAAGTGATGTTGCCGGTGATGGCACTACCACGGCAACCGTCCTCGCCGAGGCCGTCTTCAATGAAGGACTGCGAGCTGTTGTTGCCGGAGTCAATCCAATCCAGATGAAGACTGGAATTGAAAAAGCCGTTGAGGACATCACAGCAAAACTTCACAGTTCAGCGATCCCTGTAAAGGGAAAGAAAGAGATGGCCCAGGTTGCCTCTATCGCAGCAAATAATGATGCCGAGATCGGTGACTTGCTTGCAGAAGCTATGGATAAGGTCGGCAAGGATGGCGTGATTACTGTCGATGAAGGGAAAAGCCTCGCGACAGAAATTGAGTTTGTGGAGGGCATGCAGTTCGATCGAGGGTATCTCTCTCCTTACTTCGTCACCGATGCACAGGCGATGCAGTGTGTCCTTGAAGACTGCTACATCCTTGTATACGAGAAAAAGATTTCCACAGTAAAGGACATCGTTCCGCTGTTGGAGGCTGTTGTGAATGCCGGCAAGCCAATGCTGATTGTGTCTGAAGAAGTCGACGGAGAAGCACTTGCCACATTGGTAATCAACCGTTTGCGTGGCACGTTCCAGGTATCTGCCGTAAAGGCTCCCGGCTACGGAGATCGCCGAAAGGCCATGCTCGAAGACATTGCCATCCTCACCGGAGCAACGGCCGTCTTTGAAAATCTCGGCATGAAACTCGAGAACATCGGCCTTGCCGAACTGGGTCGTGCCAAGAAGGTCATTATCGATAAAGACAACACGACCATTATCGAGGGTGGCGGAAAAACATCTGACATCAAAGCACGGATTGAGCAGATCCGTCGTGAAATTGAGAATGCATCCAGTGACTACGATCGTGAAAAGCTGGAAGAGCGTCTTGCAAAACTCGCTGGTGGTGTTGCCAAGATTAATGTTGGTGCAGCAACAGAAAGTGAAATGAAAGAAAAGAAGGCCCGTGTAGAAGACGCGCTTCATGCAACCCGAGCCGCTGTTGAAGAAGGCATCCTGCCAGGTGGTGGTGTTGCCTTGCTGCGTGCTAGCTCACAGGTAAAGCCAAAGGGTTTAAGTGATGATGAGTCCGTTGGCTATCAGATTGTTGTACGGGCGTCTCGTGCTCCAGTAACGATGATCTCAACCAATGCTGGCCAAGACGGTTCTATCGTGTGTGAAAAAGTTCTTTCGGGTGAAGGGAACTTTGGCTACAACGCCGGAACCGATAAGTATGAAGATCTCGTCAAGGCTGGCGTTATCGACCCAGCCAAGGTGACGCGAACTGCTCTGCAGAACGCCACAAGTGTCTCAACGCTTCTTCTGACAAGTGATGCACTGATCGCTGAAAAGCCAAAGGACGCAAAGGGCAAGGGCGGTGCAGGCCACGGCGGTGACTACGATATGTATTAATGCCGTCTGAGGCGTCTCAAAACACCTCTAGCAAGAATAAAGGGTTGGGTTGCTCTAGTAGGGCGGCCCGACCCTCTTGCTTTTCAGCACGGCCTGCGTTGGCTAGGCTGAATCAATATTCGTTTTTGAGGGAGTACGAAATATGCCACAGCAGAGTTGTCCACTTACCAGCCAGCAGGTTGTCGACATCTACTTCATGGAGCATCGGGCAAAGCTTCTTGATATTGCCGCCTTTCTCGATCGCCTTGAGCGAGCCGAGGGTCATGAGGGCCTTCAGGACGTACAGGTACGAGCCTTGAAAAAAGCGATTCCACTTTTGATTGATTCAAGTTGTGAAAACCATGCGAACCGCGCTGAGCGTATGCTTGAACTCTTGAGTGATCATACAACGGAACCAACTCCTGCTGCACACACGCAGTCAGCACTTGGAGCCGATCCAAATACGGACTACTGAGAGTACATCATGGCCTATATTGACCCACATATTCACATGGTCAGTCGAACCACAGATGACTATCGCCGCATGGCTCAGGCGGGCTGTGTCGCAATTACTGAGCCGGCATTCTGGGCAGGGTTTGATCGTTCCAGCCCGGCTGGTTTTTATGACTATTTTCGTCAACTCACAGATGTAGAACCGAAACGCGCTGCTCAATACGGTATTGCCCACTACTGCTGGCTGTGTATTAACCCCAAAGAAGCTGAAGACCCCGCATTTGCACGTGAGGTGATGAAGCTTATTCCAGAATTCTTGGATAAGCCTAATGTCTTGGGTATTGGTGAAATTGGTCTCAATAAAAACTCACGGAATGAACTGATCATTCTTGAAGAACAAATTGAATTAGCAAAACAACACGAACGCCTGATTCTTGTTCACACACCACACCTTGAAGATAAACTCAAGGGAACACGAATGACGATGGATGCACTCATCAATGCCGGAATTGATCCGGGACGTGTTCTTATAGACCATGTTGAAGAGCACACCGTTGCCGAAGTCCTTGATCGAGGATTCTGGGCAGGGATGACACTCTATCCGGACAGCAAGTGCACACCCCAGCGAGCAGTTGATATTATTGAATGTTACGGAAACGAACGTATCTGGATTAATTCAGCCGGTGACTGGGGCCCGAGTGATCCACTTTCAGTACCGAAGTGTCATGTCGAGATGCGGCGACGAGGACATAATCAAAAGCTTGTGGAAAAAATTAGCTTAGAAAACCCACTTGCATTCTTGGGTCAAAGCGGTCGTTTTATCCTTCCAGAACATTCTTGAAGCTCACGCTACCCAGCGGCTGTGCCCATCTCGAGTGCTTTGTAATCCGAGTGATCCATGAAGATGTGTATCTGTGGTGGGTGTCAGTTTATAGCCGAAGGAACGACACAGTGCGATTGCGTAGTGATTCTCCTTTGAGATGAGAGCACGCACAGAGCGGGCACCGCGAATGCGCGCCAGGTCATGGAGTTGACTGCACATAGTGTGCGCGAAACCACGGTTCCGAAATGAGGGATGCACTGCAAGAGAAAGTTGTGGTGACCCAAGCGTGTCTTCCCATGATGAAAGAAACCCATAGACAACTGCTTGGCCACGGGTAAAACCAAAGCGATGAAGATCCTTTTTTGATTGCGTACTTGTATAGAGCGCATGGGTAAGCTGAGAAGGATTCTGCTGGTTCAACAAATACGGCGGTAGCACGTGTTGATTGCCAGCTGTGAAAAGTGCTGTGAACAGGTTTTCAATTGCCGACTGATCAGGTTGTTCCGGACCGCGGATGATCATGCGGATCGTGTATTTCTCAGGGGTGTTGAGCTGTGAGCCTTCACGAGCACGTGAATGAGCCGCTTCTTCAATAGAAATACCGAACCCGACATCGAAAGAAA
>Ga0114919_10004465_pt1 | contig 11229 bp, 10 predicted proteins | sample BlataG_FD_88682 | JGI IMG/M metagenome (GOLD analysis project Ga0114919, IMG submission 88682) | Deep subsurface microbial communities from Black Sea to uncover new lineages of life (NeLLi) - Black_00105 metaG | ecosystem: Environmental > Aquatic > Marine > Oceanic > Sediment | place: Atlantic...
AAGCCCTTGGGGTCGGGGCAGACCGGGCTGGCATATTGAATGCAGCGCTATGTCTCTAAAATACCTGGGTGATACCCTTGACATCCACGGTGGCGGGCAAGACCTAATCTTCCCCCACCATGAGAATGAGATTGCCCAGTCGGAGAGCTTTACTGGCATTAAACCCTTCGTTAAATACTGGCTACATAATGGGCTGGTGCAGCTTGGTGAAGCCAAGATGAGCAAATCACTGGGCAACCTGATAACAATCAAGGAAGCGCTGGAGAAGTATAGCACTGATGCCATCCGCATCTTTATCCTCAGCTCCCACTACCGCAGCCCTCTTACCTACTCTGAGGAGGGACTGGAGGCGGCGGAAAGGGGGGCTGACCGGCTGCGCCAGGCAGCTCAAGGCGAGGGCGGAGAGACCAAGGTTGGGGGAAAAGTAGACGTCGAGCCCTATCGAAACAGGTTCATTGAGGCGATGGACGATGATTTTAACACCGCTCAAGCCCTAGCCACCCTCTTTGATTTATCCCGAGATATAAATCGAGCTAGCGAGACAGACCATAGCGTCGCCCAAGCGCAAAAGGTACTGCTAGAGCTGGCTGGTATCCTAGGACTTGCTCTAAAGCCGACTCGGAAACTGGTAGTAAGACCTGTCGGGATACCCTCTGCAGAAGAATTTGGCGTTCCTACAATAATACAGACTTCGGGAGAAATAGGTTCTGAGGAATATATTGAAAATCTGATTAGACAGCGCGAGAAATATAGGCAAGCTGAACAGTGGCAGCTCGCCGATGACATTAGAGCTAAGCTGGCTGAGCTAGGCATAGCCCTTGAGGATACGCCTAAGGGGACAGTGTGGAAGCGCAAGAGATAATAATTAAATTTAATTTATGTCGCTATATTGATACAAAGTGCTATAACCACAAATAAAAAGAGGAGGTGATGTAGTTATGAAAACGTTAGGTAGAGTGTTCATCGTCCTGGCGCTTGTAGCTCTAGTCGTGGTTCCAGCGATGAGTTGTGCTGGACCACAAGCACCACCGGGACCGGAAGGAGCACAGGGTCCAGCCGGGCCAGCCAGCGAGCCAGGACCGCCAGGACCACAGGGAGCACAGGGTCCAGCCGGGCCAGCCAGCGAGCCAGGACCACCGGGACTAGAAGGTGAGCGAGGACCACGAGGGTCTCGGGGGCCAGCGGGACCACTAGGGCCTCAGGGTGAAAAAGGTGATACCGGTGATACCGGCCCTCAGGGGCCTCAAGGACTTCAGGGTGACCCAGGCCCACAAGGGCCTCGTGGCTATGGGTTTGCCAGTTTTGTTGTGGCGGCATACAATTCAATAGACAACACGAATGCAGATTATGTCTGTGATGGAACGGATGACCAGGTTGAAATCAATACGGCGATAAACGACTTACCATCCATTGGAGGCTCAATCTACCTCAGGGAAGGTACCTACGTCCTTTCCGGCGACATCATCATCTCGAAGTCGAACGTAGCCCTGGTGGGTGCTGGCGCTTCGACGGTAATCAAAATCAGGGACAGCCACAATGTCAACATCAACATGATTTATGCATCTGGCCAGAGCAAGCTATTGATAAGAGACCTCTGTATAGACGGCAATAAAGCCAATCAGTCTTGGGTCACCATGAATGGCATTTACTTCACCAGCGTAGAGGACTCAAAAATCGTCAATTGCCAGGTAGAGAACCTGAAAAGCAACGGCATTTGTCTCCTCTCCTCCTCCGATTACAACGCTATAACCAACAACACCTGCCGGGACAATGCCTGGTTCTACGGCATCCAGTTGGAATCCTCTAGCCACAATACTATAAGAGGCAATACCTGTGAGAGGAATTACTACACCGGCATCTACGTGAGATCCTCAAACAACAACACTATCATCGGCAACATCTGCCAGGAGAACGAAAGTTTTCACGGCATCTACTTGTCCTCAAGCGATGACAACACCGTCAGTGGCAACATCTGTCAGGCGAACAGCGACAAAGGCATCGATGTGACAGGAAGCAACAACAGCATCTGTGGCAACATCGTCAAGGATAACTATAATGGCGGTATCGGTCTATCCGGCAGTAACACCGACTACAATACTATTATCGGCAATAACATTCAGGGCGCGCTCGGCCACATCTTCCTAATGTCCGGTGCCGACAACAATACCGTCAGCGGTAACATCTGTGTGGGCATCTTCTTGCTCGCCAACTCCAATAGCAACACCATTGATAGCAACACCTGTCAGCGCATCTATTTGGATCGCGCGAGCAACAACACCATTGACAGTAACACCTGTCTGGGGAGCAGTCAGAACGGTATCTGCCTGGATGAACGGTGCGACAACAATACCATCAGCAGCAACACCTGCGGAAGTCACGCCAGGCACGGCATCTACCTGGATGATGATTGCGACAATAATACCATCAGCAGCAACACCTGCTTCAATAACTCTGGAGCCGGAGTCGGCACATATGACGGCATTTGTGTAAAGGATGATTGTGACTCCAACCTCATCGCTTCCAACCACTGCTTTGCCACCAATGGTAAACAGAACTATGGCATAAACATTGCCACCGCCAACTGCGACCTTAACAAGCTAACGGCAAACTACTGCTATGGAAACGTGGCTGGGAGCATTTCAGACAGTGGAACAGGCTCCATCCTGGAAATCTCACAGAGCGGTCTGGCTCAGAACCTAGTTCCTATCGACAGCAGCGGTTTGAAGGAGCACACTATCACATTCCCCGTGCCATTCGTGAAGGTGCCTAGGGTAACCGCAAATCTAACTAACCCGGATGACCCAAGTGCTATTGCCTATGTTGTTTGGATAAAGAGCGTGACGACCGACGACTTCACCGTTATCTGCAACGTTACCACAGCCTCGTCAACAGCAGGCGACAACGCCGACGTAGCATGGTTCGCCACCCTAGAAACCGAGTAAGCCAGAAGGGGTTGCAAACGCCCTCGGCAATAATGTGAGTAAGCTATAAGAGGCAATCAAGGAAGCGCAGGCGTAAATGTGAAAGCTACCAGCCAGACTGGAACTGGGGGAACTGGGCATAGCCCTTGAGGATACCCCCAAGGGGACGGTGTGGAAGAGAAAAAGATAAACTATTGATTTATAGGAGTTTTTAAACACCTGTTTCTCCCACCCACCCCCCCCACAGGAGCTTCACTCATGAGCCTCGTAGGGTGTGAGGGTGGGAAGAGGTAGCCTAATGCTAAAGGAGAGTCAAAGAGAGGCGAAGCCTCCAAATACAATCACAGGCAGTTTTAGAGGGACGAAGTCCCTCTTACATAACCCAATCCCTCTCCCTTTATAAGGGAGGGGGACAAAGCGGGTTCCCTGAAAAATCGAAGATTTTTCTGGGTGCTTAAAGGGGAAGGGTTATCAAATAAAAACCTATTAGGGGGGTTAATTATGTGGCAAAATTTAGCCTTTATTCTGATTGGTCTGGGTATTTTAGCTTTAATCGGCTGGGGGGTTAAGGGCTTTTTTACGGCTTGTGACATTCCGCTGCTTATCAGGATAGCCGCCGGTGCCATTAGTGTCGGGGTATTGGTTCTCATTGGAGTGGCGATTAAAGACAGGATTAAAAAGGCTAAAGCAGAGAATTTCAAGGAGGTAGAGAAATGATTGTTACCACCTCAGGTCAAATAGAGGGAAAAACGATTGCCAAAACTATCGGGCTGGTTAAGGGGAGCACGATTCGGGCGAGGCATGTGGGCAGGGATATTATGGCTGGACTGCGAGGTATAGTTGGTGGTGAGATAACCGAGTACACCAAGATGATGGCTGAGGCTAGGGAAGAAGCCATCCAGAGAATGGTAGAGGATGCCGAGAAGCAAGGGGCTAACGCCGTGGTCAGTATGAGGTTTACCACCTCAATGATAATGCAGAATGCGGCCGAGGTGCTAGCCTACGGCACAGGGGTGGTTCTGGAATAGATAAAGCGCCGAACTCCATGCTGCCCACCAAAGAGAACTTTTCCACACCAGCTACGCCTCTGAGTAACACTTCGCCCTCTTGTTCTTTGACAAAGGCTAGCCTAACGCCGTATAGCTTAAATTCCTTGGCCAGCGTGAGGATATCTTCCCCTACGCGGCACAGCCGATCCGGTGTATAAACTATGATAGCTGCTATTTCACGGTTCCTTGCCTTGCTCCGCAATGTAGTGAGCTGTGGACAGTCAAGGCTTAAACCCGAATAGGTTTCTTTGAAGATAAGCTCTTGTGGAACGTCATAGCCGAGCTCTTTAGCTTTTCTAAGACATGCCTCTAACTGGCTATCTAATGATGTGCCTTCTTTTTCCTGGTCTTCGGTTGATACCCGGCAATAGATTGCAGCTTTCATTGCTCCCTCCTCATAGCCTCTATTTGCTCTTTTGTCGGCAGCTCGGTACCCAGATATTTGATAACTTTTTGTCTTACCTTCTTGCCCTCTCGCTTGCTTTCCACGAGATAGTAATAGATTCTGTTGCCTTGTCGTTTAGCTCTGACAAACGCCACCGCTCACCTCTATTACCATTGTAGTGCCTAGCTAAGCCCATGTCAAAGGGCTTTTGAAGGTTAAAAGAGGGAACTTTTAGGAAGGGTTTAATCATAGCTAGAAGGGAGGAGCTTTTCAGCAACACCAAGACGAACGGCGAGGAAACCTAAGGTCTTAGCCCCAAGTGTAATGTAATTCTTCCCTCAAGTTCTCTCAAAGGTATTTAGAAACTATAACACGGTCTTGTTAGACTATTTAGCTTTAGGCGTAGTCTTGCAAGACAAAATCCAAACAGCGTTGTCTTTACCGTCTCGTCTGACCTGTCTTACCTGCACAGAATCGATGGTGAAGCCACCTTAAGCCACTCCATGTTGTTTAAGCAAAGCGCAACCAAGACAAAATCCAAACAGCGTTGTCTTTGGGTGTTAAGAGGCGTAAAGCCATTATTAATTGGTTGAAGACTTCAGACAGAACCTGTTAGTGTTTTGTTTGCTCCCAGACAACTAAGACAGGAAAGACAACCTATCTAAAACTCTGTCTTATCTTCGATTTTGTATCTGGGGTTCAAGACATGTCTTCTCTTTTTGTCTTGTCCAGAATTTTGTCTATACTTCAAGCCATCATCTATGAGGGATTCATTCTGGCATCTAGGACATTGTCTTGGCGTTGTCTCGCTTCTTACTCGGTTGCTGAAATCGTGAAACGAAATGAAGGGTCGTATCTGTTGAAATGTTTCATTTCACCGGTTGGGCTGGCCGTACTACTTCGACCGACTGCCGTAAGTGATAATCTTCTTACTCAAGTAACAAAGCATCCAAGCACCCGCTGCCAAGCTTTCCTGTACGTTGGTTTGAAATGAACAGGTCTATGCCTATGCTACCCTATAGTCGCAAGACCGTCAATCGTGATAGAGTGGTCAACTATTCCGGGGACTCGAAATCTTTCCCTGGATGCACTTTTTGACGAAATGTGCAACGAAGTAGCCTGGCAAAAGCCCGTCACATATTTATAAACTCTGAGGAACAGCTCCTCCTCAACATTTTTGCTGACGTCAAACAACCAAAGCTAACTTGACTTTTCTCAAATTTTGGGGTATTGACGGTAAGAGTAACATAGTGTAAGATTTGCACACTAAAAATGGGTAAGATATCTATAACCATAAACGGTTCCCAACTGAGCGGCAGTGAGGGGATGACTATCCTTGATGTTGCCCAGGAGAACGGCATAGAGATTCCTACCCTGTGTCACAGATCGGAGTTGACCCCCATCGGGGCTTGCCGTATCTGCGTAGTCGAGGTGGAGGGTTCAAGGACTCTGGTCGGCTCCTGCCATACCCCAATCACCAATGGGATGGTTATTTATACCCATTCTCCCAAGGTTTTGGAAAGTCGTAAGGTGATAGTAGAACTTTTGCTGGCTAGTCACCCTGATTCCTGTATAGTTTGTGACAAATCTAACCTTTGTGAGTTACGTAAGATTGCCGCTGACCTGGACGTAGGACTCCCCCGATTTAGGTTGAGGAAACGCTATTATCCTATAGAGGATGTAAGTCCTTATATTGTCCGTGATTTATCAAAGTGCATCTTGTGTCAGAGATGTATACGGGCTTGTGATGAAATAGCCAAGCAGAATGTATTCAGCCTAGCCTATAGGGGTTTAGATTGTAAGGTTGTAGTCGATCTCGACCAACCAATAGATAAGGAGGTTTGCCGAGATTGTGATGTCTGTATCTCCTTCTGTCCAACAGGGGCGTTGAGCAAGCCCAAGAAGTGGGGAGAGGAGAAAAGAGGAAAGCCTTTGGTTATAAGTGGTTGATTACCTAGTTACCGTGGAGAGAGGAAGATGAAAAAATCTACTATGAATGATGGTGGGTTAGCTTGAAAGCGGGTATAGAAAGCCAGAAGCTCGACTTAACCAAATTGGATAAAATACTATCTAAATATAAAGGTCAGGCAGGCGTTTTAATTTCAGTGCTGCAGGAAGTTCAAGCCGAATTTGGCTGGGTTCCCCGAGAAGCCATAAAGGGTATTGCCGATGCTTTAGAGGTATCGCTGGGTCAAGTATATGGGGTTCTCACCTTTTATGCCCAGTTCTATTTAACTCCACGGGGCCGAAATACGATTCGAGTCTGTCGAGGGACAGCTTGCCATGTGCGAGGAACGAACGCTAATTTAAGGGCTGTAGAGCGGATTTTAGTTGTTAAAGAAGGCGAAACGACGAGTGATTTTAAGTTTTCCCTGGAGACGGTGGCTTGTCTGGGAACATGTTTCCTCGCCCCGGTAATGATGGTAAATCGGAATTATTATGGCAAGCTCACACCTGGCAAGGTGGAGACTATTCTGAAACAATATGATTGATGATAGGAAGAAATTTAATGGGAAAAATCAGAACAGCGGATGAATTGAACTCTCTTCGGCAGTCAATTATGGAAAAGATAGACCCCAATAAGACCTGTGTCCGAATATGTATGACTGGATGTCGAGCCTATGGTGCCGAAGAAATCAGGGATGCTTTTAATGAGGAAATCAGGAGAAGGGGGCTCGAGGATAAAGTAGAGGTCAGGGAGACTGGGTGCCATGGCTTTTGTGCCAGAGCACCGGTTATTGTCATTGACCCTCAAGATATCTTTTATCAGCAGATGACCGCCGACGATGTCGCTGATATCGTGGACAAAACCCTGGTAAAAGGTGACATTGTTGACCGCTTGGTTTATGTTGACCCAGCAAGTGGGGAAAAAATCCCCTTTGCCCACGATGTTCCTTTCTATAAAGGGCAGACGAAAAATGTACTTCGTAAATGCGGTATAATCGATCCCACCAACATATCCCACTATATTGCCCGTGATGGCTACGCCGCTTTGAGCAAGGTGCTTACCACTATGACCCCCGAACAAGTGATTGAAACTGTTGAACACTCGGGGCTGCGCGGGCGGGGCGGGGCTGGTTTCCCCACCGGCAGGAAGTGGGGGCTGGTAAGGAGTGCTCCCGGAGATACCAAGTATCTTGTATGTAATGGTGATGAGGGTGACCCTGGAGCTTTTATGGATCGCGCGGTGCTGGAAGGAGACCCTCATAGTGTGTTGGAGGGGATGCTTATCGCTGCCTATGCCATTGGGGTAAAGGTTGGTTATATTTATGTCCGGGCAGAGTATCCTATTGCCGTGGAGCACCTAAAAATTGCCATTAGTCAGGCAGAGGAGCTAGGTTTTTTAGGCGAAAACATCTTGGGCTCCGAACTCAGCCTCGAAATTAGGGTAAAAGAGGGTGCTGGCGCTTTTGTCTGTGGTGAGGAAACGGCGCTTCTTATGTCCATAGAAGGTAAGCGAGGTATGCCTCGCCCTCGGCCACCGTTTCCAGCTCAATCAGGCTTATGGAGTAAGCCAACCAATATTAATAATGTGGAGACTTATGCCAATATTACGTCTATCATCCTTAACGGAGCCGACTGGTATTCCAGGGTGGGAACTGAGACGAGCAAAGGAACGAAAATATTCTCATTGGCAGGCAAGATCAATAACACTGGTTTAGTGGAAGTGCCTATAGGCATTCCTATGAGGAAGGTCATCTTTGATATTGGTGGAGGTATACCTGACGGGAGAAAATTTAAGGCAGTTCAAATGGGTGGACCATCGGGAGGTTGTGTGCCCGAAAGGCATTTGGATTTACCAATTGACTATGGCTCCCTAGACGCGATTGGCTCCATTATGGGGTCAGGTGGGATGATAGTTACGGATGAAAATACCTGTATGGTTGATATGGCTCGGTATTTCCTAAGCTTTACTCAGTCTGAATCCTGTGGCAAGTGTACGCCCTGTCGTTTGGGGACTAAAGTAATGCTAGACACTCTAACTCGAATTACTCAAGGTGAGGGTTCAGAGAAAGATATAGAATTGCTTGAAAGTTTAGGTAAACAGGTTAGAGATACTTCACTCTGCGGATTGGGGCGCACCTGTCCCAATCCAGTACTGACCACCATAAGATACTTTCGAGACGAATATGAAGCTCATATAAAAGAGAAGCGGTGTCCTGCAGTGGTGTGCGACGCGCTTTGCTCTTATTACATCTTGCCTGACAAGTGTCAGGGCTGCCTGATTTGCCTCAGGGCTTGCCCTAGCCAAGCGGTCAAGGGTGGTAAACGGATGGTACATATTATTGACCAGAGCAAGTGCATCAAGTGTGGCATATGCCTCAGTGTGTGCCCTGCTCGCTTCAGCGCCGTGGTGAAAGTTTCAGGCGAGCATGTTTCAACTCCAGAAGAGCCGATCTCAGTTAGTGCAGTAATGAAAGGGGGCTCAGCATGAAAACAATCACGGCACAAAAACCCTTTGAGGAGATCAGCGAAGCTCTCAGTGGAGTGGAAAGGGTATATCTTGTTGGATGTGGCACCTGCGCCACTATGTGTCACACTGGTGGCAAATCCGAGGTTTTAGATATGAAAGGCAAGCTTGAAGCAGCAGGTAAGAAAGTTACCGGATGGATGGTGATCCCTACGGCTTGTGATGAACTCACCAGAGACGCCCTAATTGAGAGTGCTGAGGATATTGAAGCCGCAGATTGCATTCTGGTGATGACTTGCGCCTTCGGGGTTCAAACGGTCACCCTCTATACTGACAAGCCTGTTTATCCAGCATTGAACACTTTATTTGTAGGCAAGGAGGAGACACCAGGGCATTTTATAGAGGTCTGTATGCAGTGTGGAGATTGCATTCTGGCGAGGACAGCAGGCATATGCCCTCTGGTCAGATGTGCTAAGAGCTTACTGAATGGACCCTGTGGTGGCTCAGTAAATGGCAAGTGTGAAATATCGCCAGATATCTCTTGTGTCTGGCAAATGATTTACGACCGCCTGGCTGCTCTGGGTCAATTGGATAAATTAGAGGAAATTGTACCACTGCGGGACTGGAGCACCAGCCGCGAAGGAGGACCCCGCAGGATTATAATAGAGGCTTAAAAGCAAGGCATTATTTAATTTAATGATGAATACCAGTAACAGGGACAACAGTTTTTTGGCTGAAGAGGGTGAGCCAGGGCACAATCCTGAGGAAGCAGCGATAAGGATGTGGCTCAGGGTGTTCGTCACCATAAGGTGGATTACCATCCTGGCCATCATCACTGCCACCTTAGTTGCGTCCAGGGTTTTCCACATTGAGTTCCCAACCGTCTCGGCTTATGGCACATGTGCCTTTGTAGCTTTGTGTAATCTGGCGCTGTTATTCCAGGCGCGAAGCGTAGAAAAATTGCAGACCGGCCTGGTAATCCAGAAGGCTAGAACCTATGGCACCATTCACCTCTTGCTTGACCTAGTAGCGTTCACCGTACTTCTTCATTTTACCGGAGGAATAGAGAACCCCTTCATCTTCTACTTTGTGCTTCACATCATCGGGGCTAGTGTAATACTTCACTATAAGGCAGTGTATTTGTTAGCTACCTCGGTAATTGTCATGGTTATGCTGCTAGTAGGCTTGGAGTATGTCGGGGCAATACCTCATGTCAATCTAGTAGGATTTGCTGCCCCTACGCTATATAAGGAAGGAGGCTATATTCTGGCTGTCCTTGTTGTTTTGGCAACCGCCCTCTTCGCTACCGCCTATATGGCTACCTCCGTTCAAGGCGAGTTAAGGAAGCGGCAACGGGAAGTGGTGAAATTGAGCCAACGCCTTCTTGAGAAGAGAACCGGGGAACTGGAGCAGGCCTCCAAGGAGATAGCCAAGCTAGAAGAGGCAAGGAATCGCTTTCTCCGCTTTCTAGGTGTAACGGTTCATGACCTGAAAGCACCCCTTACTGCTATTCAAAGTTACTTCTGGGTCATGCTAGGCGGATTTGCCGGGGCACTCACTGAAAAGCAAAGAAATATGCTGGAAAGAAGTAGCCAGAGGATTAATGAGCTGCTTACTTTGATTAGCGACCTGTTAGATATTCCACGCATCGAGACGGGGCAAATTGTCCAAGAGATGAAACAGGTTTCCTTGAACCAAATAATCAAAGCTTCTATGGGGGACTTGCGTGACCTGGCAAAGCAAAAGAAGGTGAAGTTAAAGTCGGAATTGCCCCCGGCTCTTCCCAAAATCAGTGGCTCAGCTCCCAGACTCCAGCAGGTAATAACCAATTTGATGAATAACGCCATCAACTATACGCCTGAGGGCGCAGTAACCATCAAGGTAAACGAAGGGGATAATGAGATACAGGTTGAAGTTACGGATACCGGGATTGGCATCCCCTCTGAGGACTTGCCCCGTGTCTTTGATGACTTCTTTCGAGCCAGTAATGTAGAAACGAGAGGGACAGGTTTAGGGCTCTCCATAGCCAAGAGGATTGTGGAGGCTCATGAGGGCAGGATATGGGTTGAGAGCCCTTGCCCAGAGACCAACACTGGGAGCAAATTTACCTTTACCCTGCCCAAGAAAGGTGAAACTGAACGGAGGTGAGGGTGATGAAAGCAGGAACAAACCTGGAGAAGGTCTTGGAAAGCGGAAGGTTTGCCGTCACTGCTGAGGCAGGTCCGCCTAAGGGGACTAGTGCCGCAGTGATGCAGAGGAAGGGTGAGCTACTTCGCCACTGCTGTGATGCCGCTAATGTGACCGATAATCAGACTGCTATTGTGCGCATGTCCAGCCTGGCTGGCTGTGTGCTTTTGAAGCAACAAGGCGTTGACCCGGTCATGCAGATAGTCTGCCGAGACAGGAACCGGATAGCCATTCAAAGCGATGTATTGGGTGCTATAGCTTTGGGCATTGGCAATA
>Ga0114919_10004468_pt1 | contig 11228 bp, 9 predicted proteins | sample BlataG_FD_88682 | JGI IMG/M metagenome (GOLD analysis project Ga0114919, IMG submission 88682) | Deep subsurface microbial communities from Black Sea to uncover new lineages of life (NeLLi) - Black_00105 metaG | ecosystem: Environmental > Aquatic > Marine > Oceanic > Sediment | place: Atlantic...
CGCTACGCGGAGAGCCTGGCCCGCACGCTGCTGACAGACTATGGGCAGGAACGTGAATTCGGCCTGTTCTACAATCGTGACCGCCAGGCCAGGCCATTGCTTGGCCTGGAAGACGTGCTCACACGCACGGTACGTGCCGGATACAAGATCTGGCGCATGGCCGTGTGGCTGGGTCAACTGGCAGGTACAGGCTTCAATCGCTTCCTTCCAGACGCGGAGCTTTTTCACGCCACTGAGCACCTCCTAATGCCCCTGCGTGGCGTCCCAACTGTGCTAACCGTCCACGACTTGATCTACCACCTCTTTCCCGCCTACCACAAGCGCTTGAACTACTGGTTCCTGAATGCCGCTATGCCGCTTTTCGTACAACGCGCTGACGCCTTGATCACTATCTCCGAATCGAGCAAGCGCGATCTGATGCGCATTTACGGCGTGACAGAGGAAAAAATCACCGTTATCTACGAAGCCGCTTCGCCCGACTTTCAGCCCGTTCCAGCAGAGCGCGTGGCCAAGGTAAAGGCCCGTTATGGACTGCCTGAGCGATATCTCCTCGCCCTGGGCACTATCGAGCCGCGCAAGAACTTGATACGGCTGGTGGCCGCCCTACGCGCGCTCCGGCAGCAGGATCCGGCGCTATCCTTGGTGATCGTGGGCAGCGCCGGATGGCTATACCAGGACTTTTTCCAGAACTTGGAGAAACTGGATGATCCCAGGGCTGTGCTTCTTTCCGGCTACGTGCCTGACGCTGACCTGCCAGCGGTGATCAGTGGCGCAACAGTGTACGTCTTGGCTTCCTTCTACGAGGGGTTTGGTCTGCCAATACTGGAGGCTATGGCTTGTGGCACACCGGTGGCTTGCAGCAATACGTCCAGCATGCCGGAACTTGGCGGAGACGCGGCACGCTACTTCGACCCACAGGACACACAAGACATGACCGCAGCCATTGCCGCTGTGCTGGACGACGCAGACCTTCGTGCAGAGATGCGTGAGCGCGGACTGGCACAGGCGGCACGCTTCTCCTGGCAGCGAGCAGCAAAAGAAACGCTCGCCGCATACGAGCGCGTGCTGGCAAAGCACACTCACCATTGACGGAAAGCAGCAGGGGGCCTCAGTAGGTATCCACCGCTGCCGTCGCTGGCATCGTCCGCCGGCTGCGTCACAATCCTGATACAAGAGAGTGCACCTTTCGGTGTGTCTCAGTGACTTCACAAGCAGTAATCATTGGAGGTTATTATGCCATACGTTGTTTCCTGCGATGTGGGCACGGGAGGAACCAAGGCCGTACTGGTTGACGTCAAGGATTCCCAGGTCGTGGGCAAGGCCTTCGCGGGCTACGAGGTGCACCACCCTCAGCCCCACTGGGCCGAGCAGGATCCCGAGGATTGGTGGCATGCTGTGGGCCACAGCACCAAACACCTGCTGGAGAGCACCGCCGTAGCCCCAAAGGACATCACTTGTCTCACCTTCTGCACCCAGATGCTGGGCATCGTGCCCGTGGGCCACGACGGCTCCCTCCTACATCCTGCCATTATCTGGCTGGACGCGCGTGCCGAGGAACAGGCACGACGTACAATGCGCCGCCTCCTTGGGCCAAAAGTGTTCGCCCTGGTCGCTGGCTGTGCGGCCACCGGTAAGGACGTGCTCCCAAAATGGCTCTGGCTGAAGGAACACAAACCAGAGTTGTACGCCAGGACGCTCTACTTCCTCGACGTGGGCGGCTACCTGCTTAACCGCTGCACTGGCAGAATGGTGTCCGATTGGACTTCGGCCTCAGGCACAGGCCTATTCGGCCTGAAGAGCAAAAAGTGGGACGATTTGCTGTTCCGTCTATTCAGCGCGCCACGCGCCAAGATGCCGCCGCTTGTCCGTCCTGACGAGCAGGTCGGGCCACTGACCAGAGAAGCTGCATCTGATCTTGGACTGCTGGCCGGCACGCCCGTCGTCGCTGGCGCGGGTGACGTACCGGCCGCAGCGGTCGGCTCCGGCGCTGTGGGCGTGGGTGAGGGGCACGCCTCCATCGGCACCTCTGGGTGGGTGGGCGTAATCAGCGCTGGGGCACCAACGGGCAAGTCAGGCATCGCCGCCATTCAGTCGGCTGACCCCAGAAACTGTCTGCTCGTTGCGGAAACGGAGACTGCTGGTGCGTGCCGGGATTGGATTTCGTGCTGCTTCTTCCCGAAAGGGAGCACAGAGCAAGAATCGCACAGACTCGCCGTGCTGCTGGATGAAGAAGTGAAGAGCGTGCCACCGGGAGCCGAGGGCCTCATCTTCACCCCTTGGTTATGTGGAGAGCGGTCGCCGGTCGCTGACGTGTCCGTGCGTTCCTCCTTTGTCAACCTGAGCATCCACCACCGGAGGGCGCACTTCCTGCGCGCAGTCTACGAGGGCGTAGCTTACAACCTGCGTTGGATCATTGAGATTCTGGATGACAAGTTCGGCTTCCCCCTGCAAACGCTGCGGGTAGTAGGTGGCGGCGCTAGAAGCCTACCCTGGATGCAAATCCTGTCCGACGTGACGGGCAAGCGCATTGAAGTGGTTGCGCACCCACAGGAAGCTGGAGCCGTGGGTGCGGCCTGCATCGCTGCTGTGGGCCTGGGCATCTACCCCAACTTTGAGGCGCTGAAAAACGTGCTTCAGGTTACGTACAGATGCGAGCCGCGGCCTGAGCATGCCGGCACGTACGATACCCTGTTCAGGGAGTTCAAGCAAGTGTACGCGCGCCTGAAGCCGGTCTATGACAGCTTGAATAGAATGCGCCCCTAGAAGGGACAACGGGCCTGGCAGAGTGTGGGCGACTCCTATAGTCGGGTCGCCGGTCGCTGCGAAGCCAGTGATTGGGGCTGCGAAAGCAGGATGGACGTGTTGTCTGAATGACTTGAAACTGCTATAATGAAGCCGCAACACCTATACAAGGAAAGGCATCCCATTGTGGACGAGACCAGTGATCGCCCCCAACAGAGGAAAAGAATAAAGGAGCAACTGACACTCTTCCCTCCCAGACTATCTGTTGACTACGCCTTGGCAGAACAATCAACGCGTAGCAGGCTCCAGATGTTACTGCGAGGCGACCTGGATTTTCACCATCAACGCAGTGACTACGCCTCGCACAATCTCCACGCCTTTGCTGCCAAGTTTCCACCCCAGTTGCCTGCCCGCTTCATACAGGGGCTTACGCAGCCCAACGAAGTGGTTCTCGACCCTATGGTTGGCTCCGGCACCACGATAGTGGAAGCCTTCCTGCTGGGCCGCAGAGGAATCGGCTTCGATATTGACGAGCTAGCGATACGGCTTTGCCGCGTCAAGATAAGACCATTGCCCGCCGAACAACTGTGGTCAGCCGGAAGGCGCGTCTTGACTCACGCCCACAAGTTGTTGGCCACCGCTGTGTTAGCCAATGCCGAATTGGCGCAACGTTTTGATGCACGAACAAAGAAGTTTGTGGACTATTGGTTCCTGCCCTCAACTCAACGTGAACTGATGTCATTGCTGATGGCCATTGAACAGGAAAGAGATACAGGAATCAGGGACTTCTTGGAGCTAGCTTTCTCATCCATCGTGATTACCAAGTCTGGGGGCGTGTCCAGGGCCCGTGACCTTGCCCATTCCCGTCCTCACCTAGACAAGTCCAAAGTACCTCGCAATGCTCACAAGCAATTCCAGGCGAGACTGCGCAAGAACATAAACAGTCTGGCTCAATTGCAGCGCGGAACTGGCTCTGTGCGGGTAGAACTGGGCGATGCCCGTTCTTTGCCCCTGCCTGACCAATCAGTTGACCTCATCGTCACTTCGCCACCCTATGCCAACGCTATAGATTACGTACGTGCACACAAGTTCTCCCTGGTGTGGTTCGGCAAACCCATTGAGGAGTTGACGGAGGCCAGGGCCACTTACATCGGCTCTGAGAGAGTGAAAGGGGTAACGACACTGCCACTCTCCCCCAAAGCTGAGCGCGTGGTAGAGAAACTGAGCTTGAGGGATGCGCGCAAGGCAGCAATACTGCGCAAGTACTTCAGTGACATGATCCTAGTCATACGTGAGATGCGGCGCGTATTGCGTTCAGGGCGTGCCGCAATCGTTGTGGTTGGTAGTTCGACAATGCGCGGCATGAATGTCGAGACGCACTATTGCCTCGCAGATATCGCTGCGAGTATAGGCTTCGAGGTTGTCGACATCGCGGAAAGGCAGTTGGACAGAAACCGTCGCATGATGCCTGCTCGCTTCGGAAAGAAACCCGGGTCCATGATTGAACAACGCATGCATAACGAATTCGTCATTGGCTTGCTGAAGCCATAAGCAAGGAGAGCCCATGCCCAGCCGTGAACGAACCCTCGCCGACGCCATCCGGCTCTTCCAAAATGCGGAGTTCCCCCACGATCTGAATGCAAAAACTGCTTGGCTCGGCATCTACCAAGTATTACTATGGTACGAAGAAGTCAATTGGGTGGGTTATGACGTCCTGCCACACATTGCCGAGGCCAATGCTCTCAGGCCCTCGACCCCAAGAAAAGCAGCAGCCTGGACGAAACCCAGTCAATGGCAGCAACGTGCCGGCGCACTGGGGAACTACTTGGCTAGGCAACTTGTCTGTTCTACCGCCGACTTACCCTCCAAAGTGGATCGTTTGATGAACCTGCCGGATTACACCGGAATGCAACGCCAGAATTCCCTGGGCATTGCTTTTGCTGGTCTGGCAAAACACATCCTTGAACACTTCGGTGACGCAGGCATCCTGTACGAATTAGAAAGAACAGCCCAGTCTGTCTTTCCCGGCATCGAATTCCCAGGGCGAAGCACCACCCCCAGAATTGACCTCCTAGCGCTACGAGGTGGTTACCCGGTAGCCATTGTCTCAAGCAAATGGAGCGTGCGCCACGACCGGGTCAACGACATCACCAACGAGTGTCCCATATATAAAGGAGCATATCAGAGGATCTACCGCGCAAGACCAGCAGGACTGAGATTCTACGCCTTAACTAACGAGTTCTCTCCTGGCCGCCTCTTGAAGATGCTGAACGACACATGCATTGACGGTCTCGTGCATGTGCACAAACCAGCCGTGCGGGAAGTTTGCGGATTGGATGGCCGTCTCGAACAAATGCTAGACTTGTCAGACCTGGTAGACCTAACAAGGCAATGGCAGTAGTGCACATTCGTCCCCTGACTGCCGCCGACATCCCCAAGCTGACACAGATCAACCCCAGCTTCACCTCTGACGCAGAGCTGGCGCTGGAGAGAGTGCAGGCTGATCTGCAGGAGATCACCTGGCGGCTGACCTGCCAGCCTCTGGATCCGCCCTTTGACAAGGGCCACGGCTACGACCTGCAAGAGGATGACCTGGCCGAGATCAGAAAGCGCTTAGAGGCTGGCAAGTGCCTGCACTTGATCGCCGAGGATGATGGCCGCATCGTTGGCCTGCTGGAGGTTGAGCCCTGCACGTGGCGCGCCACAGGTTGGATTTGGAACATCCTGATAGACAAAGGCTACCGCGGCGGCGGTCTGGGACGGCAATTCATCCACCGGGCCGTTGCCTGGGCCAAAAAGCATCACCTCCAGGCCCTCGTTGCCGAGACGCAAACTAACAACGTCAATGCCTGCCGTTTCTACGCGCACATGGGCTTCGTGGCTGGTGGCATAGATGACCACTACTACCGCTATTGCAGCAATCTGCGAATACCGCACGAAGTGGCCATCTTTTGGTATCTGGAGGTATGAGTTGCCCCTCAAAGAAGAGGAGGTCGCACATGAGCCTCATTGACACCTTGAAAGAGCACGTCAAACCATCCCTGGGCTGTACGGAGCCAGCCGCGGTAGCTCTGACAGCCGCCACTGCCCGCCAGGCCATTAGCGGGGAGATCGACCGCATACAGGTCATCCTGGACCCCAAAGTGTTCCGCAACGGCCTGGCCGTAGGGCTGCCCGTGGCAGGCAAGCCGAAGGGCAACCTCATGGCCGCCGCCTTGGGAGCAGTGGGTGGCGATCCAGACCTGGGCCTAGAGGTGTTCAGCACAGTCACGCCTCAGCACTTAGCCAAAGCACAGGCCCTGCTCGCCGCTGGGCGTGTCACGCTGCGCGTAGACAAGCAACGCCGTGAGCTCTATGTCGAGGTCAGGGTGGATACCCCAACCGGTACTGCGCGGGCCATCACGAAAGGGTCGCATACCAAGGTTACTTATGTCGAGGCCAACGGGGTGCCCCTGCAGTCTACTTCCCAGTCGCAAAGGCCAGAGGATTCCACACCTGGGGACAAAGCAAGCCGCTGGCTGCGGTCAGCATCCGTAGCAGAGATCATCGCCCGTATCAAGGAAATGGACGCACCCTCTCTCCAGTACACTCTTCAAGGTATCCGCATGAACGAACAGGCAGCAAAAGAAGGCCTCCGCCAGGCGCCAGGCCTCGCGATCGGAGCTCGACTGGCGCGCAGTGCAAGCCAGAACAGAGCGACAGAAAGCATGCATTGGCAAGCGCAAACGACAGCCGCAGCCGCCGTAGATGCACGCATGGCTGGCCTTCAGGTTCAGATCATGACCAGCTCGGGCAGCGGCAACCAGGGTATCACAGTGACCATGCCTCCACTGGCAGTTGCGCAATGTCTCGGCCTCGACGAGAAGCGTCTCGCTCAGTCAGTAGCACTCGGCCATCTGCTGCTGGCGCGCTTGACACAAGAGATTGGCCTGCTGACTGCTCTTTGCGGGACCGCCGTGCAGGCTGCAGCGGCAGCAAGCGCAGCTATCGCGTGGCTCATGGGGGGCAACGCTGCCCAGATCGAACAGGCAGCATGTACCGTACTTGGCACCCAGATCGGCATATTGTGCGATGGAGCCAAGGAGAGCTGTGCGATCAAGACGGCTGGTGCTGCTGACGTCGCTGTCAGAACGGCTCTGCTCAGTTTGGGTGGCTTGGACATTCCTCCAGCTAGCGGCCTGATCGGAAGAACACTGCTCGAGACCGCACACGCCGTCGCTTTGATCGCTCGGGAGGGAATGATGGGCACCGAGGAGTGCGTGCTGGACATCATGGAGAGGAATGCCGCCTGATGAGGATGCGTTTTGCTGTCACGAAGCGCTGTATACAACCTCGCCGGCCAAGATGGTTGCCTCCACGCGCGTGCTCGATATCTCATGCGGTGGCAAGTCAAAGATGTCCTGTGACAGCACAACCATGTCAGCCTGTTTGCCCAGGCTCAGCGAGCCCTTGATGCGCTCTTCACCAGACGCGTAGGCGGCCCCCATAGTGTAAGCATAGACGGCTTCGGGCACGGTCAGGCACTGCTCGGGATACCAGCCGCCGGAAGGTGTGCCGTCCTCACGCTGGCGCGTCACGGCGGCAAAGATGCCGCGCAGCACGTCTGGCTCCTCGACAGGAGCATCAGAGCCAAAGGCTAGCAGCGCGCCGCAGTCCACCAGGCTGCGCCAGGCATAAGCTCCTGAGCAGCGCGCGCCCCAACAGCGCTCGGCCATCAGCATGTCCGATGTGCAGTGGGCAGGCTGCATAGAAGCGATGACACCCATCGCACCCAGGCGTGGCAAATCGTGCGGGGCAATCAGTTGCACGTGCTCGATGCGCGGACGCAAGCCCCGAGACGACCACTCCCGCCAGTGTTCCTCCAGCGCATCAAGCACACGGCGATTGGCACGATCGCCGATGCTGTGGATGGCCACGCTCCACCCTCCCGTAGTGCAGGCACCGATGAGTTGGCTCAGTGCTTCGCTGCTGGTGACCTCAATGCCGCGATTGTCCGGCTCACCCTCGTAGGGCTCGAACATGTCAGCAGTGCGCGAGCCCAAGGAGCCGTCAGCGTAGATCTTGACTGCGCACAGGCGCAGGAACTCATCACCCAGGCCCGCGCGTAAACCCGCTTTCAGCGCACCGTCAAGGTACTTGTCTGCCATCATCACATTCACGCGCAGATCAAGTTCACCCTTGAGCCACACGCTCTGCAGAGCCGCAAACTCGTGCACTTCCTCGGGCACATGCACACCGACAACCCCCAGGCGGTGCAGGCGCTCCGTGGCAGCGTGAATGGCTTTCTCCCTCTCCACCAGACTGGGAGGCCCAGCGGCGTCCTCGATGATGTCTATGGCCGGTGGCTCCTTGGCCAGGCCTGTGGGCTCCCGTGTCCGCGGGTCCCGTTCGAATCGCCCACCAGGCGGGTCTGCCGTGTCCGCAGTGATCCCAGCACACTGCAGAGCCAATGAATTGACCCAGGCTGCATGCCCATCCTTGCTCGGCAAATAGACAGGATTGTGCGGCGTGACGGGGTCCAGATCGTGCTTGCTGGGGAAGGGCGCACCGGGCCACAGATTGCGGTTCCAGCCTCGCCCACGGATCCACTCTCCCGGCTGCGCCGTACGTGCGCGCTCGGCCACACGAGCTACCGCCTCTTGCAGCGAGGTCGCGCCGTCGAGCTGCACGCGCGTCAGGCTGAGCCCATAGTTGACAAAGTGAATGTGCGCATCAGTGAAGCCTGGCAACACGGTGCTAGCATGCAAATCCAGATGCTCCGTGTCAGGCCCTGCCAGTGCGCGAATGTCAGCGTCGTCGCCAACAGCTATGATGCGGCCACAGCGTACAGCCACGGCCTGCGCCACTGGCAATTCGTGGTCCAGAGTGTATATGCGTCCGTTGAACAGCACCAGGTCAGCTTCCAACCTTATCCTCCACGTTCAAATCACGCAGGATCCGCGGCATCATTGCCTCAGTGGCTCTGCGGCCCCGCTCAATGAAGCTTGGCACATTCGACAGATCAATCCATCCAAATTGCCCCAAGCTGGGATAGATAACCACGTTTGCCTGCGACGCTTCACGGTGCGTATTGCGCATCAGCGTGAACAGGCTCAGGTACCAGACCTCCAGCAGGTTAGCCGGCGGCTCCCTGGTCACGCTGGATAAGGGCAGCAGGTCCACGGCGATGACATAGTCCGCACCCATTTCGCGCACGGCGGAGACTGGCAGGTTGTTAATCAGCCCGCCATCCACAAGCAGGCGGCCCTCGTACTCGACAGGCGTAAACACACCGGGAAGTGCACAACTGGCGCGTACTGCTGGCGCTACCCGTCCCTCGCGCAGGACGACCAACTCGTCGTTCAGGATGTCTGCAGCGACAGCGGCAAAGGGGATAGCCAACTCGTCAAAGGTGCGATCGCCAATGAGCTCGATGAGGTACGCCTCCACGCGGCTCCCATCGAAGAAGCCCAACCTGGGCCGCACCACACGCCCGAGCTTGCCCCATTGCAGATTCAGGGCCACCTCCTTGATCTGGGCCAGGCTCATGCCAGCGCAGTAGACCACCCCGACTGCCGAGCCAGCGCTCGTCCCTGCCACGCAGTAAGGACGAATACCGTGCTCTTCGAGCACCTCAAGCACGCCAATGTGCGCTGCCCCACGCACAGCGCCGCCGCTCAAAGCAAGTCCAACTCGTTTGGGGGAAGACAAGGCAACCTCCTTCAGGTACGAATCAAGGGTCGCTCATTAGAAAGTCAAGGGTTTCTCCAATCGAATCTCGTCCCGCACAGGGATATTGGCGAAGCCAGGTTCCTCGTGGCCATGATGAGCAAGGATAGCACCAGGCTTGACCTCAGTGATGATAAACCCCCAACGCTGATACACATACAACGCCGGCAAGTCATCGTTGCTGGCAGCGACTACCAGGCGTGAGCGCCGATGAGCACGCGCTTCTTCCTCCGCCATGGTCAGCAAGGAGCGTGCCGTATGGCGCCCCTGGTACTCTGGCCGCACATTGAGCATGATGATGTTCAACCGATCCACCTCCAGCGCATAGGAGAGCACGCCGGCCACTCGCTCGTCGCTGAAAGCCAACAAAGCGGGTAGAGTAAGGACATCATAAGTGCGGTCAAAGCACTCTACCTCGGTCCTGCCCCAGTAGGTCAGGGCCATGTTCTTGATGGCGGGATAGTCACTTGCCTGGGCCATACGCACAGGCAAAGGCGGTGTTTTGACGCGCGTGCTCACGGATACCACGTCCAGGCGAGCGTGCGCCAGGCAGATGTACTCCCCTGTCCGCGCGCAGCGATAGTAAGCTTCATACTCATCATAGTGACATTTCATCTGTCCTCGTCCTCCAAACCCCGGTTTATCCCCCGCCAAAGCAGGAACAGACCATGCACAATGGTAAAGCTCATCAAGAGCACACAAAGGCTGGTCACCCTGGTCAGGTAGTTGCGGCCCCATAGCAGATAGAGCGTGATGGCTGGATACAGAATCGGCCAACTCTTCAAAGCCACAGGAACGGGCGCGCCATAGTAGTTGCCGAGAAACAGCGTCACGTTCAGCGCCGTGTACACAAAGGGATACAGGCCACCCCATAACGGAGACAGGGCACCAGCCGAAGCAAGGGCCACTACAATCAGCGTCTCGCGGGTATGGTCTGCGACGTTGTCCATAAGCGCTCCAAAGTCGGATGACCGCCCAGTATAGCGCGCCAGCGCGCCATCCACACCATCAACCAGCATCGAGGGGAGCCAGATGAAGAAGCTGAGCCGAGGATTGCGGGGTACGACATAGACAAAGAGCAGACCCAGCACAGGCCCCATCAGGGAAACCACGTTAGGTGACAGCCTGAGGTAGGCCAGCAAACGCACCACGGGGGAATAGATGCGCAGCAGAAGATCACGCGCCGGCTTCAGGAAGCGCCTTTCAAAAGAAGAGTAGGAATCCGCCTTGGCCATCGTCCACCTTTCCGTTATGTGAACTCCCCCCTGTTGTCGCTGCTCACCAGCCTGCCCGTTATGTGAAGCATCGCACACCCAGGCTAGACCGAGACCTGCAGCGGCAGACCCGCCAGCCTCAGGCTGTCCGATCCCTGCCCACCCAATCCGTCGCTGCGATCCACGAAACACACTGCTGCAATCTGCGCCCAGTTGTCAACAGCAGGCTGAGAGTCAGAGCTCAAGTCGCGCGTTGCCTTCGCTAGACAAAGGCGCGGAAACCCGTTACGCGTTGTTGACCCGTTGTGTAAATTCGATCAACTCCTGCAACTTGAGCGCCGCTGTGCCAGAATCAAAAGCTTCCTCAGCCCGTGATACCCCTTCACGAAGGTTGCGCGCCATCTTGCCTAGCACCAACGTAGCCGCAGCATTAGGCACGACAATATCTCGCGCCGCGCCCCTCTTGCCAGCCAGCACGTTCTTCGTAACGCGCATGTTCACCTCCGGCGTGCCACCAGCCACGTCGGCAAGCCGTGCACGAGCCAAATCCAGGTCCGCAGGGTC
>Ga0114919_10004469_pt1 | contig 11227 bp, 8 predicted proteins | sample BlataG_FD_88682 | JGI IMG/M metagenome (GOLD analysis project Ga0114919, IMG submission 88682) | Deep subsurface microbial communities from Black Sea to uncover new lineages of life (NeLLi) - Black_00105 metaG | ecosystem: Environmental > Aquatic > Marine > Oceanic > Sediment | place: Atlantic...
GAAGCCCTCGTGGAGGGTTGCCAGCGACAGCCGTGGAGGGAGGCACCGATTGTCTCCCAGGGGATCGGTGTGAAAGGTGGTCACGACCGGAATGTCGTTGGCCCGGAGATTCTGCAGGATGCCGCCGAAGTTTCGGCTTGATTTTACGTAGCCGAGACCATGGCCGAACAGGCCGTGTTCATGCTGGATGTGGACCAGGTCGTATCCGCGTGCCTGCCTGGCGATGTCTTTTCGCAACTCGGTCACATCGCTGGAGACGTAGCTCTTCCAGAGCTCCGGCTGCAGCGGGTAGACGTCGTTCCGGACGTCGAGTTCATCGAGGGCCCGCACCAGATTGCCGCAGTAGGTGGCGATTCCACAGGGTCGATCCCACGTAGAAAGATGCAGAACCCGCATGCCGCAGACCTCTCGAATAGCTTCACGGTGTCTCGGAGAAGGTAGGGAAAATAATGTGAACGTGCCGGCTCTGTAACCGCGAAACGGTGCCCGCCACCGGCTTATTCACCTGTGAGAAAATACCGCCGATCGCTCTTTCCCTCGCGTCCATAATGGGTCATGGTCTTCATGGTGTTGATCGAGGCTGAGCGGCTGCCGTCACCACTCTTTGGAGACCACTACGTGACCCAGCCGCCGCCGCCTCGCGGAACCATCGTGCTGTCGGGCTTCTTTGGCCGGGGAAACTGCGGTGACGAGGCAATCCTGCAGGTCCAGTACGAACGGCTCTCGCCCCTCTACGACCTCGTGATCAGCGTCGATCAGCACGGTGCCCATGACGGGTTCTGGAACTGGTACCCCTATGATCGCTGCCCGATCGTCCATCAGGGAAATCTCAGCTGTGTCGCCGATGAAAACGTTGTTGCGGTGCATGTTGGTGGAGGGGGACTGCCCTACGGGTTCAACGCCGCTCAGGTCGTGCATGCCCGCAGCCACGGCAAGCCCGCCTTCCTGACCGGTGTCGATGCCAAGCCGGTGCGCGCACCAGCCGCAGCGGCAGCCCTGCGAGGCTATCTTGCCCTGTTCGACTTCATCTCGGTGCGGTCAACGGGGAGCCGCCAGACGCTGCTCGAGTTGGCTCCCCACTGTCACCTCGGGGCAGACTGGGCGCTTGGCTTGCCGACGGACGGACCGCTGCCAGTCACCAGAACTGATCGGGTCCTGATCACGCTCAGGGAGTTCCCCCGGGAACTGCTCTCGTCGGCCTACTGCCGCGGCATTGCCGACCTCGTGAGCCGGTTGGCCGACCGCTACGACCAGATCGCCCTGCTTCCGTGCTGTCCTGAGGATGAGCGGTTTCTGGACTGGGTGCCGGCGGTCGAGCACCTGCCCCGGGAAGTTCACTGGTGGAATCCCCGCCGGGTCCAGCGGGAGATCGCCTCGGCAGCAGCAGTGGTCAGCGTGGGCCGGCTGCATCCGCTCATCTTTGCAGCCAACGTCGGAACCCCGGCAGCGTATGTCGAGCCGCTGCCGGGGGATCCCCGCTGGCCGCAGGCGACCAAGGCCAGGCAGCTCTGTGGTGAGCATGGCTGGCCCTTCTTCGCCACGGTTGGCGATCTTCTCACTCATCTCGAGCAGGCCGTACCGCTCGCGCCGCTGGCCTTTGCACGCGATACCCGTCAGCGCTGGGAAGCGATGGCCGAACAGCTGCAGGAGAGTTGCCAGCAAACCGGCCACCTCAGAGGGACTGAGCCGTGACACCCTGGGACCAATTCGGGGCTGACTATGACTTCCCGGAGTTTGCGGGGACAGCCCGCAGCTACCTGATCGCCACCACCCCACGGTGCGGCAGCCACTACCTTGGCCATCTGCTGCGGGCGACGGGTCAACTTGGCAGTCCGCTGGAATATTTCTCGCGGGGCCGAATCCCCGACTGGCAGACCAGGCTGGCAACGGCCACCCACCGGGACCTGTTCGGGCGGCTGCTGCGGATGCGGACATCTCCCAGCGGCTGGTTCGGTGTGAAGGCTCACTGGCCACAGTTCGAACCGATCGCCACCGCTCCGGAACTCTTTGAGCTTTTTCACTTTGAACGGTTCGTTCAGCTCACCCGGTCCGATCGGGTTGCCCAGGCCGTCTCGCTCGTGATCGCCCAGCAGACCTCGTCCTGGATCAGCTTTCAAACCCCGCGACGGCAGCCGGTCTATGATGCCGCCGCAATCGCAGCGGCTCTCGCCGGCATCGACCACCAGCTCGGCTGCTGGCAACGGTTTTTCACGACCCACGGGATCCAGCCTCTCGTGCTTGACTATGACGAACTCGTCACGACTCCGGCAGGCACTGTGCGTCGCGTGCTCAAACACTGCGGGCTGTCCTCAGTGGAGCCGTGGCTGCGGTCATCCCTGGTGCCACAGCGACAGGCCTCACCGCTCAATCAAGCCTGGGCTGACACATTCCGATCCGAACAGCTGTCTGACGCAGCGTGACGTCACCCGGGAAGGAAATCAGTGCTGCTCAGCCGCGTTTGCGAACCTCGACCCGCTCAACCGCCACTGTCTTTTGGCGGTGATCGGCTACGCCGGCGGTCTCCCAGGCCGACGCGGTCTGGAAGAAGGCCAGCTCCACGTGCAGGCAGGTTGCGTCGGCGTCATGAAGGCTGACCGATGCCGTGACCACCTGAAAGCCCGCTCGGGCTGTGATCAGGTGCGCTGCCGGCACGCCATTGATGGAGACGACCAGGCCAGCAAGCACTTCATCGCTGATCACCGACGGCAACCAGAGCGTCACCTCGAAGGTGCCGTCGGGGACCACCGCGAAATACAGTGATGAACACCGTTGCGGCCCCGCCCAGCGGCACGCCGCGTGAATGCCCCCCTCACGTTCATGCCAGCCATCACCCACGAGCGGCTCGGCCATCGTGAGGACCACCGTTTCACCGACCCGCAGGTGCTGTGGGACAGATGGGCGGCTGAGGTCAAACAGGGACTTCTTCCAGCGGTGGATCAGCCGCTCACACTGGAGCTCGGCATGGGCATAGACCGCCGCATCGACCTGATTGATCGCCGTTAACTGATCCTGAAGAGACCGGCGATCTTCCGCCGACAGCCGACTGGCATCCTGGCTGACATTGAGCCGATGGGGGTTCATCGAGTTGAAGAACCCCATGAAGTGCGCAACCGCGGCGGCGAAGGGCAGGATCTGGCCAGTGACGCCAACGTAATCAATCTGTTGAAGATTCCGGCAGGCCGCATCGTGAAGCCGGGCCCGATCCACCGGAAGGCATTCATCCGATTCCCCACCGATCAATTTGGCCTGCCGGTCGGAGAGCCGTTCACGGTGCCGCTCGACAAAGTCGGCAAGGGGCATGGTCCGGGCATCGATCAGCAGTTGCCGCCGTTTGGGATCGGCTCGCTGCACAGCTTCGTCTGGCACTCGCCGCCAGTGGTCAATACTGGAGACCGCACGTTCGACCGGTGGTCGCAGCACAGTCACTGCACGGAGCGGTGGTCCAAGGGCCTGCAGGTGCTCGAAAGCGGAGAAGTCGAGATGCAGTTTCGTGATCAGCCGGACGCTTGCCAGCAGCGCGAGAAATGCCTCCCGTTCATCCGATCGACCCCGCAGGGCTGCAAAAAGCTGGTCCCCGATCCCATCCTGCTGCGGGTAATTGTTTTCGAGGAATCGGCAAAAAGTCGTGCCCCCGGTCTTCGGAATGTGAAGAAAGAACAGTCGGTCCGGACCGGACGGTTGGCCAGCTGCGGCGCTGCCCTGCCGCTGCAGGGCAGCGGCTTCCAGTGGGTTCCCCGTCATGACCCCGGTGCTGCCGGTGTGGTGGAGGCATAGGCCTTGAATGCCGACGGGATATCGGCCTGCTGTTCGTCGCCGCGGTGAAACAGCAGCCGGTAGCGGAGCGAGATGCGATCATTCGCCTCGAGGCGGATCGCTGCCGACTCCTCCTGCAGGCCGAGGGAGTTCAGGCCAAAGGGGTTGGCCGTGAACAGGCCGTAGGTCCGCACATGCCAGGGCGTTGGGTGCCGAAAGGTGCCGGGGTGGCTCATGAAGGCGATGCCGTAGGTTTGGCCGCCAATCGGCCCGTGGTAGTCGACCCAGGCGGCCCGCTTGGCCCAGGCGTTGGCGTTCCGGTCGCCCTCGCTGTTGACGATTTCGCCCCCCTGCTTGGCGTCGACCCGGATCGACTCCGGCACCCGGATCGAGAGCCCGGCGTCCTTGAAGTCTTCAATGGTGGCCGGGCCGTGGGCCGCGACCAGGTCGAGGGCGACGTCGATCAGCCGGTGTTCACCTTCGACGGCACAGGTCAGCCGCTGCTCGACTGTCAGCACCGGCTGCTTGGTCGGTGAGAGCATGGTGGCAATGCTGTCGATCACGGCCGTCTTGCCACCAGTGAGCTTGCGGTAGTGGTCGTGGCGGATGCTCCCGATAGAGGCCAGCCGCTCGTCCTTTGCCTTTGGCCCCCAACTCTCCCGCTCATGCCAGGTGTCGGTTGCGGCGATCCGCTGATGGCCGAAGGTGACACCCCGGTGATGGATATGGTCGATCGCCTCACCGGGCACTTCTTTCATGGGAAAACCCCGGGTCATCTCCTTGTCATCCGGCCCGATCACCGGCCAGAGAAACGGCTTGTTGCCCTGATCAACGATGTAGGCCGTGAAGAGTTGGCCGTCGAGCGAGACGGTGGCCCCACCGTTTTCATGCTCAACAACCGTAAACATACCGTCGGCCGCGGCTGCGCTGGCCAGGCCGATCGGCATGAGCAGTAGCAGGGCGAGGAAACCGAGCCGGAACATCTGCATGGGAACGTCCTTCAGGTGAGCGGTTGGGGCTAACGATCCGTGGAAAAAACCCTCCATGGCCATTGCCCGCGAATGCGGGCGAACGATAGTCCACTTGGGTAACCCCGCAAACGCCAAGGGTTTTCGAGGTTGCCGGTCGCCGCTTCCTGCGGCGCCAGACTTTATCCACAGTCTGCTCAATCGCGGGTGTCACGGCCACCGAGTATCGCTGGGAAGTGGTCTGCCGGACGGTACCGGGCAGCCCGCATTGTATCCCCGCCGGGAACGTGGTGGGATGAGGCTCCCCATACCCGGCCTGCCGCATGCTCCGCTTCCTGTTCGATAACCTTCGCTGGCTTGCCGTTGGCTTTCTGCTCACCTTTGCCTCAGCCTGCGGCCAGACCTGGTTCATTTCGCTGTCGGCCGCGGCGATCAAGCAGGAGTACGGCCTCAGTGACGGCAGCTGGGGTGGCCTCTACACGCTGGCCACCCTGGCCTCGGCAGCCTTGATGTTCTGGCAGGGCTCGGTGGTCGATCGGGTCTCGCCCCGGCTGGTCGCCATCGGCACCGCCGGCGGGTTTGCGGCCGCCGCCGCCGGCATGGCTGCCGGCCGCTCAGTCTGGCTGCTGGGGCTCTCACTGTTCCTGCTGCGATTCTGCGGCCAGGGGATGTTCGGCCACATCGCCATGACTGCGATTGGCCGCTGGTTCGTCGCCCAGCGGGGCCGGGCGGTGGCCATCGCCAACCTCGGCTATCCGGCCAGTGAAATCCTGCTGGCAGCGCCGGCCATTCTCACGATCAATACCCTCGGCTGGCGATCCCTCTGGGCTGCTGCCGCGGGACTGCTGCTGCTGGCGATCGCCCCGCTGATCGGCTGGCTACTGGCCGGCAGCCGTACCCCGCAGACCATCGCCGCCCAGCAGGAGCAGACTGGCCTCGGGGATCGCCACTGGCAGCGGCGGGAGGCTGTCCGGCACTGGCTGCTGCCGGCACTATTGCCGACTCTTCTGACCCCCGGCTTCATGGGGACGGTGCTGTTTTTTCAGCAGACCAACATCGCCAGCGTGAAGGGCTGGAGCCTGGTGGCGATGGCCCCCGGCTTCACCTGCTTTGCCGTCGCCGGCGTCATCGCCTCGTTCACAGCTGGCTGGGCGGTCGATCGCTTCGGCGGCCAGCGGCTGCTGCCGGTGCTGCTGCTGCCGATCGGCCTGGGCATGGCGGTGATTGGCCCGGCCAACCATGTTGCCTTTTGGTACGTTGCGCTGGCGATGATGGGTGTCACCATGGGCATGGCCAGCGCCCTCTGGGGCGCCTTCCTGCCGACGCTCTACGGCACCCGGCACCTGGGGGCGATCCGGTCCCTTTCCACCACGATCATGGTCTTTTCAACGGCTATTGGCCCGGGGCTGACCGGCCTGCTGATCGACCGGGGCGTCGATGTGCCCACACAGTGTATGGCGCTGGCCGGCTGGTGCTTTGTCGTCTCAGCCGGCTCGCTGGTCATCAAACAGCGGCTGAGTCGCGAGTTGGGAGCGACAGCGGATTGATCAGCGCCTGTTCAGAGCGGGCAGCCGGCGATTACCAGCCATAGACCAGTCGGGGCAGCCAGAGGACGAGGGGGCCGCCCAGCAGCAGCACCAGCAGCAGGCCCAACAGTTGCAGGCCGACAAACGGCAGCACTCCCCGGTAGAGGTCGAGGAGTTTCACCTCCGGTGGGGCCACCCCCTTCAAATAGAACAGCGCGAAGCCGACTGGCGGTGTCAGGAATGAGGTCTGCAGGCAGACTGCCATCAACACGCAGAACCAGATCGTGTTGGCCGTGGCCCGGGCAGCGACAAAATCTTCCAGTCGCTGAAAGCCCGCCGGCTCGACAAAGCCAAAGTCCAGTTGACCAACAGTGCCGACGACCAGTGGCAGCACGATGATCGTGATCTCAATCCAGTCGAGAAAAAATCCCAGCAGGAAGATCACCGCCAGGACGGTGCCGATCACCCCGTACGGGCCCAGCGGCAGGCTCTCGAGGCCCAGACGAATCAGCCCGTCCCCACCGAGTTCCCGCAGGATGAAGGCGAAGCAGGTCGCTCCGATGAGGATGCCGACAATAGAGCCCGTGATCTGGAAGGCATCGACGCAGGTCTGCCAGCCTTCCTTGGCCAGGGTGGTGATGCTCGGCTTGGCCTGCTCGTCCTGGCCGGCCCGCAGCCAGTGGCCGACTGCCAGCAGGCTGGCTCCGACCGCACCGATGCCGCTGGCCTCGGTGATGGTCGCCACCCCGGCAAAGATCGACCCCAGCACGACAACGATGAGGGCCAGCGCCGGCAGGATGGCGAGTGCCAGATCGGCTACGACCGCCGCTGAGAGCGGCTCAGCCGGCACCAGTGGCGCCTGGGCCGGGGCCAGCAGGCCGACCGCCAGCAGATAGACCAGGTAAAGCCCTGCCAGGATGACGCCCGGCAGAACCGCCCCCATGAAGAGGTCACCGACCGGTACTGACGCCTGGTCGGCCATGATCACCAGCATGATGCTCGGCGGCATCAAAATGCCAAGCGTACCGGCAGCACAGACCGTGCCGGCAGCCAGCGGCCGGGCATAGCCCTGGCCGAGCATGACCGGCAGGCTGATCAGGCCCAGCAGCACTACTGAGGCCCCGATGATGCCGGTACTGGCCGCGAGCAAAATGCCAATCAGCACAACACTGATCGCCAGTCCGCCACGGACCCGGCCACAAAGCCGCTGCATCGCCTGCATCATTCGCTCGGCCATGCCGCTGCGGTCAAGCAACAGTCCCATGAAGATAAACATCGGCAGGGCGACCAGTTCCGGCTTGGTCAGCAGACCACCGTAGATGCGGTTGACAAAGCCTGCCGCTGTGCCCAGGTAGAGCTTGGTGCCGGGGTGGGCGGCATTGAGCGTGTAGCCAGCATAGTCGGCGGCGTAGCCGACGCCGATGAAGACAACGGCGATCCCACCCAGCACGAAGGCAATTGGAAAGCCGGAGAACAGCACCGCCATGAAACTGGCAAACATCAGCACCACCAGCGCATAGCTCGGCTCAACCCGGCCGATCGCCCCGGCTGCAGCGAGCACGGCCGCCACTCCGGCCAGCCCTAGCCCCACCACGAATAGTCGGTCACGCCGCCAGTCAGTCCGTCGCACCGGATCGGCCAGGTGCGGTTGCCCCAGCACTGGCACTGCCCGCAGCAGCCGGGCTACCGCCGTCAGCCCGATCAGCCCACAGGCCAGCGGCAGGGCAGCCTTGACGATGAAGGTACAGGGCAGCCCCTGCTCGTTGACCGACCGCTCGTTGATGATGACGGCCTGGGCCACGGCCAGCCAGCCATACCAGCCGATCAGGCCGGTCAGGGGCAGCACGAACAGGCCCTGGCCGACCACCTCAATCAAAGCCTTGGTCCGCCGACTGAATCGGGGGTGCAGCAGGTCGAGCCGGACGTGACGGTCGGTGGCGGCGGCCGAGGCAACACCCAGCGTGGCCAGAAAGGCGTAGAGCTGCCAGTGCAGCTCTTCCAGCCAGACCAGGTTGATGCCGGCGGCATACCGCAGCACCACATGGACGAGGATGGCAGCCGTGAGCAACAGAAAGAGGCCCGCTGCAGCTCGGCTGATCAGCAGCACGGCGGCGTCGAGCCGGTCAGCAGTCATGGCCAGAGTCAGCCGGCTGGAGGCCGCCGTGCCAGCAGTGTCGGTCTGCGGCGTTGGACTGCTCATGGCGCCGCCGGCTCGGCGGGCCGGCTGTCTGCCCGTTGCCGGGGCAGAAAGGCCCGGCCACCCCATTCACGATAGTCGTTGCGAAAGGCCTGCAGGTTGTCCCAGACTTCTTTAAAGAAGGCATCGCGGTCGGCTTCACGGGTGGCCACCCGCTGCCAGGTCTCCTGGAAGACGGCGAGCATCTCGGCTGACCAGATCCGGTTTTCCACGCCCCGCTCGTCGGCATTCCGGCGGATGGCCGCAGCCTGCAGTGATTCACTCTTGGCAAAGCTGTCGAGCATCGCTGCCCGGCAGGCAGTCTCGATGACCGCCTGATCGGCTGGCGAGAGTGACTGCCAAATAGTCTTGTTGATCAAAAGTTCGAGGATGGTCGCCTGCTGATGCCAGCCGGGGAAGTAGTTGTAACTGGCCACCCGTGCCAGGCCGAGTTTTTCATCAATCGCCGGCATCGAGTATTCGGTGCCGTCAAGCACGTTCTTCTCCAAGGCCTGATAGAGCTCGCCGCCGGGCATCACCGTGACCGCCACGCCCAGCTCCTGCATCACCTGGCCACCCAGGCCATAGAATCGCATCTTCAGGCCCTGGAGATCGGCCGGCGTCCCGACCGGCTTGCGAAACCAGCCGCTGGTTTCGGCAGCCAGCAGGCAGCAGGGCAGCGGCACGACATGGAAGCCGGCCTGGTCGTACATTCGCTGCTCAAGTTCCAGCCCGCCGCCGTGGGTCATCCAGGCGACATACTCCCCTGCCTCGGGGCCGAAGGGCACGGCGCTAAACAGCGGTGCTGCCGGCATCTTGCCGGCCCAGAAGCCCGCCGGCCCAAAGCCACCGTCAATGGTGCCAGTCGCGACAGCATCGAGCACTTCCAGCGGCGGCACGAGTGCGGCCGGTTCATGCACCGTCAGCTCAATCCGGCCAGCAGTCATGGCCGTCACCCGCTCAGCCACACCGAGAATGGCATCACCGAGGCCGGGCAGATTGGTCGGCTGACAGGTGGCAATTTTCAGCTCGACCTTCACACCACCATTGCCGGCTGCGGCCTGCGACCGGCCACTGCCAACCGGCTCGCAGCCAGTCAACAGGAGTACGACGGTTCCAGCCAGGGTTGCTGTGATGTAAAGGAGGTTCCCGCGTTTCACAGCCGTCATCCTTTGGGCAGCATTGCGGCCTCAAGTATAGCCGTGCTTTGGGCAGTGCATGTGTGGTCAGCTGTGGTGGTGCGTTTCAGCGGCGCGATAAAAAACGGCGGCGCCGGAAATCCGGCACCGCCGCTGCTTTCCAAGCGGTCAGCCAACTGCTCAGCCGGCCATGGCCCGGCAGGTCTCGACGCACCGCTGGCAGGCCTTGGCGCACTTCTGGCAGCAGGGCATATCAGCACACTCCAGGCAGGCCTGGGCACAGGCCTCACAGGCGTCGGCACAGAGGCCGCACATCTTTGGCGAGAGGGCTGACTCATACTGCATCAGGGCCACGCAGGCCTTACAGGTCTCGATGCAGGTGAGGCAGTCCTTCTCGCACATCGCGCAGTCACAGCCGGTCACACACTCCCGGCAGGCCTGCAGGCAGGTGTTGCAGGCCTCGATGCAGGCGGCCTTCTTGGCCGGATCCATCGCCTTGTCAGCCGCCGAGGCGGGGCTGGCGATGAGGGCAAGACCGAGGGCGGCCACCGGAACAGAAAGCGTCAGAATACGAAACATGGGAATCTCCTTTGGAATAAACGCCGATTCGGGCAGACCATCTGCTGAATCGCTTGGGGAAGAATCGCTGCCACCGTCACGCGACAGTGGTGAACACGAACAGGCACGTCCGTGCAATTCAATTCCGCCAGACACCGTAGAGCACCCGCACTGGCCGCGGCGGCGGCCCGGTGCTCCGGACGGAGGCAATTGATGGTTGCTGTGAGGTGACCAGATCTTCACCGCCGACGTCTGCGGGCACGACGGCGTCTTCAGGGACGACCGTCAGCCGTGCTGCAGTGAGAAACAGTTGGCTATCCCGGGGCTGCAGCTGGCAGCGGCTTGGGGGGTCACCGGCCGGTTCATCCAAGTTGGAGGGGCCGAAAGCCCCGCAGCAGGTGGAACCGCAGTGACCGTCAAGACTGGCTGCTGGAAGAACTGCCGCCGGCTGTTGGCAACAGGACAGATGATGAGCAGCAGTTCGGGTTTCGGCACCCTGGGCTGCCCGGCAGCAGTCAGCGGGCAGGAGAGATCCCAGCGATAGGCTGATGAACGCCGCGATCCCGGCAATCTGCCGCATCACTGTCTGTCGTCGCTGGCGGAACATATCGGGTCTTTCACTTGCACTTCGGAAGAGCGCTCACGAACAATTCTACGCAGCGGCCAGTCCTACTTTCCACTCGTCACCTGCTTGAGGGCCGCCAGGGCCAGCTGGCGGGCCTCGGCATGATCGACAATCGGCTCTGGATAGTCGGCATCTCGGTCGACCCAGCGGTCGATGTAGGCCTCGTCGGGGTCGAACTTCTGCTGCTGGCTGGTCGGGTTGAAAATTCGGAAGTAGGGAGCGGCGTCGGCCCCACAGCCGGCGGCCCACTGCCAGCCGAGGGTGTTGGCCGCCAGATCGGCATCGACGAGCGTGTCCCAGAACCAGCGGGCGCCCTCCAGCCACGAGACCCGCAGGTCCTTCACCAGAAAGCTCGCCACGATCATCCGGACGCGGTTGTGCATCCAGCCGGTCGCCCAGAGCTGTCGCATACCGGCATCGACAATCGGAAAGCCGGTCCGGCCCCGCTGCCAGGCCCGCAGGCCGACCGGGTCATCCGCCCA
>Ga0114919_10004470_pt1 | contig 11227 bp, 8 predicted proteins | sample BlataG_FD_88682 | JGI IMG/M metagenome (GOLD analysis project Ga0114919, IMG submission 88682) | Deep subsurface microbial communities from Black Sea to uncover new lineages of life (NeLLi) - Black_00105 metaG | ecosystem: Environmental > Aquatic > Marine > Oceanic > Sediment | place: Atlantic...
CACAGAATGGCCTTGCGTCTCTTTGACGGGCTTAGAAATTTCCCTCCGCCACCTCTTTCAGAATGGCATTATCCAGGGAGATGTCGGCTACCAGCTTCTTCAGCCGGGCATTCTCTTTCTCTAGGTTCTTGAGCCGTTTTACCTGCTCAATACGCATACCGCCGTACTCTTTGCGCCACCGGTAGTAGGTCTGTTCGGTGACCCCGATCTTCCGGCAGGCTTCGCCGATGTTAGCTCCCTGATTCAGCAGGATTTCAATTTCACGCAGCTTGTTGATAATCTGCTCCGGTGTGTAAGATTTCCTGACCATCTATTGCCCCCTTTCTTATTTTCCAGTCTAACACTAAAACTGGACTCCTTTTTGGGGGGCAGGCCACCCCTAGGCGGCTATACACGTTCCTAAGGAATGTGGTTTACATTCCGGTAAGCTGGGTCATGATTGGCAATAATGATATCGGCAATGTCCATGATGCGGCAGAGACTATCGTACGCATCGTAGAGATTGACTAATAGCCCGGGTGGGATGGCGCGCATTGCCTTTTTAATTTGCTCTGGGGGTTCAAAGTTCTGCCGAATGGTGCATAAACTTGAGATGACAACGGTACCTTGTGCTGTCTCAATAGCTACTGATTGTCCACCAGGGGTGTGGCCAGTTGTTTGCAGGACTTTTACTCCGTCACAGACTTGCTTGTCTCTGTTGATTATCTCAAAGTTAAGCCCCTCGAAATACCACTTCGGATATTGACCAGCCACTGTGGGGTGTGGGTTCATCGCCAGTTCAAGTTCTCGTCTCTGTATTAAGAACCGTGCCTTAGGTAGCTTGTGGGCGTCAGCTACATGGTCGGAATGCAGGTGTGTCAGTATAACAAGGTCAATGTCTTCAACACCTAATCCCAGCTTCTTAAGCCCGGTTTCAAGGGATTGTATTTCTGTAGCCGGTATGCCCCTTTTCTCTGATAAATACTCTGCGCTGACACCGGCGTCAACCAGTATTTTTTCACTTGGCCCTTCAATATACCAAGAATAACAACCCACGTTGAGCGGCTTACCAAAATCCAGCCGGTAGGTGAAAAGCGACTTGTCCATCTGCATTTCGGCCAAGGGTATCGGATAAACAACACAGTTTTTCATATCAACCTTCCTTTTGATTATCTAAATTTACGCTTTGTACACTTTGCAAAGCATGCCCCGCAAATTGGATGAACCCATCTCACGGCCGTGCGGGGGTTTATTGTCAGTCAGGATATTTATATTCGATTGTGACCAGCCGTACAAATCTGAGGCACCATTTTCCGGGAACCACCAGCCCCAATCTAGGCCAACTACTCGTGGGTCAAAATCGTTCGTAAGCTGGGCCTTTTGCCTGATTCTTCCCCGCTTGGTTTCAATATATACCCAGTCACCATCCGATATACCAAGCTTACTGGCCGTTTGCCGGTTTATATGGACCAGTGGCTCAGGATGGCTACCTCTCAAACTAGCTATCTGCCTTCCCTCGGTATGACGAAATGGAGCCACCTTCCAACTAGTGAAAATAAGCGGGTACTCTTTAGCCAGTTCCGGGTCGCTATAGGGTGTCTCGGGGAGTTCACGATATACTGGCAAGGGGTCAAATCCATTTTGGGCAAGGTAGCCCGAATACAGCTCCACCTTTCCGGAGGGCGTCTTGAAACCGCTGGTTTCATAATCTCGATAGGCTCTCATTCCGCCTATTGAGCCAAGGTGCTTGAGTTCACTGAAACTCACTCCTGCCGGCTTCAGGAGATCCTCTGCGCATTTGGCGTCGTCTTCCCAGAAGTATTGTCTCGCATCTAGCCTCCTGGCCAGGTCACTAAATATCTCATAATCGGAATGGCAATCGATTATCCGGATAGCTTTCTGGCACGCCCCAATTATTGGGTAGGAGTCACCCGGTGTCACTATTCCATTCATCTCAAGGTAAGTCGCCACTGGTAACACGATGTCGGCTAGCGCCGCCGTTGGCGTCATGAACTTCTCCGCCACCGCCAAGAAGTCCAATTTCATCAAGGCCTGGTATGTCTCTTTGGCGTTACCGAAAGTTAGAAGCGGATTGGCCCCGGCAATGTAAGCAGTGTGGATAGGGTACGGGTCCTCTTCCAGTATAGCCTTGATGAGACTTTGTGGTATTATGCGCTCCCTGACGGTAGCTTGGGGCAAAAGGTTTAGGTTGCTATCTAATCTCTTCTCACGTTGTCCTTCCGGCAACTCCTTGGCTAAATTTAAATCAGCCAGGCTTTTACTCAGGTTAGCTGGTAGAAACCATTGTGATTCACCGCCCGGTATGCCGAGGTTTCCCGTAATCGCCTTCAGAATACAAAGGGCGCGGGCTGTCTGAAAACAGTTCAAATTTTGCTCAATCGCATTGCCCCATTGAATGCAGGCCGGTGGGCTAGTGGCATATAGCCTAGCCGCTTCCCTGATTGTTTCAGTAGATAGCCAGGTTACCTTGGCTACTTTCTGCGGCGCATACTCCTGAACATGGTCTCTGAGCTTATCAAAGCCGACTGTCCAGTTATTGACAAAGTCTTCATCGTAGAGGTTTTCATTGATAATTACGTTTATCATTCCCAGGGCTAAGGCCAGATCTGAGCCTGGCCTTATCTGCAACCAAAGATTTGCCTTGCTGGCTAGTTCAGTTCTCCTGGGGTCAATGACAATAAGCTTGGCACCACCATTGATAGCAATAATTTCTTTGTTGTAAGCATGGAATAAGGTCTCCGGCGTGTTTTCACCCCAGGTGACAATACAGTTAGGCCGGTTTTCATAATCAGGAACAGCAAAGAAACCGTAGGTAGTAATTGAAGCATTCAACCTTGGCTTGAAGCAAACATGTTGCTGTCCAACAACATTGGGTGAACCAAAAACATTGGCGAATCTTTGCATGTATTCATGTAGCCTGCCTTTTAGCGAGCCACCGATGAAGGCAACCGACTCAGCACCGTATTTTTCTCTTGCCTTACCTAGTTCGCTGGCTACAATGTCAAGGGCTCCATCCCAAGAAATTTCTTCCCATTTGCCTTCTCCCCTTTGGCCAGTCCTTTTTAAGGGGGTCTTGAGGCGGTCGGGATGATAAAGGTACTCAAGAGCGGCCAGCCCTTTGGGACACAATTTCCCCTTATTAAGGATATTGTCAGGGTCACCCTCTATTTTGACCACTTGCCCTCTCTCGACATGAACCAGAACACCACAACCTAGGCTGCAAATGGTACAGGTACTTTTCAGTATTTGACTGTCATGATAACTGCTCATAAACCATCCTCCGAAGAATAGGACTAATTAACATGGTGTACCAACTGCTTAATGTAGGGGGCTCTAAAAAGCAATTTACGCTTTCCAATAATTATACCATAGTCCACCGAAGTCAAAAGAAACCTCGCTATCCAAGATTGTAAGCTAGATCTGCCGACCTATCAAAGCTCCCTCATAGATAGCGGCACCAATATCCCTGGGTTCAGCGCTGTCACCAATAATATAGAATTGTGGTAATTTCCCCTCAAGATTATCGGCAAGTTCTCTTTCTGGGATTGCCCCAGCAGCGAGAACTATTTTATCTACTTCCAGGGAGGACTCCCTTCGATTCTTGTCTATAATTATGACCTTTGTATCCTGGACCTCTATCACTAAATGCTCAGTGATTGTCTCTACGCCAGCCTCACGTAGCCGAAATAATATATCAGCCCGATTGCTAGTATAAGCCCCGTGGGCTAGCTCAGTAGCTGGCAACTGCTCAATGATTGTAACCTTGCAATCGTGCTCAACCAGGAACAAGGCAGTCTCGCAACCTACTTGCCCCCCACCAATAACAGCTACCCTTTGTCCTTGCACCTTTACACTACCCTCCAAAACCTGGTGAGCCGTTACCACATTTTCACCCCTAATGCCCGGAATATCAGGGATAAAGGGCTTAGCACCAGTGGCAAGGATGAGGACATCAGGCTCTACCTCTCTGACTAACTCTTCTGTTACCTCAGTCTGCAAGTGAAGGCTAAGCCCTTCTTGTTTCCTTGCCTGGGTTATAAGGTAGTCCCGCAGCCAGTGAATTTTATCTTTACCAGGTGGAGTAGCTGCTAGCTTTAGTTGGCCACTAGCAAGAGAGGGCTGCTTTTCATAAAGGCTAACCATATGCCCTCGCTGGGCGCAGACTAAGCTAGCTTCGATCCCAGCTGGTCCACCACCGATAACCATCACCCGCTTAGGTACCAGAGCTGGTTTAAGCTCGGCAAACTCTGCGTCACGTCCTAAATTGGGATTGACAGCGCAGCGCAGTGGCAAATTTAGGAACATTTTGTTGTGGCAGAAGTTGCAGGATAGGCACTTGCAAATATCCTCTATCCTTCCTTCGGCCGCTTTACGTGGCCATTCTGGGTCAGCTAGAAGAGTTCGCCCCAAAGCTACAAAGTCGGCTTTCCCTTCCTCTAGGATGCGCTCAGCAAACTCAGGCTCTCTGATTGTGCCGACTACTATGACCGGGATTTTAACCCCTTGTTTTATAGACTCAGCATAAGGAACTTTCCAACCCTGAGGGAAAGACATAGGTCCAACAATTCTAGAAATACCATCTCTTTCCTCAATTGACCCTACACCCATGGAAATGTCAAGAGCATCGGCACCAGCAACCTCAATCATCTTGGCAATCCTCTTTCCCTCCTCCAGGATATAACCATTATCCACAGTCTCCTCAGCAGTAAACCTGAAGAGAACCGGGAAACCTTGCCCTAACTTCTGCTTTATGCCTTTAATAATATCTACGGTTAGTCTGGCTCTATTTTCTAGACTACCTCCATACTGGTCAGTTCGCCTATTAGTATACGGGGACAGGAATTGATGTAACAAATAACCATGTGCGCCGTGCACCTCAACCGCATCATAGCCAGCAGTCTTGGCTCTTATGGCGCCTTGTATGAATTTCTTTTCTATCTCTTTAATATCGGCGATGGTCAGTTCCCTAGGACACCAGTCCGCACCTTTAGGAGCAATTGGCGAGGGTGAAACTGGCACTCCGCCCTCCAAAAAGGCTCGCCAGCCACCGTGACTAATCTGTAACACAATTTTAGCCCCGTTTTGATGTACTATCTCGGTTAGCTCGCTATGCCTAGAAATATAGCGGTCACTATCAATAGACAGCTCATTAGCGAATCCCCTCCCTGTCGGGGAGTCAATATAATTGGTTTCAACTATTATCAGGGCGACGCCACCGGCAGCTTTTTCTTTATAGTATCGGATTAACCTATCCGATACACCATCAGTATCGGTGACAAGCAGGCTTGTCAAAGGGGCAGCCACGGTACGTCCCTTCAGTTTCATGCTGCCTATCTGGCAAGGCTCGAAAAGTTTTCTGAACTTCATCTTGAGTCCTTTCAAATATTGTTTCAGTCTCCTGTGGTAATTGAGAAGGCCTAGCTAGTTCTTTCCCCCAAGGCTTCGGTACGAGGCTCTTAGAGAAGGAAAAGGATGCCAAAACTACTGTCATACGCCTGCCTGAGGAATACGACCTAGAGGCTGGGCTATAATTTCTACCCCTGCCTTGATAGTAAATTTAGGTACCAGAAGATGCTTTCCTTTTAGACTATTCCCAGCCTTTCCGTCGGAAAAAAGGAAATCGCCCTCAGTCAGCTCGAGAATGGTAATATCAGCCGTTGTGCCTATCCTGAGGTTCCCTCTTTTGTGCTCCTCATCCAAAGCTCTAGCTGGGTTTACGGTCGTCATTGTAATCACCTGGTCCAGCGTCAGGCCCAAAGATAGAAATTTGGACATGATTACTGTTAGATTACAGCCTGGGTCATTGATTGTGTCCACAGTTAGATCGGTACTCAGTGTATTTGGCAAAATCCCTTTAGCTAACCCTATTTTGGCTATCTCAAAGCTGGTGCTAGTAAAACCTTGTGCGGCATCAAGAACTACTCCCCTTTCCATCGCCTCTTTCAACTCGGGGAGCACCATACCGTTACCCTCAATAACACCTCCAGCTTTCCAAGTATAAATGTGGGTTAATATGTCACCTTTGTCTAGAAGAGGTAGTAGTTCACGGGTAAAGGCATCTGCTCTCTTTACCAGAGCTGAATCACCTGACTCGCTAGGGTCAATGCCAACATGAACTAGTAGAGGAAGCCTAACTTCAGAAGCCAACTTTTTTGCTGCCTTTACTGCACCCAGCCCTAGACTTTGAGCGAGAGCACCGATAGCCCGAAGTTTAATACCCTTGATTATGTCTCTGTTCTTGGTTATCGTTTCAAGCATAGCTTCTAGGTTAACGCTGTTCCAGCTCGTTAGCTCTGGCATAAGCGCGAGGCCTGTAGAGCACAGGTTGAGGAAACAAAAAACGTCTGTTCGAGCCTGAGGAAGAATAAACTTCTTGAAACCTAGAAAATTGGCGTAGCCTGTGCTCCCAGCATCACAGACAGTGGTAACCCCTGATAGGACACCAGCCTCGTCTGGAGATACCGCTGATTGAACCAGCCCGCCAGCAACATGAGCATGGATGTCGATGAGGCCGGAAGTTACAATCTTCCCCTTGGCATCTATAATTCTTACCGCCTCATTTGTTGCTATATTTGGAGCCAAAGCGGCTATCTTACCCTGAGAAATGGCAATGTCTTGCTGACTACGTATACCCTGGGCAGGGTCGACCACTTCCCCGCCTTTGATCAACAATTCATATTGCATTTCTAATCACTACTCGACGTTCCTATACCGGGTTAATGCTACCACATAATAAAATCTGCCTCTACGCGAACTTCATTTTTATCCCTTAACTTTCTTTTTTTCGGGATCATACCACCTTGGTCGAACCAGTTTTACCTTTGTACTCTTTCCTTCATGTTCCAGCTCTAGCTCCTCATCCTCATTGGCATATTGAACTTCTACCCAGCCGCGGCCAATGCTCTTCCCTACCGCCGGCCCATAAACTCCCGTAAAGGTTACCTTTCCAACAACCTTGTCTTTTTTCATCAGACTATCATTTGCCGAAGCCACAACCTTTGCGTCAGCAACCTCAAAACCCACTAGTTTTGTTTTTAGACCTTCACTTTTTCTTTTCAGCAGGGCCTCTCTACCAATGAAGTCCCCTTTATCAAAGCCTACTGTCCACCCAAGACCAACCTCTAGGGGAGTAGAACCTTCATAGAAATCAAGAGCAGTTAAATACCCCTGTTCGACGGCTAGAATAGGTGATACCCCCATACCATAAGGGCGGACATCATAGTCTTTGCCAAGTTCCATTATGGCATCCCACAGCTCGTGGGCATACTCTGGGTATACGTAAAGCTCATAACCAATCTCTCCAGAAAAACCACAGCGGGCAAGAAGCACCGGAATCTCACCAAGATTATCTTCTCTTATACTCATATAGGACAGATTTTCGATATCCGCTACCTTCTGTAAAATTTCTCTTGATTTCGGTCCCTGGAGAGCTAAGTAACAGGTGCCCCTCTCTATGATTGATACCTCAAAACCCGGCGCATGTTTCTTTAACCATTCTATAGTCTGTTTCTTGGTAATCAAGCCGTTAATGATGAAAAGGTTTTTTTCTACCCAGAAGACGGTGGTATCATCGAGTATTTTCCCGGTTTCATTGAGTATACTTGTGTAGATCGCCTTGCCCGGTGAAATTTTCCGAAGGTCATTCACAATTAATTTTTGCAGGAAGTTAAAAGCATCGCTTCCAGCCACGGCTATAGCGCTCATGAAAGAGTAGTCAACGAAGCCAGCTCGCTCTCTCACTGCGCGATACTCATCTGCCACAGAGGTGTATTCTGATGCTATTTGCCAGTTTCCTAAGTAAGTCATTTTGGCACCATATTCTAAATGTTTACCATAAAATGGGGTCAATAATCTCATTGTTTGCCTCCTCTAATCTTATTGAGTCTTAATTGAGCGGTTACGATTTCCCTATCAAGCCATAGGTTCACTCCTTTCATTCCATTTACATGTTAACTTAGCTACCCGAGTTCCAAATCTAAACCGACTCTTGCCCTTGCTGCTCACCACTTCGATGACTCCCTCGGTAGCTTGTTTTACCATTCTAGTTTGGCCGGGCTTAAGACCTCCATCATGTTTCTGGCACGTTCTGGTGCGCGACCTCCAGCAATGATAAGCTCGGCCATCATCAGACCTGCCCCCAAACTCATCATCATACCCATCGTACCAAACCGGGTGGCTATATAGGCATTATCCCACTGAGGGAGGCGACCCACCACAGGCTGGCTACGCCTCGGGGGAGGAGACCAACACTCAAAGTCACCTCGGTGTTCAATTAACTTAGCCTCGCTTAGGTTGGGAAGTATATCAATAGCATCATTGATTAACATCATTTTGGCCTCGTCAGTCGTCAGGCTAACGTCAAGGCTTGTTTGCATGTCAGCTGAGCCTGCATGCCCCAATATCACTTCACCATTGACTTTAGGAATAATTGTCGCGAGCTTAGGTGAACACAGGGCATAAGGAGGAAGCCGCTTAGGTACTTGCATCCTGAGACACTGTTCAAGATTTATCAGGACAGGTAGCTCTTTTCCAAGCTTTGAAGTGACTTGGCCGCTCCATGGCCCCGTAGATAAGACAACCACATCGGCCTGAATTTCGGTCCCTGTGGCAAGGACAACACCGGTAATCTTTGAGTCTTTATGGCAGAATCCCACTACTTCACCTTGCCTGAAGTTAGCTCCCATTTTCTCTGCGGCCTGAGCTAGGCCAAGGGTATATCGGTAAGGCTCTACTTGTTGCCAGGGCTCAACAAAACCCCCTCTAGCTAATGGGTTAATGTCAGGATATATGGCTTTTAGCTCTTTCTCATCGATCCAATACGCTTCGTGATATCCCTGGTTATTCATGATGGACAAAACTTCCTTAAGGGTCTTTTCATCGTTTTCTGAGAAGGCAACATCAATTCGCGGTAATTCACCATATTCGATGTCGATGCCTCCTTTTTCCTTCAAGTCCAAGGCGACATCGGGCAGTCGGTTGTACCCTAGCCAGAAAATCTGTAAGAAGGGTGCTACACTACCGACTGGCATTGAGAAGAGGTCATCTGGAGGCTGGCCTTCCATCCTGAGGGAATGTGGAGGATAGGTCCAGACTGCCCAGGATTTGCCTGAAGCCCTGGCGCCAATAGAGTCTCTTTCGATTACCTGCGAGGGGACACCTCGCTTGGCTAGATGGTAGGCTATGGAACAACCAATGACACCCGCTCCAATTATAAGTATTTCCTTGTTTGACATCACTTACCTTCTTTCTTACTACTCCATCGCCAGGTTAGCGTACCTTTACCCTATGAAATCACCTAGCTCACACTTTGTCACATCCTTTTTGACATCATCTTTTTCTTGCAAACAATTGTATATCTTTTTTATGTCCTATCATTTGGTGGGCATTATTCCAGGAAACCAGGTGGCTAACGACGGAAATACCATGACCCCGATTAATCCTACTATCTGAAGCGCCAAAAAGGGAGGAATGGAAAAAAGTATATCGTTCGTAGTTATCTTCACACCTTTGGGGAACTTATCTTGCATCTGGGGAATTATGGCTCGCATGAAGTACAGGCTAAATCCGTATGGGGGTGTCAGGAAAGATATCTGCATATTGAGGATAAAGATGATTCCCCACCACAAAGGGTCAAAGCCGAGACTAACGACTATGGGCTGAAAGATAGGGCCAAGAAGAACGATAATGGCCCATTCATCTACGAGCGCACCCATTAGGAGAAGAGATAGATTCATCATGATAAGAACATGCCAGGGGTTAATTCCAGTGCCAATAATGAAACCCTCAACCATGTCCCGGGCTCCTGTCGTCATATATACTGCATTGAACATCATAGATGCCGCCACCATCCATCCGGCCATGCCTAGGAGTTTCATTGACGTCATTGAGGCCTCTTTAATCATCTTCCAGTTAAGATGGCGGCTGACAGCGGCACAAACGATAGCACCCACGGCACCTATACCACCCGCTTCCGAAGCAGTACATATCCCAAACCAAATTGACCCTAGAACTGTGATAATCAGAAAGATGGGTAATATCATATATTTGAGAGATAGAATCTTCTCCTTGAGAGAAACCCTATATTCCTTAGGTATGGCCGGAGCCAAGTGTGGCTGGAAATAAGACCGTACGAGTGTATAAGCCATAATTAGAGAGCCAGTAACAATTCCTGGCACGACTCCTCCGAAGTACAGTTTTCCTATTGATAGTCTTGTAACTAGACCGTAGAGAATCATACTCACACTGGGGGGAATAACAATACCCAGAACCGAACCAGACATGATAGAACCTACAGTTAAACGCTTGTCATACCCGCGGTTAAGCAGGAGGGGGGTAGCTATCAAGCCGATAGTCACTATCCCAACTGTGCCTGAGCCAACTGTAGCCGCAAATATGATACACAAGAATACACACCCTGCGGCCAGGCCACCTCTAATACCGCCAAACCACCGGTATGCCATTTCAAAACCAGCCTCGACTACGCCACTACGCTCGAGCACATTAGCCATGAAAATAAAGAGGGGAAAGGCAAGCAGTGACGGATTAGCCCAAATATGATGAGTGTGGCCTATTGCTATGAGTAAGCCTGAGGGTCCCATGAGTATTAGACTGAACACTAATGCAACCACACCTAATGCGAAGGCAACATGAACCCCACTGAATAGAAGCACCACCATGGTACCGAACATAAGCAGGGTACCCATCTCCGGGCTCATTGCGATTTGCCACCGAAAGCAGTCTTGATGCTGCGGGTAAAGAAAACTACAGTCTGCATCAGCAAGAGTATTATTCCGATAGGAATTACTATCAACTTCATGTGCCATATGGGGGGTTCAAAACCAGACAGGTCAGCTTCTCCCACGTGATATGATGCAAGGCCTCCGCTGATTCCTGACCAGAGAAAGAGACATAAAAACGAAATGGCTACGATAAAGCCAAATAAATCTAGAAACGCTTTCCTCTTTCCTGAAAACCGGGAATAGATCAGGTCGACCCGCACATGCATACGATTGGCCATGGTATAACATCCAGCCAAGGCAAAACACAGCGTCATCAACTGGGTGTCTACGGGCCAAATCCATTGGGTAGGGCGTCTAAAAAAATACCTGGCTGCCACTTCTATTATCGTCAACAGCATTATTAATGGTATAGTGTAGCAAAAATTTTTGCCCACTGTATCACTAACCCTATCTATGATGTGGAATATACGCTCCAAATAATAAACACC
>Ga0114919_10004471_pt1 | contig 11225 bp, 6 predicted proteins | sample BlataG_FD_88682 | JGI IMG/M metagenome (GOLD analysis project Ga0114919, IMG submission 88682) | Deep subsurface microbial communities from Black Sea to uncover new lineages of life (NeLLi) - Black_00105 metaG | ecosystem: Environmental > Aquatic > Marine > Oceanic > Sediment | place: Atlantic...
ATAAGCAGTACCGCGATCAGCGGAATCATCCACCACTTCTTCTCGTGGAGAATGAACCCCACGAAGTCACGTAACAACGATTGTTTGGCCATGTGTTCTGTCAACCTCGCCACGGGGCGCGCCAAGGGGGAGTGAACAGTCGCGCCGGGGCGACCCGTACTGCGGCGTCTGCGCCACGAGTGTACACACCTCTCGATTCCTCACGCTCGACTCGTCATCTACCCCTGCGTCAGCGACCGGGCCTCCAGCGCAGTGCTGCGTCTCATCCCGGCTTCATAGTCCGCTTCCGCCGGTTTGTCCGTGACGATGTACTTGCCAATCACCAGGGTGTCAATCCCCGTGTTCACAAAGGTATTATAGGCGTCCTGTGGCGTACACACGATTGGCTCGCCACGGACGTTGAAGGACGTGTTAATCACCACGGGAACGCCGGTCAGCTCGGCAAACTTCTTGATGACGCGATAATACAGCGGATTCGTATGCTCGGTGACCGTTTGTACTCGTCCGGTGCCATCCTGATGGGTCACGGCCGGGATAACGTTCCGTTTGTCCTTCCGCACCTTCGGGACCAGCAGCATGAATGGTGCGTCCATGCCAGGCGGCATCTCAAAGTACTCGTGCGCGCATTCCTTCAGGACTGCCGGAGCAAACGGCCGAAACGCCTCGCGAAACTTCACCTTCGCATTGATGAGATCCTTCATCCCGCGGTTGCGCGGGTCGGCCAACAGCGAGCGCGAACCGAGCGCCCGCGGGCCGAACTCCATACGTCCCTGAAACCAGCCCACGACCTTGCCATTGGCTATCATCTGGGCGGTGCGAGTGACCAATTCGTCCTCGCAGTCGGTCTCTTCGTACACAGCTTCGTTGCCCTGCAGCATCGCGCGGATTTCCTCATCGGCAAACGCAGGCCCGAGCAGGGCGTGCGACATGCGGTACGTGCGCGGGTTCTTGAGCACCGAGTTGTAAATATACAACGCCGTACCCAATGCCCCGCCCGAGTCGCCGGCCGCCGGCTGAATGAAGATCTCACTGAATCCGGCCTCCTGCAGAATCCGCCAGTTCGCCACACAGTTCAGCCCGACGCCCCCGGCGATGCAGAGGTTGCCCAGGCCCGTTTCGCGGTGCGCGTGACTGGCCATCCTCACCATGATTTCTTCAATCGTTTTCTGGCCGGAATGGGCCACGTCGCGGTGGAAATCGTCAAGTTCGGTCTCGCCCCGCCGCCCTGGTCGACCAAACAGTTCCTCCCACCTCCGGCTGAACGTGCGCCGGGTTGAGTAGTGGTATGAGAAGTACTTCATGTTCAGCCGAAAGCTGCCATCTTCCTTGACATCGACGACCTCGCGGAACTTGTCCAGGTAGGTCGGCCGACCGTACGGCGCCAGCCCCATCACCTTCCACTCGGCATCATTGACGCGGAATCCGAGATAGGCAGTGATTGCGCTGAAGAGTAATCCCACCGAGTGGGGGAAGCGAATCTCCTTCTCGAAGCCCAGCTCAATGCCACGCCCGACGCCCCAGCCTGTGGTGGTCCATTCTCCGACACCATCGGCGGTGATGATCGCCGCCTCCTCGAACGGGGACGCCAGAAACGCGCTGGCGGCATGGGAGAGGTGGTGTTGGCAGAAGAGGATCTCTTTGTCCGCGCCCAGCTTGCTCTGAATCGTCTTGGCGATGTGGAGTTTGGTCGTAAACCAGACGGGCATGCTCCTGACCCAGGCCATGTACGCCCACGGCCAGACGGCCAGAACAGTCTCGATGATGCGGTTGAACTTGACCAGCGGCTTCTCGTAAAAACCGATATAGTCTACATCTTCGATGGTGACCCCGGCTTCCTTCAGACAATAGCGGATCGCCATGTCCGGAAATTCACTGTAGTGTTTCTGGCGGTTGAAGCGCTCCTCCTCGGCCGCGGCAACCAACTCACCGTCACGGACGAGGGCCGCCCCCGCATCATGGTAATAACAGGATATTCCCAGAACAATCACAATATGCTACCACTACGCTCCTGCCATCGCGTCCTGCGCTGTGAATCAGAATGGCTTTCGCATTCTGTCTATCGTCGCCTCGTGGGGTGTAGGGTCTTCCCAGTAGCTGTCCGAGCGTTTCAGCTTGAGTCGGAGGGGATCCTTGAACCGGATCAGGGAGAACACGGGCAGCAGTACAAAGAACAGCACGGACAGCAAGAGCGTAGTCATCACAATGCCGAGGTACATCGCCGCCGTCATCCAGCCGATGTACAGGACGCGCGCGCGTGGGTATGATACGCGACATACGACAGCCGTCAGTGCACCCAGCGCCCACAGGACGATGGCGATCATGTGCGTCGAGCTTCCGTTCCAGCCCCAGCCGGCGTCGGGCCACCAGCGCCCCGGCGCCAGCAGCCCCCGGTACCACAGCAGCGCCCCAACGACGACCATGCCGCCAAGCACGACGAGCCCGAAAACGTGAATCTGCGATCGAGTCGGATTCCTGTTTACTGCTTGCACGAAACCCTCAGCCGCTAATAACCAGTTCCTCCGCACAGCCGGAAGCTGCCCTGACGGGCGTCCTTCCGTCTGTTCTGCTACGCCGGTGGCGGCGCTGACGCGGTCAGATCACTCGGCCAGCCTCTCGCCCACGGTATCCGCGACCAGCGCGTGGCCGCGTGGCGTGAAGTGAACCGAGTCTTCGGCGAGGAAAAGCTCCTCGGTATCCGGCTGCGCCTTGAACGTCGCATAGAGATCCAGGTATTCGATCTCGAGTTCGCGCAGCAGACTCAGCAGATGCTGCCGCGGAGCACCAAACTGCTCGGGTTCGCGAAGATCGTTCTTCTCGGGCAGAACCAGCACGAGCAGGCGGCGTTTCTGTCGGCGCAGTTCATCTCGTGCGCACGCCAGATCCCGCCGAAGGTCGGCCACCAATTGCTCGTCCTGCCATGCCTTGACCACGCGTCGAATCCAGCGCTGCCACGCTTCCCCAGCCGCCTGCCTTTTCACCCAGTTCTTTGCGCGGGCAAGCAAGGCGACAAAGGCCGAGAGCTCCTTGGCCTTCGCCCTCCATCTGGCAGCTACGGGGCCCGCACCGAGGCGGGTTCCATCAGGCAGGTAGACGTGGTTTCGCGGCCAGGAGATTTCCTTGGGCGCCAGGTCATTGAGGCAGAATCCGATTACGACGACCTCCGGGTCGTACTTTGGGACATCCTCACGCACCTGCTGGAGGTAGTGGTAGAATGTGTAAGCGTTCACGCCCAGATTTAGGCTCTCGTACTTGGTCCCTCCGGCCTTCTGCGCGAGCAGGTCGCTGAAGCGGGACTCGGCGTGCACGCCAGAACCGAAGGTCACGGAGTCGCCCAGAAACACGACCCGCGTGATCGCTGAGGAGTCGGCCCGCTGGAAAGGGCCGTCGCGGTAGCCGTCCGAATTGATCTCGATCGGAATGTCCGCATACGCGCGTCCGGCAAAGAACCCCGAGAACCCAGGCCGCAGGGCATACTCACGGGTTTCGTGCCAAACGAACAAACCGGACGGATATCCGAAACTTTTTGCCCACTCCGGCGCGGGCGCCAACGCCCGCCAGATCCGAGCCCCGCCTTCGAGGACCAGGCTGAGGAGCAGGATCGTGAACGTGGCGACCAGCAGCCCAAAGACCCGGCGCCTTCGGGCCGCTAGGGGCGGCCGGGGCTGAACCGGGGTTTGCGCGCTCATCACCATCACTCGTTGACCGGGATTTCCCATTTATCAGACCTCAGGCTGCTATCGTACTCGGTCGAGCTACTCGATTCAAGCGAGAACGGCCTTTCTGGCAATGATTCTTGCCCGTCTGACCGATCCATCGTGAAAAGCCTGCTCCTGTCGCCTCCGGGACAGCGATCCCGGCGCGTTGCCGCGCAGCATCAAACTCTGCCCCCACGAATCGCCAACCTCTCGTCCGATCGCCGCGTCAGCCACGCTGCACGAGTGGCGGTGGCACGCCGAACCGCTGGATGCGGTCCAGAATCGCTGCGAACAACTCCCGCGGCACCGCCACCTCGGCCATCTGAAAAGTCACGTACTTGGAATGCCGGACCACCTTTGCTCCGATCTTGATCAGCTTCTCCCGCAGTGTGGTCAACGACCAGTGCTTCACGGACCTCGGCAGGGCCAACCGCCGCAGGAAGTTCCCCAGGTTGTACGCCAGCGCGAATAGCTGAAGCCGCGCCTGATTGTCCCTGAAGTTCCGGCACGATAACCGCGTCCACTTGACCGCGTACTTGCCTTCCTTGATCCATTGCTCTGCCGTGCCGCGCCCGTTGTAGAACTTCACCGCCTTCCTCGACCAGCCGGTCATGTTGGTCACGATGAACCCGACGCGCGGAAACAGTTCATCGAAATGCCACTCGACCTTGGCCACCACGCGGCGAGGATGGTCCCAACTCTGCGCCTGATACGAGAAGCTCTCGTAGAACACCTTGGGCTTGTACGAAGGGCGTCCCACTGCACGGGTCAACAGATGGCTGATACTGGCCATCAGAACGTCGTTCGCGGGCATGCGAATGGTGTACAGAAAGTCTTCCGCCTCAAGCAGACGGTAAAGCGCCGGGATGGCAAACGCCGCGTCACCGCGGAAGTACTTCGGAATGTCACGATCCCGGTATCGCTCGATGACCGGCAGCAAGACTCGACGCCAGAACTTGGCGCTGTTGTCGTTGCCACGCCGCAGCATGGCCCGCTCCAAGTCGCCGTACTGGTTGAATAGGAACAGCGGATGGTAGCACGTGCACTCGAAGTAACCGTTGTAGGCGGAGCCTTGCTGGTCACCGTACGTCTCGCTCTGGGAACTGTCCAAGTCCAGGATCAGCTTGTCCAGCGGAACACATTCGTGGACAGAGTCAATCCATGTGCCGGACAGATCCATCAGCGCCGTCAGGTTCTCCCTCGAACTCAGCATCTCTGTCTCGAACCGACTCATCTCGCTCGTGGACGCGGCTTCCCTCTCTTTCGCTCGGCCACCGAGAACTCGACGCATGGCGGGATCGACGCGCAAGCGCTCCGCGTCGCTCACATCTTCATACCCAGCCAAGCGTCCATAGACACCCTGTCGCAACATGGCCAGCATGGTGTGCTGCGTGTTCTTCCCATGACGCGGATCGGACAACAGGGTGCTTCCCAGTTCCGTCAGACGGAATGCTTCATCCAGTTCACGAAAGGGAACCAAGCCTCCATTGCTCGTGACCTTCGCCCCGAGGAAATCGAGATTGAGTCTGCTGTCGAATTGTACACGAAGCGCTTGTTTTCGCCTGTCACCCATTGGATGCCCATGTGAAAATGGCCGGAAACCGTTGAATCACAGCGAAAACATGCACGTATCATGCCATCGCGAACACTCCATCTGGGAAATCCGGGCTCAGTGCTCTTCGCGCCACGTGGCCGCGACAGGGTTCGAAGCGTGTCACACTCGCCCGAAGCACTTCGCCAATGTCACCCCCGGACGTCGCCAATCCGATTATGCATTCAAGCGACGGCTGTCGCAAGGCCCGATCGTCACGCATCCGGCGTCTCCGCAGTTTCCGGACCGTGCTCAGCTCTGCGAAACCCGCGCTCGTTCTTCCTCCGCGAGACTCGTACACGCGTGATCGACGGCACACCAGCCTGCTACGGGCGTGAGCGGGGCCGCACACGATACGGGCACCCAGCTTGGTAGAGTTCGAGCCTGCGCTTCCGTTCGGCCAGACGTTCCGGGCCGGCAGATGCGCTCAGCGAGAAAGCCTTACGCGCGGCCTCAACAGCTTCCGGGAATCGGCCCACCTCGGCATACGCAGCAGCCAACACGTCCAATAACTTCGGATCCTGGTACCCGGTGGCCTGGCACACCCCCTCCGCCAGTCTGACGGCTTCTGGACCATTTCGGACCGTCGCGGTTGGAGCGGTCGCCAGGGTCCACGCCAGGCTGGCCGCGGGAGCCGGCCACCCGGGCCTCAACCGCACCGCTTCGCGCAAGTGGCTCAGCGCCTCATCGACACGCCCGTTCGTGCTCAGTACCATCCCTAGCTTGTACCGCGCCTCGGCTGAATCGGGATCGCCCTCCAGTACCCGGCGGTAGTGGCCGACCGCCTCATCAGCCTTGCCCTGGGCCAGCAGCGCGTCGGCCAAACTGTATCGCGCCCTGACGAAGTTCGGCTCGATCCGCAGCGCTTGCCGATAGCATTCGATCGCCTCGCCGAGCTTGCCCTGCACGCGCAGCGCGTTCCCCAGTTTGCTGAGTGCGGCGACTTTGTTGGGACTGAGCTCAAGGACTTCTCTGGCCAGCGTTACCGCCTCGTCGTATTCTCCCCGCCGGATCAGGACTGTGGCCAACTTGTCGAGCGCGTCAGGGTGGTTGGGGAAGGAACACAAGAACACCCGCACATGTTCTTCCGCCGCAGCCAGGTCCTGTCCACCGGACAGTAAGAAGGCGGCGTAGTTGAGACGCAGCCATACGTCCGAGTCGTTCTTTCGAATCGCCTCGCCGTACTGAGCGTGAATTGTCTTAGCGCCTTCGGGCCTCAGAGCGGTCTTGAGGTCATTGAGCCGCCCCTCGAATCTGCGCAGGCGCTCATCCTGGTAAAGCCGCTCGGCAAAAGGCGGCGCTTTGATGTAGTTGTTGAGCATCTTCCTGACGACTCTATAGCGGTCCCAATCGGTGAAGGCCAGGCGCTCGGCACAGTCCGCCTCGCTCAAAGGCGGTCTATTCCCGCGGCCCCGCCGCCTGACCCAATCGGGGAGTATTCCTTCCACCCGCCGCCGAACGGCCGTAGCCAGCAGGAAGTTGCCCTGGAAATTGAGATGAACATGCTCATGGAAGATTTCTTCGCCCGGAATCGAGTGGGGACTGCATTCTGCCAAAGCCTTTTCGGCGTCGACCAGATAAACCGCCGGCATATCGCCGCGCCCGGCCACGGAGCGGATTATGTTGTTGATGCGGGTATCGGCCCGCAAGCGCAGGGTGTCGAGGTCACGCGCCCTGATCAGGCATTGACGGGCTGTTTCGTAGTCACCGATGGCCCCGTAACAGCGTCCCAGGCGGAAGTGCAACTCGGCATAGCGATCATCGATTTCGGCAGCGGCGCGATAGCGCTCCACAGCCGCGCGGTAGTCAGCCCGGGATTCGAAGGCAACACCCTCTTCGTAGACCGCTTCCCACTGCCTCCTTCGCGGCTTCGTCAGACCCGCGCGATGGAGAGAGGCAAATGGTGGACAATCCTTTAGATTCGTGGGCACTGTGCACACGATTATGGGGACTCGCTGTTCATGAGCGACGCGATAGACGCCAAGCAGGTTTTCCGTGAAATGCTGGTAGACAATCTCCAGATCAGGGGCGTCCGCTGGGACCTGTTTCTCGAGGAACATGCGCGGCCCCGTCCAGGAGCGCGGCGTAGACGTACTCGAAAACGCGGCGGGCAGCCACTGCAACAGTTGTCCGATGCGGGTGGACTTGAGGAGCAGGCCAGCTCGAATAATAGAGAGACTGGGTGAGATGGGCGCGAAGATGGTACCGGCCCCGTACGGCCCGACGACCTCATTGTTGCCGAGGTAGACGACGAAGAGATCCGGCTGGAGTTCCGCACAATCTCGGGCAATCTCGAGCACAACGTGTGAGTTGATGGCTACTGCGGCAGCGTTGACGACTTCAAAATTGACGTCCGGAAAACGATCGCGGAGTTGCACTTCAAGGATGCGCGCGAAGCTATAGGTGTGGTCAGGAACTCCCAGAGCGGCGGAGGCGCCGAGAATGAAGACTCGATACGTGTCTGGGAGTCTGGCAACCGGGACCGCGAAAGGGACGGGCGTGCGGGCGATGTCCTTGGGGAAGAAGCGCCAGCAGAACCGTCTGTTTTGTACATATACGTCGTGTTCATTGATTCGTGTCTTAAGGGTGAAGCCGGTGGGATACCCGAAGCCGAAGATCCGCAGAGAGAACTCGAGCAACAGAAGGAGTATCGTGGGAATGAGAATGAGCGCAGTGAGCCGAAACAGCCAGAGACGCCGAGTCTTTCGCTGCGGACGCTTTTCCGCGCGACGCGCGCGCCCGCCATCGGCGAGGTCGGGTTGCGCAGCGCTCTCCCCCGCGGTCGAGAAACGAGTCGGCTTTCGACGCCGAGCGCTCACATGCAACTCCAGCACTACCGAAGGCTGATGAGTTTGACGGATGGGCTGCGCTTCGCCTGCGAATCCGCCCCAGCCAGGGACCGTGCCGACGGCCACAGGGGCTATCATACTTATGTGAGCCAGCCGGACAAAACCTCATTCTGTAGAATCCCAGCCCGCTCTGGGCGGCCACGGGCACCCCAGTGGCTGGATTCCGAACGGTTCCGCAGGGAACGGCGCACCTATCCCCGCGCCAGCACGCCCCACAGCCGCTCGAGTCCCAGGGGGCAGTTGAAAGAAGATGCAGGCGCTTGGCAGGAGGCGCTGCGGAGACTTCCGAGGGCGGCGCGGCTCGGAGCCAGCGCCCTTCTTCAAGAGGCTCCCAGGCGAGATCGATGGGTTCGCCGAGCTGGGTCTTGTCCAGGTCGGCCCTACCCGGGGCAACTCGAGCCGGGCACACCGACCACTGCCATCCCCGCGGACCCAACTACTGGTTAACGAGCCGATGGGCGTTCTGCTAAACTGGTATTGGCGAGAAGGGGCTGTTCCGCGCGGGGGCTATGTGCATTACTGATGTGACAACCGGAGTCGAATATGAATCCTGTAGCGAAAATGCGGTCGAGCCGTTCGGGGCTGCGGATCCTCGTGGTCGCGGTTGCCAGCATGCTGGTCGGGCGCCCCGCGCCAGCACAGCAACCCGTCGTGATCGAGACGGAACAGGCGCGGCAGATCGCCAAGCAGAAAGCCTGGAAGGTCCACGGGGTCACGCCGGACGACCGCGAGTTCGCTCTTCAACGCATTGTGAACGGCATTCCGCGCTACTACATCACGGACAACATCGACGCGGCTGACAGCCTGAGCAGCGACGAGTGCTGGCCCGGCGGCTCCAGCGGCCTGAACCTGACGGGAGCAGGCGTTACGCTGGGCATCTGGGACGGCGGGGGCGTGCGGCTGACGCACCAGGAATTCGGCGGTCGGGCTGCACAGACCGACTCTCCCGGCGGCATAAGCGGCCACGCCACGCACGTCGGCGGCACGATGATCGCAGCCGGCACTTGGCCGGGCAACAGCGATTATCCGGCGGGCGCCTCCAAGGGCATGTCGTATGAGGCGACGCTGGACTGCTACGATTGGGACTATGCCGTCGACGAGATGGCAGGTGCTGCCGGCGGCGGTCTGCTCGTGTCGAATAACTCGTGGGGCTATGTCACCGGCTGGGCGTACGGCTCGTGGAGCGGATACGAAGGCTGGCACTGGTTCGGCGATGTCACGGTGAGTGAGGTCGAGGACCATTGGTTCGGGTTCTACACCTCCTACACCCAAGCGTACGACGAGGTCGCCTACCAGCATCCCCACTTCCTCATTGTGAGATCAGCCGGCAACGATCGAAGTGACGACGGGCCCGGGCCCGGTGGGGCGCACTACTACTGGAACCCTGATGCCGGCTGGGAGCTGAGCAACGACACGCGCGACCCCGACGGGCCCTACGATTGCATCGGGACGACCAAGGTCCGCCAAGAACATTCTGACGGTGGGCGCTGTCCGGGACGTCCACGGCGGCTACAGCGGCCCCGGCAATGTGAACATGACCAGCTTCTCGTCGTGGGGGCCCATTGACGACGGCCGCATCAAGCCCGACATCGTTGGAAACGGCTACGGATTGTTCTCCGCCTATTACGTCTGGTGGGATCCTGACACCGACTATTGGGCCGTAATGTCCGGCACGTCGATGTCCGCCCCGAACGTCAGCGGCTCGCTCGGCTTGCTGATCGGACACTGGCGACAGACCCACCCCGGTGAAGGTGACATGCTGGCAGCGACGCTGAAGGGGTTGGTCATCCACACGGCAGACGAGTGCGGCGCGGGCGACGGGCCCGATTACTCGTACGGCTGGGGGCTGATGAACACGCTCAAAGCCGCCCAAGCCATCAGTGCCGACGTCGCGGAACCATTCACCATCAGTGAACTCACGCTGTGGGACGAGTGCCTGGGCGAACTCCGCATCTCCACGGACGGCACCAGCGACGAGCTGCGGGCCACCATCTCTTGGACCGATCCGCCCGGAACCCCGCCGGCCGACGCGCTGGATCCCCCTGACAAGATGCTGGTGAATGACCTCGATCTGCGAATCGAGTCCGTTGGGTTTGGGACCAGCTATTTGCCCTGGGTCCTGGACCCCAGCAATCCCAGCGCGCCCGCAGCCCACGCTGACAACGACACGGACAACGTCGAGCAGGTGGTCGTCGTTGCCCCGGGTGTAGACGAGTTCATCCTGCGCGTCTCACCTAAAGGAAGCTTGTCATCCGGCGAGCAACAGTTCGCGTTGATCATTACCGGAGCGGCAACAATCAAAGTTGATCCGGACTGCAACAACAACGGCGGCTTCGACACCTGCGACGTTGCCAGCGGCATTAGCGAGGACTGTAACGCGAACTGGATCCCGGATGAGTGCGACCCGGATGGCGACGGCGACGGCTTCATCGACGACTGTGACAACTGCCCCAACGACTACAACCCCAGCCAGACCGACAGTGACAACGACGGCAGCGGCGACCATTGCGACTTCTGCCCCGGCTTCCCCGACGATATGGACGAAGACGAGGACGGCATGCGCGACGGCTGCGAGAACTGCCCGGACATCTCCAAGCCCGACCAGGCCGACAGCGACGGCAACGGGCTCGGCGACCTGTGCGACAACTGCCCCAACACCCCCAACCCCGAGCAGACTGACCTGGACGACGACGGCACCGGCGACGAATGCGATAACTGCCCCGACGACCGCAACCCCGCCCAGGCCGACAGCGACGGCGACGGAGTCGGCGACGACTGCGACAAGTGCCCCGACAGCCCCAACCCCGAGCAGAGGGACACCGACGGCGACGGCGTGGGCGACCTGTGCGATAACTGCCCGGACATGGTCAACCGCGACCAGGCCGATGACGACGGTGACGGCATCGGAAACGTCTGCGACAACTGCCTGTTCACCGACAACCCCGACCAGGTGGACAGCGATGGCGACGGCGCCGGCGACAAATGCGACAACTGTCCCGATGAGTACAACCCCGACCAGGTCGATGCCGATGGCGACGGGGTCGGCGACGCCTGCGATGATGACGAACCCACCCCGCAGCCGAATGCTCC
>Ga0114919_10004472_pt1 | contig 11224 bp, 13 predicted proteins | sample BlataG_FD_88682 | JGI IMG/M metagenome (GOLD analysis project Ga0114919, IMG submission 88682) | Deep subsurface microbial communities from Black Sea to uncover new lineages of life (NeLLi) - Black_00105 metaG | ecosystem: Environmental > Aquatic > Marine > Oceanic > Sediment | place: Atlantic...
ATTAGCAGCCAGATGGAAGACTACATCGTGGCCAGCAATGGCTTTGTTCAATGCCTCGAAATCCAGCAGGTCGCCTTGAACAAACTGAAAATTAGTCCTGCCCAGATGATGTTCAATGAATTCCATCTTGCCTGAGCTGAGATTGTCATAGACAGTGACCTCACCGGAGTTGATGAGACGGTCGACAAGATGGCTGCCGATAAATCCGGCTCCACCGGTAACGAAGTATTTATACATCAGGAGAACCTATTTTTTATCAGTGTCCAGCCTATTCTAAGCCCGGCTCTTATAGACCGAAGCTTGCTAGCTGTAGGACGACGGCGATAGTAAATGGGAACCTCGCCCATTCGATATCCGTTTTTGGCTATTTGTGAGAACAGGTCAGCCTCAAGGTTAAAGCCTTCAGCAGATAAGCCCAGCTCTGGTATAATCTCACCCTTGAATCCCCAGTACCCGGTGCACAGGTCGCTTATCCTCCTAAAATACAACATCCTTGCCATGAGAGTAAGTAGATGATTACCTACGATATTCAAACGGCTTATAGACCCTTTGGCTCTATCGCCTTTCAACCTGGAGCCAATTACCACATCATATCCCTGGTTCAATTTATCCATCATATCCGTTATGTAAACAGCAGGATAGGTGCAATCAGCATCGAGCATGAATACAAAGTCAGCCCTTGTCTGTGCAAAAGCCGTTCTCATTGCCCTTCCCTTGCCTCTCCTTCGCTCGATGATAACCTCAGCTCCTCTTTCCTGAGCTATCTGCCTGGTCAGGTCACTGCTATTGCCATCAACAACCAGAACCTTAACCAGATATCCCTTCTCCTCCAGTTCTTTCCTGGGGATTTCATCAATGACTTTGCCGATGGTCTCTTCTTCGTTAAGTGCAGGTAATATTATGTAAAGCTCTTTTCCAGTCATCTTTTATTCACCTTAATAGAAATACTACTTTACCTTAATCGGTGTGCCTTGACAAGTGATACCAGATTAAGTTTCAGTGATATAATAGCCAATCAAGAGCTAATGTTTGAAGAAATTCTGAGCTGGAATATTCCTCATGAGTTAATAATCGTAACCATAGCTGCTTTACCCGTGGTGGAACTCCGAGGAGCCCTACCGGTAGCCATTAACTTATTCCACATGCCCTGGTACAAGGCATTCTGCCTGGCCATCGTTGGCAACCTGATACCTGTGCCAATTCTACTATTGTTTCTGGACTCCCTGGCCAAAGCAGCCAGTAGAGTAGGTATAGGACGTCGTATAGTAGACTGGGTATTTGAACATACCAGGCGGCGGGGAAGGGCTATCGAAAGATACGAGAAAATTGGGTTAATACTATTTGTGGCTATACCACTTCCCATAACTGGAGCCTGGACAGGTTCAATTGTTGCCTTCCTGCTCGGCTTGAAGTTTCGATATTCCTTTCTTTCCATACTTACAGGCATTGTTATTGCCGGTGCAATCGTCACCAGTCTGTGCCTCATTGGCTGGCGTGGGGCAGTAATAGCGGGCGTGGGGCTTAGTATTGCAGCTATTCTGACCTGGCGAAGAACATAAATCTGGCATATGGTATTTATTGACACCCCCCACCCATCAAAGTATAATTTTTACCAGACATGCGGATAAAATTGAATCCAGAGCAACTAAATCACCTGGCACAACAGCTCCCTTTCGAAGTGTTGCTGGAGCAATCCAGGGATGTTAGAGGCTTTCTCGAAATATTGGGGCACAGCATGCCCTGGAATGATACAGGTCTGAGCAAGTTTGGTGACACTGTCAGAAAACCAAACAGGATAGCTTTTTCTGTCGATGCGGTTGATGGTGGCTACGTTTGCGATGTGCATCCCGCTTTTGCATGTTATGTTTCCACCCTCCTTACAATGGACTCAAAAGAGTCTCAATCCTGAGAGCAACCTTGTTAACTACAACTTGTTAAATCATGGGCCGTTAGCTCAGTTGGTAGAGCACCTGACTTTTAATCAGGGTGTCGTGGGTTCGAATCCCTCACGGCCTACCATAAATTGAAAAACGAAGCTAAAGTGGCTGGAACCGTCCCCATCTGAGGCCGATTTCTTATTGGCAAAACAGATTTTATCTTATTCACCTGTGTACCAGCTCGGCGCTGAGCGAAATGAGCTAATTAACCTTGAGCTTTTTTAAACAGCGTGATAAGATAGGCGGGTTTCCCAAGGAGGTAGTAATGCCAAAGACTATGCCCAAAGAGCTCCCGGTAGTCTGGCTACAGGGAGCTGGATGCACAGGTTGCTCTGTTTCCGTCCTGAACTTAGTAAGTCCCAGTATTAAAAATGTATTAATAGACGAGGTAATCCCGGGAAAGCATATTAATCTTAGATTTCACCCTACCGTAATGGCAGGAGCTGGAGACCCTGCACTCCGCGTGCTTGAAGAGACTACTCAACAGAAAAAAGGTAGCTATATCCTGGTGATGGAGGGGGCTATACCCACGGCTCAGGGCGGGATTCATGGTGTCCTTGGCGAAGAAGGGGGAAAGGCGATAACAATATTTTCACGATTTGAATCCCTGGCCCGAAATGCTCTGGCGGTTATAGCCTTGGGCACCTGCGCTTCATTTGGAGGAATTCCCGCTGCCAGCCCTAACCCTACGCAGTGTGTTAGCGTTGAAGAGGCTTTGAAGATCACTAAAATCTCTACCCCAGTGATAAATGTCCCTGGTTGCCCTCCGCATCCAGATTGGTTCGCAGGGACTCTGGCGATAATTCTTCTTTCTGGCCTGCCCAAACCGGAAGATTTGGACGACTACAGACGCCCCAAAGCTTTCTTTGGCACATTGATTCATGAGAACTGCCCCCGGCGATCCTACTACGATGAGGGTAAGTTCGCTAAGAAGCTGGGGGATCCTGGCTGCCTTTATGAATTGGGCTGCAAGGGTCCTGTAACCTATGCCGATTGTCCCACCAGACTTTGGAACAATGGGGTAAACTGGTGCATAGGCAGTGGTTCTCCCTGCATGGGTTGCGTGGAACCAGGTTTTCCCGATATTTTTTCGCCGCTCTATGAGAAAATGATCCAGCCTTTATTACCATTAGGTCAGGTTACTAATCAAGGGGGGTGCAAATAATTGAGGCATATCGTGATTGACCCCGTCACTCGAATTGAGGGACATCTAAAGATTGAGGCAGTAGTTGAGGAAGGGGAGGTAAAAGACGCCCGGAGTTCGGCAACTCTATTTCGTGGCTTTGAATTGATTTTACAAGGAAGAGACCCTCGTGATGCCCAAAGATTGACTCAGCGCATCTGCGGTGTTTGTCCAACCAGTCACTCTACCGCAGCCGCCTTATGTTTGGATAGTGCTTTTGGGCTCGCCGATAAGATACCAGATAATGGTAGGATTATTAGAAATCTAATTTTGGGTGCGGCTCACATTGCTGACCATATCCTTCACTTCTACCACCTGGCAGCGCTAGACTATGTGGACATAGCCAAGGTAGCAAAATACGAGGGTAACAGCCCCGGATTGAACTCAATCAAGAAGTTTATTGAGCGGGGGGAACTAGGACCCTTCTTCCCTCGATACGAGGGAGACTATCGATTTCCTGACGAGGTTGACCAGCAGCTTGCTGCTCATTATGTAGAAGCGCTCGCTATGCGTCGCAAATCCCAGGAGATGCTTGCTATCTTCGGAGGCAAGATGCCTCATAATGTAGGAATTGTCCCTGGTGGTGTTACTGCGGTTCCTACTGTTGATAAAATTACCTCCTTCCTATGGAGATTAAATGAAGTGAGAGATTTCATTGACAGTGTTTACCTGCCAGATGTTTTAACCATAGGCGAGGTTTACAGTGATTACTTCCAAATAGGTCAAGGTTGTAGCAATTTACTTTCCTATGGAAGCTATGAACTCGATGGTAAGGAGCCCAATCTCACCAGGAGGGAAAGATTATTTAAACAAGGTACACTTTCCGCCGACCTCAATCTAGGCAAACTAAACCCTAGTAATATTAGCGAAGAGGTAAGGCATTCCTGGTATGCTAGCTCAACCACTGGTAGAAACCCCTCCCAGGGTGAAACCAGGCCTGATGAAGGGAAGGACGGAGCTTACTCCTGGGCAAAGTCGCCCCGGTATGACGGCAAGGTCTATGAAGTTGGTCCCCTGGCTCATGTGCTGGTGACTTACGCCAGCGGTGAGCCAACAGCAAAAGCCCTGGTTGACTCCACCATGGCCAGACTTAACGTGTCCACTGCTGCCTTGTTCTCAGTCCTGGGCCGCCATATTGCACGTGCCCTGAGCACTAAAATCATAGCTGACTCCATGCCAGGCTGGCTCCTACAACTTAAACCGGGAGAACCATCTTACATTGAGTACATAATTCCTGACGAAGCCCAGGGAATGGGATTGACTGAGGCAGCAAGGGGAGCCCTAGGTCACTGGTTGGAGATAAAGGAGGGCAAAATTGCCAACTACCAGGTTGTGACCCCTACTAGCTGGAATGTTTCTCCTAAGGATGACAGAGACCAGCCGGGACCTATTGAACAAGCACTTATGGGGACAAAGATAAAGGACAGTGAGAATCCATTTGAGATTGTGCGTATTACAAGGTCCTTTGACCCTTGCTTAGCCTGCGCAGTACACCTGGTAACTCCTAAAGGAAGAAACCTTGGCCAATTTCGTATATCATAAAGACGAGGATAAAGGCTCAAAGAAGAGTACCGTAGTTATGGGAGTAGGCAATTTGTTGTTAAAGGATGAAGGGGTGGGCATTCATGTTATTCAGGCTTTACAGGATAGCCCGTTGCCCATTAATGTTCCTGTTAAGATAATAGATGGGGGGACATCCCCAGATGTTGTTCACCTTCTGGATGGCACCGATAAATTAATTGTTATTGATGCGGTAGAAGGTGGGGGTCACCCAGGTTCAATTTATCGGTTCCGGGCTAATGATGTGACAATGGACGCCAATATCTTCACATCTCTGCACCAAATAGGTTTGCTTGATACCCTGAATATGATGGAATTTATTGGGAGTAAGCCCAAAGATGTTGTTATTATCGGTGTGGAGACCAAGGAAATAGATTGGGGGCTGGAGTTGTCCCCAGAGCTTGAGCAAAAGATTCCTCAAATCATCCGTGTCGTGCTGCAGGAGCTCGGAAGAGGGTAATAAAATGCTGATTTCAGAACAAAAACCTATGGAGGAAATCCTACGTTACCTAAATGGAGAGAAGGCGGTTTTCCTCATTGGTTGCAAAGGGTGTGCCGAGGGATGTGAGAGTGGTGGGGAACAGCAGGTAATTGAGATTAAGCAGAAGCTGGAAGATGAAGGCAAGACCATCCCTGGCTTCTCTGTTATTGATATGGTGTGTAATGAATCCCTTACCAGGCTAAAGCTAGCACCCCACCTACAAGCTATCGATTCTTCAGATTCAATCTTGGTTCTTACTTGTGGCATCGGGATTCAAACGGTAGCAGCAGTTGTCGACAAGGTAGTTCATCCAGGCTGCAATACCATCTCTTTAGGGGGAGCCCATGCCGAATGGAAAGAGGCTGAGCGCTGTCTGGAGTGTGGCAATTGCATATTGGATTACACAGGTGGAATCTGCCCCATTGCCAGGTGCCCCAAGAATTTATCCAATGGACCCTGCGGCGGCTCAGAAGGGGGGAAGTGCGAAGTTAACCCTGACCTGCCGTGTGCCTGGCATCTGATTATCGAACGGCTCACCAAGCTAGGAAGATTGGATAAGCTGGAAGAGATTATCCCACCTAAAGATTGGAGCGTCAGTCTCACAGGGGGTCCCCCAAAACCATTCTAGACGCTAGCAGGCTATTACTATATAATTTGTATAGTGATGTGTTAACAGGAAGTAGGGAAAACTCATGGAGCCTATTAAGCAGGTCTTAGCAAGGTGTCCGTTGTTTGAGGGACTGACCGATAGCGAGCTGGACAAAATAGCGGGGCTCTGCCAGGAAGAAGTCTATGAAACAGGGGCAACCATTTTCACCGAAGGCGAGGAGGCCAGGAAACTTTACATCGTTGAATATGGGGGAGTTGTTTTGGAAATGTCGATTTACCTCAGCCCTAAGTCAGCTAGAAGAGGAGCAATCGACGTGATAACCGCATGCCAAGCCTTCGGCTGGTCAGCAATCGCCAAGTCACATACTCTCACTATGTCAGCAAGTTGTATCGAAAAAACCAAAGTGATTGCCCTGGATGGGGTAGGACTCCAGCGGTCACTTGAAGATAGTCCCCGTGTGGGATATGAAATTATGCAAAAGGTTGTTGGTCTGGTCTACTCCAGGTTCAGTCAGGCCAGAGACACGCTGGCGTATATCTTATCCATAACCACCCATGACCTAAAGGCCCCACTGGCCGCTGTTGAAAGCTATCTGCAAGTTATACTCGGTGGTTACGTTGGAGAAATCACCGAAAAGCAAAAGGGTATGTTACAAAGAAGTAGCCAGAGGATAAAGGAGCTGCTAAATCTAATTGATAATATCCTGGACATCTCCCGCATCGATGCCAGAGAGTTGAAGATGGAGCCAACGTCTTTGCTCAGAGTGGTGGAAAACACTAGAGGAATCGTCAAGCCTTTAGCTTGGAGAAAAGGTGTACAACTGAATGTCGAGGTGCCAGAAGAGTTGTCTCTAATCAACGCCGCCCCAGACCGCCTGCAACAAGTGTTCACCAATTTGCTGGATAATGCGATTAAGTTCACCCCTAAGGGAGGAGCAGTGACTGTTAAAGTTAGTGAGCAAAATGACTATATTCTGGCGGAGTTCATAGATACCGGTATTGGCATCCCGACTAAGGAACTGCCACGGATATTTGACGACTTTTATCGGGGTATCAAGGTAAACTCAACAGGAGCTGGCTTAGGACTGGCCATAGCCAGGAGAATCATCGAAGCCCATGGTGGCATAATCTGGGTGGAAAGCCCTTGTCCTGAAAGTGGGATAGGAAGTAAATTCACTCTCACCTTACCTAAAAATCGTGCAATTCAGGGTAAAAAGGAAGAGGTGTTAAGTCATGAAAGCAGGGACTAATTTAGAACAAGTGTTAGAAAACGGACGATTTGCGGTGACTGCTGAGGCAGGTCCCCCAAAAGGGGCTGTGCCTAGAGTCATTCAAAGGAAAGGCGAACTGCTCAAACCTTATTGCGATGCATTAAACGTGACTGATAACCAGACCGCCATCGTACGAATGTCCAGCCTTAGTGGCTGTATCCTATTAAAGCAACTGGGTGTTGACCCTGTTATGCAAATAGTTTGCCGGGATAGAAACAGGATTGCCATTCAAAGTGATGTCCTAGGGGCGGTTGCTCTAGGCATCGGTAATATCCTCTGTTTGTCTGGTGACTACCAGAGCTTTGGCAATCATCCTGAAGCTAAGAGCGTCTTCGACATAGATTCCATCCAACTGATTCAACTGTTAAGCCAAATGCGGGATGAGAAGAAATTCCTTTCTGGAGAAAAGATTTCGGGAGAGCTACCTATATTTATCGGGGCTGCAGAGAACCCTTTTGCTGACCCCTTTGAATACCGGGCTCTGAGGTTAGCCAAGAAGATAAAGGCCGGGGTTGATTTTATCCAAACTCAAGCCGTTTTCGATGTAGCCAAGTTTACTAAATGGATGGAAATAGTGACAGATCGGGGGCTTGACAAGGAGGTACATATCCTCGCAGGGGTAATACCGATAAAATCAGCGGGGATGGGTCGTTACATGCGAGACAACGTTCCTGGTGTAAGTGTTCTAGACGAGATAGTCACCAGAATGGAAGATGCTAAGGATACCCGGGAAGAAGGGCTAGATATATGCCTTGAGATAATAGAGCAGATTAAGGATATTCCTGGTATTCACGGTATCCATATAATGGCAGTGGGTTGGGAGGATATCATCCCAACAATTGTGGAAAAAGCACGATTACTACCGCGACCATTCGTATAGGAGGAAGAAATGCAAAAGCAATCCAAGATATTAATTGTTGACGATGACCCTGACATCCTGGAGGCGATATGTGCTGTTTTAGAGGCTCATTCCTACCAAGTGGTTACTGCTTGCGACGGTGAGGAGGGCTTGGGGAAGCTAAAAGAGGAGAAGCCAGATTTGATGATTATGGATCTTTTAATGCCCAGGATGGATGGGTTTACTGTCTTGAAAGAACTCCAAGACCCCAGGCGGTCTAAATATAGCAATATACCGATCCTGATTTTAACCTCAGTAAGAGAGGACGCCAGCCGTCGCAGATACGAGCTGGAAACAGGGTTAGAACTCAATGTGGATGATTATCTAGATAAGCCAATCGATCCCCATACTTTGGTTCAGCGGGTGGGTAAGCTTTTAGAGAAGAGAGTACAGCCTTGAGTTTCAGCACGTTGGATTAGGGTACAGGAAAGGAGAGAGAACCAATGAAAAAGCAAGCTAAGGTGCTTCTTATTGATGATGACCCCGATTTTGTAGAAGCCACAAAAACTGTTCTGGAGAGTAAATCATATCAGGTCTTTACTGCATATAACGGAGACGATGGTTTAAGCAAAGTGTTGGAGGAAATACCAGATTTGATTATCTTGGATGTGGTCATGCCTGGAAAGGATGGGTTTGCAGTCTGCAAAGAACTAAAGGAGAATCCCCACTACTACTTCTTTTCCAAGATTCCGGTGTTGCTGCTAACTGTATTCCCACATGGTATGGAACAGACGAATATTCCACTGTCAGCAGGGGTGATTACGAAAGCCGAGGGGTATATTCAGAAGCCCGTGAACCCTACGGAGCTGCTAGGTCAGGTGGAGGAATTGCTGAAGAAATATAGTTAAGTATGTGGTAGAAACTCACCAATAAAGCTTCCTGTGGAAGAATAATGCACTAATTTGTGGGATACTATGTATAAATAGCTGACAGTCAGTGATCTGTAGAATTTGGTATAGAAATCTTACTATTGACAAGTTTGAACCCTTTATGTAATTATAAAGAACACAATAGAATATGTAGAAAGGCTGAGAACAGGACTAGTACAGCTTAAGGCGGAGTTCAGAGAGTCGGATAAGGTGTGAACCGGTACTTGCGCAAAGCTAGAATGGACCTGGGAGCTGCAAACTGAAAGCTACAAGAGTTAGTAGGATTTGTCGGAAAGGGCACCGTTAGAAGCCCAGGGTATAGAGGTAAAATGAAGGCAGTAACCTCAGTACCTGTAAAGAGTTGGTTGCAAAACTGAAATAGGGTGGCACCGCGAAGGTTTAACCTTTCGCCCCTTGGGCGAGAGGTTTTTTATTTATTATGTAATTGGAGGTTTACTATGCTTATTGTATTACGGACATGGCGCCGTCCAGCGGCGCAATAAAATGAATCGCTAAAACAAAAAATAACTTAAATTAACAAGTAAAGGAGACAAAAATGGATAATAGAACCAAATATACCCTGGATGAAGAAAGAATACCCAGGCACTGGTATAACATTCAGGCAGACTTGCCTGAGCCATTACCTCCCCCCCTGCACCCGGCTACAGGAAAACCGCTAACTCCTCCTGATCTTACTCCTCTATTCCCCATGGAGTTAATCAAGCAAGAGGTAAGTACAGAACGCTGGATTGAAATCCCTGATGAAGTTCGGGACATCTACAAACTGTGGAGGCCTACAACGCTATATCGGGCTCATAGACTGGAGAAAGCTCTGGATACCCCAGCTAAAATCTTCTACAAATATGAAGGGGTAAGTCCCCCAGGGAGCCACAAGCCTAACACTGCTGTAGCTCAAGCTTACTATAACAAGCAAGAGGGGACAAAACGCATCTCTACCGAGACAGGAGCTGGACAATGGGGAAGTGCCCTCTCCTTTTCAGGTGCCTGCTTTGACATTGAGATTAAAGTCTATATGGTTAGAGCCAGCTACGACCAAAAACCTTACCGCCGCATTATGATGGAGACATGGGGAGCCAACTGTGTTCCCAGCCCCAGCACCGATACTAAGGTTGGGCGAGACATGCTGGCTAAAGACCCCGAATGCCCAGGTAGCCTGGGCCTGGCCATCAGTGAAGCTGTGGAAGACGCCGTATCCCGTGATGACACGCATTATTCTTTAGGCAGTGTACTCAATCATGTCCTGTTGCACCAGACTGTTAATGGTCTAGAGGCCAAAGAATTAATGGAAATGGCAGATGCCTACCCCGATATTATCGTGGGTTGTATTGGTGGTGGCTCAAACTTCGCCGGGTTATTCCTGCCTTTTATTAAAGATAAAATCGATGGTAACAAACCAGACCTGCGTATCGTCAATGTAGAGCCGGCAAGTTGTCCCACAATGACCAAGGGACCATATGCCTACGACTACGGCGATTCAGTAGGACTTGTCCCATTACTTAAGATGTATACCCTGGGGCATGGCTTCATGCCTCCCCCAATTCATGCTGGTGGACTACGCTACCATGGAATGGCGCCTATCATATGTCATCTCCATAAGTTAGGTCTGGTTGAAGCCAGAGCCGAGCACCAGCTTGCCACCTTTCAGGCAGGTGTAACTTTCGCTCGAACTCAAGGTATTATCAGTGCACCGGAGCCAAACCATGCCATTAAAGCGGTCATAGATGAGGCTGTTAAATGCCGGGAATCAGGTGAGGCAAAAACCATCCTGCTGGCACATAGCGGACACGGACACGTCGATATGGCTGCTTACGACGCTTACTTCTCCGGTAAACTTCAGAACTACGAATACCCCGATGAAAAGATAAAGCAGGCACTAGCTGAATTGCCGAAAATAGCCTAGCAAATTAAATGGCGCTATAGTGAGTGCCCACTATAGCGCCATTTATTGGAAATTTATGACCCTGTTGGTTGCACTGGAAAATTTTTGCAACTCAGCTAAGTTTGCATTCAGGATTTTACGACCTTTTTCCGTAAGTTCATAATATCGCCGTCTTTGCTTACTGGCCACTTGCTGCCATGAGCTTAGCACCAATCCCTCCTCCTCTAAACGTCGCAACGCAGAATAAATCGTGCTCCCCGTAAGCCTGAAATAGCCATAGCTTCTCTTCTCCAGCTCTTTCGCGATCCGGTAACCATGCGTGGGTAGCTCTCCAATAATAAAGAGTAGCAAAGGCTGTACCACACCTCTTAACAGTTGCTCTAAATAAGACCTGGCCATTGCTTCAATAGTATACCATTTGTAACGGACTAGGTCATTCTATTTGCCAACCTGATTATAGAACTTTCTATGCAGCAATGAAAGCAAAGGTGCTATAATAAACCGTATTTCAAAATG
>Ga0114919_10004473_pt1 | contig 11223 bp, 10 predicted proteins | sample BlataG_FD_88682 | JGI IMG/M metagenome (GOLD analysis project Ga0114919, IMG submission 88682) | Deep subsurface microbial communities from Black Sea to uncover new lineages of life (NeLLi) - Black_00105 metaG | ecosystem: Environmental > Aquatic > Marine > Oceanic > Sediment | place: Atlantic...
TGTGGCGAGGCATAAGCTAGCTCCTTTGTTGTAAGAATCTAAAGAGTTTACGCTTATGCCTTTTTGTTGTTCAAGATTTTGCTTACTCTAGTGAGTTATGCAACACTCCCTATTTCTCCTACTGAACAGGAATATATTAACTTTCCTTCTTTAAGAAAAACATTGGAGTTTAACTCATGTTGATACGACAGAGCTATTGTTTTATAATCACCTTCAAATTTCTTTAAATAAGGAAGGTCTTTTGCCAAAGATTCATCAATTTTAGGTTTAGAGTATCTTTTTGGGTCCAAAAGATTCATAGCAAATGCATCTGGCCACTCTTCACCGGAATTAGCTAAAACAACAACACCTTTTTTAGTCTTGGTATTAAAACCTAAAAATGTTCTAAAGCCACCTGTTCCACCATTATGCCAAATAAAGTTGCCATCATCAGTTTTAGTGATCATCCAGCCAAGACCAATTGAGCAGTCAGGACTTAAATCGTATTGCTTTTCATGACACTTTTTTAATAATCTAGAAATAGATGACTCGATAAGCCCCATATTTGCTTTTAAAAAGTTGGTCATGTCCTTTATGTCAGAACGTAATCCTCCACATCCAGCTAGACTAATAATATCCCAATATTCTACTTCGCCTTTTTGTAAGTGACCTACTGCAAAATGCTTCTTTTCTTCTTCATTTAAAAATATTTTTGTCTTCTTCAGCAGTAATTTATCACCAATACAAGACTTCACTAACTCTTCATAACTCTTCCCAGTTTTTTTAGTTAAAATATCTCCTAGCAATCCCATTCCTAAGTTGGAATATTCGAACTCAACTCCTGGAGCTCTTTTTAAATCATACTGATCAAGGAAGGTATAGATATCATCTGCTGAATAATCTATGTAAGGATTATTTGGATTTTTAGGATTAAAATTATCGGGTATACAAGGCAACCCAGAGTAATGAGTAGCTAGATGACGCAACAAGATCTTTTTTTCATTGAAATCAGGTATTTTTTTCCCTGGTAAATAAATTTCAATAGGATCATCTAAGCTTACCTCTTCTTTTTCCACTAAATCCATTAAAATTAAAGTAGTAAACACTTTAGTAATAGATCCTATCTCAAAAATAGTCTCTTTAGTTATAGATTTAGGATTTAAAACAGATTCTTTCCCAAACGTAAAAAAATTTACTGTATCACCATCAATAAAGCCGACAGCTGCTCCAACCCCGTTATTTTCTCCAATATATTCTTCTAGTAGTGATTGTACGTTGATTTCTACTTTTGTATGCATTTGACTACCTAATTTTCTTTTAGCCTCTTTATCGCTTAACCACTCACCATTTTCTGCTAAGTATTGAAATTGAAACTCTCCTAATGCTTCATCAAGTTTTGTAGGGACTTTTTCAGCTGCAGTATAATGAAATCCAATAAAATCTATACCCATTTGATTAAGAGTGGTCTCAACAGACTCAAGGTATTTCATCCTATCGTCTATAAGAATAATTTTCGTTGGTCGCCAATCAATTGTGCGTAGAAACTCTCTTAAAACATCCCCTTTGGAATGCCATGCAGTAAATAGAACTCCTGATTTAAACACCGGCACATATTTCATATTGTCTTTTTTAGCAAATTCCAGATATGACTTTTTTGGAAATGCTGATGTAAAATCAAATCCAAATTTCTTAAGCTCATTAACTCTCCAATCAGTCATATCTTTTATAACACCAAGTTCTCCTGTTGGAGCAGCTGTGAAGGCAATTGTAGGAATTGAATTATTTTGCAAATCTTTAACAAAACTCGGAAATTTATCATCTATTAAGGAAGATGTTGCTTTTGAAATAATTTTACTGTTTAGATAGCCATCAGGATATTTTCCTTGTGGAACAATTGATGGGTTTTCAAGAATTTCGGATATAAATTTTTTTGCAGGTTTCTGTCCACATGGTTGAAGTATGGCATCATCAAAAATAATGAGTGTACAATCGACATCAATAAGAACTAGAGAATTTTGGTCTAAATACGGTAGATTTTGTTTAATATCATCTAAATTATCAGCTTTCTGAATTTCCGCGGAAAGAGGATAAAATGAGGTTATGCCGAAAGCTAGTGTTATTATTAAAAAATATTTAAAAATCTCCAAACCTCCGATAAAATTATTTTTTACTAAAATATCGCTAGCAATATATGCTAAAAACTGAAGTTTATATACAAAAGATAATAGCTGAAAATTCATTTGGAATCTATGAAAAATCCATTTTTAGCGCATGTACTTTTTCAGCAATTTTAAAAGGTCCTTGACTCTAACGCACACGTGATTGTGTACAATGTAGCCATCCTTTAAAATCATAGTGGTTTTAAAAGTAGGAGAATCGATGGTTTATACAGTTAAAAAATTAAGTGAGCTTTCAGGTGTAACAGTACGTACTCTGCATTACTATGAAGAAATAAGTTTACTAAAGCCTGCCTATCATGGATCTAATGGGTATCGGTACTATGAAGAAAAGCAATTGCTGCAATTACAGCAAATCCTATTCTTTAAAGAGCTTGGTTTTACTTTAAAGCAGATACAAAAAGTCCTGGGGCGAAGTGATTTTGATCAACTGGCAGCTCTTTTTTCTCATAAGCAAGCTCTAAGTACAGAGAAAAAGAAAATTGGGATGTTAATTAAGACCATCGATCAAACGATTAAACATTTACAAGGAACAATAAAAATGAAAGACAAAGAAATTTTTAATGGTTTTAGCCAGATTACAGTTGGAAAAGGTGATGAGCCATATTTTACAGCTGAAGCACTAGTTCTAAAAAATCTGAAGAATCCAGGAGCTAAGCAAGATAAAGCTCTCCAAGAAAAAACAACAAAGGCAGGTCTTGAGATTCTTAATCAACTTGTGGACTGTATGGAGAAAGGAGATTCTCCATCTACAGAAGAAGTGCAACTTCTCATAAAGAAGCATTATACTTTTGCTGAGCAGTTCCACAATCTTTCGAAGGAAGTTTATAAAGCATTAGCAGAGCTTTATACTGAACACCCAGCATTTAGAAAGCAGTTGGATTCTGTTCATGTTGACTTGCCTAAATTTATGTCTAAGGCGATGATCTGGTTTGCTGATCATAATCTAGCTTAAAAATAAATCAGGTGTTTTTTTTGACTTCCTTAGTTGTTTTATTCCAATAGAAACTCACACCTAAGGGAGTCATTTTCCATATGCTCTAGGCTAAAAGTCTTCTGAGGTAAATTAACTTGTTTTAAGAGCTTTTACACGCATCTTTTAAGCGGTCTACGTCTAGTTCAGTGATGAGTTTAAGGTTTTTGTTAATCTTTTCAATATCCCAGTCCCACCAGGCTATTTGAAGAAGCCTTTTGATGATTGTGTCATCAAACCTCATTTTAACGACTTTAGCGGGTAAAGAATGTTTCTTTATGTAGAGCCCGATTTTCATTAGAGCGGAGGGGGCTTGGATGTGGTTTTTTTGATCTTTTTTGAATCAACCAGCTTACTAAAATAATTTATTTTAGAATTACTGTGCTCTACTGCTGATGATGCTTTCTGACCATTACACCCTCTGATTTTCCGTCCTGATAAATAACGAAACTTGCTGCTGGAGTTGAGAGCTCATCAAAATCGACTTCTATATCCATTTGTTCAATGAAAAAACGGTGCTCGTTAGACGGGTGAAGCTCCCATTTACCAAGACCCAAATCAATATATAGTTTTCCGTTAGATAAAGTTATTTCTAAATCATTATCTTCTATAGAAAATATACCCGGAAAGCGATCTAATGTAGAACGTGCTAATTCTACTTTAGTCCTTTTAATTGGCGAAGGCATTGGCCAACGATGGCTATCCTGAATGCTATGAGTTATTTCATCCAATAATGCTAGAGAATGTTTATCGCTATTAACCATAACTACAAAACCTTGACCATGATGTGCAGAGGCATTCATTCGAGCTATAAAACCTTCATCAACACCATCGTGACCAAATGTTAAGTTTTTTTTATGCTCCTGCAAAAACACCCCTAAACCGGAATCGATATCTTTACCTGCTATTTGTTGCTTAGTTACCATTTCGCGAACAAGAGAAGAATCTAAAACCTTACATACTCCTTCTTGCAGGCCAGACTGTATATTTATAGTGAACTTTGCCAAGTCGGAAGGAGTGGACCACAAACCTGCGGCAGCCATCTCAGGATAAATATGTTTGTCTCCTTTTACTCTTTTCCCAGTATTTAAATGTGCGATAGCTAAATTATCAACCTCTGAATTTAGGGATTGAGAGAAGGTGCTATTGGACATTCCTAGAGGTTCAAGGACGTTACTTTTCATCCAAACATCAAAATCCTCGCCGGTAACATCTTCTATAAGTAGTTGTACGATTGTGGTTCCACCACCAGAGTATCGATATTCTGAGCCGGGCACAGAGGATACTCTTATGGGCTCAGTATTTACCAAAGGTTGTTTACCATTCAAAATATCGACTATATTGGGAACAGTATTTTGTGTAGAATAGTCTGGAAAACCATGAACCGTCGTTCCAGCTGTATGTGAAAGTAAACGTCTTAGGGTTACTTTTTCTTGTGAAGTGAAGCTGTTTTCTGGAACTTTCCAACGTTTTAGATAAGAATTTATATCTTTATCAAGCGACACCTTTCCTTCTTGTACTAAAATAAGGGCTCCAAATGCTGTTACAGCCTTGCTAATAGAGCCTGCTTGAAACATTGTATTAGTATCTAGGTTTCTGCTAGAGGTCTCAATTGACTTATTTCCGTAGGTTTTTGCCCAAGCGATCTTTCCTTTATCAACCACCGCAATACTAACTCCTGGGACATTGTAATGATCCATTCTATCTAGAATGTTCATTTTTCTATTGTCTCCAATTATTTGAACCTTGTGGTGTAACCCATTTTCAAACTGTTCAATTCTAATATCGGGTTTAAGGTACTTATGGATAAAACAAGTTATAGATTCCTTCTCTTTGATTCCCGTGATAAGGACTGTTGATAATATAGCAGCACTAACAGAAAATAAGGTTTTGAGTGATTTCATAACGATCCATAATTTTATAAAACATAGTAATGTAATTAATAATTGCAGTCAATTGTTTTAATTAATTGATTTTGTGACGAACTATCAACATAATATTTTCTTGAAAATGGCGTTTAATTTTTTATTTTTAGAAATTATGATGATGGTTTTTGAGTAGGTAGCATTTTTTCAATAAATACTTATTGCAAACAGTCGATTCTAAATATTAATGTATTATATTAAAAAATAAACAACCTCTTTTCTGTAGCCTATTTTGTATAAAAATCTATGTTTACTTGTCGATAAAGATTTAATTTAGGAACAGTAGATTTTTTAAAATGATTCCAATAGATTTTTACTTTGTCGAATCAAACACATCGCTTCTTTATGTAAGGCCCGAGCTTCCTTGGTGCAACCACCATGTCTCAAGGCAGCTTGTCTAGAATTTTCCTTACCAGCTTTTGAGACAGGACCTTTTGAAGTGCCTCCATGCATATGACAAGTGGTTCTTCCTCTAACTGCCCATTTAAGGCATTGTTTCTTTGATATTTTACTTTTTGCTGTACACTGACTCACAATGATCCATGGGGTTCAATTTCAAAAAAAAACTCCTTACCCCTTTGAACTAGAGGATAAATTTTGAGCAACAATAGCTTGTCCTTCGTTATGCATATGTACTACTTGTATTGTCTGTTGACCGCCAGATCGATATTTTACCACAGTTTGCATGGTTTGATTTGCAGTATTGAGTAATTTATGGGCTAAAGAATAGAGTTTTTCAACATGGTAAAATCCTTGATCTGGAAGATTAGCTATGCGAAGGCATTTCATCCCAGAATCATTCAAAGCTAGGAATTGTCCAAGCAATAATGCTTCTGCGGTGCTTTTGGGCTCTAAGGCAGGAAGAAGAGAAGATGCTTCATTGATACGATGATCAAATGTCTCAGCAGAAAGTCCTCTAGCCACCTTTTTTACGACTCTTTCACCAATTTTAGGGTCGGATGTTCCTGAGGCTTTTTGCATTGCTCTAATGAAATTCTCTTCATTGAGCTTACTACCATCAGACATTTGGATTAAATCGAATTCTTGTTCACCTGTATTTTCATTATATTTAAATTTCCATTCAAGAAAGGGAGGTGGATCAGCCTCTGTTTGATTGATCACAGGAGGGTTGCTTACGTTATTATTTTGTAATTTACTCATATTCATCTCTTTGTTTTAAGGATTGTTAATATAAATTTTCATTCCTGATTCAACCCATTCTCTAATGTCTCCCTTTTTTACATGGTAATCACCAGGGCTTTTTTCTTCAGGAACGGGCCATGGTTCAAGATTTGGGTAAGATTTCTTCCAATAGGTATAGGCCTTTTTTCCGGCATCATCAAAATCTAGAGCGAAGAGGATGAGCTTCTTTGTAAGTAGCCATTCATGGAGAACAAGGTTGGGTTTCTTTTGAGCACCACCAAGTGCTATACAATTGCAAAGGTCTCCAGCTTCTTGAACAACGAGCATGGCATCAAATTCTGCTTCTGTGATAACAACAGTCTCTTTTGAATGGATTCCAAAAATGGGAAGCATATTTGAACTACCTGGGACTTCATAGTACTTACCGTAGAAATCTTCTTCTTGCCACTTAGATTTTCGAATTTTGAGTTTCCTTATGCTATTACTCTCAAACATGGGTATAACAATTCCTTTGGGAAGACACAACCACTTACGTTCCTCTGTTTCCTCGAGTCCCCAGTCTGTAAGCTTGTGGTAGATTTTAGAAGGATTCCAGCCAAGTTGATTTTTCTGGATTGTATCAATAGATAAACCTCGTTCTAAGACAAGTTCCATGGCTGTTTTATCACTAAGAAGATATTTATGGGATTGTTCTAAAAAAATGACAGCTTTTTTTTCCCAGGAATGGGAAGGCAATTGTAAAGGAGGATGTATTGGTTGTTTTTTACATCGAGATTCAAGAACACTTGGGTGAAAATCACCCAAGTGCTCCTGTACTTTTAAACATGCATCTCTAAAAGACAGTTTTTGAAAATGTCTGCAAAATTGGATAGCATCACCTTTAGCATCGCATTGACGACACCAGTAACGGCCCTTTGTAGGCCAAAACATAAACCGATCCCTACCTCCACAGGAAGGACATGGAGAGTGATATTCTCCTCCCTTTATATTAGATGTTTTCCGAGGCTCTAGTCCTGCCTCTATTGCTAGTTCTAAAATATTCATGATTGCCTCCAATGCAAATGGTCTGAGGTGTCATGGTTGTTGGGGTGAAAATTCAAATTGCACATAAAATAAATCTCTTTGTGCAAGAGTATTTGATACTCTTGCACAGTTTTAGATTTTACCTTGACTACCTTGACCACTATGACACCTCCCAAATTAATGGAGATTGTTTGTAGTAGTTTTCAAAATCAGATCTACACCTTTCTAAAGAAGAAAATGTGTATTTCCATCTGCGCCTTGGATCTTCTTCTCTTGGAGATCTTTTTGGCTGCATGGAGGGCAGGATTGTGTGTAATCTTTTTCCTACCTGCTCTTTACACATGATTTTTTGATTTTCATAGTCACACCAGTTTTTATAGCAGTCGTAAAATATATCAACAAGAAGATCATCAAGGCTTTGAGAGGGACCAATATTGGCATGATTCCAACACTCTTCCTTTAGAGAGGTATAGATAAACCGATCTATGTTAGGAGCTCCTTCGAGCTTCATATCAAAGCCTGAAAAGTTCTCTGGCATGACCCTTGGATCAAAATCAGTCAAATCTTCATTTAGAAGGTCATACATTAGGGCTTCATAACCCCCATCTTCCAACTGTTGATGGATTTTATTGAAATAGTCCAGATCTTCTTTTCTAGAGTCTGAAACATCAAGAACAAAGAAACGCCGATCATCAGGATCAAGATGAACAGCCCAGTCTTCGTTGCTGCTTACAATGAGATGCTTGTAGTTATCTATCCAATATCCATCTTTTCCTTTTCCTTCGATGAAAAGTTTTTTCTCAGTGATTAAAGACTTTAAGAGTCCGATTTCCTTGCGATTTCCGCCCCAAATTGCTTCGTCAGCATAAATTAAAACGGCATTTTTTAGATGGGAGTTAAACCTTCCTAGAATTTTATCTAGGCTAGCTAAAGGCGCAAAATGGGGGCCAAAAAGCTTTCCTATCGGCTCAACAAAGGTTCCTTTACCTGTTCCTTGTTTGCCTCGAAGAACTATTGATGAGCCGATTATCCAGGGGTATTGGACAAGATGGCTTAGCCACTTTCTTGTATATCTGTAGTGGGCTTCCTTCCCACTACAGATAACGAGTTTCAAATGCTCCCAATAAAGGGAGCAATCTCCTAGTTCAGGTTTTACCGAAAAACCTTTCCATATGTTGTAATTTTTCTTGTAATGACCTTCAATTTTAGGGTTAAAAACAATATTATCAAAAGTTCTTCTAATTGGACTCTGAAGCCAAATTTGTGCTTTAGTAGGGGGCCTTTTTGCAGACTTGCTCGTCAGCTCTGCTACTGGTTGATTTTCATAGAGAGTTAGAAGAGAACTTTTTGAGTCTAATACAAACTCTGTTTCATCTTTCTCCATCAGAATGTATGTGCTTGATGTATGGACGATAGCAAGAGTATTGTTGAGTTCTTCTACAATTTTATTTTCTAATATCATCCTTTCTTGATCTGGTAGAACAGGACTAAAGTTTTCAACTTTTGTTGGAAGAGCTTCTAACTTCTTGAGCTCATTAGCTCTTTCCTGTGATTTTGCCTCAGCACTTTGAGAGTGCTGAGAAATTATGTTTTCTGATATATTATGGTTCATAAGGCCTCCTGCTTTGCGAGGGTTTTGAGCCTGGTTGCCGCCAGGCTCTTGTTATTTCTTGTCTCATATGGTGGCTCATAAATGACCTTGAGCCTCTCCTTATTGATGGACACAAGTTCTTGTATCAATCTCTTTAAAATTGTTTCTTGAAATTGTTGAGTCATTTGGTGTCTTCTCCTTTTAGTAATTTAAAAAGTGTTAAAGGAAGCACCAGGCGGCGCTTTTTGAATTTCACGAAAGCTTTGGCTAGGCCATTACTCTCGCTCTCATAAGCCATCTTGCGAAGGCTGCCCATGTTGGGCCAGTTATAGGTATTGGTAAAGTTTTTGAAAGTGAGAGGAATTTCATTCACTTCAATATATTCTGATTCTTTCATTACAAAGCTCCTTTATTGGTTTTGCTTTTAACCTACTTGTATTTGCTCAGAATGATTTATTTCTGGGGCAAAAAGACTGGACGTTCGGGAAAATAGAAATTCAAAACACACTGATGTCTTTAAAGATAAGTGCTTTATAATCGTAAATAACAGGGAAGATTAAGCTTGTAGATTTTTTGATTTTGCGATTAGTTGCTTCTTTAGCTCTTCTAATGAAATAGGATCATGAAAGACTTTTGGAGGGTTTTGTTGTTGACTTCTCCGCTCTTGAATAGGTATTCGCTGTCCTTTTTCTGGGTGAGGAAAAGATAAAAAAGCTTCAGGAAGAGCATTGGTTGATTCGGAAGGAAAAATTTGAGCGGAAGCCTTACGAAAGTGATCTTCAAGTTTATCGATAGTTAGGTTAGGGAATAGTTTTTGTTGTCGCTGTAGTGGCAATTTACCCATATACTCTTGAATAAGATAGGCCCATCCAAGAGAAAGTTCAGTCTTTTGATCTTCTATACAGAGAAACTGTTCTGAAATGTCTTTTGTGGTCACTTCAAGTAATTGTGTAATAGAGATACTGCTATTTGTTCGTGAAATATATAGCATGGTCCAGAGAATAAGAGTGATTTCTCCCTGTACTTTATTTTTTAGAGGATTCTCTAAGAATAGATTGGCAAAATAATAAATAAAAGATCCATATGACTGTCGATCTACACCCTTACTTGTTTCCCAGCGAACTCCAGGATGTTTATTAGGCTTGTGTGTTTTAGAAGAGAAATACGTATCTAAAAAATGATATCGGCGTTCTATAGGCCAATCAAGACCTTCAAATATCAATCGTTCTAGTTTGTCTTTCCAAAATCTCTGAAACACTTCAAAATGTTTTTTTCTACGTTTCTTTATGCAGGTTATAATTGTTTGGTAAGCTTCAAAAAGAGTTGTTTTTTCTTGAGGGGCAAACTCTATTTTTACAAGTGTTTTAAATTCTTTAGGCTCTCGTTCCGGTCTGTAGTATTCAAGGATTGCTCTTTTATAAAGAGGGCGGGCTAATTTAAGAAGATTTTTATCGAGTAAAGCCTTTTGTTGAAAAGAGTCGCCAATTGCAAGAAGTGTATTAGTAAAGGTTTTCGCTTTATCTTCTTGTTCAAACCATTGAATCCATTTAGACATTTCTGTTTCTGATGCGCAATAGAGGATTGCAGCAGTTTGAGTTTCTTTGAGTTTTTCTAGACTTTCATTTGGAAGGGTCATTTTTACACCCCAAGGAATTATCCGCTTGGTAGTTTCTGCTTGGCCAGGGGTATCGACTCTTACTCTAGAAAGAGGGTAAATAGGGGTTATGATCATATTGATTAACGGCGAATTTTTAGCTATTTTTCTGATATTTTCATTGATTGAAAAAAATTTTAAGGAGAAAAGATGTGTATGCATCATAGCATTTAAAGTATGCTTATTCATTAGGGGACGGCCAATCATTAAATATGTTTCATAGAAAGCAAGTTGCAAACAATTAATAGATTTCGCGGTTTTTTGAAAATGTATTTCAAGGGAATCCAAAAGACTTTTGATTCCTTTAGCAAGTTTTTGATGTTTAGTTAGAGCCATGGTCATCTCCTTCAGAAGTTCCAATGAGGTTGTTACTGGTTTTTTGCATGATACGGGCGATATGCTGTTTACTGAAATGAGCATACCTTTTTGTCATAGCAGGTGAGCGGTGGCCAAGTACTTCCATTAATTCGCCTTGTGTAGCACCTGACATTGCTAAATGGGACGCCGCAGTGTGCCTAAGCGAATGGAATACAATGTCTTGCAACCCTAATTGATCTAAGACTGCTTTAAAAGCTTTTCGAATCATAGAGTATGGATGACGTTTTGAAGGGTCTTTGGAAGGAAAAACATAATCCTCATTATTCTTTGATAGATCTATACCCTTAAGAAAATGAAATATTTGATCGGGCATCGGGGGAGTGTTGCATAACTCACTAGAGTAAGCAAAATCTTGAACAACAAAAAGGCATAAGCGTAAA
>Ga0114919_10004475_pt1 | contig 11217 bp, 7 predicted proteins | sample BlataG_FD_88682 | JGI IMG/M metagenome (GOLD analysis project Ga0114919, IMG submission 88682) | Deep subsurface microbial communities from Black Sea to uncover new lineages of life (NeLLi) - Black_00105 metaG | ecosystem: Environmental > Aquatic > Marine > Oceanic > Sediment | place: Atlantic...
TGGATTTGTTTATCTCAAGACATCTGCAATTGTACTTCTGAAAACGCAACTCATTGAAACAATATCGAAGCAATATTCTCTTTGCTTCCTCCGCATATCCCTTCCTTCTAAACTTCGAATAGATTCTAAGACCGATACCAAACGTACCATTCTTCCTATCCATCGTATGCACGTTTATTCCACCAACCAATCGACCAGACAATGTTTCGATTGAAAACATAATCCGTTTGTCGCTGTTTCTGAAGTTTGCCCATTTTTTTGTAAACTCTCTAGCGGATTTTTTGGATTTCGGCAGTTCAATTCCATAGCTCAAACAACGTATAGCATCACTATCGGCATCTTCTTTCAGCCATAACGCTGCATCTTCGATTTGCAGAGGACGTAGTCGGATTTTATCGCCTTGCCAAAAGTAATTACGATACTCTTTCATATTCATGCTATTTCCTCTTGTCATCCTCCATGTGTATTATATTAAGATATAATACAATGTCAATTATCAACAAACTCGCCAAGAACTTGCCCCGCTTGATTAACGGGGTTACAGATGCAAGATATGGGGTCAAATCATCTCGACGGGCTCGATACTAACAGCTTGAATAGTGAATAGAAAATAAATATGGGGTCACCTATGAAAAAATTGCACTTCGATGAACTCAGTACAGGCTTAAAAAATTGCAGCGGTTTCTAATTAAAAAAACCAGCCGAGACTTTAGATTTTGTCGAATGTCAAGACCTGCCACCTATCACATCTGTGCAACAAACATCGGATGGTGGTTACATTGTCACAGGCACGACAGAATCCTTCGGTGCAGGTGCTGGAGATATCTATCTCATAAAAACAGATCAATTTGGTGACACCATGTGGACTAAAACTTATGGAGATATCGCGACGGATTATGGTAGTTCAGTGCTACAAAATACTAATGGAGAATATATTATACTGGGGTCTACTGAGCATTCTGGTGGAGGGAATATGGATTTCTATCTGTTGAAAACAGACGTAGATGGTGATACATTGTGGACAAGAACATATGGTGGTATGGATTGGGATTGGGGCTATTCGGTCAAACAGACATCTGATGACGGTTATATTGTTGTAGGAACCACATATTCGTTTGGGACTGGTAATGGTGATGTTTGGCTTTTAAAAATAGCACCTGACACATTTGGTATTGTGGAACAAACACCAACGATAGTGAGGAAAAAGATCATAATTCCAACTATTCTCAGTGGACCTTTACTCCTCCCTGAATGTAAAAAGTGTAGAGTCTTTGACATCACAGGACGGGTCGTAGCACCGGATAAGATACGACCAGGGATTTACATCATTGAAATAGATGGGAAGATTACAAGGAAGGTTATTAAAGTCAGATGAAAAATATTATCTTGTACATTCTGCTCTTTGCACTATGCCCTTTGCTTCTGGTCGCCCAGGCACCTGATACGCTGTGGACACGTCACTTTGGTGGGAATGAATATGAAATCGGTAATTCAGTGCTTCAAACAGATGATGGTGGTTTCATCGCAGTTGGAGAAACACATTCATATGGTGCAGGTTTGGATGATATATATATAGTTCGAACAGATTCATGCGGTGATATCCTTTGGACTAAAACGTATGGTGGTTCAAGTATTGATGAAGGATATGCTATCCAATCAACTACTGATAATGGCTTCATCGTATGTGGTTCCACATTCTCTTTTGGACCGACATGGGCATCGAATTTATGGTTATTGAAACTAAACTCATCAGGCGATACATTATGGACCAAAGTTTATGGGACTGACGTGTATGAATATGGATATTCGGTGCGTCAGACATTTGATGGTGGTTATATTATTAGCGGGACAAAGGGTGAATTTGCCCAATGCCTTTTATATTTAATCAAAACTGATTCCCTTGGTGATACTCTATGGAGTAATACCTATGGGATACCAGGTTTCACTTTTGGTTATGATGTTCGGCAAACAACTGATCGCGGATACATTGTTGTGGGATCTATGGGAGCATCGAACAACATTGATGTTTATTGTGTTAAAGCTGATAGTTTGGGTGATACCTTGTGGACGAGAACATATGGTGACTCCTGTGAGAACCGGGCCCAATCCGTGCAGATTACTTCAGATGGTGGATATATAATAGCTGGTTATTCCTATCGAGGCTTTCAACAGGACATTTACGTAATCAGAATAAACGCATTTGGTGACACTATCTGGACAAGGTTTTATGGTGATGACTCTGCTTCAGATACGGGCTACGATTTAATCCTAACATCAGATAGTAATTACGTTATTGTTGGCGCAACATATTCATACGGAGCCGGAGAGACAGATGTGTATCTTGTAAAAATAACTGATACTGGTGATACTATCTGGACCGCGGCTTTTGGTGGAATTTATGACGACTATGGCAGGTCAGTTTATGAAACGAATGATGGTGGATACATTGTTACTGGATTGATGGATACATACAGTACCTTGGAAAGCGATCTGCTTCTTCTTAAAACCACACCGGATACTTTCGGTATCAAAGAACAGCAAATTGTTCCTATTGTGAAAGATTATTACAGTGCGACTATCATCAGTGGACCTTTATTATTACCTGATGGTAAAAACTGCAAAATCTTTGATATCACCGGCAGAGTAGTAGTGCCACAACATATTAAACCAGGGATTTATTTTATTGAGATTGATGGAGTGATCACTAAAAAGGTTGTTAAAGTTAGATAATATCAAAACCACGATTGTAGAATGTCAAGCCGGCGGTATTGAGTTTATCGAAATGACCTGCCACCTTTTTCAAATTAAATGACGCATAAAGCACATTACAACCCTGGTTCTTGACAATAATAAGAAATGTGTTATACTACTGTTGATGCTACTCGATAGTAGAAAGCGGAAAATAATGAAAAAAATTCTTATCATTATGCTATTTTCTGCATTTATCTTTGGGAATAAAGCATTTTCTATTCAAATTTTTAAAAATAATCAAACTGAAATACAAGCCCAGGTTGTTTCTGTTAACCCAATACAGAATGCCATTAATATTTCTCCAGGTACGAATATCTCGGTCACCTTTGATACCGACATGGACGCCTCTTCGATCAATGACACAACGTTCATTGCTATGGGCAATCTCTCAGGATTACACCTTGGAAGCATTTCATACAGCAGCGGTACTCAAACTGCAACCTTGAATCCCTCAGTGGATTTTATTGTGGGTGAAGTAGCTACCATAATACTCACGAGCAATATCGTCGATACTGCTGGGGTTCCTATAACAGGTTTTGCGTGGAATTTCACGATCATCGCACCCGGCGGTACCGGCGTATTCGCTGCTCCGCGATACTCCTCTGCAAACACCGGTCCCAATGGTATATACACTGCTCAGTTGAACGGTGATTTGTATCTTGACCTTGCTGTCGCTAATATTACCTCGCAGGATGTTTCAGTTATGCTTGGAAACGGTGATGGTACCTTCGCAGCACCAATAAACTACAGCATAGGAACAGTCCTGAGTACCCTTGTCTGTGGAGACCTGAACAGGGACGACGATATAGATATCGTTGTGGCATCGCAAGGAGCAAACAGAATAGACGTACTGGAGAATGATGGGACCGGCACGTTTGTTCTTGCTGGTAACTACCCAACCGGAACGAGTCCGGTATCAGTTTTCTTATCAGACGTTAATCAGGATGGTATCCTCGATGTTAGCACAGCAAATTCCGGGTCAAACAATGTTTCAGTATTATTGGGAAATGGTGACGGTTCATTTCAAGCGTCAGCTGAGTACGGTGCTGGACCATCTCCCACCGGGATTTATGGTGGTGATATTGATCATGACGGTGACGTAGATTTAACTGCAACTGTCGGACTTACTGACAGGATAGAACTCTTATTAAACAACGGTGATGGCACGTTCACCTCGGGCGGAAATGTCTCCAGCGGGGACAGCCCGAGTGCTGTATATATTGCCTCACTCAATTCAGGAGATAACTTTCTTGATCTGACATCAGCGAACCAGAATTCTGACGACATTTCTGTTCTCCTCGGCAACGGTGATGGAACATTCGGGGCTTCAGTTGAGTACCCGGTCTCTAATGCTCCTGTCCATCTCACGGGCGGTGACTTTAATGCTGACAGCGCCCTGGATATCTTTGTGAGCAATACCGCGACAGATACCATCTCCTTGCTGTTCAACGATGGCAATGCTCAATTCGATCCCCCAATGAATTTATTCGGTGGTGACAGCGTGAGATTGTTATGCTCTGGCGATTTTGATAATGACAGTACCATGGACATTGCAGTTGCCTGTTTTAATTCTGATAACGTGGCAGTGCTTCTAAATTTGGGCGATACCATTCCCCCTTATGTGATTAGCACTTCACCCAGCAACGGAGCATCAAATGTTCCGCTCAGCGATAATGTTCTTATAGCGTTCAGTGAACCAATGGACACAGCATCTTTTGATACATCAAAATTCCATATCAACGGCAGTGTCAATCCAGCATATCAGTATGCTCTATCCTACAATCCATCAAATTATACGGTAATGTTAAACCCGGATTCTCTGTTGGCAACTTCTGAAACGATCACGGTTGATGTTGAGCAGACCGTAACTGACATTGCCGGTAATCCTATGGCAGCACTGTACTCATTCTATTTTACTACTGTCAGTGTCCCTGATACAACACCTCCCGGGATTGCCAGTACATCACCGGACAGCGGCGAAACAGGGGTCGTGACTGACATCTGGATTCACGTGACATTCACAGAAAGAGTCGATTCCGCAACCGTAACCAGTGATAAAATTCTCCTCGAAGGAAGCATTAGCGGTATGTGCACTTTCACCATGTCATATAATCAAACCGACAGCACCTTGAGCATTGATCCAACCAATGATTTTGCTGCTCTGGAATCCATCAGCGTATATATTGATTCGGCTATTACTGACCTTTCTGGTAATCCCATGGCTCATGATCACTGGTTCTGGTTTCGAACCGCTGATAGCGACACCACACCGAATGGGGGAGAATTCCTGCCAGAAGGACAGGTATATGTCTGGCCGAACCCGGCACATGACGATAGTGTATACTTCCATTTCTTCGTGAGTACCAATGCCACGGTAACAGTGGAAGTATACAATCTTGCCGGTAAGTTGGTAGCTAAACTGGAAGGGCGCGGTATCGGCGGAAGACCACCCCACCAGTTAACGTCAAATGCAATTATCTGGGATATATCCGATGTCGCTAGCGATGTGTATGTTTTCAGATTTACTGCTGAGAGTGACGTTACAGGTGAAAGCAAAACCGTTTTTGGGCGTTTTGCTATTTCCAAATAGGTGATATAGATGAGAAATCTCTCTGCTCTAATTCTGTTTATAACTTCTTGTTTACTGCCTGCCGGATTACATGCTGATATCGGTGATACTGGGGCAAATTTCTTAAACCTGGATGTTGGCGCATCCACAATAGCAATGGGAGGAGCTGTTACAGCACAAGCCAATGGCGTCCACTCTCTGTTTGGAAATCCAGGTGCTTTAGGGTGGCTGAGGGGAACGGAATTCACCCTCATGCATGCCGAGCATTTTCAGTCGATCAGATATGAAAATCTGGGGTTTGCGCACAGTACAAAGACTCTGGGAGTTGGTTTTTCGATAAGGGGTTTGTACACATCCGGGCTCGAAGAAAGAACCGGTCCTTCAGAAACGCCTTTATCAACCTTTGGTGCGTATTTCCTTGCGCCATCACTTACTCTCGCGAGATCTTTCGGCAACAATTTCGCTCTTGGTTCGAATATTAAATGCATCTACCAGAGTATTGGTGAAGACAATGCACTTTCATTTGCCGGTGATATTGGTGCGAGCATCAGAAGCAGTGCGAATGGTTTATACATCGGGCTTGTCCTTGCAGATATTGGTACGGGAGTTAAGTTCCTAAACAGCTCGTATTCACTTCCAACCCGCATCAAGGCAGGAATAGGGTACTCCCTGTTCAATAACAGATTGAATCTTGAGGGTGATATTATTCAGTCATTCAGTGAGGGTTTTGCATTCGGGATTGGGACTGAATGGTGGTTAATAGAAAACCTCAGTGCCCGGATTGGCTACAAGAGCGGCTTGAATGATAACGGTGGTCTTTCAGGGTTTGCTTCTGGCGTTGGACTCAGAATCAGCAATATCGACCTTGACTATGCATTCTCGTCATATGGTGTATTGGGTATTACCCATAATTTTTCTCTTTCATATATTATAGGCAGAGCCAAAATAGGTGCCGTCGATGAGACAAAAATTGCCCAAGAATTACAAAAAAGAGCAAGACTCACTGCCGAAGCATTCTACGAGCAGGGCCTTTCTCAACAGAGAGATGACAAGTATGAAGAAGCTTTGAAGAGTTTTGATATCGCTCTTATCTGGGATCCATTTTACGAAGACGCAATCCAGCGCACCAATGCTGTGAAAAAATCGATCATCGAAAGGGAAATTAATGAACATCTCACAAGAGGAATCGCCGAGTTCAGGTCTTTCCGTTATATCGAAGCCATTTCGGAGTTTGGACAAGTTCTCGAGGTTGATAGTACTAATCAACAAGCGCGAGAATGGATAAAAACAGCATCCGATGCACTGGTCAAAGTACAAATGGAAAGAATAGAATTGGAACAGGAGATCGAAGATAAAATCGCTCACCATCTCAAGCTTGGACTTCAATACTTTTCTAAAGCAAATTACACTGCAGCAATCGAGGAATGGAATAAAATTCTTACATATGATGCCTCACATAAAGAAGCGTTGGAATACATCGGCAAAGCGAGGTCGAGCATAGCAGCCCAGATAAGTGAGTCTATCCAAAAAGTCGATAGGCACATCTCCAATAACAAATGGTTAGAAGCATTAAATGAGATAAATCGTGCACTGAGCATGCAGCCTGATAACGCACAGGCGCTGTTGAGAAAAGACCAAATAAAGAAAAAACTCCGGGAATTTTCAGCGGAATATGCGCAGAAAGGCGTTGGGCTGTATAAACAGGGGAAAATCAATCTCGCTGAAACCGAGTTCAAAAAAGCACTTACCTATGATAGCAATAATACTACCGTAAAAAATTATCTAGCGAAAATAAAATCTCAAGCTCCACAGGTATCAAGCGTGGAGATTGACGATCTGTACATGAAGGGAGTTACTGCTTACACGCAGGAGAATTACCAGTTAGCAATTTTTTACTGGAAAAGGGTCCTGGAAATAGACCCTAAACATAAAAATGCCCAGCGGAATATTGAAAGGGCGCAGGAAAAACTAAAGGTTTACAACAAGTAATACCCTATTCTTTCTGAATAATTACAAATGTAATATCATCTGATTGAGGTTCTTTACCCGTAAAATTCCCGATCGCATTGATAAGGATTTTTAAAAGTCTGTCCGGTGGCTGCTGTTTGTTCTCCTTGATCAAGCCCTCAAGTCTCTGCTCACCAAATTGCTGTTTCGTGCTGTTTACAGCTTCGGTTACCCCATCTGTGTAGAGAAAAAGAACTTCACCCTTCATGAATTGATGTTCCTCTTCCTTCAGTTGAGCAACAAAATCTTTTTCCTCAACAAGACTTATCCCCAGAGGCATCCCTTCAGATTTTAAAGCAAGCAGTTTATCTTCTCCGGCACTGAAGAGATAAGCAGGATTATGTCCAGCACTACAATATCTGATAACATTATTACTAAGGTCAAAAACTACATAGAAAAGTGTCATGAACATACCTTCGGGGATATCAGTTCTTAATGACGAATGCACTGCTGTTAAGAGAAGACGGGGTGAAAGGCTTTTTGACGCTTCAATTTTCATAATGCTTCTTACCATTGCCATGATCAATGAACCTGCTACACCTTTACCAGACACATCACCGATGACTATTCCGAAGTGGTCCTTATCAATTTCTATGAAATCATAATAATCACCACCAACCTCCCTGGCAGATTGATAGTGTGCTTCGATCTTATAGCCAGCGATGGTCCGTAGTGAACGGGGCAGTAGTGATTGCTGGATTTCTTTGGCGATCTGCATTTCCTTTTTCATTCTTTCTTTTTCAACAAGCTCTTCTTGAGCTTTTTTGAGTTTTCTCGCCATGGTTTTCACGGAATGAGTGATCCTGCCGATCTCGTCCCGTCTTTTTGTTACGATCTTCCGATCAAGGTCACCATCACCTATTGCCTCGATATCATCGGTAACTTCTTTTAAAGAACCGATTATGAATGAAACAAGAACAAGTATGCCAATGATCCCTATCAACATAATAACGACAGCGACCACAGCGATACCTTTTCTCACCTCGATAGCTGCGGCTTTTATTGCCTCCAGAGAAATCGCCAGGTGCGCCTCTCCGATCTTTGTTTTTCTTACCAGGATCGGCATGGCGATCTCAAAGACTTCAACACCATCTCCCGTTCTGTATGGTTGAGTAAACATCGGCCTGTTCCCAAGTGACTCCATTCCTGATGGTACGTTATATTCCTTGTTCACCAGCGCAACATCCGTATGCGCCCAGATTTTCATGTTATCATCAACTACGAAACAGTAGAGTATTCCTGCATTATTATGTTGTGTGTCGTAAACCAGCTTTGCGAGAGCAAGGTCATCTTTCATGACCAGCAGGTCCTCGGCGCTCGCTGCAAGGTTGTTGCATATTGCCGCACCGCGCAATTTGATTTCATTGGACAGAATTGTTGTCTCATGGTGTGAGAAGTACAAATAGACTGCAACCATCACACACAAAATGAATATCACCAGCCAGATTAAAAACTTGGTTTTTAATCCGAACCTGGTCCGAAACTTCTCTTCTTTATCCAACAGGGTGATTAAGAACCAGGGAGGAGGTTCTTGACCATTGTTACCATTGTTCCCTTACCGACCACGAACCCCTTTACTTTCTTTTTTGGCGCTTCACTAATGTCTAATTTGTCAAAAAACTTCTCAACAAGCTTGAGCCCGGTTGCAGGAAACGTGTCATCAAGAGAGGAGGCAAATCCTTTTCCATAGTCAATAACATTTATCTCTAACCTTAAGGTGTTCATTTTATAATTTGCTTCAACAACGCCCTCTTTATTATTATCATAACCATGTCGTACTGCATTATCCATTAATTCTTTTGCTATCATCTCAATATCCGCATCATCCATCTCGGTTTTGTCAAATCTTGCTATATCTCTGAATATTCGCGCCATAAACCTATAAAGAATACACGTGTATTTTACATCGCTCGGTAGAGTGATACTATCATTATTATCCGCCTGCAGTATATGAGGTTGCAGCTTCTCTATCTCATCTGCTATTTCAACATAGGCAAGATGGTCACGCAATATTTTCTGCCACCGGTCATGGTACAATATGTCTTTTTCGGATGTACGTCCGTCCATCAACAAAGTAGTTATCTGATCCACCACTATTAATTTTTCTTTAAGATCCTCCACCGTATCATAGAATTTGAACATGGGATGAATACCAAGTACCTTGAGGGGTTTTGCTATGTTCTTCCGTGGCGAGGAAAGAAAGACAGTATCTTTTTTACGCCCGGCAAGGAACATCAAAAATCCCAAGCCGGTTGAACTTATATATGTCACACGACTGAGGTCAATTATGAAATCGTACCTCTTCAATAATAATTTATCCTTCATGACCTCTCGAAATTCCAGAACCGGCAGAGTATCCATTGAACCGGTAAGAACCATTGCGCAAATTTCCGCTTTTTTATCAAAAAGAAGTTGCACCCGCAAACTTCTGTAATCGTATGTTTCTTTGATGATATCTTCTTGTGCGTTCATATACGTATTATATCACTTGTATGCGGTTTGTCAATATATAGTGATATGACATCACTGCGATAACGCTCGACCAAGCGTGTGCTCGATTATCAACACCCACCAATAATCACTGTAATAGAGAAGAATTGAAAGGACCTGCTACCTTTTTCTTTTTCACAGACCCCCTGGACAAGCACTGTAAGTGTGAGGCTTATGAAAATTTTTTCAATCGTATCTATCCGGGTTTGTAAATAAACTCACAAATTTTTCATCCAGCCATAGCCGTACGGGAATTTCATGGTTCATCCATGCCTTCATAATTTTGCTCGGTATCCTCCGGGCGCTGCTTTTGCTTGTAATTGTTAAAATTGTAGCTAATGCTGAGCATCACGATCGGCGACTTACGGGTTGAATATCTGTAATAATAAAAATCTTCGCCTTCTGATGTGTACTCGCGCTTGCGCGTGCTAAAAATATCTCTTGCCTGCAAGATCAGGGATAATTTTTTGCCCAAAAACTCCTGTTTCAATGCTGCATCGACAGTGAAGTATCCTTCCCGCTGTCCTTGAGCCGAAAGTGCCGGGCTGCGATACCTGCCGTTTATCTGTAATTTTGTTGTTGGGAGTATTTTTAGTTCATTGCTGAATCTTGCGCTCCAGGAAAAATCTTCTTCAGAGAAATTTTGACCGTCGAGCTCGCCTTCGATCATCTGCCGGTAGAAGTTCGATGTGAAATTCAGATAAAAGGTGGCAGGTCTTGACATTAGACAATTGTTGTATATAATAAATATATGTCACGGCCATTAAGGATTGAGTATCCAGGTGCATTATATCATGTGGTGTCTCATGGTAATGGCAGGCTGTGGTTATTCAAGCACGATGATGCCTACAGCATGTTCTTGGATGTATTAGATGAGTATATCAAGAAGTACTATGTAGTAATTCACAATTTTGTCATCATGCGCAATCATTTTCATCTTGTAGTGGAAACAAAGTCAGCGAATTTGGGTCTTTTTATGAATCAAGTATTGCGGGATTATGCGATGTACTTCAATCGTGTGAGTCGGCGTCGGGGCAGTGTTTTTCAAAGTCGTTATGGTGCTTTTTTAGTACAGCAGGACGTCTATTATAAGCAATTGACCAAATACATATTTTACAATCCAGTGAAGGCGCGTTTGGTGAAGCGTCCGGATGATTATAAGTGGAGCAGTTTGTGGTATATTATGCGTCGGTACAAGAGCATACGGTGGTTTGATCCTAAGGTATCGCTTGCCTTGGTTGGTGGTCGTCGGGCTCTGGCAGAACTATTGGTAGATAGGGATATCCCGTCATCAATGGAACCGGTGTATAATCAGTTTTATGGAGATCGGCAGTGGGCTGATGACCTGATCGATAAGAGCAAGTTAAGTGAAGAAATCCGTGGTCATGGCTTAATGGAAA
>Ga0114919_10004476_pt1 | contig 11216 bp, 13 predicted proteins | sample BlataG_FD_88682 | JGI IMG/M metagenome (GOLD analysis project Ga0114919, IMG submission 88682) | Deep subsurface microbial communities from Black Sea to uncover new lineages of life (NeLLi) - Black_00105 metaG | ecosystem: Environmental > Aquatic > Marine > Oceanic > Sediment | place: Atlantic...
AGGAGGGGAGCAGAAGTCATGACATTTGAGAATGACCGGGAAATCTGCCCGCGCTGCTTTAGGCGGACGCTCATGCGCGGTATGCGCGCTGACAGGTATGATGTGAAGCGCTGGGTCTGCTACGGATTGGGCTGCGATTACGTGGAGGAGCTAAAGATACCGGGCGGTATCACGATCGTGTACGGGACGCCAGTCCGCCCGAAGGGCCGGGGGATCAGGCGGATACGAGAGAGGGAAGCGCGGTTACGAAAGGAATTGAGCTGATGCTCGTTCGCAGGAGCGGACAAGCGACTGAACTAAGAGGCTAGGGATGACCTTCCAACTACCGATCGCCAGGAAACCGGCGCTGCCGATCTATCTCATGGTCGAAGACCCGCGGAATACTGAGGTCCCGATCGACTACGAACCCGGTCGCGTCATAGCATGGGGCAGGAACGGGCCGAGCGAGCTTAGCGATGATTTCGTGGAGGCCTGCGGCCCCAACGATGTCGTGCAGGTGCCGCTCTTCCAGGGCGAGTGTGACTACGCTGGATGGGGGACAAGTCAACCGCTCCCGTGCTACACGGAGAACATTGCCTACCTTGCTCGTCTGGCGCCGAAGGTCAAAGCGATTCTGATCGGCAACGCCGGGTCGGAGCTTTCGTTCAAGCACGCGTACTGGGACGATCCTAGCCGGGGGCCAGCGCACACGAGCGACTGCATGGTCCGCTTTGTCGAGGAAACTGCGCCGCTCGTGACACAGTACGGTGGCAGACCGGCGTACGGACCGATGGATTGCGACCTGATGATTGACGCGATATGTGGTGGTGCTCGCGCTCGCGCGGCAATGGATAAGGTTGGCGCTGTGCAGATTTGCTTCTGTGGGTACAAGCTGTTCACGGGCGACCCCTCTCCCGTCCCACCGGAAACACACCTGGAGCGAAGTGACGGCCACGTGCAGCCCGAGCGACCGCCGTATCCGATCATTTCGCAATACTTCAAGCAGGGGAACATCTGGTCTGGCATCGGACAAGCGGCAGGTCTCGAGGCTGGCAACGATCAGGTACTTGCCCACTACGGGGCAACCGCCGGAGTGCTGGGGTACTACTGATGCGCGATACGCTCCGTCGCCACTACATGGAATTGGTTCGTCTCCCATCGCCATCCGGCCATGATGAGTACGCCGATCTCGATGCGATAGTACTTGCGGCAAGGGTAACGTCGGACTGCATTCGGGAGCAACGCGGGATTATAGCCGCGTCCCAGGGGGCCATCGACTGATGGAGCACAAGCCCTATCCCCAACCCGTCTCGCTCGAGGAACAAGCTCGCGGTTCGCGTGTCAACTGGCAGGCTGCTCGGCCGTACCTGCAAGAGGACTGGCCACTACCGGTCTACCTTCAGATTTGCTACCCACTGGCGACCGTTGCGCCGCGGAACTATCGGCCGGGCCGCATCTTCTCGCCGGGCCTGCGGGAGCACATGCTGTTCAGCGACGCCTTTGTTGACACGCTCGGCCCACAGGACATCGTCTACATCCCGCTCTACGAGGGTTGGTCGGAGGAGGCGGGCGAGGGAACGAGCGGTCCACTGCCAGAGTACGAGCAGAACCTAGCGTGGCTGAACCAGATTGCTCCTCGCGTTCGTGGCATCCTTGTTGGCAACGCTGGTCCCGAGCTGAGTTTCAAGCATGTATATTGGGGCGGAGCGGGCAAGTTGGCGATCGCGGAGCGGATGATACAATTTGTCGAGGAGACTGCCCCTCTCGTCCTGGATGCCGGGGGAACACCAGTCTATGCGCCGATGGACTGGGACCTGGTGATGGACGAGGCATGTGCTCGATCGCTCTTCCAGGAGTTCATGTTGAAGTCGGAGTTTTTGCAGATCGTCTTCTCGGCGCTATCGTTGTTCACGGGTGATCCGGCGTCGATCCCGCGCCGCTATCCGCCGCTGCCCGAACGGCCACCGTACCCGCGTATGACGGAGTACTTCCAGCGCGGCCGGTACTGGGGTGGCGTCGGGTTCTTGGAGGGGCTGCTGGCTGGCAACGCGCAGGTGCTGAAAGACCACGGCTGCGAGGCGGCCGTGATGGGGGTGTTCTGACATGACCACCGACATTCAGACGGTTGCCGAATGGGAAGAGGCCGGTGCGGAGTGGCGTATTCGCTCCTTCTGCACGGAGGGTGGAGCGCGCATCTACATGCAGCGCAAGTCTCTGCTAGGCGAAACCATGGACGTATTTATCGGCGATTGGGAGGCTGCCTGCTGGGACGGTTCGATTCATCCGATCAGTCTGCACCGTCTGTCGGATAGCGCATTCAAGTGCCTTGCCTCCGTCTTCGTTCCTTTTCATCTTTGGCTCAATCGCTGGCGGAAGCCCTACGCAGAGCGCCTTGGCCAAGTTATCACGAACTTGCGCGCCATTCCCGCGCGTTGGGCAGACAAGCAGATTGGCTTGGCGATAGAGGCGAAGAGGGTAGCCGACCTAGCGCGAAGCGGAGCGACACCGGATGCGCTATGAGAAGCCTCCAAGCGATTTCCAGTCTGTCAATCTTCGTCGGTCTCGTGGGCCTCGTGCTGTTCATCCAGGGCATATTGGACAGACCTGCCGAGGTCGCTTTTCGTTGGGCGGCATACGGCGCGATGGTGGCAATCGGTGTTTGCATGACACTGGGTATCGCGCTCCTACCCGGCGACGGAGCGAAAGTGGCCGAGCGAGACCGGGCGCTCGCTCTCGGCAAGTTTCTCCTGATCGCGCTGGGGCTCTGCTTGTTTCTTCTGATCGACCAAGTGACAGCGCAGAGGAGGGTACTGTGGTTGCTGACTGGGATTTGCGGAGGAGCGGCGCTCGTCCTGTTTGCGATGGTACACTTCGAGTTGCCAGAGATCAAACTCAGGATGCCGAAGTGGCCGGACTGGAAAGCCAAGCGCGACGAACGACCGGTACTGGATGAGAGCGAGCGTGGACTGTGGGATGACTTGGGGGACTGGATCATCGACCGGATAGCGGGCAAGCATATCCCGCGCGACGGAGAGCTGCCGAAGAAGCAGACCGAGCCGATCACCAACAGAGCAGTGACACGGCCTCCCGAAGGGAAGGTGGTATGGGGCGGCCAGCTTCACGGTTATAAGGACGGCAAGCAGGAGGAGGAGGAAGATGAATAGATTGCGAGAACTCTTGACAGGCCCCGATCTACTCGCCAACGAGGAAGCCAGCGTGCTCAATGAGCGAGGTAAGCACCCAGAACCGGTTGAGGGAGCGGACTACTCCTTGGGATTGGAGCATGCCTGGAGGAGCTACGAAATCGTGGACCAAGCGGTGAACAGCTTGGCACTGCGCCTGACTATCGTGGCTTGGACGGCACTGGGCCTATTGCTGGCCACAGTCCTGTCGACCTATCTGCTCGCGCAGAATCCTGTCGGGGTCCTCGCCTGCGCTGCCATGGCGCTCGCGTCCGCGGCCGCGTTTTGCGGAGCCCAGCCATTAGGGCAATCAAGTCCGGCTTCGGCGGAGGACGTTAGGGGTGTCATCGAATGGTGGCATCGCAACCCGCCAGCCGAGGGACTCGCCCTGCAGATGATGTACCATATCGCCAGCGTTGAAACTGCTCAGCGCGAAGCCACCTGTTGGCAATGTCGCATGATGACCTGGGCGATTGGCTTTGCGTGGCCGAGTCTCGCCCTTCTCGTCGTAGCGATTATTGTGGGATGAACGAAGTCTAGCCAGACGAGTAGGCCATACTAGAAAACTGCACAACCAATCTAGACGCAGACAGGAGCGAAAACGATGAGACGTAGAGGCTTCACGTTGATCGAGCTGTTGGTCGTGATTGCGATCATCGCCATCCTGGCGGCGATCCTCTTCCCGGTGTTCGCTCGGGCGCGGGCCAAGGCACGAGCGGCCAGCTGCCTGTCGAACATGAAACAGTGCGCGATGGCGAGCATGATGTACGCTGATGACTTCGACGATTACCCGCCCGGATGGACGTGGTCGGCCAGTGGCGGGACGAGCGGGGCGCCCACACACAACCCCTGGTACATGAAGATCGGTCCCTACCTGCCCTCCAAGGACGTAATGCACTGCACCGAGCAGACGAACGCGGGCGGGAATTATATGGTGGGGTACGCGCCGGACGAGCAGCGAGCCGGCGGTGCCCTGAAGATCAGCTTTGGTGCGGCAAAGCGCCCCGCCCTGACCGCATTCCTATTTGAGACCTGGAGTTATCCACCCGATCTTTGCGCGAACGACCCGGCCCTGTATTCGCGAGAGTGGCTTCCTACACAGAAGCAATCGCCGATGTGCAACCGGGGAACAGCCATCCATCCATTGCTCTACAACGACACAGGAGGGCAACCGGTGCCGAGCCAGTGCCCCCACAATGGTGGCTGCAACACGAGCTTTGTCGATGGTCATGTCAAGTGGCACCACGCGACGATCATCGCGAAAAAGTACAACCCGATCTGGTGGCAGTGGCAGTTCGACATCGACCCGTCGCTGTTGCAGTGGTAGGGGGAGAGCATGAAACGCTGGAAGCCCTACATGGGCATCGGAGTAGTGCTTGTCTTCTGGGCCGCAGTCGCGAGCGTCCGGCCAGCCGAGGCCAATGGGCCTGCCTGGGTGGCCGAACTCTCTGACCCGTCTCCTGCACGCGCCCAGCAACTCGAGGTCTGGACGCTCGCGGGCGAGCCGGTGACGGTGATCGTCCACGATACTGATGCTGTGGATGTTGCTCCTCCCGAGGGCGTGAGCGCAGAAGTGTTCGATGTGATGTACGAGCACCGCACGCTCTTCCAGGGCTACCCCCAGGAGCGAGAGGGGGCAATCGCCTACTACCTACCGCCGCGTCGCTGGAACCCGACCGGGCCGACAGGCAACTATGCTGTGCGCCTGACCCCCTCGCTCGTCGGCACGTACGAAGTCCCGATCAAGTGCAATGTGGATACCGTGACGGTGACGCTCCGGGTGCCGGACGTGGAGGTTGCCAAGGCGGACGTGGGCTTTGGCGTCTACCTGGACAGCGAACGCTTTGCCTACCCTGAGCACGCTCGGCTCTACTATCGGGACATGGTGGCCCATGGGATGAACACCGGCGTGATGTACGGGCGAGCGGTGGACTCCTCGCTCGGCCCACACATCCCCCGCTGGCAGAGCGAGGAGCAAGTGACGCCCGCGGGCAGTACGCGATCGTACTTCAAGGATCAGCGGGAACACTGGCGGGCGAACATGGCGCAGCACGTCGCATGGCGCATGGACGCGCTGATCGAGGAGGGGTTGATCGACCCGAAGATCCCGATGTTCAACACATCCGGGGGCGGTCGAGAATTGAGCAAATGTCGCCCGCTATCCAAGTACCCGGATCGCTGGCCGGAGACGCTGTTGTGGATGACGATAGATGAGCCGGCCCCGGAGGCCGCTGGTCCGGCCATCGCGGCGTTTCAGGAAGGGCAAGCATCTACTGGCCGGAGCGGTTGCGCGCTCGGCAGCGATTCGTGTTTCGCGTACGGTCGGCACGCAGACGTGTGGATCGTGATGATGCAGCGACTGACCACGGCGCTGATCGACAAGGCGGAGCGGGACGGCGCCGAGGTCTGGGTGTACAACTGTCACATCCGGGGCACCAACGCACCGCTGCACCGCTACTACACTGGGGCTTGGACGTTGAAGGTCAGACATGCGACCGAGCGAGTGACGCCAACACTCGTCAATCTGATGTGGACGTACATGCACGACAACGGGAGCAGGATCAATGAGGACGGCACATGGCACGCCCTGCGAGTCTGCGAGCACGCTCTGGGGGCCCCCGATGGCCCGGTGGGCACCGTGGGGTTGGAGGGTTACCGTGACGGCGTACTCGACTTCCGCATCCTACGAGAATTGGAGCGGGAACTCGCCAAGTGGCCTCGGCACAAGGGTGACTGGCCGAGCGACAAGACCACGAATCCGTACGGCATAGTGGATGACTCCGCTCGTTGGCTCCAGTCGGTTCTTGACGACAGCCCGCTGGCGTTCTATCCGCCGGGCGAGGGCTGGCGTGATTTTCGCGAGTGCTATTCGTGGGACGTGCCGGATACCGCTCATCCGCGCCACAAGGACTTCGTCGGGATCCGACGGAAGGCGCTGGAGTACCTGATGGAACTGAGGAAGCCGGAGAACGAGGCGCGATGAATACTCGCATTCGCCCGACACCGTATGCCGACATTCACCTGGGGACGGCCTATATCTCCTGGTGGAACTGGCATTACGCCCGAGCGACGGGCGGCAAATTCATCCTCATCGTGGACGATACCGACTACTATGCGACGATGCTCTGGGCGCAGAGCTGGTCGATCGAGACAGCGGTCGCTCGGCTGCAGGAAGACCTGGAATGGCTCGGGATGGTCCCCAATCTTACCGTATATTCGAGCTCCAGCGAGGACGGACATCATCTCTGTGCCGCACAGCTCAATGTCCCGATCCCGCGACGCGAGGGTGTTCTCCCGGAGCCCATTCGTTCTCCGATCCCGCTGGCGACGCGATACAGCCAGTGGTTTGCTATCTGTCCGTTTGACTACCCAACGGCCTCAACAGCTTATCATCCATTCTTCGTTTTGCAGCGCGTGGTTGACGATCATCACGCAGGCATTCAGGCTTTCGTCCGCGGTGCGGACCTCCTGCCCGAGATGCAGCTCTATGATCACTTTGCCCGCTCGCTCGGCTATGTGCCCCCAGACCAACTGTATGTGCCGCTCGTGCGGCGCGAGGGTGCGCTCGGCAAGGAGGCGAAGAGCGGCACTGGTGGCCTCAGCATCCGCGACCTGCGCGAGGCTGGCTACGAGCCAGACTGGATCATCCAGACACTGAGGGAATGCGAGGCACAGTCCTGCGAAGGGCGGCGCGATGCGGTGATAATCCCGGAGGGCGTGCTGGAGCCTGCCGAACGGAAGTGGCTTCCGTACCGCGACCGGGAGTTGGCGATATTCCAGGAGTTCTACGGTAATGGTCATCTTCGCGAGCTGCCGTGGGCAAGCGAGGTGCTGGCCGCGATAAGCGAGCGGCTAGGTGACGAACCGATCTCGGAGGGTGCTCGCGCGCACGAGGCGTTGCGGGAGGAGTTAGCAAAGGAGGTGAACGAAGCCGACCCGACGGCAGACGCAGAACCATCGAACAAACCAGACGAAGGAACGGAGCGACGACAATGAGACGTAAGGGATTCACGTTGATTGAATTGCTGGTGGTGATCGCGATTATCGCGATCCTGGCAGCAATCCTTTTCCCGGTGTTCGCTAAGGCCAAGGAGAAGGCACGGCAAGCGGGCTGTCAAGCGCACATCAGGCAGCTTGCACTGGCGCACATCATGTACACCAGCGACTACGATGACACCTTCCCGCTGATGGGCAACGACACGAACGGCGGTGGGCTGTACCGCGGCGACTACACGTGGCGCTTTTGTATCTTCCCCTTTGTCGAGTCCGTGGGCGTCTACCAGTGTGGGAGCGATGCAACAAAGTGGCCGCGATGGTTCATGGAGCAGATTGGCGTCTGGGACATGGACTACTACTACGGTCGATCTAGCTATGCTGCCAATGTGCTCCACGATGAGTACTTCTATCTGAGCTCCACTGGCTCGTACCCGCCGGATGGTCCATATGGTCGCTCGACCGGCTTCACGAAGAATCCTGCCGAGTGCATCCTGGTGATGCCAGGCTACGGCTGGGCAGAGGGTGGCTCGATGGGCAACCCTGACCCCGGTATCGGCGTTTGGAATGACTTCTGGTACTCGACTCACCGTTGCGTGAAACGGCACAACGGTGGCGCGAACTGGAGCTTCTGCGACGGTCACGTCAAGTACCTGAAACCGAGCCAGATCGAGACGCCGGGATACGACTGCAACACGACGGCACAGAGGGAAGTGGCGGCCGACTGGCCCTGACCACCATGATCGACACCACCGTACCCTACAGGCGGGCGCGTGTGGCGATCACGTTCGCGGGCTTCTGCTTGCGGCCCGACTTTATCCACATGGGCCACGCGCGAACGCTTCTGCTGGGCAGCATGATCGCGGAGGGGTTGGGGGTACCGTTTCACGTGCGGTGCGACGATCAGCTTCACTCGCACTGCCCGGACCCCGATCCTTCCGCGCTAGCGGCCTCGGTGATTGATTTGACTGAATGCGTTCGCTTCCTGGAGATCAACGCCGAGCGGATCTACTGGCAGCCCAAGTTCGATGTCCGGGATGCTCGCGCGATTGAGGACCTCGGTTCGGAGGCGGTGTACTTCTTCACGGCACTGAATCATCCGAGGACCGAGGCAGAGCCGGAGCACAAGGCGCTCCTGGTTGACGACGTGATCCACTGGTATCCGTCGCTGGTGATTCGCGGGATGGAATTCCAGATGCGGCGGCAGGAGGAGTATCGTCGGTACGAGACGCGCGCTTACCTCGGTGCCGGGCGCGAGCGGTACGAGGTGAATGTGCCGCTGATCCACTTGGACGGTCTGACGCTGAGCAAGAGTCAATCCCACCTGATCTACTGGCGGGAATTGCAGGCAGTATCGCCGGAAGAGGCGAGGTTGTTCTTGGTGGCAACGGCGATGAAACCGCTTGACCCGCTCTCGGCCGTGGCGAGTCCATTCGATGTGGCACAGATGCCCGGCTCTCCGTACGAATGGGACTGGGATGCCTGGAAGACCTTTTGCGACACGCACGGGAGGAGCGGATGAACATGGAGAATATCGCGCTGGGCAGGCCATACACGATAACGCCAGAACCGAACCCCTTCCCTGAGGGCGACAGATCGGCAGGCATCGAGACGGCACTTACCGATGGCGTCTACAGTGAGGGCATGTTCCACTGGCAGCCGACAACGATGGGCTGGAACAAGCCGCGGGAGCCCGTCGAGATCACGATTGACCTCGGCGAAGACCAGCCGATCTGCGGCTTGTCCTACAGCACTGCGGCGGGCGACTCGGGGTTGACGTGGCCCCAGACGCTCAGCGTGTTCGTGAGCCAGGACGGTGAGCACTGGCTGTTCGTCGGCGATGTGCTCCGCGACCAGACGCATTTCCCGCCCGTCCATGAGTACTGTACCTACCGCTTTGTGACGGACGGACTGCGTGTCCATGGCAGGTACGTTCGGCTCACCATCGTTTCCTGGCCCTTCACCTTCTGCGATGAGATCGAGGTCTATCGGGGCGAGGACGAATGGTTGAGCGAGCCGATCAAGGGGTACGCCGTGGCCGATACGGGCGAGGCCGCGTACGAGAACAAGCGCTGGTCATGTGCCTACTGGCGGATGCGCGCCGATCTGCAGGAGATGGAGGAGCGGATCCAGCAGGCGCGTCTCCCGGAGGCAGAGCGAGGCAGGCTCGTTACTAGCGCTCGTGCGCTGCGCACTGAAATCGAGGCGCTTCCCCATCACTTCCCCGATCAGACGCTGCCGACGCTGCCCCTGAACGAGACGCACGCGAAGATCTATGCCCTGAACGCTCCGCTGCTGCGGGCCGATGGCGTGGATGCTCTTGCGGTATGGCACGGGAACCGCTGGGACCCACTCACGCCAACGCAGGGGCCGCGGGGGGAGCAGAAGCCCGAACTGGCACTGCAGATGATGCAGAACGAGACGCGCGCGGAGGCGATCAACGTCACCAACGCCAGCGATGAGGACGCCGAGCTGAACGTGATCGTCTATGCGACATCCTGGAAGCACCCGGAGCGGAACGGCTGGGAACCGTTGCCGATCGTGAAACGGACACCGCAGTGGGTGAAGATCTACCAAGTGGACTTCACGGATACGCACGAGCATGCCCCGATCGCAACTGTGCTGCGCGAGCCGGAGAAGTCTGGCGAGGCAGCCATGATCGCCGTTCCCGCCGGCACCACGCGCCAAGTATGGGTATCCTTTGAGAAGCCTGATCTGAAGCCCACCGAGTACCGTTTCCAGATCGAGCTTCGTGCCGGAGTGACAGTGCTGGTCGAGTTCCACCTGAGCGAGTCGCGCATGGCGGATCGACCGGCTCTGGCGCTCGGCGGATGGGACTGCGTCGAAGACAGGAAGGGCCATGCGAAGGAGCTTGTGCGTGTCCTGCGCGAGCACTACATGAACGCGCCATGGTCGTCCAGTGCAGGGCCCAACAATCCACGCTTCACGAAAGACGGCCGGATGCTCAAGGCACCCAGCTACCAAAACTGGGATTGCTGGGTGGGACTCTGGAAGGACTGCGAGCGGTATCACGCCTTCCTGTTCTGGGGCAGCGTCGAGATCGACAAGCAGCCGGCCAGTCACGAGATGATCGGGTCGCCGCTCTTCTTCAAGATCACTAACGCGATTTTCAACCACTGGGCCGCGCACTGCAAGAAGCAGGGGATCGACCCCTCGCAGGTCCACATCTTCATCATGGACGAGCCCCATACGCCGGAGGAGGAGGAGCGGCTCATCCACTGGGCTCGCGCGATCCACGAGTCCGAGTGCGGCTTTCAGGTCTGGCAAAATGCCGGTGTGACGAGCGACGAGATGTTCCAGCACTGTGACACGCTCGTAGTCGGGTTGCAGTACCTGTCCGAGGCTGATAGCAATGCGCGGTACCTGGAGAGCGGCCGACCGTTGCACATCTACAACACCCGTGGGCCAGCCAAGCTGGGCGACCCCGTGTTCTATCAGCGGGCACAGGCGTGGTGGGCCCTCCAGTACGGCGCGACCGGCATCCATTTCTGGAGAGTCGGGCCGCACGGGAACACCTCAGGCGGGCCATACTCCGAGCGACAGATGGACTACTCGGCGTTCTTCGTGATGAAGGACGAGGGTGTGGTTGTCTGCAAGCACTTGGAAGCGATCCGCGAGGGCGTTGAGGACTACGAGTACATGCGGATGCTCGAAGAGTGCGTACGAGCGAACCCGGCAGCGGATCCGGAATGGATAGAGGCTGCGCAGGCACTCCTCGACACGCTCCCCCTTCAGATCACGCGGGAGGTCCGCTACCAAATGCTGTGGGATTGGCAACGGCCCAAGGCGCGACACATCTTTGACGACGCAAGGTTGCGGGTGCTCGACATGATCGAGGAACTGGAGGAAAAGCGATGATGGACTTCGGGGCGGAACAGGCGAAGCGGCTGCTGGCGGATGCCTGGTGGAAGATGGCACATTTGCCGCGATAGGAGACACTGAATGCGCACGATAAGCTGCTTGCTAGGAGTGATAGTCATGGCCGGCGCAGGAGCGGAGAACATCGCACTCAACAAGCCCTACACGATGGACCCGGAGCCG
>Ga0114919_10004477_pt1 | contig 11213 bp, 5 predicted proteins | sample BlataG_FD_88682 | JGI IMG/M metagenome (GOLD analysis project Ga0114919, IMG submission 88682) | Deep subsurface microbial communities from Black Sea to uncover new lineages of life (NeLLi) - Black_00105 metaG | ecosystem: Environmental > Aquatic > Marine > Oceanic > Sediment | place: Atlantic...
AAGCTCGTCCTCAAAACTGAATAATCCCGGTTGGTTGTTTGTTTTGAACATGTTATATGTAATTTTTCTTTCCAAAACAAATATAAGTTTTATTTAGCTGATATTCAAATAAATACGTTCCACGTGGAGCATGTACCATATTGTTTATCTGATATTTACAACACTGTTAATAAATTTTTAATTAGCTGATATACAATATGTTACAAGTATGACTTATGAACAACTGAATATGAAATTAAATCCCTATTTTTGCCTATGACCTTTTTAGACTGGACTCAAGTAATGAAAAAAAATATTTTTAAAGTGCAGGTAATCATTACATTATTAATTCTGATAATTTTTCAGAGTAATGCACAAGATATTCAATATGTCAGAAAACAACTCGACCGTTTATGCAGCCCTGAGTTTTACGGCAGGGCATATTACAAAAAGGGTGATAATCTGGCGGCTGCTTATCTGAGCGATCAATTTAAGGGTCATGGATTGAGATCATTTGAAAAGGATTATTTTCAACATTATTCCTTTAATGTTAATAGTCTTGAAGAGGTTTCGGTAAAGATAAATGATAAAAAGCTGAAATTCGGAAAGGATTTTATGATGAATCCTTCCAGTGGTTCTTTATCAGGTAGCTTTAAGCCTCTGTTAATTGATGCAACATTAATGAAGAACCCCGGTCGATTGTTAGATGCTATTGAACAAGCAGGGAAGAATATTGTCGTGATTATAGATTATTTAGGACTAAATAATCCTGAACTATATCATTTTGTTAAATCTCTTGCACTGGATGGTAAACTGGGAATTGCCGGATTAATAGAGGTTTATCCTAAAACCCCGATTGGGCGGGTTGGCAGAAAATATCTTCCTGTACCTCATATACAGCTTAACAGAGAGGCTATGCCTTCTTTCATTAATAAGGTTGAGATAAATGTTAAAAATAAATACTACGATAACTATCCAACAAGTAATGTAATTGGATATATCCCCGGCCAGAGTGATAAGTATATTGTTTTCACAGCCCACTATGATATGTGCGGCTCGTTTGGTGAAGGCAATTATTTCCCCGGTGCTTCTGATAATGGTAGTGGTACAGCCATGGTGTTAGACCTTGCACGTCATTTTGCAACCGGAGAAAAACCATACTACTCCGTAGCCTTTATGTTATTTAGCGGGGAGGAGAGAGGTCTGATGGGTTCTACAAATTATGTAAATAATCCTCTGTTTCCACTTGACAAGATAAAACTTGAGATAAACCTTGATATGGTTGGAACGGGACAGGACGGTGTAATATTGTTTAACGGTATCCAACGGCCTTTAGAAGCAGCTATTGTACAATCAATTAATGAGAAAAAGCATTATATGAAAAATGTGGAGTATAGGATGGGAACAGCTAATAGCGATCACTGGCCTTTTCACAAAAAAGAAGTTCCTGCAATTTTCTTCCTTACTAAAGGACGATCAGCCGGAGTCCATAATATTTATGATACTGTTGATAAACTACCTCTTTACGGATATGAGAACCTTTTCAAACTTATAATTGATCTTACCAAGGAACTTCAGAAACAGGAAGTTGGAAGATAATATGATAATAAAAATAGAGCAGTAAGATTCTGTGTTTATGAGCTGAATTCCAATTTGCTTTTACTATTTCAGCATGTCCGGTTAGTATTACTTTTATTTTTGTTTGTGCTTCCCTGTGTCTCTGCCTTCCCAGCCACTTTTGCCCTCATCCATGTAAACTTCTTCTACTGTTTTTGAAACCCTTTCATCAACCTCTTCAACAAGACGTACCCTCAGAGGATTTGTTAGTCGTTTCTGCCAGTCAAGCACTGCTGTGTAAGGTGCTTCGTTTTTATCAATTTCATAAATTACATAGGCCCATTTTTCGAAGAAAACATTGCCTTGCAATGCGGGAATCATCTGCTGCATGTTGGAGGACAGAAAGCTTAGTGACAGGGCGCGGGTCCAATAGATCCATGGACCTCCAGTGATATAGAAGTAAGGATTAAGAAGTCGTGGTCGTGACTCCAGACCGACGTTTGCATAACTAAGTTTAATACCGGCAAATCCTATACCTGTCTGCTCATTATAAAAAGTTATCCAGGGGAGATCCGCTTCCATTTTCAAATCGATAAGATCAGGCATATTGCTCACATCGTAAGTAATTACTTTATCTCTGATAATATCATACCAGGCCGCATGCGTCATAAGTTCCCGTTTAAAAACGATTTCCCCGTTTCGCAATGCAAGGCAGTTAACAGTCTTGTTAATCCGCATAGTAGTAGAACTAATAAAGTAGGGTACGCCAGGGTAAAACTGGTATCTGACAGAAGCATCCACTTCAGGTACGCCTCTCAAATGATCCCAGATATCGCTGCTTGCAAAAACCGGACCGGAAACAGATTTGATATTTTTTGGTGGCTTCCAGTCGGCAGTGTGCGACCAGGCCCGTGGAGGATTGTATATGCCCGGATTCCAATGTATTGCTCCGTTTGTTTCCATACGGTGAAACAATGGAGCATCTCGTTTGCTCTTCAGTATGATCTGGTCGATGTGACCGGAATTCGGGTGCAAAACAATAGATATCAGCTCATTATCAATTTGAAGACCAGGTTTTTCTCCCTGAACGCGAAGGTCGGTTTGGTATATTTTTGCCATCGCATCTTCATTATTATAATAAATTAAAAACACACGACTGGATTTGGCAGGCACATCTGCAAGGAACGCTACCCGGGCAGTAATGGTCGGTAGCCAAAGCGGAACCTTGCGGGTGGGACTCCCGTTTTCATCCGGGGCAAGATCATCTTCTTTCAGAAATTTCTGAATATCATAAACCTGGCATGACACCTCAGTTAAAGAATGCGTTTTGGGATCTACAGCTACAACACGCACTTCACGCTTAAGATGCTTTGCTTCATCAGGATAGAAGGGAAGAAGAACTTCTACCGGTTCGGCTTTTCGATTGATTCCTGCTGTTTCGCTCAGGACAACAGACTTGTAATTTTTCCATGCCGTGTCAAAAACCAGGGCTTCTTCCGGCGCTTTGACCGTTTTGGTGGCTGACAGGAAAACATCGTCTTCAGAACCATGAGCCGTCTTTTTCATTCGAACGGTGATTTTTATCTTGTAACTTTTACCTGGCTGCCATTTCACCCAGCCTATGAGATGAGGATTCTTATATAAAGTAGCATCCTGCGACAAACCATAACCTGATGGTGGCCGATGTGTCAGCAGAGGTCTGCTCAGATCATTTATATCATCCGCTCTGTACAGATCAGTTGCGCGAAGCACCTTGCCGTTAACTGAAGCTTCAATTTCAATTATTGAAGACCGGGGTAGTTCTAATTCAGCTTTGAAGTGATAAAACGGGATACCCGGGCAGGGATATCCCAGTTCAATTTTCCCGATTATTAATTCCTTCGTACTAATCTGTCCTGCAGTACCAATTGTCAGGATAAACAAACCAATAAAAACATTCCAGAAAAACAATTTTTGCTTTTTCATTAATTAATTCTTTTTTTTATTTATTTTTTAAATGCAATATATGAACCGGTTTTACCACGTTGTAGTCTAACGTGTAGTAATCAAATTCCTCTCTCGCAACGCGTTCACTCCATTTTTCCAGGGGCCGCCAGCTCCCCATAAATAATAGGAAAAGTACATGGTGTTCTTTTGATATATAGGCACCCATGGCTGGAACTCAGCATAATAATGATGAGATGAATCATTTGATGGATGGTTCATCCACATGTGCAAGAATAACGGCTCGGTAACAGGATACGCACCAACAAAAGTAATATCTTCTTTAGTATCATAACCGGCATTCCATCCTTCTTTCAGATGAATTATCCTTCCCCAATATTCTTCCGTCCTCATCCTGAATTCTTCCAATCCGTTTAGTGTGGGCATTGTAAACACATCCTCAGTCCCGTGGGCCTTTCCAAGCACAAGCATGGGTTGAGGACCAATTACATTAGCTTCCGGATTTTTAAATGTAAGAGCAAACCGAATTTCCAGTAATGGTGAATTTCCGTATAAGGTAAATGTTTTTTCCAGTTTGTTGCCATAATAATCAGCTGTCATCCGTACACGAACATAATCACCTTCTTTTTTTACAATCTCGGCATTATATACCTTGTGAGTTTCCATACTGGCCTGACCAAGAAAATCTTCAAATCCACCATATGGATAAAATTTTTCCCGCCTGAAAGGGCTTTTATGGTCAACTGCCTGTTTGGGCCACAACTTGAACAGCACATTATCATTCCGTTTTTTTACGATATACTCAATTACACGTGCACCAGTGGTTAAAAGCGTTACCTGAACACTATCATTTTCCATCCTGTATTCGTTAATACCATCGCCATTCAGGTCATCTTCATACACATACGGTTTTCCCTCCGGTTTTCCAACACCCAATTGACTAATATTCTCAACTCCCAGCGCAGAGACTTTAACGTTATATTGGCCGGGTGAAACTTCCAGGTTAAATGATAAATCCTGAAATTTGCCGGGATTTGCGGAACATATCCGGGTTGTTTCATAGACAATTTCATCGGGCCTGTTTTTATTGACTACTTGTAATTGTACGGGAAATGATTCGTCCCTGGAAAAGTTATGAATAGTAACCGGATAGGTAACTCTGGGTGCATGGCCGTATAGCAACTGATGAACGGAAATCACGCGGGGCATATCCATCATTGTTAATGTTCCTTTTTCCTTACTGCCCCATTTGAAATGAACTGCGATTGGATTCGTTTTATTCATAGCATCCGGACCAATCCGGATATTGAGCTTAACATTTTTTGTGCTTTGCGCAGGAAGGGTAATGCCGGAAGATAATTCTTCTTCAAGTTTCAATTCGGGAGGAAGCGTGATATTCAGAGTACCTGAGACCGAATGGGAATAAGTATTGGTAAGGGTTACAATCAAGTTATAATTTTTCACAACAGCTTCCATATCGATCCGGTCTCCAAAGTAATCTTCGAGAAAAACACGGTCCAAAAGCAGCATTTGCAAAGCATTACGAAAAAGTTGTGGCCCCATCATCCTTCCCTGATCCAAAACGGCAACTTCCCTGCGGTCAAGAATAGCTTCCCACATTTGTTGTTTTGTGAGACGATCGCCTTTATTTATAAAAAGAACCATGCAGGAAGAAACATCATCCTGAAGTGAACCGGTTTCTAAAACAAAGGGGACATTTTCATTGTCAATCTGCTCCTTATTGCCATCGATGGCAATATAACCATCATAATGATATGGATCACTTTCAGGATCGTAAACAGGCCTGAAGACATAACCGTTCTTTTTTTTAGCGAAATTGATCCATCCTTCTTTACCTCCAATATCCTGTATCTGAAGGCCATCATAATTTTCACAACCATACATAGCAAAAGTACCAACATCCGCCACAACAGGATTGTCTACTTTATCAAGCCAATCAGACAATTCATTCTGCATCAGAAAATCCATATAACCGTTAAACGTAAACCAGGTATTTCCTTCATTCATCCCTTTTCCGATAACTTCCAGGGGATGGCCAAACATACATGTCACACTTTTCAGGAGTGACTGGGCGCCAAACCAACCGCGATGAAGATCATATTCCGAAAGCACACTCTTCGTGTTTTTAATGAGTTTTTTCGTTTGATTCCCGGATTTTTCAGAATACGAGAATACAACAAATAGTTTTTGTTTGCCATTTACAAGGTAAAAGGCTTTTATTTCATTAAAATCCTTCGCATTGTACTGATGGCTTTTTATTTTCTCTCTCCAGAAGTTGTCTCCAGGCAATTTTTCAGAGAGTTTTTTCCCGACTTCCGATTCAGGGTTCACAAAAATTAAGATGTTACTCTTCTCCTTTTTAAGAACCTCATCCAGTTTTTCAATTGACGGTTGATCCAACGAAACGTAGTGTTCTGTCAATAAGCCGTTAAGGAATCCTTCCTGTAAGGATAAACCCGGCAATTGCAAATCCTCTGCTATATCAACCTTGCTCTGCGCAATAGTGTATTCCACGTTGGGGGTGCCTATCTTAAATAAATTCCCATAATGATGCCATTCACGGTATATATCCTGCCAGTGATTGGTATATCCGTTAAACTGTATTGTGTTACTCACCGTATTTTCCGTAGGATGGAATGTATTATTATATTTATAATCATCCAATCCCTGGGCGAATATTGAACTGTTTATCAAACCGAAAATAAATACCGATAGAGCGACAAATGCATTCATAAATTTTTTCATAATCTTTAATTTTACTTCCATGATATAATTATTCATTTTTTGAGAATTTTAGTAAACCTTCAAGATTTTGATTTACCAGTTTTTTTCATTAAGTACTCGTCTCTCGGATAAACTTTTTTTACCTGGGATGCAATTCATTATTTAAAAGCCAAAAACCGTTCCGACATACATTCATCACGGTTATTATTTAATCTTCCGATATATTTTAGCGTATAAGAATTTTGTTATCTTCATTTAATTTGAATTAGAAAGCCACCTTCTTAGAGGGTTGATATTTACTTATTATGGGAGCCTATTTACTTATAGGCACCAATTCTATTACCTTGATCTTTCCTGAATCCAGAACTTCTGTTCTCTCCAAAGTGCCGGTAAATTTTCCGATTATTTTTGTTACTTCCGGGGTGATTTCTTTAATCTGCCACGTCCCCTTATACAAACCATAATCTGAAGGATTAACATTATATGGGAATTCTATTTGTCTGTCCACATAGTTAGCAATAAAGATAGCCAGGCTACCATCTTCAGATTTCCATATCCGTGCTTCAGCACATGGGATATTAACTGAACGCAGTTTTTCATACAAACCCCATCCAACCCCATCAACTTTAAAGGTAGAAATATCTTTGGCAGGATACAGAGGCTCCAGCAATTGACCATATACAAGATATTTTAAAGTTGCCACTCTTAATTTCCCGCATTGCTTAAAATAAGCAATTTTATTTGAATATTCGGGTTTAAAAAGTCCCATATTCATCCATCCATTCTGTCTGCCATCAATAAAAGCTTGTCCTTGAGCGTAGCGGAAGAAATTATTACTTTTCTTATAGTCACATGTACTACCGAAAAAGATAGTGTAGCCAGAATATACAATTTGCATCATTGGAATTTCTTTTTCCGAAGGATTTGACCAAAAAAGATTACCATCAACAAGATCAAAGAAGTTTTCTGCAGATCCCTCAGTGGTTATGACCATCTTTTTCCCATTTTTCGAAGTCATTTTTTTAACTTTCTGGAAAAGTACTCTATTACCATTGACCCAGTAACTTCCTCCTCCCAAAGGATGGTGATGAGATTTATCGAAACATAATTCATGATATAAACCGGAAATCTGGTCAATATAAATCCCAGTCACATTGAACATTTTTTGCATATCATCCACAAGAGAGGATATCTGGTCCTGCCAGAATAATTGGTTTGCACACATCGATAACAGGCGGCCAGCATGATCAGAATAATAATGATGCCGCAAACCTCCTGCTTCATCTTTAACAGCATGAGGTTCGAATTTGTCGAAATCAGGGATGTTCATGTCTGCGCTGGAACCATTGATATAGGGCATTACCAGGATTCCGTGACTATTAAGCTCTTCTACCCGTTCTTTAAATTTCTCCCTGGCAGGAAGAAAATGAGGATATTGATTGTCAAAAGGAGTCTGGTGCCACCGATACCATTGTAGTCCAATAGGCACATCCAATCTTTTTGCAGCGTCCAGAAGCGGTTTGTTCATTTCATGTGGTGTTCCATTTGCACCACTCCATATCCAACTGTCAGTCACCCACAACCCAAGATTTAATATACTTTCCGGAACATCGATCCGTTGGGACAGGGGCCCTTTTTGCACCCACTTTTGCTGCAAAGCCCAGGGGCGATAACGCTTTGCAGCTTCCAACCAACCACCTTGATACACACCAAAAGCGACTGGATAATAATCAGGATAATCAGATCCCTGAACACCCATGTCGTCAGGGTAGTGTTTTATATATATTCTTTCACCTGGTTCAGGGACAAAATTTTTATGCCTACGCCCATAATAGATAACAGGATATCGTTCTCCTGTGAGTTCTTTGATAGGTTCTGCAACAAAATCTTTAGCCCTTGCTTCCGGGTCCATACTGGCAAAATACACGGCGTTTTTATTTTTATTGAAAGACATAAATTGCATGGGCCATCCACCTCCAGGATATCGACATGTGATCTTCTGGTCCCATGATTTTAACAGTTCCCCACCACGTGCAAAGGAAGGACGGGCTATATCATATTCTCCTGATCCAGGAAATCCATTAATGATAGGGTAAAGAACAGACCATAAACCCCAATAATCGCTGTTGTTTTCCACAAATATTCTCCACTGGGCAACTCCGTCATTTTTGGGCAATTCAATAATTACCCGCACTGTAACTACATTGTTTTCTTCCCACCAACGAATGTTATTCCATTCCATGACAGCACGTTTGGTTCCGTTGGGTAGCTGTTCTATGAAAGCATAATTACATGATTTATAATTATTTGTAATCGTATAGATTTGCCTACCTACTCCAATAGCTACTTCCCAAAGAAGGTGTTTACCATTAACATTTTGAATGTGGTTATAGTTCGTTTCCATATCCACCATAGCGGACAATCCCATTCCTTCAGGTTCAAATTCAAAGCGTACATGGTCGTTTGACAGAACAAGCCCTTTTGAAGGATTAACGTGTACTTGTGACAGAACAGGAATTATAGCGAAAACAAACAAAGAGACGAAAAACAGACATATTTTCTTTTTCATATTTCAAGGTATTATGTGGGACATTTTAATATAATTTTATTACAACATTACTACATTTCTTTACTCTACAATAAGGTTCCCTAATTCAATTGGTGCTATTTCGATAACCTTTACTTTATTAGGACCCATGATTTCTGTCCGGCTTATTATTATATTCGCTTCAACAGATAGCGGAATTTCTTTTTCTGGAGTGATTTCCGTAAGTTGATACCGGTTGGCTTTCAGTCCATACCGGGAAAGATCAATTGAATAAGAAAAAGGTATCTCCTTATTCACATAGTTTGCAAGGAAGACAGCAAGATGTCCATCTTCTGCTTGCCATAACCGGGCTTCCACCGAAGGAACAGTACCTGTATGTGTTCCTCCACCTCTGAATTCTTCCTCAAACACAGGTATTTTATTGGTAGAATATACAGGCCCCCAGAGACGACCAAAGGTATGGAACTTTTGAGTTACCATCCTGTATTTTCCACATTGTCGAATATAATCAACCTTTTCTTTGTATTGAGATTTTTTGAAGAGATCAAAGTTCATCCAGCCGATCTGATCTCCATTTATGAATCCCTGACCAACCCAAAAGTTATAAAAACGGTTGCTTTTTTTAAAATCGCAACGACTTCCATAAAACAAGGTATATCCTGAATAGACTACTTGTAGCATAGGAATTTCGTAGTCTGTAGGTCTGCCCGTGAACAAATTGGCAGTTACAAGATCAAAGAATATCTCATTTGCTGATTCTGAGGTAACTACAATGTCCCTTCCATTCTGATGTGCCACGTTCAGCACTTTACGGTAAAAGTTACGCCATCCATCAGCCCAGTACCGGCCACCACCCAAAGGATGCCTGTGGTCTTTATTAAAACATAATTCATGTGAATTACATGAAACTTCATCGATATAGATACCATTGACCCCGTAAAACTCAACAATGCTGTCTACTAGAGTTGTAATTACATCATGCCAGTAAACCTGATTGGGGCACATAGGAGTGAGCCGACCGGCACCATCCCAGTAAAAATGTTGGTGCAACCCACCTGATTCGTCCTTAATAGCATGTGGATCAAATTTATACCAGTCTGAAATTTTGCTGTCAGCACTCAAACCGTTGATATACGGTACAATAAGTGCACCGGCATCCACAAGTTCTTTTACTCGTTCTTTAAATCCGGGTAAGGCAGGCAGGTAATGTGGATATTCATTGTCAAAAAGCACATGATGCCAACCGTACCAATGCAATGCTATTGGGACATCTAATTTTTTCATAACCTCCAGGAATGGCATATTCATTTCGTGAGGATCCCTTGCATCTTTTCTCCATTTTTTGGGGCTCCCTGTATCTTTATTTTTATCCGATGGCAGATCCCATACCCAGGTATCCCGTATCCATAAACCAATATTTATCGCAGATTCAGGAAAATCTGCACGTTGTGATATTGGTCCCTTGCTGGTCCACACCTGGTCAAGAGCCCAGGGGCGATACCTGTGGGCAGCTTCAAGCCAGCCTCCCTGGTATGGCCCAAAAGCAACCGGATAATAATCAGGCATATCTGATCCTGCCATATTCATATTTTCCGGATACCGGATAAGTGACAATCGCCCTTTCTGTGAATCCACATAGAAATCTTTAGCCCTGGATTCACCATCCATACTGGAGAAATATACTCCATTGGTGCCATTATTAAGAGACATAAACTGCATAGGAAAAAATCCGGATGGAGAACGTATTTTTAAAGATTTATCCCATTTTTTAATCAAGTGACCGCCGCTACCTGTGACTGGTATAGCTACATCATATACTCCTGCACGGGGAAATCCATTCACTGAAGGACATGCCACCTCCCACAACCCCCAATAGTCAGAAAGATTCTGGACAAATATCCGCCATTTTGCAACGCCATCATTCTTTGGTAATTCAATCATCACTTGTACTGTAACAATACTATCTTCCTCCCAAAAGCGTAAATCATTCCATTCAAGTATAGCGATCTGATCTCCATTTGGCCGTTTTTCTATCCGGGCATAACTACAGGGTTTATAATTGTTATTAATGCCCGGTCGCTGAGTTCCTTTTCCGAAAGTCACTTCCCATAACAGATGCTTTTCTTTTACATCCTGAATATGATTATATCCGGTTTCTAAATCAGTCATTCCTGACAACCCCATTCCTATAGGTTCAAATTCATATTTGACCTGTTCATTTTCCAGGATGAATCCTTCTGCCGGATTAATCGTTTTTTGGGCATTCAGTTCTTGGAAACCAAAGTTCCAACAAATTAAAATAATTAAAATAAAATAATTTTTCACACGAAAATATTTTAGTTAAACAACTGAATTTCTATTAGTTATAATTGTGCATTTTAAACATTTATTTTCTTAAATCGTGGAACCCTCATGTTATTTTCATATCCTTTTGTGACGT
>Ga0114919_10004478_pt1 | contig 11212 bp, 10 predicted proteins | sample BlataG_FD_88682 | JGI IMG/M metagenome (GOLD analysis project Ga0114919, IMG submission 88682) | Deep subsurface microbial communities from Black Sea to uncover new lineages of life (NeLLi) - Black_00105 metaG | ecosystem: Environmental > Aquatic > Marine > Oceanic > Sediment | place: Atlantic...
GGAGACGGGGTGCATATATTATTAGAGAGAGAGAGAGAGAGAGAGAGAGAGAGAGAGAGAGAGCGTATAGTATAGTATCTGAGAGAGAAGAAGATAGAAAGACGCGTAGTCTAGACTGTTTTGGTTGCTTGTAGTTTTGATGGACCTGACTTTTCCCCCTAGTGGAGAAATTGTGAGAAAGTTTGACTGAGAAAAAGAGTGAGGGCAGCTAGAGAGATCGCCAGCTGGCAGTTGTCTCTGTGGTTTGTAGACTAAAAAGGAGAGACAGCTGCTTGCAGGGATCATAAAATTGATACATTGGCTGAATAAAATTATCACCAACACATTAAGCACTTACATTAAAATCGCTCAGGGAGGTTGTATTCACAGTCGTGAGCAAATTCAATCTCCTAGTCTTTTACAGATGCCAAAGGAAACAAAGTTTTACGATATCTTGGTTGTTGCAGCTGACGCAACACATGTAAGTCTGCCGATCAACCAAACCTCGTTTTGTCTCCACCCCAACAAAATAATAATAAAGATCTCATTCCACCGGCCCCCACAACTCCTCTCCCAACTTGATCACACACACATACAATACAGGCCCAGATCAAAAAAGCATATTATCTCCAAGCCAAACGTGTTCATCCAGATAAAAATCCCGATGATGCCAAAGCAGCAGCCAAATTCCAAGAACTCGGCGCTGCCTACCAAGTCCTCTCAGATCCAGATGCAAGAGCTAAATACGACAAATACGGCGAGGCAGGGGTCAGCGACACTGCTCAACTTGATCCCACCATGCTGTTCAATGTCTTGTTTGGATCTGATGCCTTTGAAGAATTCATTGGAACCCTGGAAATGGCATCTGCTGCAGGTATAGCAGCTGAAAGTGCCCCAGGTCAAACCCCCAATCCCAATGATCCAGCAATGAAGGCCAAGATGAACGAAATTAGACAGAAGAGAGAAGCCAAGCTGTTCCAATCACTGACTGCCAGGCTTGACTCGTATGCCACTTTGGGAAAGGAGGCATGTGAAAATATATGGAGAGATGAAGCAGAGGAGCTGTCTTCCAGCTCATTCGGCCCCGAGAGCTTGGAAACAATTGGGTATGTGTATACCCGAGCAGCAGCCAAGCAACTGGGAAAAGATTTGAAGGTTCTAGGCCTTGGATTTGTGTGGGAATCCCTAAGGTCAACAGGACACGGAGTGAAGACAAATTTCAAAGCCATTTCAGGGGCAGTTGGTCTGATGCAAGTTCAAAAGGAATTACAGCAGAGCGGCATGCCCCCCGAGCAAGCAGCTGCAGCCTTGGCCAGTAGAGCTCAGGAAATGCTGGAAAACATGTGGAAGATCAATGTGTTGGATATAGAAAAGACTGTAGAGGCTGTGTGTGATAGAATATTCTCTACTACAGTGTCTCCAGAACAGATGGAGGTGAGAGCCAAGGCATTGAAGCTGCTAGGCAAGTGTTTTGAAAGTGTGGGTGCGGCAGCCAAAACAAGAAGAGGCCCACGAAAGGCTATGAGCTCTACATTTGCTGGATTTGCAGGAGGTGGTGGGGCTGGGCCTGCTAGTGGAGCTGCAGGACCAAGACCTACTGGCGGAGCTCCCCCGCCTCCGTACCCCTCCCATCAACAACAACATCAACAAGCGCCGCCACCATACGGAGGTGCTGGTGCAGCAGCTGGAGGCTATGGAGGGTGCCACACTCAACAACAACAACAACAAAAACAACATTCTCAACCTGCATACGGAGGTGCTGGTGTAGCTCCCCCTCCCTACCATCCCCAAGCTGGACCTCCACCAAGTTATTATGGACAACAACCCAGCAGTGGATTTGGTTGGTATGGTGGTGGGTATCCTCATCCTCCTCAAGCACAACAGTACTATTATGGGCAGCCACAACCACAACAGCAGCAGTATTATTATCATCATCAACAACAACCACAGCCACAGCCTGCATACCAAGGGTATGGGGCTGGAGCTAGATACCAAGCACCACCTCCATCATCAACACGACCTGCACCTGCACCTGCACAGCAAGGTAAACCAAACTTTGAGGCGATGTCAGTAGCTGAGTTGAAGAAATATCTCCAATCTAGAGGAGCCAATATTAATGATGCCATTGAGAAGAAGGATCTAGTGGCTATTGCTAATTCTTTAGATTAGAAAACAACGGCAGGAGGTGTGATGTTAGTGAGCAGGAAGAAAGATCGAGAGAAGAGCGGAGGGTTATGGCATTGGGTGTAGCTGGAAGGATGGTTTGTTTAAAGGATCTATGAATTCTTTGTAAATACATGGGAATTTGATATTTTTTTGATCGATTCAGCGAGTTATTCTTCCTGAAAGAAGAAGAGGAATAAAACATTGATCTGATCCAGCCAAAACTTATGCAAGAAAAAAAGAAATTATGCAAGAATCTAGCATTCAGGTGCACAAACATGTGCTCAGCATGTTCTACGTAGCATGTGGAACAGAGGACGCAAAGTTAGCAACACTCTTAGACTTATTACGTGCATTTGAAACTGTTGCCCCGCTCAGCACTGTCATTTGCTGCTCTTCGAGAGACAGCCTCGACTCCGTATGCACGGCCACCTATGCCCTTCCAGACACGCATTTCTGGGTGACGCACTCTGATATGAGTGAGAGAGATATTAATGCTACTGCACAATCTTTCAAATCAACATGTAGACCTTCCACAGAAGCAAATAATGCCGATAACAATACCACATCTCCTCCTTCAAACCAAGCCACCAATATCAACAAAAAGCCCATCTACATCTACGTTACAACAGATCCATGCCTGAAAGTACTTTCCAAGGAAAACACCCCCCTCCAGCCAGCTCTTCTCATCAACTATGATCCACCTGCTAAAAAAGAAATCCACCTGAGAAGGATAGGCAACACCGTGGGCAACAGGTCCACCGCTGCTGGACGTCGCCTGGTTATACACTTTGTAGTAGCTGGCCATATAGAGGCATTTAGAGCAGTAGAAGAGTTTGCTGGGGATAAACCTATATTAGAAATGCCAGTACATGTTGCTGATATATTTGATGACAGAGGTATGCATTACTAGAGAATGAGAAGAAAGGAGGAATGAAAAACTGACCTCTACATTTTGTTGTTGACAGATCTGTCGGTGTGTACATTTAAATTACATGTATGTTGTATTGAAAAAGCCAGTGCTGTAAAATAGTATATCCTTGCTCTTTCTTGTTGACCATCATTGCATGTTAAAATCGCTGGTGTTGTTAGTTGCATCCCCAGATGAATGCATTGTCACATCAAACTGAAACTTCTCCACCCCCCTTCTCAGGGAATCCTCCAATCCTCCTCCTCCATTTGATTGATGTTGGTGTCTCTGATCAACTCCTCCGACTACATCTAAACTTCTACCCTTCTTAAGAGTAGCAGCAGATTGACGTACGAGATCTTGCTGTCTGATCATCATTGGTACTGGGGCTAGTGGCATCCTTGCCATGTAACCACCACCACCACCACCACCACTACTGCTACGATCAGGGCCTGCTGTTGCTTGTTGCTCCAGTGCTGCAATTGCGTTGGCTCTTTGCTCTGCTCTTGAGGCTGCTTTCAATGCTGCTGCATCTGCTAATGAAATTGGTTGATGCTGCTGTTGTAGTTGTTGTTGAGATGCACCGCCAGTAGCTTGTTTTAAGCTATTATTATTGTTATCGCCTACCTTGGGTGGCATTGGAATTCGTAGTGGAGACGGTGGTGCAGCCTTACTACGCTTGGCTTCCACAACAACACCTACCATGGGAGAGCAATCCATATTTTTCCCAATCGATAACTGTTTCACCAGTTGCTCAACATCAACATCATCTCCTGATTCCTTCATCTTCATCAACAGCTTTTTCAGCTGTTCTCTACTCAAATTTAACTCATCCTCCTCTCCCATCTTACAACCACTCTCCTCACCACTATTACCACCACCAGCTTCAGGTCTCAAGAAGGCATGCCCCAGCAACTCTGGCATAGTAATCCTGCGCTTGGGATCTCTATCCAGACACCTCTGTATCACATCCAACAACGCCCTGTTCCTCAGGGGAGGAAAATGTATACTGTGATGTGTATCTGTGATAGCATGCATCTTTTGAATAAATGGCAATTGGGCAAACGGTGTGTGACCATATGCCATTTGGTAGAGGATACACCCCAAGGACCATATGTCTGAAGGTCTGCCCACCTTCATGGGGGGGCCTCCCCGGATGTTGTTGGAGCCACCTAGAATTGCCTCGGGGGACATGTAATTCAGGGTGCCCACTTGGCTCTCCCTGGCTATGGAGGTAGTATCTGACTGGATGGCCTTGGCTATACCAAAGTCGATCAATTTCAGTTGACCTTCCACCATGAGGAAATTTGCTGGTTTCAAATCACTATGGACAATTCGTTGACGGTGAATAATATCAACTGCCTGTAGCATTTGTTCCCAGTACAATCTAATAAAGTTTTCATCCACCCCCAGAGTCAGACTGCTTTGCAGTGCAGCAGCACGATCTCTTCTATTCTTTTCATGCCGTTGCAGTAACCGGGCTAGATCAATGTCGCCGCATTCCAGTACCATGTAGATCAGTCCTTCTTGGTGGTGCACCTCGGAGTCTATGAGCTGGATGATGTTGGAGGCTCCTCTCAGTCTGTTGAGCAAAGTGATTTCATCTAGAAAGCCACTGGCTGCTTCGGGATCTCTGCCGCTGAATCTGATTCTTTTCAGGGCGAATATTTTACGGTTTGGGGCCATTACTTTGTAGACTTTGGAGGAGCCTCCTTTGCCTACACATTCTAGTTTGGTGTACATGATTCCTTTGACAACTATTGAGTTTTCATCTTCTACTATTCGTCTACCTGGCCTTGATGCATGTTGTTGTGGTTGTGGTGGTGGTATCTGTGCCGGTGGAGGTACCTGCTGAGTGACACGAGCTGGGGGAGGTGGCATCATGGCGACGTCTTCTACTTGCTGCTGCTGCCGCTGCCACTGTGGTTGATATTGTTCTGGAATAGCTGGGAGACTACCAGTAACATGCTCACCATTACTAGTAGTATGAACATGAACAGCTTGAACTATTGGCTGTTGTTCTTCTTCCTCAGCTTCTGGTACAGGAGCAATTCGTAGTGCCCTGCTGCCTCCTCCCAACAGACCCTTGGGGGCCCTTGACACTGGCCTGGTGTCTTTTGAAGCTGATGATGGAAGAGGTGCACTGCCTTCTCTCTGTTGTTGTTGTTGTTGTTCATTGACTCTATGAGAGGATGGCACATGTTTGATGGTTCCAGGTGGCCTGTTGATGATGAGCATTGTCTTTTCTTCCTGAACATTGCAGTGATGATGATGGTAATCAGTTGAAGAAGAACTGGCTTTATGATTGCTATGAATACCACTATTAGGACCACCACCACCGCTACTCTGAATGGCGACAGTTGCTTCTTCACTGATGCTAGCTCCTCCTGCAGAGCTGCCGCTGCTATTGTTGCTCAGCAATGTTGTGGTGTTGGCACTTCCACTGGCACCTGACCCAGAAGAGTTCTCATTGTTACCACCATCAGGAGCAGCTCTATTCATGTTGACGGTATTGGTATTAGATGGTATGTATTTAGGCAGCGTGATTGTCGCATTACGTCTCTGTTGGTAATGAGATACGCTCGCTGGTGCAGTCATGTTGTCGTTATCAAGAGCAGAGGTGCTGTTACCACTCTTACTTGATCCTCCGCTGTGTACGCTGTGCACCGTTCTGTTCAGATGTTCTGTCAGGTGACGCGTCTGCCCTCCTCCTCCTTGGTTAATACTAGATGTTGATGCAGCTGGTACTTGCGTATTGCTATACATACGTTCTCTTCCTAGTGTAGTGGGTTGACTTACAGCTGGTCTTGGTAACCTTTCATCTTGAGCTGCTGGAGTAGAGAAGGCTCCATGGCATGTTGTGAAGGCAGAATGAGTGGTCTTGTTATTGTTGTTGCTATTAGCAGCAGCAGCAGCTGTGGTAGTCGTATTAGTATGAGCAGCAGGCGCCGCACCATTTCCAACTCCTCCTTCTTCTTCTATTGATGATGGCTTCCAGAATGGTCTATATGTAAATCCGCCTTGCTTGAGCTCTGTAGTCATAGTCTCCAACGCAGCAACCGGCTGAGCCCCTTCCTTTATCCCTTTTGACAACACCGACATGGCCTTGTATGTATCGCCTGCATTGCAGTGCTCTAATGTTGCCCATTCTAGAAATACAGCACTGCAATTCTGACCAATACGCTGACTTTTAAGTGTCTTGAAAGTATCCCTGCCGTCATCTTGGTTGCGCATCCACTGCTGACGGCCAAAGCCAATCCATATTTTTACAAAGCTGTCCTTGGTGTGGTTGCCTTGTCGAGGGATGAGCTTGGTGGCCCAGCGGTAGAGCTCAAAGAGATAGGTGTTGTTGCGGCTGGGGGGGAAGTGATCTGTGGAGGAAAGATACTCTTCGTGTTGGAAGAATGCCCACCACGTGTCAGGGGATTGGTGGTCTGCGTGGATGGCAGCGACGAGGGTGGCCCGTTTGGATTGGATGGCGGTGGGGGAGGCATTGCTGCCTGGATTGGCAATGTAGGAGTCGAGGTCGACTTCCCAGCTTGCTGACATGATCTTAGATGCAGGTGTTGCCTGTGGATTGTGAGACAGATGGAAGGTATTGGTGTAACTGAAAGCCTGGAGGAAAGTGATACAGTTGATTTTCTATAATTAAGATAATTCGCTCCTTCTTACCTTTGTAATAGCAAGGCTTGCATTGGAGAGGGTGCTTGGAGGTGCCTTGATTGCAGACCCGTCATTATGGAGTCGCAAAGGGGTCACAGCATTGGAATGCACCAGAGACAGAGGTTTTCTAATGGAGCTTGAAAGCAAGTTTAGCTTGGAATGGCTCTCTGTAGCGCTTACGCAGTTCTCTTTATCTGTTGTTATTGGTTCCCAGCTTGCCATTTCAGTGATTTATTTTATGTTGAGGAAATTGTTGCCATTTTGGAGAAATGGTTGTTGAAAAAATGCAGAGTGTAGGAGAGTTTCACCTTGATGACGGGCTATCCACGTCTAGCATCATACTACCTGTAAGATTATAATCAAGTGGTGGGAATGTCTCCACACTGCTCTATTGGTCTGTTTTTGACCGATTCTGGGGAAACGCCGCTGCGCAGATGGACGAAGAAATTGGAGACCCATTGCCCATGCTAGCTGCTTGCCTGCATTTCATCTCAAATTTTGAAAAATTGTATTTATACATAGTACCATGAAGTATATAGAAACCGTTGACTGTATTGTGAAAACTAGCTGGGATACAGATGCAATTCAGCCAATCACCAGTCTTCCAAGCTTGGATGTAAGTCCTCTCTCAGCTTATTTCTTCTCTCCTTCCTATTGCCAAGCACGTATCCTAACCATAACTCTACCCATCAACTTTACAAGCAGACATTTATCTCCTCCTTCGCCTTGTTCAAGACGGAAACACTTCTCTTGGAGAAGCTGCTCTACAAAAACGGCTCACAACATCGACGAGCACCCTACTTCAAAAACCTCCAAGAAGTACGCAGACTATCCCGTCTACTACACCAACTAGACATGCAATATCTTTTAGAAGAGTTTATAACTGCATTACACCAAACCCAAATTAGAAACAACAAGCAATGGCAAACCAACACCATCAAACCAGCATCTCTTCACCACAGAAAGCTCCCCACCCACCAATCCGCAACGTTTGTCCTGCATCGCCTCACTGCAGGCATACACCTCATAGAAGCACTAGGCAAAGCCATCATTAAAGCCACACAATCTCTATCATCTCAGCTAGCCATGTCCTTCTTCATGCCAATGTGCTTGACAGCCTTGGCTTGCATTGCCAGGTTGCGCACCTTGTCTGCCCAAATAGCAGTACAGTTCATAGCACTGTACAACAGTGTAGCAGAGGTATCAGCTGTATTGCCACCGATATCACCACAATATATCGATAATAGTAGTAGTGAGGTAGGAAGAAGGTACTATTATTGCAATGATGATGGTGAATTACCCCAAATGGTGAAGATGACTTGGAAAACAGGGGGAGTGGTGAAATTAAAACCTATAAAAGTAATGATGCCCGAAGAAGAAAAAGAAGATGGTGATGATGAAGATGGTGATGAAGACGGGAGAAGTCGTAGTTTAGGGTTATTAAGGAGGGCAGAAGATACCATGGCTAGATGCATTAGGGTAGTAGGTACGAAGAGTGTAGAGAAGAGAGTGAGGTCAACTACACTGTTGAATGTTGTTGAAGATGTGGGGGTTGCCATACAACGAGAAGAAGATATAGAGGAGATAGAGGAAGTTGATGAAGGAGTAGAAGTTGATGATGATGGTAATGTGATGTATAAAAGGGCAAAGCATACCTTGGATGGAAGTACACTCCCTGTCGTTGAAGACATGGAGGAGAATGCAATGGAGGTGGATGTGGATATTGGAGTAGGGGAGTCGGTGGGAGTAGGTCGTGATGATAAGAAGGAAATGTATAAGGGAGAGGAGGAAGAGAAGAGGGCAGATTTAAAGCCTGCATTCATTAGTATAGATATGTTGGGGAAGAAGAAGAAGACCAAGAGACAGAAGAAGGCAAAAATTGAAAAGCCAGGAGAGGAGGAGAAACGAATAGCGGGGTGGGAGGACTGGGTCTGAAGGAATTGGGTGAAATGGGAGGCCAACAGAATGTCGTTGGAGCATTGTATGGTAACAAATTGATAAGTCGATAGCATAGACCAGTTAAGAAGTCGTATTGGGCAGTAAATGCTCACCAACATCTGATCAGACTTTGAAAAACAAATAATCCAAATACTATGCCTCCAAAAGGGTCCAAACATTCGTCGAAGCCATTGGGTACACTCTCTTTGTTGCCACCTGGTATTATAGCCAATATTCTCAACGTTGCAGCTCAAGCACCTGCCAGCCTTGGACACGACAACATCCCAGACGTTCGCTTCTTAGCTAGATGTGCAACTATTAATAGACATTTCGATGACGCAGTCAAGTTCACAGTTCTTTGGAGGCGAGTTAGAGCCAACACGGCAACTTTGTACCGGGTTTGGTCTATTTTTTCATCACAGCACCGCTCTTCTCACCCTCTCCTCTCGCCCCCCTCCCCCCCCCTCTCTCTTCACAGCACCCCCACCATCTGTCTGGACAAGCTCGTCTCAGTCCCTGGATCACCTGCTGGAGACATCATAATCAAGCTTACCAAGCGCTGTGAACAATCCAAATCCATCAAACTAATCCCAGGCAAACCCAACCATATCCTGGCTGACCCAGTGTTACTCCAACGTGAGGTCCTGTTCTTATCCAAACTGAAATACTTCCCAATCAACACCATTATCAAGCAATTAGGCTCCCTTCAGCGTGAGCAACTCACCATTGAGCTCCCAGATTTGGCTCAATTTTGGAATAAAGCGTTCATTCAAGACATTGCCCTCCAAATCTCCAAATCGTGGCCGAACCTTTCATCTTTCAACCTTGCCACTTGGGAGACATATGAAAACAGGCCAGATGCACTGGGATTGCAGTCAAATAAACCAACAAACTGCAGCTTGAAATGCTTGGCCAAGCTGTCAAAGCTATCAAAACTCACCTCCATCACTCTGGATGTCCCCCGAGCATGCCACACCTTGCCCCCTGAATGGAAAAACCTGGCCGCCACTCTGCAGCATCTTTCCCTTTCTTCAGGCAGGTGTGACCTCCCCCTCCCCAAGGAATGGTCCTCTCTCTCCTCCCTCTCTTCTCTCGTCATCTCGAACACCCGTATGACCCGTGTCAACACTGACCTCCTGCGAGGCCTGTCATCCCTCCAACGCCTCGTTCTCAAAGAACACGCCGACGTCCTCCCTCTCCTCACTGAAGCCTCCCGCCTGACTTCCCTCACTCAGCTCAAGATTCTCGACATAGATTCCCCAGTTCCCAACGAAACTTTCAGCATTCCCAACCTCAGACAACTGGTACTAGCTCATAAATGCCACAGGGACAGTATGGCCATCGTCCTGTCTCCGCTCGGAGAACACTGCTTCAGAAAGCTTGAAGTACTGGTGTTGCAAGGCTTTGACTGCATGGAAGATGAAGTTTCAGATATGTTGGACGACTGGTTTCCCCGCCTCACCGCTCTCACCCACCTCCACTTTCACACCATGTACTTTGACACCCTCCCCCCCAACGTCACATGTTTGACCAATCTTCAAAAGTTAACTTTATCCAAATGGCTCGATATGGATTCGGACACATTTGGCTGGAGCCATCTCCGCCAGCTGCCCAACCTCAGAGCAGTAGAACTGGATGTGAGGAGCAGTATGAGATACGATCTGTACCGCTTGGGCACAACCCTCCTCTCCAGACTCACCAGCCTCCGCTTGTCCTCTTGGTTGGGTCTGAGCTGGGAGGTCATCTGGGAGAATTGTAAGAATCTGGAGAGCCTGGACTTTGGTGGAAGTATCTGCTCTTCTCTATGTCCCAGGCTTGCTCAATGTATCTATAGCAATATGCCCAAGCTGAAATATTTGAATTTAGCAATGCATGAGGAGCATGTGAGGAGGGATCATAGGAATCAGGTGTGGGAAAATGCAGAGTTGGGGTGTCTGATGGAATTGGCTAGGAAGAGACCTGATTTGGTGGTGGATTTTACTCCTACCAAGGGGAGCTGGGAGAAGGATGAGGATTTATACTAATGTGGGTAGGTCGTGAGATGGTGGGATAATGGATAGATTGATACAAGTAGTGGTAGTGTATTTATTTGAATAGGGTATATAGATGGGTCTAATAGAGTTAGTATGTATTTGTGATTATAATTATTCTTAAAGTGTATATATATACATAAGAGCTTGTAAAGGAAAGCTTCGGTTCTTGTTATGAGCACAGCTAGTTGAAATGCGAGTGAATGGGGGTGAGATGATCAAGGTGACTGGCGAGCGATCGCTCTGTTGCTGGTGGGAGGGTGTTTGTTTTGCTAAATTGGGGTATTCCGGTGGCATGGATGCATCGTTTTATTTTGATTCCCGTGCATGGTGTTTTATTAAAGTTGATTAATACATCGGTAGACCAATATGGCCGCTCATCCCGTAGATACCTTGGCTCATCTACCGTCACCACCTCTTAGAGCTTCTTCTAATACAGCTGCCTTGTTCAACGGTGAACTCTTGGCTTATGGATCTGCGTCATCTGTGGTGATTGTTGATGTAAGTATCACGTCTGCTAACTCGTTTA
>Ga0114919_10004480_pt1 | contig 11212 bp, 11 predicted proteins | sample BlataG_FD_88682 | JGI IMG/M metagenome (GOLD analysis project Ga0114919, IMG submission 88682) | Deep subsurface microbial communities from Black Sea to uncover new lineages of life (NeLLi) - Black_00105 metaG | ecosystem: Environmental > Aquatic > Marine > Oceanic > Sediment | place: Atlantic...
GACGAGGTTCCCGACAGTTCGCTGGACCTGGTTATCACCTCGCCCCCCTATGACGGTCAGCCCAAGTATGGCAATGGCGAACGCTATTTGCGCGAGTGGTATGAGGCCACGTTCCTAAGCGTCACCAAAGAGGTTCTCCGGGCGCTCAAGCCGCACGGTAGCTTTGTCCTCAACTACCGATCGAGACGCCACGGCGATGAGCGGGGCGTACTGCAATACGAGATCGTTTTCTGGCTGCGCCAGCAAGGGTTCTTGTTTTGCGAGGACTTCGTTTGGGGCAAGCCCTCGCCTCCCCCCGGGCGGTTCAACCGCTTCCTGAAAGACGCTGTCGAGTACTGCTTTCACTTCGCGAAGACCTCCAAGTGGCAGTTCTTTCCCAAACAGTGCCTCACGCCCGCCCGCTGGGACGCCAAGGACCGAGAGCGCCGTAAGCGCCTGGCGCACAATTACGAGCGGGTCAACGCACCGTCCGGCCAGGGACGTAAACGCGTCCAAGCCGGACCGGATCTCGTGCGACCTTCAACACTGCTCCTCTGCGAGCCGGATTTCTCGCCTAACCCGACCCGGCATCCCGCGCGTTTTCCGGTGCAAATTCCCCTGTTCTTCATCAAGCTTCTGACTCAGCCTGGCCAAGTCGTGCTTGACCCCTTTGCGGGCACGTGCACAACGGCGGTGGCAGCCGAGCAGCTTGGACGCCAATGGCTCATGATCGAACAAGATCCCAAGTATGTGGCGGCGCTGCCCGCACGACTCCAACAGAGGCGATGAGTGCAGATGCCGACCCCCAACGACATCGTCGACCGGATTGCGGCGCTGACCGACTGGAATGCGCGCGTCGCCCTTATTCGCACGATTCCCGAAACGTTCGGAACTCGCGACCATGCCGACGTGTATGCCGCGATCGCGCGCAAGGTCTACGTCCCCAACCTCAAAGCTGATATCGGTTACGTGCATTGGCGAGACGAATACGAGTTGGCCAGGGTTCAAGCGGCCTATGACCACGCGTCTACCCTGACGTCAGGCTTCTCCGCCGTTGACCGACCATCTCTTGAACGCACGCTCGCAGATCACCCAGAAACCCTGCAGGTTTTTCGCCTGCTGCTCGGACTGACCGCGCCGGAGTTCGTCGAAGCCTGCGCCGTGGCGACGGAGGCGGAGAGCGGTCTTTCGACCATCTCCAAGAGCACCGTGAAGTCCATGGAATCAGGAAGACCGGCCACGCAGCAAAAGATCCGGACGTGCGCGGCCACGATCGACCTCGGCATGCGAGGAGTACTGTTCCCGCCCGCTTTTCACGGCCGCTTGCGGCCCAAACTCGACAAGCCGGATACCGCCCAGGGGTGGGAGAGCGTTCGGCAATTCGCGCACCAAGGCGTCCCACTGCCTGTGTTTCTCCATCAACGGGCCTACGGGGGCGCTTTCCGGCAATTGCTTGACGCGACAGGCACGAGGAGGGGCGACGTGTTGGAGGACCCTGTCGAGGAACTCTTTCGCGAGAACGGCGTACCGTACGTTCGGACCGGCTCGCACAACCAACACGCGGTTGAACGCGACTTCGGCCTGTCGGTCCGTCCAGCGCCCGATTTCGTGATACACTCCGCGCGGCCGCCGGCACCGCGTGCGATCCTGGAGTGCAAGGCTGCAAGCGACGGAGGTGCCGCGCGCGACAAGGCGGCCCGCTTCGGATCGTTGAGGCGAGAGGCCAACAGACTCGGAGGGATTCCCGTTTTCGCCGTCCTTGGCGGGACCGGCTGGCGGCGTACCCGAGATGCGCTCGGCCCCGTGGTTCGAGACACGGACGGTCGCACCTTCACACCTGCAACCCTGGCCGAGATGTTGCGCGTTGATCCGTTTCCCGACTTGCTGCGCACCGCGTCGCCACGAGAAGGCGCGAACGCCGAGGCATGAGCCGTGCGAAAGGCTTCGAGGGCATGATGATCCGCGAGCAGCGTGAAAAAGGCTTCTTCGTTGCCTTCGGCTATACCGACGATGCCCTCCGCGAGATCGACGCCTTCTTCCGCAAGCAGAAGAAGGTGATCGTCGCCCTGACCGTGCGGGAGATACTGGAGGAGGAGATTGCCAAGAAGCTCGCGTGAGGGAAGCTGTCAGCGATCGGCCGTCAGCTTTCAGCCGGAACTGCTACCTTGCCCATCATCGCGGCCCCACCCTTCGCTGCCGCAAAGCGATGGGCGACGCCTCCCCCCGAGCAACGCGAAGCCCAACAACACCGACCTGCGACTACATTAGATCGAGGCACCGGGCGTTCGAAGATGAATACCGATATCGAGATCTTCGAAGCGATTCAGGCCGAATGAGCCGTGATCGAGGAAGTCGGCTGCCTCGGGTTGTCCTGCGTTCCGTAGCATGCGTTGCAGGTCGGCCTTGGCCTGTTGCGACTCCACCGGCGAGGGACCGGCGCGCGCAGTCGGCTCCATCGTGATTACGACGCCGACAGCGCCATGTGTGAAGGTGCAAGAAATAATGGTCATCCCCGGTAGGTTGAGCAGGAGCTGTTGGCCGGACTGGAACGCCGCGAGTGGAATCCCCGCTGCAGCTCGGATCAACACGCCGGTCGGCGTATACAGTTCAGCCGCCGTACTGAGCGCCGCAGCCTCGGTGCGCCGTATCTCGAAGAGTGTCTGACCATCGAGTTCGCAAACGGTTTTTCCGGCGGGATGGTGCATCTTCAGACCCGCCTTCTGCCCGTCCGGGCGAAGGATTAGGCGTGATCCGACGACGACTGCTAGATCGGTCCCATCCGGGTGATAGATGTGGAACTTCGTGGTGAACCCCGCCTGCTTCGTCTGGACCACCTCGATGAGCGGCGATGCATCCTGCTGGAGGATGACAGGGACGCGCAAGAACGTATTAGTAGCAAATGTCACAGTGGGAGACTGCGAGAAGATCAGTGGGTCGCTCATCGGCCAGTGGCCTCCGACAGCGGATTCCTACACCATTCACCATTCCGCAGCTACGGCCGCGCCGTCACCTGCACGATGTCGCTCCAGTCGCCGACCGGCAAGTCGTCGTCGCGGTGCCGGGCCCGGTGCACATGGCCCGACCGGCCGGTGCCATTATCTGCGCGGGCCGATGATTCGTCAAGCCCTGTAGCCGCGCAGGGCAGGTGACCCACCCGCCGGAAACGATCTTGAGGGGTGACGGAACGCCAGGTCCGACGATGGGGCCCGCCCGGCCAGGTTCTCGGCGTCCTGGCGGTCCAGGGGCACGGGAGCCGAATCACGAAAACCCGAAAGAGCGAAACGGCGGTTTCAGGGCCGGATGAGCATCGGCTTGGCCAGGGGATGAGTGTATGGAACAGGAGCAAACGGAGCGAACGGAGGAAACGTCAGGCCTCTCCGTTGTCTCCGTTCCCTCCTGTTCAACGACCTGCCGCTTGCGTCATCCCTCTGGTTTGAGGGGCCGGCCAGTGCCGGCGATTCACCCGCCAGAAATGGTCCGGAACGGCAGGGAATCGGCAGGTCAGACGATGGGGCCCGCCCGGCGAGGTTCTCTGCACTGCTCACGTTGGATTTCTTCGCGGGCCGCGCAGAAAGGAGCTCACGCAAAGGCGCAAAGCCCGCAAAGATAGGGACTTGCGGTCATGCTTTCCCTCTGCGTCTTCGCGGCTTTGCGTGAGACTTCTCTGGGTTGCGGGCGAAGCCCGCCGTACGTCTTGGCGCCTCGGCGTTGATCCTTTCGTCTTCTCCTCATCTGCGTGCATCCGCGTCCATCTGCGGTTTCAGACTCCCTGATTGGGGGGGCAAAGCCCACCCCGGATGGCTTTCCGTCGCAGGTCCGCCCCGGTGCCTCCGGCGTGCCTCGGGTGGTCCCGGCCTGCCGCTTCCGCCCGGCCGCCAGGGGCGGCAGGTGGCCGCCGAACGACGTAAACCCATGCCACCGCGTGACTTAATCGCCCTTCCCGGTCCCGGGAACGGCCCATCCGCTCCCGGGAATGAGCCATCCATTCCCGGGAATCACTCGTCCGCCCCCCGGAATAATTCGCCCACTGCCGGGAGTAGCTGGTCCGTTCCGGGGAATCACCGATCCGCTCCCGGGGAGGGATCATCCCCTTCTGGGAATGGAGGACCCGCTCCCGGGAGCGAATGACCGCCGGCAGGTTCAATCCGCAGACTCCGCCGATGACGCAGATCACCGCATGAATTCCATCTGTGAAATCCGCGCAATCTGTGGATGCGTGATTTCTCCGGTGCGGGGTGTCCCCCAATAGGCTCTTGAACGAACCGGCTGCGTCCCGTAGCATCCGGGCCATCGCGAAGCGCTTCTGGTTTCCAGGTCTCTTGCAAGGAGTCTCCACATGCCCGATTACCTCCCGCCGTCCGACGGCCAGTTCGACGCCTGGCAGGCCAACTTCACCAGCTACGTCAGCGCTAACGTAGTGGCGCTGGGCTTGCTGCCCGCGGACGTGACCCCGCTGACCGATGCCCAGACCGCCTGGACACCCGCCTACAGCGGCCACGCCACGGCCCAGGCCGCCGCCGAGGCCGCCCGGGAGGACAAGGACGACAAGCGCAACGCCTACGAGGGAACGATCCGGCCGCTCGTGCGCCGGCTGCAGGCGTCGCCCACCGTCACCGACGTGCAGCGCCAGGCCATGGGCATCACCGTCCGCGATACCACGCCCACCCCGGTGGGTCCGCCGACCACGCGGCCGGTGGCCAGCGTGAACACGTCCGAACGCCTGCGGCACGTGATCGAGTTCACCGACGAGGCCACGCCGACCAGCAAGGCGAAGCCCGCCGGCGTCATGGGCTGCGAGATCTGGGTCAAGATCGGGACCACGCCGGTCGACCCGTCCGAGCTGACGTTCCTGGCCGTGGACACGCGCACACCGTACACCGCCGACTTCCCCGGCGCGGACGGCGGTGCGATCGCCCACTACATGCTCCGCTGGGTGAGCACGCGCGGCGACAAGGGGCCATGGTCCGCGACGGCCAGCGCGACGATCGGAGCGTAGGGCAGACAGCACAAGTCAGTCCGTTGTCCGTTGTGGGTGAATGGTCCGTTTGTCAGTGGTCTGCGGGAAGTGCATCTCGCAACTGACCAAAGGACGACGGACCCACCAACTGACCACTGATTAATCGAGTCGCGGCATGTCGAGCAGCTACCTTCCCGCCGCCGATGCCGACTTCTCCGCCTGGGCTCGGAACTTCACCGCGCGTGTTGCCAAGCACTGGGAGGACTGGGGCCTCACGCAGGATGAGTTCGAAACGCTGGTACAGAAGCAGTGGGCCTGGGATGCGGCCTTCAGCGCCCATGCGGCCGCCCAGGCCGCCGCCGCCAGCGCCCGGCAGGCCAAGGACGATGCCCACAGAGAATATGAAACGGCGATTCGATCGCTGGTCCGGCGCCTGCAGGCCTCGACCGCCGTGACGGACACTCAGCGTCAGGGGATGGGCATCACGGTCCGCGACCATTCGCCTACGCCAGCAGGCCCGCCGGCCACCCGGCCGGTCGCGACCCTGGACACGTCGCAACGGCTCCGGCACGTCATCCACTTCCGCGACGAGGGCTCACCGACCAGCAAGGCCAGGCCGGCTGGCGTGATGGGCTGCGAGATCTGGGTGAAGATCGGTGCGGAGCCAGCGGACCCGTCGGAATTGAGCTTCTTGGCCCTCGACACCAGCACGCCCTACACGGTAGATTACCCCGGCTCGGAGGCTGGCGAGAATGCGCATTACGTGTTGCGCTGGGTGAGCACCCGCGGCGAGAAAGGCCCCTGGAGCGCGACGGTTAGCGCGACGGTGGGAGCATAGGATTAGCGGAAACGTGCGCCCGGTGCTTCCGGGCGCGTTGGAGTATCCAGCGATGGACTGGGAAAAACTGAACCTGCACGTTGAGAATCTAATCCCGGGCATGGTCCTCACCGTCGAGGTTGCCGGGATTGCCGGGTGGCTGTCTTCCGACAGATTCTCCGGGACCATCACGAAGCTCGGTGGGGTAGAGGGCATCTTCCTCGTTTCAATGAGTTACAGTGTCGGTGTGCTGTTGGCCGTGGTCTCGCGGTTGATCCTGGACAGCACCTCTGAACGAGTAGCGCGTCCCTGGCTGTTCGAGAACTTTGTTCATCGCGGTCGCAACGCCTTGCACTCCTCCTTCGACTCGGACCCGGATTACGGGGACGATTGGAAGGCCACGGAGTCGCGCACGTGCTGCTGGCCCAAAGGCGAACTTCAGAAGTGGAATTGTCTCTACCGGGCCGTTCTGCGCATGGTGCGGGACCGTGCTCCGAAGAAGTACCACGAGGTCTCCAGGCGCCGGACACAGGGTAGGCTCGTGCGCAACCTGTTTGTTCCACTCCTGCTGTCCCCCTGGGTCGTCGGGGGTCTGGCAGGCTGCGCGATCATCGTCAAAACACTTTGCACAATCGCGTTGATTCCAGCGGGCCTGTTTCTTTACGCTTACGCCGAGTTGAACAACATGGCCGAGGCGCTCGACATCTGCTTTAGCGCGGGCCTGATTAAACGCCAGGGACCCGCGGCATCATCGCCTTCGGCCGCCGGATCGTCCGCAACGCCGTGATCCCACACCGCCTCGCCGCGGTACGTGTCGTTGGCCGACAGGACCTCGGAAACGGATCGGCCCTGGGGATCGTACCGGGGCTCGCCGTCGGCATGACGACCGCCACGGACCAGGTACAGCCTGCGAAGAGGACCGTCTTGGGGCACCCACACCCGCAACTGCGTCACCGGACGCCCCTCGACGTTCTGCGTCTCCGCCGTAACGTGAACCCCCGACGCCGACGACAGCAGCGACAGCGCTTCCACCAGGCTCGCCGCCTCACAGGTCAACGACACCGGCTCACGCTGCAACGCCTTACCCAGAGCGCCCGAGGGCTCCATCGAGCCGGTAACCAACTCCTCGGTGGCGGTAAACACGTTCCCCTCGAACACCGGCCCTTCTCTCGCCAGATAGAACCACACCAGGTAGCGAAGCGCGGTGGCGTACGTCCACTTGACGGCCTGGCCGCCCTCCCACGTAAACAGATGCACCCATCGCGACCCGCCCCCCGGCGGCTGAACCGTCAGCGGCACCTGAGCCTGATTGGCAACACCGTCGGGATTGAACACGCAAGGCAGTGCCGTCATCAGCACGCTCTGGTCCACGTAGCGGGCGGGATCGGATTGCAGGCCGTTCTCGATCTCACCGTTGCGTACGTATCGGCCATAGACAAGCGCCTCGCGGGCCCGGCTCAATCGCTCAAACACGTGCTCGGCCTCGAAAACGTACCGCTCCTCCTCCCGGCCGATCCGCCCATCCCAACGCGACGACTGCACCGGGGGATAGCCTTCAAACAATACCTCGCGATCAGACGGGTCCGCCTCGTCGGTCGTGACCTCGAGGCGACGATCCGGGTGATAGCGCCGCCGGGCCTCCGCCGAATCGAAATCGTCATCGACCCGGACCGAGATCGTCGCCGTCGAAATCGCCTGATCCGACCGCTGCCGGACCTCCTCCACGCCAAGACGCTCATCCACCTGGAATTGGCCTGACCCGTAAGCCGTCTCCACGCCCACCAGGAGACGTTCGGCCGGCTGTGATCGCGAGCGCATGACGCTCATGGTTGCCCCCGTCAACGGCCCAACTGATCGAACTCGAGCTCGAAGTCCTGCAACGCCTCGCCCGACAGCTCATCCACCTGCCGCTGCCCGCGACGCTGAAACGCCTTCAGCACGCATAGTTCGTGCGATCGGCCCCACGGGTCCACCATCGTCTTTTCCTGCCCGCAGCGAACCTCTTCTTCGATCGCGGATTCGATCGCATTCAACGTCGCGTGATCGGCGACCCGCAACTGACCTCGCCACACGATCGGACGCGCACGAGCGCCCAAAGCCCGCTCGAACACGCCATCGACGCCGGGAAACGAAAACGACGACGACGCGCGACGAAGCGGCCCCAGCTCGACGTGAACCTCGCTGTCCGAACCCGCCAGGGCCACCCCTCCGAACGTGGGCGCCGTCGAGGCCGACGGCCGGCGTATCTCGTAACGCTGCTCCCAGACGTTCGTCCCCTCCGCACCCCCAAGGGACCGCTCGTCCACCAGCAGCAGTCGCCGCGTTCCCCCGACCGTCAGGTCCTGCAGCGCCGAGGCTACCCGCTCCGACAGGGTGAACACCCCCGTCACGTCCACCCCGCCGGTTCGGGCTTCGTCGTCGCTGCGATGACTCCGTGCCGCCAACAGAACGCTCAGAACCGGCGAGCCGGCGCGACGAAACGTCCTCTCCCCCGCATCCCGGCCCGTGGTGATCACGTAGGCCGCCGGCAGGCGTTCTCGGCCCATCGCGGCAAGCAGCAACTTGCGGTCTCGCGACGTGCACCCCTTCACCGTGGACAGCAGCGCCGATTCCCCCAAGGTCAATTCCTCGAGCGTCTGCACCACGGCGTCTTCAATCGTTTCCCAAGCGCTCACGGCTGGTTACCTCGCTTGATCCACTTGCGAGCCGGCCCGTCCCCGGGCCGGGTGACGACCGGAGGGAAAGACCCTCCGGCTCGACCTCTGGGCGCCGGGCAACGGGTGGCAGCGGAATCATTCACACGAGATCTCATTTACAGGTCTTCCAGCTCTTCGCGGGACATGACCCGAGGCGACCCGACCACTTCCCCCGTGACCCCACCCGCCGGGTTCGACTCGACCTCGGTGCGGGTCGGCAAGACCACCTCGGCGGAGGCCACCCGCTGCAGCCATCTCACCGCCGATTCACGCTTCCGCCTCATTTCCTCGGGAACCGGCGGTCGGCGGGCATGCAGCCGGTATTCCACCAGGTCCAGCGTCACGCTCTTCAACACCGCCGCCAGCTCCTCGTGACCGGTGACGTCAACCGGTACCGCGTGGCGCCGGCCGACGTAGCTGTTCACCTCGCCCTCGGCTCCCAGCCGCGCCTCCGTCACCTTGTCCTCGTCCGCTGAACCTGAACCGGCGTCGTCGGTCAACTGCACGTAGGCCGCCGTCCCCAGACGCTCCTCGACATCCGCATTGCTCGCGTACGACATGATCAACCCCTGCTGCCGCCAGCGCTTTCAGCTATCAACCTTCGGCTCTCAGCCGGAGGTGTTTTCTGCTGACGACTGACTGCTCATCCCCGATCGCTGATCTTGCTTGCTCACCTTCTCGCGTTCCCACCTTCTCACCTCCGCGCGCACCCGCCGCCTGCTCCCCCGGCGCCGGTCCGGGGACCATGCCCCGGACCGGCACCCCGGACCGGTTCCGCCGTCCGTCCTCATGCTTCTCAGTTGAACACGGTTCGGATCGCGAACTGCCAGTACCCGTAGGTCAACCGGTACCGGGCCCGGACACCGAACAGCAGCTTCTCGCGCTTGAACCCTTCCTCGCTGTTCTCGGTCAAGGCCCCGAACTCCACCGGCTCGCGGTCCTGGAAGATGAAGGGCCGAACCACCCCGTCGGTCTTGAGCAGGTACCACGTAGTCACCGGGGTCAGCCAGGGCAACGCGATCACCCGGGCCGCCCCTTTCAGCACGTTTGTCGTCTGGCCGATCATCGTGGCGTTCACCGCCTCCAGGGCCGCATACAACATGGTGGGCGGAACCACGCAGACAAGACCGTTGGCGCTCAATGCCACCGGCTCACCCTGGTCGTCTTTGAAGCCGAGCACCGTTCCAATGGCCTGCTTGAGCGCGCCCTTGAACTCCTCGGTCGTCGGCTGGTTGTCCCCCGCCGCCGCCGAGAACGTCAGGTCGTTGTCCTGCGCTCCCGAGGCACCCGACTCATGCGAGTCACCGAAGAACGTTACGCCGTCGTAGCCGTTGTAGCCCGACGTCGCGCCGTTGGTCAGTAACTGGGCGATCAGATAATCCTTGTGCGTCGCCGCCCGCTGAGCCAGTTCGCCGACCCGGACCCTGATCTGGCCCGTCTGATCATCCGCGATCTCGTCCCGATCCACCTCGATGGTGGCCTCGTATTTCAGGTTCTCCACCGAGTAGCTTTCGGTCCGAAGCCCCTTCGCCAGCCGGCCCGACCCCCACTCCCGCATCTTGGGGACCGTTCCCAGCCACCGGTACGTCTCCGAATCCGACGTGGACGGAATCCGCGTGGCCAGGTCCTGAAAATGCTGCGTCGTGTTCTCGAAGCGATCGAAAAACTCGCTCCGAAGCCCCTTGGTCAACAACCCCGTGTTAATCACCGCCATGATTCAAACCTCACTTCGCCTGAGTGTCGTCCGTTCCATGAAACCCGCCGTTACGCCGAAATCTTCTTGGCCGGGATGTACCACGCCGATCCGTCGCACGCGATCGTGATCGAGTCGTTGGCGGCGTCCATCTCGTTGTTGTTCGCGGCCCCATCGATCGTCTCGCTGCCGTCCGGCTCGATGGTCAGGGCGCCGGACGCACCGGTCTTGACGAACGTGCACCACGCCCCCGAGCCCGCCGTCGCCACCGCCGGCAGGTTCAGATTGCCCGCCGTCGTCCCGGTGACCTTGAGGATCCCGCCCAGATCGCTCGCGTTGATCGTCACGTTGGCCGCACTGGCCTTCGTGGTCACCTTGTGCTTGATGCCGGCCGACACCAGCTCGCTGGTCATCGTCCCGCCCGCCAGAGGCGTCGGCGTGGCCTGGATCCGCAGCACGATCTTGTTCGCGGCGGGCACGTCGATCTGGTGCCCCACGAAGCTGTTCCCCGACGCCGTCATCGTGAGCGTATCGTCGGCCGACGCGAAGACCGGGCTCTTGTTGTTCGACCGGCTCGCCGACGTCAGCGCGTGCTCGAAATCGCCCAGCGTGAATACCCGGATCATCTTGTCCCCGTCCGATCCGGACGAGTTGTCCGCCTCCTCGTAGGCGATCCCCGCGAACGGGTCGCCCGCCGTCAGCCCCCGGGCGTACCCGCCGCTCAAACCCACGAACGCACCTTTGTAAACGTGCGTGCCGGCCTTCACCGGGAGCGTTCGCAGCTCCTGGTCCACGTACCGATCCACATCCCGATTTGCCGAAAGAGCCATCAGTTTTTCCTTTCCGAGTCCTGAACCTTCGAATCTCAGCCCTCAGCCCTGAAACCCGAACCCTATTGCGATTCCAAGCCCGCCTCACGCAATGCGTCGCGCACCCACGCCGCCTCGCTCGTCAGCAGGCCGAGCGCCGGCTCCGAACGGAAAGCGGTTCGCGCCGACGCGATCACCGCCGCCTGGTCGCGACCGCCGGCGCCGCCACCGTCGCCGGACGGCGCCTCGGTCCGCCCCGGC
>Ga0114919_10004481_pt1 | contig 11210 bp, 10 predicted proteins | sample BlataG_FD_88682 | JGI IMG/M metagenome (GOLD analysis project Ga0114919, IMG submission 88682) | Deep subsurface microbial communities from Black Sea to uncover new lineages of life (NeLLi) - Black_00105 metaG | ecosystem: Environmental > Aquatic > Marine > Oceanic > Sediment | place: Atlantic...
CTGAACCGCTGCGTGTGGCTTCGGCCAAAACGTACATAAACGAGCTAATTGAGCTGGCCGGTGGAGAAAGCGCCATAGGCCGGACAATAAGCCAATACCCTCAGATAGGCACGGAAGAGCTTCTGGCCTGCGGTCCGGAAGTCATAATTCAGTCGGCAATGAGCAAAAGCGATATAGGCGGGCAGCAGCGAAACGCAGAGGTCTTTTGGAGTAAGTGGCCGACGTTGCCTGCTGTCAAAGATAAGAGGATTTACGTAGTCGAGTCCGGTACGGTGCTTCGGCTGGGGCCGAGATTGTGCACGGCGATAGAGTTGATTGGACGTTGTCTGCACCCGGCCGGCGCTGGACAGGAACAAAACGCCGAGCAGCAGGTCAAGCTGACAGATGATTGAAGGCTTAACCCCCAAGAAACTGTTAATCAGGATTGCTGCAGGTTTGGCGGTTCTTGCAGCGGTGATGTGTCTGTGCGCACTTTTGGGGACAGAGAAAATATCCTTATTAAAGGTTTTGGACGGGCCGGGCGACGTCGCCGCCGGCAATACTGATTATGCAATATTTGTCGGCGTCAGATTGCCGCGTGTAGTGTTGGCGGCATTGGTGGGAGCGGCCCTGGCGTGCTGCGGCGTTGTGCTTCAGGCTATTCTGCGAAATCCGCTGGCCGACCCCTATATTCTCGGCATATCCAGCGGCGCAGGACTCGGAGTAGTGGTTGCTATCGTGTGCGGTATGAATTGGACGTTCTGGGGCGTTTCTCCGATTTCGGTCCTGGCATTCGCGGGGGCAGTTGCCACTGTATGGCTGGTATGGTTCATCGGACGTTTGACCGGCAAATCGCAGGTGACGAGTCTGCTGCTGGCGGGCGTGGTTGTAAACGCCTTCTTCTCTTCGGTGATAATGTTCCTGGTATCCGTCGCGGCAAGTGAGCAACTGCGCTCGACGACACTATGGCTGATGGGAAACATCACCGAGAAAAGTCCTGCGGTACTGGGTTTCGGCGCGGTTTCAATACTGGCGGGAATACTCGTGCTGTTCACAGTCGCCCAGAGACTGAACATTTTGACCTTTGGCCCGCACCAGGCTGCCGCGCTGGGGGTTGACCCTGGAAGAACTCGATTAATCGTATTTGGACTGAGCGCTTTTATCACTGCTGTGGCGGTCAGCCTCAGCGGACTTATAGGATTCGTAGGTCTTATTGTTCCGCACGGGGTAAGGCTGGTATTCGGGCCTGACCATCGCCAACTGCTGCCGCTAAGTGCGATAATCGGTGCGACGTTTTTAGTAATGGCCGATACGCTTGCCCGCACAATAATCGCCCCCGAACAGTTGCCTGTGGGGGTGGTGACGGCGATGGCGGGTGGGCCTTTTTTCCTTGTGCTATTGGCAAGATACACGAGAAAAGTGAGCTGGCTGCAATGAGCGAAATTATAGAGGTTGACAATGTGACGTTTGGCTATGACGGTCGGCCCGTTTTGAAAGACCTCACGTTTGGCGTCGCCGCCGGGACCTTTCTGGCGATATCAGGCCCCAATGGCGCCGGTAAGACCACTCTGCTGGATTTGCTCTGCGGAGTGCTTCGCCCTGGCAGCGGGTCGGTCAGAATTGACCGGGCCGATATTCATTCCTACTCCATCCGAGAGCTCGCAAGGACAATTGCAGTTGTGCGTCAGGAGTTCGTGCCGGTCTTTGAATTTACGGTCACCGAGGTTGTGTTGATGGCGAGGACGCCGTATCTGAGCACTTTTGGTTTTGAATCCGCAACGGACAGAGAGCTGGCGGCAAAGGCGCTTGAGATTACCGACGTGGCCCAGTTTGCCGACCGGCCGCTTTCGCAGTTGAGCGGCGGCGAGAGGCAGCGAGTTTTCATCGCGAGAGCGTTCGCCCAGGATACCGGGATACTACTTCTGGACGAACCGACAAGCTTCCTCGATATGAAGCACCAGGTTGGCATATATGACCTGCTGAAAAAAATGCAGCTCGAACAAGGCAAGACAATTGTAACGGTTACACACGATATCAACCTGGCGGCGCAATACAGCGACCACGCATTGCTTCTTGCGGGGCCGCAGGCCGGCTGCCGGTGGCATATTGGCAAAACCCGGGATATTTTCACGCCGGGGCGAATCGAAGAGGTTTTTGGCGTCAGGACGTTCACAGGCCGGCTGGGACGTGAGAAGTTTTTTCTGCCGCTGGGAGAATACGCAAAAGATGCCGACGTGCTGAGCAGCGCTGCCGGGACGGACCCACAAGATTAACCGCGTCAGCCTATTGCTGTAACCTTTTATATGACAGACAGTTATGAGCGCTGAATCAGGTAGCGTTGAACGACTTTAGTCGGCTGATTATAGTAACGGCGCCGCGTTGCGATTGTCGCTGAAGAAATTCTATGCGCGGTTCGGCCCTATATGGTATACTAATCGGCTTGCCGAATTTACAGAGCAATGTTAGGCACTGATAAAGGTGGACCAGGAAGTGACAAAAAAGCCTGAAAAAAGGTCGAAGAAAAAAAACGGCATGAGCGCCAAGGAAGTTCAGGATTTCAGGGAAAAACTTTTGGTCAAGCGCAGAGAGATTATAGGCGACGTAAATGAGATAGAAGGCGAAACGCTCAAGAAATCGCGGCTGGACGCCAGCGGTGACCTTTCAAGCATGCCCATCCACATGGCGGACCTGGGCACCGACAACTACGAGCAGGAGTTTGCCATAGGGCTGATGGATAGCGAACGGAAATTACTGAACGAAATCGACGATGCGCTGCGACGCATAGACAAGGGGAACTATGGAGTTTGCGAGGGTACGGGCAAGCCGATAGCAAAGGCTCGCCTGGAGGCCAAACCCTGGGCCCGGTATTGTGTCGAATATGCCAGGATGGTTGAAGATGGAGTCGTGCCGGAAGAGGAATAAACTGTTTTACGCCTGCGTCGGCCGGCAGAGTGCACAGGGCCGGCCAACGAATTTGGCAACGAAATTCAACAAGAGCACTGAAGAGTGACGCGTAAAAATTTTGCAAAATGTATTGAAATACGCTGCTAATCAATATATATGTAAGTCGGAATTCCGGCTTGGCGATTGACAAAAAGGTTGTATTTGCTGTTTTTGAAAGGGCGGAAAATGGACGGCGAAAGAGAATCCTTCCCGGTGTTTGAGAATGTTTTGTTTGTCAGGCTCTTCCGTACCTTCCGTGTGGCGATTCAGCCGGTAAAGTTGGCCATTGCGATTGGGGCGATTGCTGTTATATGCCTGGCCGGCTGGGTTATGGACTTGAGCACACCGGTAGTCGCGACGGATGCGGGCCTGACCGAGTTAGATGTGTATATGACTAACCCGGAAGGTGTAAGCCAATTTATCGAGGCCAACAGGAACACGGCAGAACGGGTGGGCATGTTTTCGACGCTTTGGCACTTCGGGTCTGAGAGATATCACGCCGCGTTGTATTCCTTGTTCTCGTTTGACCTGCCCGCAGTGGCTGTGAGTATCGGCAGATATTTCAGAGCGGTAGCGTGGGCGGTCAGGTATCATTATCTCTATTGTGCAATATTCTTTCTAATAGAGCTGGCGGTGCTTTCTGTTGCCGGCGGGGCCATCTGCCGAATGGCGGCCCTTCAGTTTGCCCAGGATGAAAAACCCGGTCTTACCGAGTCGCTGCGTTACGGCGTGAGGAAATTTACGAGCTTTTTCACGGCGCCGCTGCTGCCGGTGGGTATGATTGTCTTCGTAGGCGTGTTTGTTTTCCTTTTGGGGCTTATAGCCAATATTCCGAGGGCAGGGGAGCTGATTATGGCCATCTTTATGCCTCTGGCACTGTTAGCCGGTGCATTGATTGGGGTGGTTCTCATAGGAGCGGTCGCAGGGTTCAACCTGATGTTTCCCGCGGTTGCATATGACGGCTCGGACTGCTTCGACGCCATAAGTCGGGCTTTCAACTACTTATACTCACGCCCCTGGCATATGCTTTTTTACAGTGCAGTAGCTGCAAGTTACGGTGCTGTTTGTTACGTCTTTGTCAGATTCTTTGCTTTCTTGCTGTTGCTTGCAACGTATACCCTGCTGGACCTCGGAGTTTTTGCAAACGGCGCCGGCAAGCTGGAGAGAATCTGGGCACAACCTACTTTTGTTCGGCTGGTTCCGCCCAACCTCGAACCGACGGCGAACTGGTCTGAGTGGTTCGCGGCCCACCTTGTCTATCTATTCCTGCTGGTGGTCGTGGGTTTGGTGGTTTCCTTTGTGGTAAGTTTTTACTTTTCGGCCAACACGGCAATTTACGCGCTGATGCGCAAGAAGGTTGACAATACCGCTATAGACGATGTTTATACGCTGACAGGTGAAGGTGAGTCTGAGCCTGCTGCTGAAGAGTCCAAAGACGAAGGTCCGGGACCTTCCGCTGAAGATTCAGACACCGAAAGCTCGGAATCGCAGACGTCGGAATCGCAAACAGAGGAAGATTAGAAACCGGCGGCGGCTTTCGTCTGTAAGCGTTTTAGGTTCGCGTGCAATCTCCGGCTGCGCTGGTGTCAGGCCGGCGTCTTGACATACAGTCAAAGAGCGGCATAATACAACCCTGAATGTTTACGTATGCGACTATGGTACCGAAGTATGCCTGAGACCGACGGAAATACAGGGTTGAGAGACAAGAAGCAAAACCTGCCGCAATTTCCCGTGGGGCCATCTGCGCTGCTCAGGTTTCGCAAGCCTCTCATTCTCCTGGCCCACGTAGGCATTTTTGCTGCTTCTCTAATGCTATCTTTCCTGTTGGCTCACAACATGCAGTTTGGTAGCTGGCTTGTCGAGCAGTATTTTCCCCTGCTGCTTTTCTTCATTGTGGTGAAGGTAATCATCTTCGGCCTTTTCAGGCAGTATCGCGGCTGGTGGCGGTATGTGGGCATATCAGACCTCACGAGCATTCTGCGGGCTTCCCTTGTCAGCACCCTGCTTATCGTGACCTTGTGGACACTCGTTATGTATATCGAGCCGCTCAGGAGAAACCTCGGCAAGCTTAGTCTGGTAAGCCAGGGGGTCTTTGTGGCTGATTTGCTTATCACAGTCATGATGCTGGCGGGGCTTCGGATGTTAGTAAGGTTATACTACGAGGAGTTCCGCACGGTCGAGGGCGGCCGACTGAAACGATTTGTCATAGTCGGAGCAGGCAACGCCGGCGAGGCACTGCTGCGAGAGATACACCGTATGTCGGTTGCCCAATACGAGGTTGTGGGTTTTATCGACGACGACCCCAGCAAGCAGGGTCTCAGTATTCACGGAATACCGGTGCTCGGCACGGTTGAGCAACTGCCGACTATCTCCAAGCAGCGCAACATCGAAGAAATGGCTATTGCCATGCCTTCGGCGAGCCACCAGCAATTGCGGCGTGTTATTCAGGTCTGCGAGGGCACCAAGATTCGCTTCCGCACGGTCCCGTCAATTACCGATATCGCTTCGGGCAGATTCCGCGTCTCGGAGATTCGGGATGTCGACATTAACGACCTGCTGGGCAGAGAGGTGGTCCAGCTTGATTTGGAGCTGGTCGAAAGCTTCATCAAAGACAAGACGATTCTTGTCACGGGCGCGGGCGGCTCTATCGGCTCGGAGATGTGCAGACAGGTCTGCACATTCAAACCGAAGCTGCTGCTGCTTATCGAACAGGCTGAGAACCCCCTGTTCTACATAGAACGCGAGCTGCGTTCGGAGTTCGAGGGCATTTCGACGAAAGCGATAATCTGCAACATTACCAACAGTGACCGGGTCGCCGAAGTGTTCGAGAGGTACAAGCCCCAGGTGGTTGTTCACGCTGCGGCACACAAGCACGTTCCGCTGATGGAGCTAAACCCCGGGGAGGCCATCAGGAATAACGTTATAGGCACAAAGGTTGTTGCCGACGCCGCACACAAGTTTGGAGCAGGCAACTTTGTGATGATAAGTACAGACAAGGCAGTCAACCCCACCAGTATTATGGGTTCGTCGAAGCGAATTGCCGAGATGTATGTCCAGGATTTGAGCAACACAAGCCGGACGCACTTTGTCACGGTTCGATTCGGAAATGTGCTTGGCTCAGAAGGCTCGGTGGTGCCCATTTTCAAGAAGCAAATAGCCGCCGGCGGACCGGTCACCATCACTCATCCTGATATGAAACGCTACTTTATGGTTATTCCCGAGGCGGTGCAACTGGTATTGCAGGCAGCGGCTATGGGAAAGGGAGGAGAGATATTCGTGCTTGATATGGGCGAACCGGTCGGAATTATGGATTTGGCGAGGGAGCTTATAACGCTGAGCGGTTTTCGTCCGGGCGAAGATATCGAGATGGTGATTACCGGCCCGCGGCCCGGCGAAAAACTGTTCGAGGAGCTTTCGATTAAGGGAGAGGACATGAAGCCCACCCGTCATTCCAAAATCGTGGTCTGGGATAACATCCCTATGGACCATAATGAACTCCAAACCGGGATAAAGGAGCTGCTCGAAGTCGCCAGGACACAGGACCACGCACGAATCGTCGAAAACATCAAACGGCTTGTGCCGGAGTACATGGGCAATCAGGATACTTGACCCATCCTGCCTTTGCAGTATAGCCCCGACATATTGGCGGAAAAAATTTTCAAAAAACTTCCCATTTTTTTGCATATTGCGCATTCTCATTCGTCTTTATATATGGAAGAAGTTGAAACACCCGGGCGGTAAATCGCAGTAGAAGCTCAAGAACGGTGAAATGAGTACGGTATCAGGCGACTTGGAGGATATTGTGGCTGTATCGGCTGGGGAATATCATGTGCTGGCCCTGGATGAGGACGGTTACGTCTGGGCCTGGGGCTATAATCACGACGGCCAGATAGGACAGGGCTCAACTCAGGACTGGTACGAGCAGGCCGTGAAAGTCAAAATCGACGAAAACACGTTCTTGAGCGAGATTGTGTACATAGACGCGGGTTTTCAGCATTCGATGGCTATAGATAAATACGGCCAAATCTGGGTCTGGGGAAACAACAACTCCGGCCAGCTCGGATTAGGTCCGGACGCACTAATCGACCAAGAATATGCTGTGAAAATGCCATAGTATTTTTGTACAAAAAGTATGCTGCTTTTGTGGAGAACAAAATGGCGATAGGAAAACTCATGATGGCAGTGTTTCTTTTCGGATTAGCTGCAAATGCTGCCCGCGCCGAAATGATATCCATTGGGCTTAGTGCGCAAGTTAGCTATATAGACGACCGGGAGGAATTGCTTGACGGGCTCATCGATATAGGCGATACAGTAACAGGCAGTTATACGTATGATTCCGATAAACTGGACAACAGTCTCGACGAGCGAGTGGGAGCTTACTGGCACTATGGGGGGCCTTATGGTATCGTGCTGAATGTAGGTGAGTACGTATTCCAAACGGACCCGGAAAACGTTGAGTTCCTTCTCGGCCTCTATGACAACTATATACCTGATACAGAAGACAATTACCTCTTGCGCAGCTATAAAAATCTGGCACTGTCAAATGGGGTTCCGGTGCTCCATATTTCCTGGCAGCTTGATGATTATAGCGGGACAGCCCTTTCGAGTGATGCGCTACCTTTGGGGCCGCCGGTACTCCAGGATTGGGACTACAACCGGGGGCTGCGGATAGAACTTGGAGTCAAGGGCGATACAAGGATAACTGCGGATGTTACTTCTGTCTGGCTTATTCCTGAGCCGGCGACGGTTTTACTGCTCGGCCTGGGCGCACTGGCCCTGCTGGGCATCCGACGCAGAGGTTAGCGTTGGCCTGTTTCGGGCTTGCAAAGAGTTACGGCGTTGAGTACAAAAAAAAGCCGGAGCGTATTCCGGCTTTTTTGACTTGCGTGTTGCTGCGGGCTGTTACCACTGGCCGGGCTGCTCGTTCGGGTCTTCTTCTCTCGGGTGGGCGCCCTGGTAAACCTCTTTGAGCTTTGTGGTGCTGAGGTGCGTGTAAATCTGGGTAGTGGACAGTGACTGATGGCCGAGCAGCTCCTGAACGCTGCGCAGGTCGGCGCCGTTGTTGAGCATATGGGTGGCGAAGCTGTGGCGGAGCGTATGTGGGCTGACGGCCGGGTCGAGGCCTGCCATTTTGAGGTACTTGTCCATCTTCCTGCGTACGCTCCTGGTGCTGAGTCGTCCGCCGTGCTTGTTAACAAAGAGGACCTTCGAGTCGAAGTTCGCATTGCTCTGGGCCCTTTTGTTTCTGAACTCCATATAATGCTGGATAGCCTGTAGCGCCGAGGAGCTGATGGGAGTGATTCTTTCCTTTTTACCTTTGCCCCTGATATGGACTACCTCTCCAAGAAAATCAACGTCGTCCATATTCAGGCCCACGAGCTCACTGACCCTTATGCCGGTGCTGTAGAGTGTTTCGAGAATGGCCCTGTCCCTGGCGCCGAGCCAGTTCTGCAGCGGCGGCGTCTCAAGGAGTCTCTTGACCTCTTCGTATTCGAGGAAGCGAGGGAGTTTCTTTTCCTGCTTTGGCGTCCTGACGGGGGTGACTGGATTCGAGCCGACCTGCCCTCTTTTGACCAGGAACTTGTAAAAACTTCGCAGGGTCGCGAGCTTGCGGGCTATTGTTGACTTGGAGTAGTCCTTCTGATTCAGGAAAGCCAGGTAAGCTCTGATGTCATCTGTTGCCGTGGTAAGAAGAAGATGGTCGATAGTCACACCGGATTGCTTGCGCACGTCGGTCTTGACTGCCACGACAGTATCGGCGGCTTCGTGGTGGTCCTCCGGCGAGATGACTTCGGCAGTAGGCGACCTTTGCTCAGCCCGCCAGCTCAGGAACTCTTCGAACTGACCCAGGTCCGCACCGTAACATTTAGCAGTGTATTCCGAGAACCGCTTTTCGAATTTCAAGTAGTTAATGAATTCTTCACAGACAGCACTTTTTCCCATGATTTACCCGCCTAAATTATTCACACTCGAAAGTTATCTACAAGGTTCTAAAATAGCAATCCAGCAATCTTATTATTTTAGTCAGTCCCAAACGTTTTCGTGCAACAGCTCATCGGCCTGGCTGATAAGCGCCTGTGTCAATTTGAAGCTCAGTACGGCAGCATCGAACCAGTCAAAGTCGGATTGGCTGTTTTGCGCCTGCTCAATCAGTGTATCCAGCAGCTCGTCTTCGCAGCCGGCGTCATAGCGAAAAATATATTTTTGCCTGCCCTTGTTGAGTGTCAGTTGCCGTTTGGTCTTGTTCATTTTCGTCCGAGCTAATCTTTAAGTTAGAGTCGAACAGGAAAATCCTGCCCCGACCGGTTTCCTCAAGAACATCTTTACTTCGTTTATCGGTCGAAAAACCACCGACTTAAGTTCAAACTTTGGTTTTCTGCCATTCGTACACAAAGCGGACACCCGGTAGGTTGCCCACGGCTTTTTATCGGCCAATACGACGGGCAGCTTTACAAATTGATTGGGAGAAATGTGCCGAATTAAGCCCGCAGGTAGAATAACTATAACCTTGTGCTGCGGCCTATCGTCGGGACTTGGGGGGCCTGGCTGCCATAAAAAAGGTTGCACCGTCTCTCTCAACTGAATCGTTAAGGGCGTGCTGTTGCAACTGTCGGAGGTATTTGCGGCCTTCGTTTCGGGCGATGCTCAGCCCCAGGCAAATGTGATTGAAGGCGCACGGCCTGCGTTTCAGCATTGATAGAAGGTCTTTTGCTCTGTGTAGTATGTGTTGGACTGCCCGGTCGGACGGCAGTATTGAGCTGCACTTTGTCAGGCCGGATTTGTCCGGCATATTTGTTTCCGAAGTCGCACAGGCCGGTAATGAGCTTTTCAATACTGATATCCTGATGCGGGCGATTCACTTTGCAGAAGGTCTCTTCGTCACCGGCATCGAGGCACGGGGCCGTGAAAGTATTGTTTCCGTTGAGCCGTCGTTATGTAACCAATAATATTGGTTTTATCCGAGTGCCCGGACAATCCTCGTTCTAATGCCGGCCGGTTTGGCGGCTTCGGGCACAAGACAATTCACTGCCTGCGGTATAACCTTTATATGCACCGGCAGCGCCGGACCTGGGTCGCCGTCGATTTCAGTTGGTATATCAGCACAATCCGAACTGACAAGAATGTTCTTTCCCTGGCGATATATGACATCCGAGCCGTAAGTGTGCTGTTTGAAAGCGGTCATCAAGGAATGCTTCAACAGGCGAACCTGGGAAACACAGTTGTATATGCAGACGTCCAGCAGGCCGTCGCTGAAATCAGCATCGTGTAATATCTGGAGACCCATGGCATATCGCGAGATATTTCCGACAAAGACCAGGCCTCGACCGTCGAAAATCTCCTGGCCGTCCACTTCGACTCTCATCGGCTCGAATCGGTAACTCCAGAAGCTTCGCCAGATAGGCCAGAAGTAGTCCAGATGGTTAATATGGCCTTTGCGTTGCCGGGCCACGCGCCTGACCACCTGCCCATCGAAGCCGAAACCAGCAATCGAGGTAAAGCACCTTCCGTTTGCGCTTCCCAGGTCCAGAGGTCGGATATGGCCGGCCTGGAAAGTGTTTATTATCGTCTGGATTCCTTCGTCGAAACCGAACTCGTTTGCAAGCAGATTCTCGGTTCCGCACGGCACTATGAGCAAAGGCTTGTCGCTTCCTTCAAGGCCGTGCGCGATTTCCCTGACAGTACCGTCGCCGCCAACTGCGACCACCAGGGCGCAATGGTAGTCCACCGCCGCGTCGGTTGCCAGCTCACAGGCGTGCTCCAGCGAATTGGTCAGGCTGACCCGGACGTCAAAGCCCCCGGCTGCGAGGTAGTCCTTAAACTGCCAGCCGATGAATTTGCTGCTGCTGGCGCCGGCCTTTGGGTTCACGATATAAGCGACATAACCATCGTCAGGTTTCACGGTTTCGCCCCCGAAGTCTGAGGGCCGAGCTGTTCTGCGACCAGTGATGCGTAACTTTCCTGAATGTGTGGCAAATCGGCGAGACCGAGTCTGCTTTGGGCTTGCGCGATTTCTTCCTCATCAGGCCCTTCTATCTCGACAAAGCATCCCAGCAGAGCCAGTTCATCCAGCGCGACGTCGCAGTTGCCGAGCCGCCAGGTTTGACGGCTCTTTTCGAAACAGAGCGCCTCCCGGTAGCCGAGGGCGGAAAGCAGCTTTTCAATCGAGCTGCCGTCGGTTACCTCTGTTTCTATCTCCTGTCTTTTTTTGGGTTGGGTTTTTTCTTTGGGGCCTTTGTAAGTCAGGTAGAATCTCTGCCTGCCCCCGTCAATCAGCCGTCTCAGCCGCA
>Ga0114919_10004482_pt1 | contig 11209 bp, 17 predicted proteins | sample BlataG_FD_88682 | JGI IMG/M metagenome (GOLD analysis project Ga0114919, IMG submission 88682) | Deep subsurface microbial communities from Black Sea to uncover new lineages of life (NeLLi) - Black_00105 metaG | ecosystem: Environmental > Aquatic > Marine > Oceanic > Sediment | place: Atlantic...
GACGAGCAGGTAAGAACACTCGTATCCATCCCCGGCCATGCACAAATGGCCCTGAATCTCTAGCAGCGGCATGTTATTTCCTTTCTCATGTCGGGCACGTGCAATCCCATCCCCAGTCGCAGCATCACCGGGCACCACAGTTCTTCTTGCAGGGCAAGCTCCACCGATTGGATCGCCCGTCTGGTCTCGTCGCTCATGGGCAGGGATCCCCGGATGTCGAGGATGACGCGCACCCCCACGCTATCGATGTCGAGCAAGTCAGTCAGCGTCTCCGCCGCGCGACGCTTTCTGATTTCGCGGACTTGGGCAGACGTTAGCTTGTGAGAACCTTGCTGTTCACCTCTTGCGATAGATTCGGGATGAGTATGGGTGCCGTGTGTAAGCCCACGAGCTTGTCGTCGCTTCGCACACTTGTCTCTTATATTGTCAGCATGTGTACCGAGAAAGAGATGAGAAGGTCGAACGCAGGAAGGATTGTCGCAATGATGTAGTACGCACAGTTCCTGATCGAATTCCCCAAAGGCTAGCTCATAGGAGAGACGATGTGCCATCATGCGACGCTTGCGGAACCAAGGATGGTTGACGCCAGCCCGTATCACGCCATAGCCTGGTGGGGTCTTCACGCCAATCCATTCCCAGCAGCCATCCGACTTCTGTACTTTAGCCCAGAAGCGCTCTTGAAGTGATTTCATCTGGGAAACTCCTTAACCTCTCTCCCGTCCCTGTCCAACAATGGCACGCCTGGTCTCGCTGCTGAGTCCTGCTTGAGAAAACATGGGATATCGGCGTATCGGCAATCGTCGAGTATCCGCCAAGCCCACTCCTTGTCGAATTGCCGGCGGTGGGGGCCAGATTCGGCTCCTACGATCACCCAGTCGATTCCTCCGCCCCGACCAGTCCCAAGGCAAATGGGGCAATCTATCGCATCGCCTCCGCCCCAGTCACCGGTTCCACCACAGGCGTTGCAGATTAGCCAAGACCTCAGCAAAACAGGCTCCAGCACCGGCTCCAGGCTCACCCATCTCACGGCGGCCGGAGTTCTCCGCAACTCGTCGATGCGCCAGAGATTGTCGTCGTTCTCGACGGTGACGCCTAACCAGATGTTGGGGGGTGGGGGAGAGGGCTTCCAATGAAATGTCACCACACCCCGCATCCGCTTGGCGCGTTTCGTGAGGACCAGCCAATCGACATCGCGCCTACAATCCATCATGCTCAGGGCGTCCCAGATGAATTGATTAGATACATCCTCGTGAAACAGGTCTCCCATATCCACCACGAACGCTAGCGGTCTACTCCCTGGCCCGCGCTTGTAGGGTGGCTTCGGCTGCCAATTCAGCAATCGCTTGAGCTTGTCGGGGTACACCGTCACCTTGGAGAAGTCCTTGCCGAAGCGGTCATAGATGCGGCGGGCGTAGCAGTTGGCGCATCCTGCCGAGACTGGCGTGCAGCCCAGCACGAAGTTCAGATCCCCGCCCGAGTAGTCGCAGTAGCCGATCTTGCTAGGCTTGGGGGTTGGCATTGATCTTCTCCACCTTCGGATTCCAGACGTAGTCGCACCATCCGATGTTGCTCTTGCCCATGTCTACTGCTTGTGCCTTCCTTTGAACACCCTCTCCTCGATAGTTAGAGCCTTCTCGATTAGCCCCCTCGCCCTGCGGAGCAACCTGCGGCTCTTGTTGGAGGCGCACATGCAGTCAAGCACCAGCGATCGGAGCCGTTGCCGAGCCACCCTGATCTCCTGTTTGGTCATGCCCATCTCTAGCCCCTCCTCAGCGCCTTTTGTCGGGTGATCATAGCTGCAGGGCGCGACCAAGTCCGCACTAGCGCACGCCACTCAGCGCTGTAAGGAATCCTGCGCCTAAAGTCTCTATACAGTTGTGCGAATGGTATGAAACCCATATCCCATACAGCTTCCAAGCGACTCAAGGCTTCCTCGCAAGACTCCCCGTCGAAAGCGAGCAGGACGTAGCATCGCAACTCGTGACGGGACAGGAATGATAGCCGTTCCCTGATGCCCCGCAGATTCTCGAGGCCAGCTTGCGAATCAGCCGCGAAGAACATCTGCCCTATCTTCAGTGTGCGTAGCTGGTCCACGGCCCAGTCAGTCAGCAGGCGCGAGTCCAGCCCGCCAGGGAAGCTGACGGCCCGCTTCTGGGACCGCAACATCTTGAACACCTGTTCCTGGTGGCTGCGCGACGTAGCGAGGAGGTTGTTGTCCTGAACAATCCATCCGGGTTGGACCTCCAACTCGCGAATGGCTCCCTCGCGTTTCGGCACAAAGCACCAGGGGCATCTGCGCGGGCAACCGCGACTGGTGAACGTGACTCCGCTTTTGACGTAAAGTCCGGGGGTAAACTCGCCCGGCGGGTCAGTATCCACAGCGGGGCCACCTATCTTGACGACCGGATAATACTGTGCCCAAGCATCCCTCAAGTGACGGCCTTCTTCTACCTCCCAGGTGAATGTGACCGAGACATGCACCTCGTCCACCTCATCCGCTTGTGGCCGAAACAACGGCGGCAGTCCGACAAACGCCAGTGGATCCGTGGGAGTCATCGACGTGCGGCGCGGGAACACTCTCAGTATGTTTTTGCCCATGCCTACTGCTCCCCGCCCGGTGGCAGGGCGCGATGCCCACCCAGGAAGGTTGGCAGCGCATCCAGTAGATCGGGCACCGCCAGTTGGGAGGCCGTTTGCCCACCAGGAAGCATCAGGTAGCTGAAAAAGGCTGCCCGGGGACCCAGGACCTTCGCCGATACGATCCGCGACTTCACGTCGTGGTACATCATGGTGAGCGCCTGTCGCTTGGCACTCTGCTGGTCGTCAGTTTTGGTGGGCAAGATAGGCCAGACGATCTTATAGGTCTGGCCGGCCAAGTCGAATCCGAGCATGTAGGCACCCGTGCCAGATGTCGCATCATGCCCGAACCCGTCAGCGAGGATGGTCCCGCCGGCCTTCGTGATGAGTTCCTTGATGCGAGCCAGCCACAAGTCGGGCGATGACCGGCTGGTGCGCCAATAATTTATGTGTTCAGCGTATGGTAACTCGCTCATACCTTTGCCTCTTCTGCCAGATTCGGTTTCGCAAACTCCTTGAAATGTTTGCGTGCCTCTTTGTCATAGGCTCTAGCCGCTTCGCTTTCATCACCGAAATAGCCAAGATGCTTCAAGCGACCATCTACTCGAATATAGGCCGCCCATTTTCGCCGCGCTTTACGCCAGGACACACCTTTGTAGATGCTGGAACAGCCAAGCCGCTTCCTTTTGTTCATGATGTTCTGACTGTGTGTGCAGAAGCGCAGATTGCACCGCCGATTGTCGCAGCCATCACCATTGATATGGTCAGGCTCCAAGCCTGGCAATGTGCCTAAGAGAAGACGATGCATTCGTATACTCGCTTTTCCTTGTTGGCCTCTCCGTATTGCGTAGCCAGTCCGAGCTCTGCGCAAGTAGCACCAATTCCACTGATTGAGGAAGGTATAGTCCTCGTCATCCACCAATGCCACCTTCCCTTGTGTCAGCTGGATTTCCTTTACCATGATAAAGCATCCCACAGTTCATCTAGGCTCTTGCTGGGTTGGACCGTGGTGTTGAAGTATGGCCGATCCTCGGCGTAGAGACGATCATCATTCGCTTCTGGCATATTCGCACTCCTTCCAGTGATGAGACTTCTCGCCCTCAGCGCAGTCGATGAGAAGCCATTGCCTATCCTCAGCCAGAGCGAAATCCACTGACCAGTAGCCCTCCAGGACCGTGCCAACCAACTCTGCGTAGGATGTTAGCCGGGGTATCTCCGCTCGGATTTCCTTGTTCATCAGAGCCAGAAGCTCCTGCCAATCGGGTACAGATGCACCCCAGATCGAGTCTGCGGGCCAGTAGGCATGGTGGCATTGAACGATGCCATCTCTGACAAAATAGCGACGCTCAGGCGCAATTGGGAGGTTCCCGCTGAAGGCTGTGAACCGACTCGCCAACGGGATGTATTGCCGAAACACGAGCGCCGATGGACCTGGGCCGAAAATGCTGAAGTTCGTGTCAACCAACGTCCAGATGTGATGGAGCAAATCTTCTTCCCGTTGGAGATAGCAAGAATCCTCCCATTCGTGCTTCGCGGAGAGTATGTCAGTCCGCAAAAAGAGTGGGTAACCTATCTCGCAACCAGCCGCCTCTAACGCCGGAATGAAGGGCTTGAGCGGCTCAATGTCCTGGTCCCAACACTTACTGAGGGCACGGACAGCGACCGGCACGATGATAGTCTTGGGCTGGGGAACGGGTAGGTCTTTGATTCGGGGCCACCAGTAGAGCATGGAACTGTGGTTCCGTATCTCATTCGCTTCTGTCATCGGCTTTCCCCAATCCGTACACCCACACCCAGGGGGTATCCTCTGAGCGAGTGCCTGGCTTCTTGTGCAAGTCGTCCCACCAGGCAAAGTAGAGGTTATGGCGTGTGCCGTGGTAAGCATTCACCATCACAGGCCTGGTGAATCCGACCCCTACCATCGTTCCCTCTGCAATCATATCCCCGTCACTGATATCCTGTAATCGCTCTGGCTGCACGCTGAGGACTCTGCCATACTCGCGGCAGGCCCACTTTGGCATGAACATGGCGGCGAGCTTGTCGCGCTTCCACCTCCAGTCGCACTCTTGGTCACCATCAAGGGCAAAGTGCCCGTCTGCCGCATAGACCACCAGTCCCCTGTCACCCATATCAGGTGGTTCGCGGAAGCGTCGTAGGGCCTCGCGTATCCACAGCAAGTCGCCCACGGCGTAGGGCTGACGCACGTTAGCGGCCCAACAGCCCCTACCATCCTGAAGACGAGTCCACCAAGCCCAGCGACCATCGGATTCCTGTTGTTTCAGATACCAATGAGGATTCAGGGGCTGCGGATTCACCAGCCGCCTTGTCTGCGTCTTGGCGCCCTGCCGCCAGGCGATAACGGAGCGCTTGCCATAGATGAGCGGCCTCGCAGCCTGCTTCTCAAGCTCAGTCAGTTTTGCCATCGGCGCCCTCCTCGTCAATCTGCAGATGCTCACGGAGACTGGAAAGCTCCCGTATCCAAGCCCCCAAGCCATGCTCATAGCCAGCCGGCATCTGGGCGACATGCCGAATCATCTCGATCTCATGCAGGGCATTCTTGGCCTTCTTGAGCGCCATCTGGCTGACCCTCCGTCTCTTGTCTCAGCTGTTCCAGAGCAAGCCTGACCTCTCTGCCAGCAGCCCTAGTATGCCTCTCGGCCTGACTGATACGGATAGTGCCTCTTTCTTTCAGCAGCTTTTCCCCAGTCTTTACCAACGTTCCTAGTGTGAGCTCCAATTTCGCTATGATTTCTTCCACATCTCCTCCTTGTCTTGGCGTCATAGAGCTAGATGACTCCCTGCCTCGTCCCACTCGATCCGCACGCAGTTGTCAGCCTCGGCCTCAAACGTGTCATCGTGCGACATGACCCATATCTGCTTGGGGCCTTTGAGCTTCCCGATGATCGCTGCTATCGCTTGCCGACGCAGAGGGTCAAGATTGGCAGTCGGCTCGTCGTAGAAGGCTATCCCAACACCGGACGTGGCTCGGGAAAGCGCCCACCGGAGCGCCAGCGCAGCAGCCATTCGCTCGCCCCCTGAGAGTTGTCGGAAACTGCGGCTGTAACCTCGGCCGGTCAGTGAGAGGGCATAGTCGTCTGACCACTCCAGCCGGCGGACCGAGTTGCCCACCAGGTCAGCGTACACGCTAGACGCCTCCTGGGAGATCTGCCGAACAAGACGTCTTGTTACCAGGGGCCCGGCTTCCCGCAGGAGCTCACGTCCCCACTGGATTGTCGCATGGGTCTCCTCTGTGTCCTGGAGTTCAGTGGTCACCTTGTCCAGCTCAGCCTGGGCAGTCTCTAGGTAGAGAAGGCTTTTCTGGACCACTGTCAGCCGCTCGCGCTTCAGCGTCAGCTGGGCCTCACTAGCCGCGAGGCTCGTGTGCAGCTTCCTGGTCTCGCGCTCGACGTTTGCGTGCATCTGGGCACTGTAGCCCTTGCTGGCCAGCTCGTAGGCTGCGCCGGCCTCGGTGAATGCCTGCTCGAGCTCAGCACGTTTGCGCTGGACTGCACTGTGCGCATCTTGCAGCTTGTTGAGCTCCCCTGCCAGCGTGAGATTGCTCATGTACGTCTCATGTGCGGCTTGATGCTCACGGCGCTGATGTTGGAACCGAGAGAGCTGATTGTTCAAGTCCGCATAGGGAGCCAGGGCTGCATCGAACCCTTGGGCGACCCTCTCCGCATCGGCGGCGCCAGCTATCCGCTCTTGTAGTTTCGCAAGCTCCTCTTCCCGAGCTTTCAGATTTGCCCTCGCCCGTATCAGGTCACGCTGCGAAGCCAGACCCCGTAGCTTGTGTTGTGTCTCTCCCTCGTGTCTCTGGAGAGCAGAGATCTCGTGGGAAACGCGGATTATCTGTTTGGCCACCGCAGCGTGTTTGGGCCGGAAGGTTTCTAGCACCTCGGACGTGCGCTGCAGAAGCTCACTACGCAATTCGGCAGTCAGAGGTGACCCGCAGGTGGGACAAGCCGCGACAGCTTCGTCAGCGAGAAAGCGGCGTTGCCTGGTCGTTTGAGTGAGTTCGGCTTGGAGCTCAGCCTGGCTCAGTTGAAGCCTGTCCGCAAGCTCGCGCTTCTCCTGAAGCTGGAGCCGCGTGGCATCGATTGCTTCCTGTAGGTGCGACGCTTCGACTACCTCCGCCTCTATCTCGGCGCTTCGCTGCCCGGTGAGTTCTACGCGCCGTTGGAACTCAGGCAGCCTTTCCTTCGCAGTGGCCAGTCCGGCCAGATCGGCCCTGGCGTGTCGTTGCGCTTGAAGCAGATCATCCCGGACCTGCCTGGAGGCGTCCAAGTCCTGCAACCTACTGTCGGCATCCAGGTATGCGGTATGCGCAGCCAGATTGTCCTTGAGCCTATCCCTTGCATAGCAGGCACCCATGAATGAAGCTCGTGTAGTCTTGACGAGGTACTCGTGAGCATCGAACCGAGTCTGGGCCTGGGTAACAGCCTGCTCGGCTTCCTTCTCGACGGCCTGGGCTTCGTTCAGCAGCTTCAACTGCTCCTCGGCGAATGTGAGGCTCTGGCGGTCGGTCGCAATCTCGTCCGCCAGCGTCTCGATGTCACCCAGGAGCTGGCTCTTCTCCTGCTTCAGACCGGCTAAGCCTGACAGCATCCCCTCCAGTCGCGCCATCTCCGTTCGGTGCGTCCCGGCTTGCTCGTTGAGCATACGGACGGCCGGCCGCAGATTGTCGCTCGCCGTTTTGTATGAGTCCACGTCGAGGACGCGGTCGAAGATATCTTTGCGGTGCGTCCGCGCTAGTAGGAAGGCCGCTGTGAACATCCCTTGTGGCACCGCAACCACGTTCTCGAATAAAGTGCCCAGATCAGTGTCAGTGGGGATTTTTAGATGCTGGCGGATCCATTCCTCAACATCGCAAAGCCCTTGGGCCAGAGTATGTCGATCATCGTCATAGACTGCGTATCGGGTCGTAGCCGTCGCAGTGAATCTGCGCTCGACCTGATACGGCTGAGCATCGAGGGATGAGATCAGGCTGACAATCACAGAGCCGGTCCGCGCACCCTCACGCAAATTGTCGCTCAACTTGCCAGCCTGCCAGCCGAACAATGCAAATCCTACAGCCTCACGCAGCGAGCTTTTGCCCGAACCGTTGTGGCCGATGAGTGCATTGCAACCCGCCGTGAAGTGAATCTCCGCATCATGGTAGCTTTTCCAATTCAGCAACTGGAGTTTCTCAATCAGCATGAATCCTCCTTTATCTGTGAGTCTTGAATCCCTGCCTTCCCATCTTCTCTTTCCGGGCTGCGCCGCCCCGCCCGATCAGCGTGGCCTCCAGCACATATCCGGGAATACAGGGCACGCCCTGGGCCAGATAGAGAGACCCCATCCACTCCAGGCGGGCCATCTCCTGATAGTCGGCCTCGGTTTTTCCTCGTTTGCCGCTGATCGCCTTGATTGCGCGACTGTACCAGTTGCTCGGATCCGCGAGTTGCCCGTTGTGCATAAGCAGCGGACTCACTCCCCGAATCCTGAAGGTCAACTTGTCGCTCATTCTGTTTATTTCCTCTCTCGTTTGTGCTCCTCGGCATGATCCGTAATGACTGAGACCCATCAGGATCGTTATGCGAATACCTCTTGCGCCGTATGAGATCAGTCAACCATTCATGACAGTCGGACCATAGCGTAATGAGATCGGAAATCCGCTCCTTCCCGTACCGTTCGTAGTTTTTGTGGTGCACCTCCATATCTTCAGAGCATGGCTTTCCACTCAGCACGGCAACCCCAAACAGCTTGGAGAGCTGGCATTCGCCCTTGTCGAGTTTGAGTCTCGCCGCACGTGCTTTGGGGTTCATTGACTGGTTTCCTCTATCGCACGAGTCGTCATGGGGTTCGTGTCTTGGGGCCAGAGTCCGCGCTTCTTGGCTTCAGCGCGAATGAGCCGCCGCACCAGAGCGGATCGAGAGAGCCCGCCCTCGATCTCAGCCAGATCCTTCAATGCCTCGTTCTCCTGTAGGGAAAGATTGAAAGCGAAACGCTCACTCTTCAGCATCCTCCGCCTCCATGAATCGGATTCGGTCTATGTGGCTTTGCGTCTCCTCTATGATGCCCTCGGCTGCGCCCCGACGGAGAGCCATAGACAGCAATTCTCGGAGTGTGGCCACCCATCCGTCTAGCTGGCCTGCTTTCTGTGAATCCCGGGCTACCAGCTCCCGCAGCACCTGGCTCTCCAGCTCTGCTCTGCTGGCAGTCTGGCTGAGTACGATGTCTGCCCCGTCCGTCTCCGTCAGGTCACGGATCTGGCACACAATGGGCTGAAACAGAGGCCGGACTATCCCCTCGATTCTAGGTATGTCCAGCGCTGCTCGAGGGAACTTCAGCAATCCCTCAAGCCGTAGCTCGAAAACAGGACTGTCAGCACGGGCGCGGTTCATGGCCTCATCAGTCATACAGCCGCGCAGGTCTGTGTAAAGTTGCTCTGGCTCCTTGGCGCCATCAACGGGGAAGCTGAACTGCAGGAAGGTCCGCCGACGTGAATAGGGGACGGGCGTAAACTGGACTATGTCTCGCGGTGGGTCGACCTCGAGGAGCCAATAGCCACGGTCTGTCCAGGCCGCCTCGTCGATCGAGCAGTTTTCGAGCGAACCTGGGTTCGCAATCCAGTTATCTACGGCAAAGGGTTTGTGAATGTGACCCAGCGCAATGCAGTCTACGTAGCGCCGCAATGGGTGTAGCTCCGCCACACTCAGGCCACCGGAGTAGTGAGGTAGCATCCCCTCGATGCCGGCGTGAAGCATGAGCACCGTGTAGGGACGGTCGCTGGTCGATATCGCTGCCAGTGCCCTGGTCAGGGCCTCGACAACGACTGCCGTCTTGGCTCCGTAGTGGCGCACCCCAACGGTTCGCGTATGGCAGAAAGGACAGTCAAAGTATCCGCCGCGCAGGCTGCGCTTGTCCCACGGCTGTAGGATGACCTCACCGTCCCGGAATGGCGGATCTAGCAGTATGACCAGCTCCTGCTCAGCTAGATAGTCGAGCCATGAGAAGGGGTCAGAGTAGACGGGTTTGTCATGGTTGCCGGGAATGACGATGACAACGATCCCATGATCGTTGGCACGTTGCAGATTGGCTGATGCCTGAAGCAGCGTCCGGGCCTCCATGCTGTTGCTGTCAAACAGGTCGCCACTGATGCGCAGGCAGCAGACCTTGTGCCTGATAGCCTCATCAATGAGCCAGGAGAAGGCTCGATAGAAATCGTTGTATCTCTCATCGCTGGCGTACTGCCGATAACCAAGGTGGATGTCGGCTGCGTTCATGGAGCGAGGCATGGTGGGACCTCCTTCATTCGCTCGGAATTACATTCGGTTTGGCAAAGTCTGCAAATCCTCGTAGTGCTGCCGCGTCGTAGGCTCGAGCAGCATCCTCTTCGCTATCAAATGTTCCTAGCCGAATGATTTCGCCTCGGATGCAGATAGATGCTCGCCATCTATCGCCGTGCCTAGACCGACTCACGCCTTTGTATTGACTACCGCCCGTCATCCGTTTTGTTGCATTTGCTCGATTCTGGCCTCGTGAACAGAAACGAAGATTGGATCGCCGGTTATCAAGCCCATCACCATTTCGGTGGTCTATCCACTGTTCACCACTGGCAGCCATAATGACTCTGTGCATGTATAGATTTTTGTAAGGATGAACGGAGCAGTCATGCCTAACTGCATAGCAAACAAACCGAGTTTTGGCGAGACACCACTTCCATTGATTCAGCCACTCAAAGTCCGCATCATCGACCATTGCGAACTTCCCTTGGGTGAGTGGGATCATCTTCGTCACCGGTACAATCTCTCGTCTCTGCTTTGGGGAGGGGGGCTGTCTGCCGGCGGAACGTAGTCACGCAGCTTGGCCGCCACCGCCTTGGTGATTTGGTCGATCTCGTAGTCGGTGGCCGCAAACGGACCCATCATTTGTCGCACCAAGTCGCGGAGTTGGACCCGGTCCATCTGGGCAGCCTTGCGGAGGTCTCCCAGGCGCACCATGACGGCCTCTACGTAGAAGCACTCCCAGCCGGTTTCGTCGATCTGGGGTCCGATGTCGCCGGTCAGTCCCATGGTATCTCCTCTACGAACAGGTCTCCTTGCTGCAGGTCGCTTGGGCCTGCCTGCCGTGCAATGTAGGCTTCCACAAGCCTCTTGGTTTCATTGATGTCAGGGAACTCCTGCTCGACGGTCGTACCTAGATCCTCAAACACCTGCTGGTGAGTCAGTCCCATCTTCTCGCCAGCCCAGGCCCAGAAGCTGGTCCGCAAGGGCACGCCGCCTTTGCTTTGGTTGTCGATCCAGTGCACGACAGGCGTTGCTTCCCCTGGATGTTCCTGGTCGCCATTGCCGCCAGGAGGAGGGAGCTCGCGTGATTCGCCGTTGATCACTTGGCCTTCTTCAGCGTCGGCCCGGTCCTTGACCAATCGGATGTTCGCCCACTCTGTCCAAACATCGGGATAGTGTTCTTTGAGGAAGCTGACCAAGCGAGACTCGCCAGCAGCGACCCCCCGGTCTTGGATCTCCTCCTGCGTGAGCATGCCGTACAACACTTCGGGCGTATGCGTGCGGATGCCCTTGGTCATCGTCCTGTTGTAGAGGAGACCAGCCGGGTTGACCTTCCATTGAGGCTTGAGTGTCTTGACCGC
>Ga0114919_10004483_pt1 | contig 11209 bp, 8 predicted proteins | sample BlataG_FD_88682 | JGI IMG/M metagenome (GOLD analysis project Ga0114919, IMG submission 88682) | Deep subsurface microbial communities from Black Sea to uncover new lineages of life (NeLLi) - Black_00105 metaG | ecosystem: Environmental > Aquatic > Marine > Oceanic > Sediment | place: Atlantic...
AATCCTAATAATATTATTACGGTAGGGTGATTTTACCTCTAAGGCACTCGTGCATAGTTCGGCCGGTATTACACTAGATGGGTACCAGACATCCAATCATCACATGCACGCAGTATAAAAAAGCGCCACGTTGAACTTCAGTAAGTTTCATGACCGGGGTAGGAATCTAAACCAGATACCAGTTCCAAAGGAGGAGAATATTGGGAATTCGGCAAGACGATATGCGGAGAGCAGGTATTCATAAAGCTAAAAGCCAACATGAAACATAACGTGGCAATTTGTTTCTCATTTCATATACCAGATGCACCATTTGAATACCCATATAAATAAGAAAAAATAACAAAGGAGGTAAAAAATGAAAGGCACTTTCTGCCCTAATTGCGAGGAATTTACGGACGTAAGGTTAGAAACAACGAGCCAAGTCTTGAACATTCGGGGAAAGCCTATCGAGATAAAAGGCGAGGTTGCTATCTGCCAGGCATGTGGGGCAAAGGTCTTTAATGAGGAGTTAGATTCACGGAATCTGGAGGAAGCTTATGTCGCCTACCGGGAAAAATATAAACTCCTATCACCTGATGAGATTCGCACAACCAGGGAGAAATATGGTCTAAGCCAAAGGGCACTATCCCGACTGCTCGGCTGGGGAGATATAACTATCCATCGATATGAGAGTGGAGCTATCCAAGATAAAGTACACGATAGTACACTTCGCTTAATTGAAGATCCTCAAACTATGCAAAAAATATTTGAGACCAGCCGTGGTAAGCTGACCTCTTATACAGCAAAAAGACTTGAGGAAACAATTGCAACCTTTTTGCAGGAAGACAATGAGCAGACGTTTCGAGCTTCCTTCGAACGAATGGTAGCACATCCCTATTCAGATTTAACCTCAGGATACAAAAAGTATGATTTAGAGAAGTTGGAGAATATGATTTTCTATTTGCTAAAGCGTCTAAATGGCGATTTTATAACTAAGCTCAACAAAACGCTGTGGTATTGTGACTTTCTTCACTTTCGGGAAACTTCGGTGTCGATTAGTGGAGCTCAATATCTCCATCTCCAGTATGGGCCGGTTCCCAATAATTATGACCTTATTACTGGAATGATGCTACATGAGCGATTATTGGATAAGGAAGAAATCGTATTTGATGTTAAAGAGGATATTGTAGGAGAGAAACTTATTGCATTAGTTGAACCTGATGCAAGTATGTTCTCCGAGAAAGAAATAGAAGTAATAAATTTCGTTAGTGATACATTCCGTGACTATACTGCTACAATGATTAAAAACAAATCACACCAGGAAACTGCCTGCATAAAAAGTGAAGACGGGGAGATAATCTCATATAAATACGCAAACGAGCTTTCCCTATCACTCCCTAACTGAATTCATGTGAGACAGGTAAAGAGGTGTCGCTAATTAAGCACCGAAAACATGTATGGTAATGACACAGGGGATACAGAAAGAAAAACCAAAAACATTTGGATTTAGCCTAGAAACCGCATATGCAATACTTTTATTTCAAATAGGACAGTAACTCATCATGTCTTAGATAGTAACTTAGTTTTTCCAAGGTGTTATGGTAATTCGACTTCTGGTGGAAATAGATATAACTCATTTATATCCACATATAAAAAGACCCATAAATTTGTCTTCGTTCTTAGTGCTTGTGGTAATTTCTTTCTTAAAAAATACCTATAGTATTCTGGTAAAGCAAGCCCAAGTCTTAACCCTTCTACAGTTAAATAAGATAAAGTACTAGCAACCGCCCTATCAAAATTGTTTTTATCTGTAGTTTTTTTCCCTACTCCTAATCCTTTACATTCAATCTTCCATACTATTTCCCCTAATCTCGCTTGGATATCTTCGCCATGTGATTCGATTCTTACTCCTGCTAATGATATTCCCTGCTGACCCATTATATTTATTGATTCATCCGATGACCTTATTCCTTGACCATGTGGTGGTGATATCTTCTCAATCTGCCAACCATTAGCTTGTAACCATTTAATAGTGCCAATAAGGACATCTGTTTCTGGAATAGATTGTATCATCGTTATTAGCTTCCTTTTTACCCTCTCTTGGGGTGCCCCAGATTATTGTACCACCCTTTATGTTGGAGTTGTCAGTTGCTGCGTTTATGTTATCCCTATTAATCCAGCCGGGATTAAGTAAGGGGGCTGGCTATACGGTACGCACGAGAGTAAAGCCATCTCCATCATTCACACCAGTTATACAATTAAGGAATTCAAGCACGGGCTTTTTTATACCAATCACCACACCTTAAAAAACTGCCAGGAGCAGACCTATCAGTACCGCTATCCCGGGTTCAGTGAACTGTTTTTGCCCGGCTTCGGCAGTCCCAAATACCTGGGTGTCCTGCTTCTATAATCACGATAGGCGTCGCCGCATTTCTGAAGGCATTACCCTTATTCAACTTTGGCAAAAACAAACGATATGACTGTAACTACAATCGCAAACAATAAGAAAACCCAGGAAGCCGAAGCTATACTCACGCCTAAAAAGAATATGAAGGAGGTGCCATACATCGAGTGTCTGGAATAGCGATATAGCCCTCTGGTAACCGGCATGTCAGGTGGGGTTCTAGCCCAGTCAACAATAACCATCACGCCTGTAACAAGCCCCAGCAAGGTAAACGGAAGACCTACGTAGAACCACGTCGTTCCCAATTGCAACGACAGAAAAATAGAATATACTATGGCAGGGATATAGTTTCCCTTGCCTTAATATCATTACCCTAAAAGTGACAATAGACCCATGCTAACAACCACGAGGGGCGAGGGGGCAAAGCAACCGCAAAGCTCTCTTGCCCCCTCGCCTTATCAGGTTGACCCTGTGACACCAGGATTGACCGTCTTCGTCATGCCGTTATTACGCTGGCATTACCATGTACAATTCGACCTCGTGACTCTGCTCCACCGCCTCCCACTTCGGCATGAACGCCTGTATCTCCGGGTTTGCCATTGCCTTCTCAAAAAAGGCTGACATTTCGCCGAAGCTACCCCACTCTATCTCGAAAATGATGGTATGTAGAGAATCGCCTCCACCAAGAAACGGGCGGTAGGTTTTCATGGGAAGCTTCTCCTGAGGCACTCCCAACAGGCGACTCACGGCAGCCATGTATTTTCCCAGAAGCTCCATCGCCTCCGCCGTCTTACCAGGCATGATTTTCATAACACCCCGCTGCATTACTTTCATTGTACCCTCCTCTTCATCATGTTTATCGGTCTACCCGAAGGTGAAAACTGAACCTTTACTCCTTTTCCTTGCTTTTAGCCTCTGTGGTACGTAAATACCAGGCCATGCCCAAACCCAGGTAAAAAGGTATGCTGGCCAAAATAGCAAAAATTGCCAGCAGTAGCCAGGACATCGGCTCCAGGCCAACGGCGACGTTCGCGGCATCGCCAATGATTCCAATTACTGCAAATATGACGGCGATAAACCAACCGGCGTGACCCCACAGCCCCATTACACGAACATCAGACATCCGTTTACGATTTTCCCAATGATACATCGATATTACCTCCTTTTTAAACTTCTCCCCTGACACCAATCCACCGGGCTATAATACTATTTAATTTACCTCCAATAATCACCTCCTTTAAATCGTTTGTTTAAGGAAAGTAAAAAGGGCACGAGTAACCGCCATCTAACAGGCGATTCAGTGCCCTTATCTCATCCCATCAAACTCCTGAACCAGAATACCTATGATTCAAGTCTATTCCGTAACTGTCTGGTTGTCAATAGATAGACTATTCCATAGTGTGAGCGCCACTGGGGGGCCCTACTAGATAGGATATGATTATTTTACCTATGATAAAATACGACTGACGCAATACACAGGTAGGAACAATGCATCAATTAGACCCAATTATTAGCATTGCCATTTTATTGGCAGCAGCACTGGTAGGGGGAATGATCGCCCACCGGCTGAGGCAACCGGTTATACTGGGTTATCTTGCAATCGGTGTGGCGGTAGGGCCCCACGCTCTTGGCCTCGTTGGTGATCTGGCACTGGTCGAGACTGCAGCTACTATAGGCGTTGCCCTGTTGATGTTTACCCTGGGATTAGAGGTTTCTATTACCCAATTGCGGGAGTTGGGTAAAGTAGGGTTGTGGGGCGGCATAGCTCAAATTCTTATCATATTTGCCTTGGGTGTAACGTTAGGCAGAACCTTGTTCCAGTGGACTTTGCCACAATCTATAGTCTTTGGGCTGGTTATCTCATTAAGCAGTACCGCAGTTTGCCTCAAGATATTAATGGAACGGGGCGAGCTAAACTCTGTGCATGGCCGCATTATGATAGCCATTCTTATCCTCCAGGACATAAGCGTAGTGTTGATGATGGTAATCATGCCTGTACTGGGTGGGGCAGCCCAAAGTGTACCTCTTGCGTTGGCAATAGCTGCAGGAAAAGCGGTCCTCTTTATCGGGATAGCGCTTGTCTCAGGGTTGTGGGTACTTCCCTGGTTAATTGGCAGGATCGGTGGAGTCCGATCCCGTGAGTTGTTTCTATTGACAGTCCTGGTTCTATGCCTGGGCGCAGCTATGGGCACTCAAATCCTTGGTCTTTCAATGGTCTTTGGCGCCTTTCTAATCGGCCTTGTGCTTCGCGGGCCAAGGTTTGGTTACCAAGCCTCGGCTGAGATTACCCCACTTCGAGATATTTTCGCTACCCTCTTCTTTGTATCTTTGGGCATGTTGTTAAATCCAAAGTTTGTTATTGACAACTGGTCATTAGTAGCTATGACAGTGGCTATTATTATCTTCGTTAAACTCTTAGTCGTTTTTGGCATTGTTCGTCTCTTCGGTCATAGTAGCAGAATAGCTCTTCTGTCAGGCGCTGGTCTTTTTCAGATTGGGGAATTTGGCTTCATTGTGGCTCAAGCGGGTCTTATCACAGGTATCGTCTCCGAAGAGTTCTATTCTTTAATCCTTGCCACTGCCATTGTCACTATGCTACTGACGCCATTATCCATGAGCTTAGTCTCTCGGCTACACCTTAAAATGGCACCAACACCAGCCAGAATGGGACTCCACCTCAAAGGCGTCTCTTCTTCGCCTATTTCGGAAACAGCCCCGGCTACAGACCGCGTAGTGATTGCTGGCTATGGGAGAATCGGACAAAATATCGCTCAGGGCCTGCAGGATGCAAAGGTGCCCTATATGGTAATTGAAATTGATCCTAAGCATATTTCAGAGTTGCGGCACAGCGGTAGGCCTCGCATTTATGGGGATGCAAGTAATGCTAATGTTCTTGCTCGGGCAGGCTTGAAGAAGGTAAAAACATTAGTAGTAACCTTTCCCGATCCCCTGGCAGTGGTCAATACCGTAAAAAACAGCCTTGCGATTAATCCGAAGCTTAATATTGTGGCCCGGGTTCACAGAACAAGAGAAGCAGAGTTACTCAAGAGCATGGGAGTCTCAGAACTGATAAACCCTGAATATGAGGCCAGCCTTGAGTTCCTGAAGAGGACCCTAGCAGTATCTGGTTGGAAAAAGGCTGACGTAAAGCGGATCATTCCTATAGTTGAGCAAGACCAGAAGCTTGCTGAATTTAACCCCGACGAAGAAGTATAGCACGAACAACCACACTAAGAATGACTCTGTGGTACGCAAACAGTTGGGACATGCTTATATCCTCCAGAGATGCACTGAACTAATCAATGGGTTCAATAGAGACTCCTTCGATCCGTATATCAACTTCCCCATCGCCCTGTTTTTTTCATGGCCTTTGTTATTAACCCCATTAGAATAGGCTTATATAATTGAAGCCATGAACTCAAAAACACTTAATTTGTATTGCATAATAAAATGTGCTAAATTGCGCTTTTTCCTGAAGCAATGTATATGAAGCGTATACACCGGATTGAAGAGTTTTGTCTATGTGACAGCGACTGACGCAGACTGAGCTTACAGTTACAGGAGGAAAAATAAGGGCCGATAATCGGGGTCAGGGAGGTGCAAAATGGCAACTCTGGGCAAGAAAGTAATCTTTTACCTACTGGTCGTGTCCCTAATCGCCACCCCACTAATCGCATGTGCCAGAAATCTTTCGCCAACAGCAGGTTTCAGTTACTCACCACTTAGTCCCACCACAGGAGTCAATGTTCTATTTACCGATAGCTCCACAGATAACGATGGGAACATAGTCTCCTGGAGCTGGGATTTTGGAGATGGAAAAACCTCTACAGAACAGGATCCCACCCATTCATTTCAGAACCCGGCGACATATACCGTTAGTTTAACAGTTACCGATAATGACGGTGCACCAAATACCGAGACTACCACAATAACGGTGTCTTCACCTCCTCCCGAAATTGACCTGGACGAGGCGATCGCAATACTGGTGAGTAAGATTATAAAACCGGCTTCCTCAAGTAAAAGACTTTCCGCATATATGCTATCCCAGCCACTTCAGAAAGGCGATGTCGTCAGTTCGGAAAGCGGTGGTAACTATCCGATAGATGCCAACACCTGGTTCATCTTTATAGATGATGCGCCGGAGGCATTTTACGCCCATGCTACCAGGTATGTTTTTATAAATGCCAGGACTGCATCCTATGATGTCGTCAATGAAACGTGGCCACCCCGGATAAATAACGTGTCCATGTGGGATACCAATAACCTGAATAGAGGACACCTGGTTAAGCTCTATTCCGTACTGGATAATGCTATGCCTATTTCGGGCAGTACCAGTACCGCCCCTAGCGGTGACTATGGAGATGCCCCGGACGGACAGTATGCCTACTATACAGTTCAGGGTCGTTTCCCAACACTGTTCAACACCGTTAACAGCAAGTTCGCTCGCCCCGGCGGGCACACCCTCATCACAGGTGAAGAGACACTGGGGCTGGGTGTGAGCGCCGAGGTGGATGCGAATGACCCCGGTGACCCGGATGGGGTGCCCAACCTGGTGGACGCTGATAGCGATGAAAGGGTGTATGTCATCATCAATGGTAAAAAGGCTAAACTGGCATTTACCGTCACGGTTAGCCCCAACGCACCCGATGTAACACGCTACGCCAACGCCTTGATTGACTTCGACCAGAGCGGAAACTGGAGCGCTGGTTCTTACGGAACGGAATGGGTCGTGGTTAACCTGGGAGTAAACGTTGACCCCGGTTCCTCCGAAACAATAATCACTCCCTGGTTCTCCTGGGGTAACCAGGCTGTGCTTCCCTCACCGCTATGGATGAGATTATCACTGACAAGAGCGAAAGTTGATGAGAACCTGTTCGCCAATGCAGGTGGCTGGGATGGAAGCGGCCGGTTTCAATACGGTGAAATCGAGGACTACCTGGTTTTCCTCATGGAAAAGCCACCAATGCCTGGTTATATTCGACACTGGCCACCGGTACCCGGTAATCCACCAGGTGGAGATGGAAAACCACCACCAGGCGGCGGGGGTGAACCACCAGGCCCTGCAAAGGGACCCTGCGGCTATGATATAAATTACCACGTCATCATCATTAGCGGCGGTGACTGCCGTAAGGACATTGCCGAGGGAATGCCTATCGTGCAAGCCTCCGTTGACAGGATGGGAGATGTTGCTGGAGAGCAAGGTTACACATCATCTGGTAATCTCGGTCCCGGCAATAACTCCTTATCAGACATCGGCAATGCATTCAGCCGGCTGGCAGGAAGCGTGAAGTGTGGTGACTACGTTCTAATATACATCTGTGGACATGGCTACAAGTCCGAGGACCTTCCCGGCGGAGGTATTGCTCTAAAGGATAGCAGTGGAAGAACGCAAGAGGTATTGAAACCCAACGACGGAGATAGTAAAGATAACAGCCTGGAAGACTTCCTGAAGAAAATCCCACCGTGCCCGGATGAAGATTGCGAGACAGCCGGAAAATGCTGTCACGTTTCCGTGATAATAGAATCGTGTTATGCCGGAAACTTTGATGTCCCGGGGGTAACTGGACAGGGAAGAGCAGTAGTAGGAACATCAACCGACACTGCATCGCGGGCAACTCATCCCGGCGGCGGAGTCTACACCGACGGCTTTGATAAGGACCTGAGAGACCCCGACGCCGATAACTCCACACCTCCCGATGGCGTGGACCCGATGGAAGCAAACGAATCGGCAAAGCAGGGTGTTGACGACTTCAATAACAAGCAAGGTACAAGCCAGAAGCCCTGGGAAGATAATCAATGGTGTGAATGTAAATGCCCCTGCAAGCCAGGCATAGATACGGACAAATGGGTATGGGATGAACTGGCCGGGGAATGGGTAGATGAGATAGACGTCCTGCCAGGCGAAGAACTCAGGTTCAGATTGGAGATTGAAAACGACGGAAAATGCCGTGATATCGTCGACCTGGTGGTGATGGACTTTCTGCCATATTGCTTAAGCTATGGAAATGAGACAACTATCTACTACGACGGGTCGCAGCATGGAGCCAGGCCGCCCGACCAAATTGAACAGGGAGGATATGGATCTAATCTTTACTGGGACCTGGAAGAGATAGACTATCTGTCACCAGGAGAAAGCATAGCGATTGAATATAATGCCATCGCTGAGGAACCCGGCGAAAATATTAACCAGTTTTTCGCCAGCGCTCACTGTGCCTATGATTATAGTGTAGTTGTTGCTGATGAAGACGAGGTAACCGTTATGGTAGCTCCACCCGCACCTCCGGCTGAGGAAGTATTATCCTGTTCCCTTGAAGCTTATGCCGAGAGCGTCGGCGACCAATTGGGATGCAGTAGTACCCTCAGCATCTCCTTTGAGGGACAGGACCTTACCGGGGGCTTATATCCGGTCACCAACGTGGTTCTGAAGGTAAACGGGGTGGTGTGGCACAACTCAGGAGATATATACACAGTGCACTACCAGGACTTTATCCAGATGCCGGTAGGCTGCGAAGAGACATTTGACATGGATTTAAGAGTTACCAATATAAACAGCCAGGCTGTTATTTGCACCGACTCTATTACCACCCCTGTCCCTGAAATATGAGAGGTAGAATTATGAGCGACAATATTACCGCGCCTGTATCGGTATCACTTCTTTCCAGTAACTGCCAGTACACCAATCACGATAAGACAGATTCCCACTAACCACCGCAGAAGATCAGGCAAGGCCAGTACCAGAATACCGAAGACAATTGCTATGACTCCCATCCATACGCCACCTATCCTCATAGTCTGTCACCCCCTAATCTAGATTTGAAATTTCCCCAATTACATAATATAGCATTACCATTCCAAAAAACAACAATATTTAATCATTTCCACAACAAAATATCCCATTATTTTTCTTTCTCTCCAAGATTACTTCGCAGGTTTGTTGCCCCTGTCTCCGGAGAATGGAATCCATCCCTTCCTGGAAGAGTTTTAGTTATAAGGCTGGCAGCCAGGGCAGAAGTAGGTCCCCCTGTTTCGCACTACAATACGCTGAACAGGTGTTTGGCAGACAGGACAGGGCTGACTCCTCCTGTGGGCGACCCTGAAATCAAACTGAGCACGCCCAAGCTGACCCTCGGGACGAATATACGTATCGACGCTGGCGCCCTTACTGTTAATCGCCGATGACAGGACGTTGCGAATAGAGTGATACAGGCGCTGAACCTCTTCAACTGACAGTGTGTCCGTCATTCTTAAGGGGTGAATCCGAGCAGCAAACAGAATCTCATCAGCGTACATGTTGCCAATTCCTGCAATGATATTCTGGTCAATAAGAGCCGCCTTTAGCGGGATGCGGTGCTCCTTTAACAGTTTTGCCAGTATCCCGGGGGTGAAGCTGCTGGCTAGCGGCTCAATCCCCAGTTTACCGATGATAACCCCGGCATCCTCCACCATCCAGATTACTCCCAGTCGGCGTCGGTCACTGAAAACAAGATGCGCGCCATTAGAAAAATGGAAAACCGCTCTGGCATAACGGTTGATTCCCTCCGGGTTTAGCAACAATGCCCCTGTCATTCTAAGATGCATGATTAGCGACCGACCGCTTGACAGGTGAAAAATAAGATACTTACCCCGGCGCTCCAGGGATTCCACCCTCTGCCCGACTATCTGCTGGAGTTCCTCAGCAGAGGGCCAGCGTAGCAGCTTCCTGTCTAACAGAGTAAGCCGGGTGAAGCGCTGCCCTGTTATCCAGGGCAGCAGCTCTGTTTTAATTGTTTCTACTTCGGGTAATTCTGGCACTTTCCCCAACCAGTATAGCAACACCAGTCACAAGATAGAAACCAAAAAGACTGCAGTATAGCCGTGCTGTTACACGTTCCTCCGATTTGTGATAATATTTTCTATGTCTATGTCTATCCAACCGTTGCGTATTATCGATGCTAATCTTAACCGTTTGAGCGAAGGGTTGCGGCTTCTTGAAGATGTCGCACGCTTCATACTCAATGACGCCCCGCTGAGCCAGCAATTAAAGGTTCTACGCCATGACCTGGCTGAGGAGACCAAATCACTGGGATTGCAGCTTCTATCTCAAAGGGATTCAGAACACGACGTCGGCTCGGCCACCACCTTGCCATCCCACCTGAAGAAAGAGCGACTGAGTGAAGCCCAACGGGACCTCCCTGGCGTTATTACAGCCAATGCCAGAAGGGCGGAGGAGTCCCTGCGTGTAATAGAGGAGCTGGCCAAATTGCCCCAGATAAACCCGATGCTGAATCCAGCCCGGTTCGAGCAAGCACGGTTTACCCTGTACACATTAGAGCAGCGATTAACCTCCAGAATATTGCGCCAGGACAAGGTGAGACAGCTTACCGGGCTTTACGTTATCCTGGACAGGCAAGTCCTGGCTGGCAAGGAAGAACTGGATATTGCCGAGCAGGTTATCCAGGGAGGCGCTAAGGTTATCCAGCTCCGCGATAAACATACCAGTAAAGCGGAGCTACTGCCCATAGCACAAAAACTCAAAGACCTTTGCAGTAAGTCCGACATTCTGTTCATAATCAACGATTATCTTGATCTAGCTCTGGCTGTTGATGCTGATGGGCTTCATATCGGGCAAAAAGACCTGCCCTTGCCAGTTATAAGACGTACCCTTCCCATAGATAAAATAGTGGGCTGTTCCGTCACCACAGTATCTCAAGCGATTAGAGCGCACAGCGAAGGGGCAGACTACATCGCTGCCGGCTCTATATTTCCCACCAGGAGCAAAGAGGGCGCCACTGTTATCGGTTTAGAAAAACTCAAACAAATCAGGCAAGCAACACCTTCCACTCTGGT
>Ga0114919_10004485_pt1 | contig 11207 bp, 13 predicted proteins | sample BlataG_FD_88682 | JGI IMG/M metagenome (GOLD analysis project Ga0114919, IMG submission 88682) | Deep subsurface microbial communities from Black Sea to uncover new lineages of life (NeLLi) - Black_00105 metaG | ecosystem: Environmental > Aquatic > Marine > Oceanic > Sediment | place: Atlantic...
AATATCTTCCTGTAGATCTTTTATCTGCGATTTTTGAATAAAGTGCCTTTGTTTAATATTCATAGTTCATAGATTGAATAAAAATCATTAAATATAAATTTTGATTTTGAAAAATTGTAGAAATTTTTATTTAGAAATGTAATTATATTATTTTCAATATTTACTGATTTCAAAAGTTTTTGACCAATTAAAAACGCTCGTAATTCCCAGGTTATCTGGACTTTTTTCTTTTCTTGAATCCCGAGAACAAAATTTATAATGTCGTGAGTTAGAAATATTTTATTTGCAATTTCGAAATAATTTCTATTTATTGGCTTAGAGATCCTTATCATATACCCTTTTTGACTGCCTTCTTTATCAAAAAGTTTCGGTTATTTTACATTAAATCCAAATTCGTAAGTTTTGTCCTTTTTTTCTTGTAATATGTGATCCTGCTCTAATTTCATTTGAGTAAAAAAAAAAGCTTCAATTAAAAATATTTTTAATTATTACATTTTTCCTCTCTGTTTAATGTAAGCGATAATGCCAAGAGTTACCTTTGCACTATTTATAATCAAGTCTAAGATCATCTGAGATATAGTTGCAGGCATAAATGTCGATCCAAACACTGCTAATACTGATGCTTCAATAATTGTTACTGTTGCACACATGCTATACAAGAATAAAAACGCCAACTTAATCTCTTCCCATTCCTTTTTGCGAAGCATTATAATTGCGAAAAGGCAAGCGATAAGAAGCATACCCCCAAAAGCTCTTACATGAAGAGGATTTGTCCAACCCTCAGAATTCAATGTCACATCATATAGAAAGACAAGCATGACCCCAAATATGGAAAAAATAATAGCATCCAAAATAAGTGCGATTTTTGTAATTTTTAAAATTTCGGTCATTTTTTTAACCTCTTTTTTATTATACTTTTCATTGGAATTTCTTATTATGAAAAAAAGAAATCTAACTTCAATAAACTAGAACAGTTTAAAAAGATGTCTTTTTTGGACAAGAATGTTAATTATGTTTTTATCTTATAAAAACCTTTTATATCCCCACGTTTATTTTAATATTGATTTATGACTAAAGTTAATTCATCGGCAGTAGTCATCATCCCTCCAAAAGAAATATGGGATCCAATTCAAGAAATTCGAAGGGCTTACGATAGACATGTTCTTAGATGGATGCCTCACATCACTTTACTATATCCATTTAGACCTGAATCAGAATATTATACTTTAGAGATTCTGTTCTCAAAGATATGCAAAAAAATAAAACCGTTTGAGGTTACATTGAGTAACCTTAAATATTTCAATCATGGAAAGCAGAAATATACCCTTTGGTTGACTCCCGAGCCTGAATCCTTAATAATTGAAATCCAGTATAAGCTTTTGGCAATTGTTCCAGACTGCAATAATGTAAATTTACACAAAAACGGTTTTACTCCACATTTAAGCGTAGGACAAATTGAAGGGAAAAAAAGACTAATAGAAGTAATAGGAACTCTTCAAAGGGATTGGAGTCAATTAAAATTCACGATAGATTCAATTTATTTTATCGCAAGAGAGAAACAGAAACTATCGAAATTTGAAGTTAAAAAGACTTTTGTGTTAAGCTAAGAATTATTTTATCAAAATATCTTTGAAAATGAGTTGAGATAAAAAAATTAATTCATTTTTAATTCTCTTTGTACTTGTAAACTAATTCTGCTATTTTTTGAAACACTTCTTTTACGGTTTCCCCCGTAAGAGCTGAGGTTTCGAAATAAGGCGCGTTAAGCTTTTCGCTTAGATGCTCTGCCATGGGCAATATGATTTTACGCTCGTCTTTCAAATCTACTTTATTTCCTATTAAGATTCGTGGGATGCCACTAAGCCCATATTTTACGGCAGAATTGTACCAATTATTGATGTTGGAAAAAGTACTAGACCGCGTTATGTCAAATACTAGAAGCATTCCATCCGCCCCATTAAAGTAGGGACGATGTAACATATAGAACTGTGGTTGTCCCGCTACATCCCAAAACATTAAGTTGATTGTGGCGTTAATATCCTTCAATTCAATAGGTTCTTTGACAATATTAACCCCTACGGTTGGCAAATATTTTTCCTCAAATTGGTTTTTAGCGAATTTTGTAAGAAGGCTCGTCTTCCCAACGGCGGGATCGCCAATAACAATCACTTTATATATCGATTCAGTTCGCCCTTGAAAAACTAAATTTCCTTCTTTCCTCTCGTTATTACTCATTTGATTTCTGATCGTTTTTGATTTTAATTATAAATCGTTATAATAAATATGAAATTCTTATTTATAATTTTTAACAATTTACTTTTAAACAATTTAAGCTTAACGATTGAAAAAAGTAAGTATTAATAAGGAATTTATTGAGAAAGTTTTAGAGAATTATGAAAAAATTTTTTTTTGAAGCTTTTTATTAGCTATTAATTTTTTACCATTAATTTATTTATCCAAAATTTTATTTTTTCCTCTAAATATTTTTCAAGACTCTCGGAGGATGGTTTTTCTGCATCAAACAAATCTGATAACGATTTTGCAGAGTTTAAACGGTTTAGGACTTGTGAAATCTCATATAGGATTCTATGTCCACCTGTGAATTCGAAAATTTCTTCTTTAATTTTATCCAAAATTGATTTAACGGCTTGAGGATCGTCGATATCTTCTAAGTCCGCTTTTAAATCGTTTAGTTGAGTTATTATCGAATCTTTCTTGTCTGATGCTGATTCGTTTCTTTTTATAACCTCTTCTACGCCTTCTTTTTTAAAAGGACTCACGGTTATATTTGTAATCAGGGATTTAATTAAGTCTAAATCATTTTCTAAAATTTTCTGATTTTCAATTACGTTACTCAATTGAGGTATTAGACTTTTAATGTCAATAGTAGCCTTATTTAGCTCGTAAATTTTATCAGTTAGTTGTGTAATTTTCAAATTTGTCTGTCCCATTTTTGTTATAATATCTAAACCAAACTTTTCAAGTATTGACGAGAAGGCGATAATTTTCTCGTCGAACTCTTTAAAAGACTTAGACAAATCGTTTAATGTAAGATCGTTAGGTTCTGCCATGAGTTATCATCTCTTAAATTCTAAAAAATTTGAAGAATAAGATTATTTTATTGTTTTTGATGAGAATGTTATAAAAAGATCAATTTTTTATAATAAATATAGTACATTAAAAATATAAATTCAAGTTTTTTCGATTATCAAGTTTTACAGCTTCAATTACGAGTCTTTATCAAGATAAATATAATAGGGGCGCATAAACTCTCCATAACATAAATCTCAGTGGTTTTATGATTCAATACATTAATATATTGACCCGAACTGGAAAATCTTTGCTATTCAGGAATTATGGAAGTTCTGATGTGGATAGAGACTTATTAGCTGGGTTCTTAAGCGCTTTTTCGGGGTTTATGAAAGAAATAAGTCAAAGCGACATAAAATCCACGGCTACAGATGAGTTTAAGTATTACTATACAATTATCGATGAGATAATAATTGTAGTATGCACGGATCTTGTGGATGATGACTCTGTAGTTAACTCGAAAATTACGACGATAAGGGCAAAGTTCATTGAAATGTATGGAGAACTTTTAGAGAGTGGTGATTGGACTGGAAATCGCGCTATTTTTACAAACTTTGAAAGAGAGATTGATGATACGATTCTTGGCTCTATTAAAGTATCTATTATTGGAACTGGAGGTGTGGGTAAGACCACTCTATTACATCTCATTTGTGGTAAGGATATTGATTTAGAATACATCCCGACCATAAATGTGGACATTACCTCATTTAACGGTGAGGAACTTGATATTCACCGTTCCATTGTGCTGTGGGACTTTGCTGGCCAAAGTAATTATAGGTCTTTATGGAAAAGCCTACTCGATAGTACTGATATAGCTCTTTTAGTGCTTGATTCTAGTTTTGAGAATGTTAATCGTAGCAAAGAAATAATCCAAGATATTTTAGATGTTTATTATAAGGATATATTGGTTATTGGAATTGCAAATAAACAAGACAATAATTTTTCACTGACACCTAAATTTTGTGAAAGGATACTGTCCGAAGCGGAAAGAAACCCCCCTATTAAAGTCCATGGAATGATTGCAATTGATCCTGTTTATCGAGAGAAGATCCTCGCGATTTTGAGAGAAGCATTAAATAAAATTCTTAAGTAAGTCCCAAATTAAACCAAAAATCTGCGTAAAAACATAAAAAATTTAATAATTTTTTAATTATTAGTTATTATCTAACAAGTAATTATAGTGGTCAATTTGATTGATTTTAAATTTGAATTAGAAGATATTCCCTTTATCGAAGATGGAGATTTTAGGACTCTAAAATTACCAGAATTAACCGAAGAAGAAAGATTTTTAGTTGATCCAATAGTAGCCCCAACTTCTGGGTTAAGAATTCAGATTCTTGAAAATATAGAAAAAGAAGGAAAGAAAAAATTTTTATTACCCAACAGAAAGCTTTTTTTATTTCTCAGAGCTTTTAAAGCGATTAGTCAAAAATATAAAGAAATGAAAGAGGGGAAGAATCTTAAAATTTTGATTGGTACCGATAATCGACCAACCAAACAGATTCTACTTCAGTATTGCTCTCAAATTTTTGCTTATGAGGGATATGAAATATATTATCAAACAGATCATCCGGGGGAATCAAAAATATCTGCCCCTTATGGCGCCGCGTCTGTCGCGTTATTCGAAGATATAAACTTAATTATCGTACTAACAGCGTCTCACAACGATTTATCGTGGAACGGAATTAAATTTTATATTGATTATCCAATGCCAATATCTGGAGACTTATTTGAAGAGATTGCGAATAAAGCACTAAAACTTGAAGAAATTAAGTTTGATCCAAATTACAAACCCTTTTTGATTGATGCTGAGCAAAAAAACAACGATTATGTGATCTCTCTTTTATCGAGAGTTTTAGAACTTAATAACCTAAGAGGTAAAAATATTGTTATTTGGCCTTACTTAGGGAAAGCTAGAGAAATTGTTAATCTATTTAATCGATTAGGAGCGAATGTAATTTTAATAGAGGAAGAAATCAATCCCCCCAATCCGATAAAAGAACTTCGAGAAGATAAATTGCAGCAAGTTATGGAATCAGAAGATTCAGATATAGCTCTACTATTAGATGCCGATAGAGATAGAATTGCCTTATATGTGAAACAGAATGGTAAGTATTACTATTATATTCCGAATGAGATATATTCTGCTATGCACAATATATTAGCTAATGTTTATCATAAGAAAATCATCAATGTGAGAACAATTCCAAGCGATTTAAGAGGAGATCATACTAGTTTTATAAATATATTAACGGGTGTGGGATATAAACACCTGGGGGTGATTTTATATTTTCTACTGGGAATCGAAGTAGACCAATCAAAAGTGGATACAGCTATTCTTTATTATGAAGATGAAAACAAAAATTTGATAAAAATTGATAACGCAGTGCCTTTAAAACAAAAATTACTCGAATTAATTAAAAAAAACAACTTCCTTGAAGAAGAATTTTTAATAGTAATGTGGGAAGAGTCAGGAGGGCACACTCTGAACATATTAAATGTTTCTAAAGATGAAGTAACTGGGGAACTCCGATTTGAGACCAAATTTCCAATTATCGCAGATAAATATCCCGTGCCTGCTCTCGTTATAATCACAGAATTAATCTCACGAGGACATAAAATTTCCGAATCAATTGATTGGTCAATCAAAGGAATTAATAGAACTATCTTTGCAATTGACGAGGAAAAAGTTAAAATTATGAATAATTTTGGAAAAAACGACGGTAAAACAATTAAAATCAATAACAAAAAGTATAAAGTGAGTGCCTTATCTGATAATAATAACAAAGTGGACATATACCAGTTGAAAAGTAACGATTCGACTTTATATTTTAGACCTAGCGGGACTGGTCCGGAAGTAAGGTTCTATATTTTTGGAAATCGTGAAACTCATCTAGAAGAAATAAAGGCTGTACAAGATTACGTGAAAACAAATTATTCATAACTTTTAATATTAACTTAAGGGAATAGCTCCATTTAATCTTTACATTTTCTGAACTATTCCAGGTATTATAATACTATTAGATTCTATCCTTAAAATTCCTTTTTCTTGAAGACTCTTCATTGTACTTAATACTTTTCCTTCTTCCCACTTTAAACCTTTCAAGAAGTTAATTTTTTTCAATGGTTTTTTATTTGTTGCGAATTCAATGAACTGTTTTTCGACAGCGTTTAATTCTACATCTTTAAACAAATAATATATGACTTCACCAATCTTAAATGATTTAAATATCAATTTCAATTCAAAAAGTTGGTCTAATACTGTTAAAATTACTTCGTTAGGAACACCTGTGATTTCTTGATCTATGAATTGCTTTATTTTCTCGTATTGAGAGAACCCACCATTTATCAAAAAGAACTTTTCGTGGTAGCTCAAGATTTTTTGAGAAATTATTTCTTTTAAGTGAAGTTCTTCCTTCTCAACATATTCGAAATCTAATGGTTTGTTGAGCGCCCTTTTATCATTAACTGCTTCTTTTTTTCTTCGTTCCGCTAGAACTTGCTTTTTTTCAATATATTTTTTATAACGAAGAATTAATACAATGCAGACAATTAATAGTAGAACCGATACAAATAAAGTAGTAATAAAAACAAACATTATTCGTGGACTCAACTAAGTTTTAATCGTTGTTAATTAGTTTAATAAAGAATTTTTTAGTTAAAATAATTTTACTATCCTTTTTTCTAATTTCATATTAAAACTTTAATTTGAATAAAAAATTTAATATTAGTAATATAAAATCTTTCAAATTATAAGAAATACAATTAGAATTGACGAGAATCATGCAAGAGAAAATAATAAACGATAAAATCCTCGAAAAAATGACATTGGATAATGTTTTCAAAATTTTTAACGACAATATATTTCCAATGTTAAATGATGAAGAGGTACAATTTTGCCAGGAGTTAGAATCTTTTTGTTTAGAGCTTCACCCAAAAATCGATAAAAGTAAAGATGTATATGTGTTATTCCCCGAGCTAGGTAAGCACGGATACATGCAAAGGATAAATAAATGGCGCGATTTTGAGCCATATGGTATGAAAAAAGAAATTTTATTGGCTACAATCATGTCTATATGCGATCCTCAATTAGAATTAGCGAGACTAGCAAGCGGTATTTTATGTGGGAATCCAACATTTCAACATGGTGAAACCAGCGAGATCTTTAAAGTCCAAGACGAATTGATGAGTGGAAAAGAAGTAGGTTGTATTGGAATAACTGAGCCAGAACGCGGGTCCGATGCTGTGAACATGACAACAGCTTGTACAAAGGTGGATGATGGTATTGTTTTTTCAGGTGAAAAGGTCTTTACGACAAATGGTCCTAAAGCAAAGTATTTTGCTTGTTATGGAGTTTACGATACCGAGCACCCGAGACAAACGATGGTTCAAGGAATGCTTTCTAGGGATTTCGGTGGAATCGAGACAAAAAGATTGAAGATTAATTCAGTTCCTCGAGTTCATATCGCTCATACATTTTTAAATGATGTAAAAGTTCCAATGGAGTTTATTTTAGGGGATAATGGAGGAGGCTATCATAATCTCTTTAATGGGTTAGTTCCTGAACGTTTAGGAATTATGGGCTCCGGTGTAGGTATATGTTGGGCAGGACTTATATACGCAATAATTTATACTAACCTCAGACAACAATTTGGAAAAACTGTAATTAATTATCAGGGTGTCGGATACAGTTTAGGAGATTTATTATCGAAATGTAGTGCCGCTACAAGCTTGGCATTCCAAGCAGCGACTATCTATGACGATAAAATACTTTTTGCCGATAAACCAAGCAAAGAAGCAGAAAAATGGGTGGCGGGAGTCTCTTCTCAAGGCAAGTACTTACTTTCAAAGCTTACACACGAAGTTTGCTACGAAGTTCAACAGCAAATGGGCGGTGTATCTGTTACAGACAACACTCCAGTTGACGAGCTCATGGATGTAAGTAAAATTGAAGAAGTAATTGGTGGGGCAAGAAACATTCAATTGCTTATATTACACGGTGGGCTTCGAAGGTATTCAAAAATCTTATAATTTTTTCTTTTTTTATTTATTGAATAGATATTTGCAGTGATCAAAATGTTTATTCTTTTATAATCTGATATTAATTTTTTAATAAATGATAGAAGTCTTTTCTTTTTTCTAATAATTTAATGTATTAAGCGTATAAGGAAAATTAATAAGTTCAAAATAGAATAATTACATTGAAAAGGAAGAAGTGTAAATATATTTTAGTTTTAAAAAAAATAAGAATTATGCCCGAAACTAACGATAATAATTACAGGAAAACCGTAAGAAACTTCAAGGGAAGGATGGAATTTATGAATAAAACGCCCACTGAAGATGCAGTTAAAATTTTCTTCGAAATTTGCGATTTTGGTATAAATAATTACATTAGGATTGAAAAAGAAAGGTTTCCAAATAAATCAATTAAAGAAATTGTTTTAGAAATGCATAAATTTCACGAAAAAATAAAGACAATAGGGAGAAAAAATAGATGGAAGTAATTTACAAAAATGCGTTTATTCAATTAATAAATTTTCTCGAAAAAATGGAAAAAGATAAGGGTATTAAATATTATCTAGTTGGTGGAATATTGACTAGTATCTATTCTGAAACAAGGTTCACACAAGATATTGATTTCGTAGTAGATATAACTTCAGTAAACATTAATCTTGAGACATATATTTTATCATTACAAGATAATGAATTTTTTCCCATTCAAGATTGGAATACAACCATAATACTAGCAAGAGAAACCAATATAATCCAATATTTAGACAAACAGGAAAGAATTAAACTTGATAATTATATTATTGATAAATTTAATAAAAGCAAATATAAAAGGATTGGGCTTTTCGCCCTAAAAAGGAGAACAAGAGTCAAGTTCGACGATATCAAATGTTGGGCAACATCTAAAGAAGATTTCATCTTAAGTAAATTAGTTTTTGGAGGGTGGCAAGATTATTCTGACGCTTTAGGATGTTGGATAAGATTTAACGAATTACTAGATCTACTTTATATGGATAGAATCAGCAAAGAGTTAGGAATTCAAAAAGAATTTGGTTTGTTGAAATCTGGAATCGACGATCCAGACGATTATTTTAATCAAATTAATGGTTATTAAAATAGTAAAAATCTCATCATTTCTTTTTTAAATGCTTATTAACTAATCAAACCTAAAATTGACGAAACAATCGACTTAATACTAATAACTAAGAGAAAACAAAAAACAAGAATCTGAAATTTTTTTACAGGAATTTTAGGGGTAATCTTATGACCAAGTTTAGTCCCGAGGAATATTATTGGAAAAGCGAATAAAAATACTAATAGTAGTTCGCTTGGGAATAATCCTTCAATTAAATAAAATGGGATTCTTGAAACGGAAAGTACTGTTCCAATAGCAGCAAAATTTCCGATAAAACTTTCTTTATAATGTCCCGTTTTTTCTAATAAAGCTACATTAATGGGTCCTGCTGCGCCAATTAAACCAGTTAATAAGCCATAAGAGAATCCCCCAAACAAAATTAGGGGAGATGTTGTGTTTATTTCCTTTTCTATTTCAATTTGAGATCGTCTCTTAATGTAATTAACGAGTTTTAAAGAAGAATATATTAGAATAAAAACGCCCAAAATTAACTCGATCCATTCCAATCGAATATTTATAATTAAGTACGTTCCTAGAATTGTGGCGGGAATACCTAGCGATACAATTCGAAGAAAATAACCCCTATCTAAAAATTCTTTATATTTAATATAATTGAGTAAAGCGGGAAAAGTGCCCCAGATATTTGCTAGTATTACCGCATTCTTAATTCCTATTATTGGAGCTAAAATAGGGATTAATATCAACGCGTCGCCGAATCCTATAATCCCATAGACCGTACTCGAGAAGAAAATTACTATTAATGATATAAGTATAATCATAATTATTTAATCTTTATTCATTAATTCTTTTTTGAGGTTCCTTTCTTTTCCCAAAAAGCATTTCTTTATTCTTTTCAACAAATTTCCATCCAAACCCAGAAAGTTCGCTTAAGGGGCCTTTAATTCCTTTTGGATTTCCTGTCCGCGTAAATGTAATTTCTGTTTGTTGAATTGCCTTTAACACGCGATAGGGAGTAACAAATTTATCTATTAAAGATTTAGCCTTTTTAGGTCCGATTTCAACTAACCCTTCTATAATAAATGCGCGTCTTTCCTCAGTACTCATACCTTTTGGTGCTTTTCTTGAAAGTAATGGCATTCCATCCTTAACTTGTTCACGGTTAGCTATTCGCTCTATAACGATTGCTGTATCCTCGATATTTCTAGTCGGTATTACTGATATTCCCAATTTATAAGAAATGAATGCTAGGGCACCATAAATCGAGGAAATTTTCATTCCTGTATTTTCAAAAACATCATCATTTAATCCTTCGAGTATTAAAATAGGGGTAGGGTATGTATCTTTTAACCTTTGGAGTTGTTCAAATAACCTATTATCCATTATAGAAGAAACAAAATCAAAACCTTCTTTTCTTTCAATTGCGATTTCACTGCTGATAACTAGATCAGCAATATCTAATTGTTTTGACTCATATGAGATTTTGTCTTTCTTCTTATCAAAAATTCTCATTAATTTTTGTTCTCGGTTATCAATAATAATAAAAAGTGTTTTATCTTGAGTCATTAGAATCCCGATTTAAATTAATGCTGACTTTAATTTATAATTTTATTTAAAAAAAATTTATTAATGTTTTTCCTTGGTTCGAACTAGTCTTTTTTGACCATAATAAACTATGATTATGAGATTTAAAACTAACATAAAACCAAAGAATACCCACCTCCCGAAATCCGTTACCCAGTAGGGAAATAGCGCCCCAGATATATTATTTGCGGTATGAAAAAGCATCGCGACTAAAACACTTTTCCCTGTATTATTATATAACCATGTATAACTAATTGAACTAAGAGTAATAATAATGATATTTTGATAAATAGGGATAACTTCTTGAGTCGTACCGGTTATAAAATGAAGTGGTAAATGCCAAATACCCCAAATAACACCAAGAATGAGACTAGAAACCAAAGCACTCCATTTCGATTGAAACCTGTCAATGACGAAACCCCTCCAACCA
>Ga0114919_10004486_pt1 | contig 11205 bp, 10 predicted proteins | sample BlataG_FD_88682 | JGI IMG/M metagenome (GOLD analysis project Ga0114919, IMG submission 88682) | Deep subsurface microbial communities from Black Sea to uncover new lineages of life (NeLLi) - Black_00105 metaG | ecosystem: Environmental > Aquatic > Marine > Oceanic > Sediment | place: Atlantic...
CCACGCCTCGGCCGGGGTGCCGCCCCAGGATGTGTGAATTAAGCCAACCGGCACATTAAGCTCTTTGTGCAGCTTTCGGCCAAAATAGTATGCCACTGCTGAAAAACCCGAAACGGTCTGCGGGCTGCACAACTGCCAATCGCCCACACAATCGGACTGCGGCTGCTCAGCTACTTTTCGTTCAACCGTAAACAACCGAATATCTGGATAATCAGCCGCCGCGATTTCCTGCTCAGCCGTGGCTGAAGACCTCACCGACATTTGCATATTCGATTGGCCGGAACAGACCCAGACTTCCCCGACAAGAATATTTTTTAGAGTAATTGTGTTACTCCCCTTGATAAATATCTCGTATGGCCCGCTTGCTTTCTTCGGCAGATTGATTTTCACCATCCACTTACCATCTTTATCCGCAATTCTCATCCAACAACGGCTCTGCCAATTAACGCCAATGTACACTTTCTCACCCGGCTCCGCCAAACCCCAAATAGGCACCTCCATCCCACGCTGCAGAACCATATTATCACTTATTACCGCCGGCAGCTTAACATCAGCGAAGGCTGCGCCGGCGCTTACCAACAACAAAACAAAAGAAAGGATAAAAACAACTCGTTTACCAAAGCCGATTCTCTTGTAACCCATCTCTCCAGCTCTCCAAAATCAACAACACGCAATTCGTGACTTGAACCACGGATTATACCACCACTGGAAGTACAGGTCAAAAAAATGTCCTTCGTTGCCGCTTAAAATCATAAATTTATGAACTTTGGTTTTGATATTGCCGTAAAAATAATGTAAACTTGTAGTTGAACAGTAATTTTGCAGGAGTAATATAAAAATGTCCGAGAAAAACAAACAAACCGGCATATCGCTGGCGGTCGTTTCTACAATTGTACTCACCGCAGCAGTGATGGTGACAGGATGCAAAAAGCAACCTGCCGAACCCACCCAATCTGAAGCACCCACCGAAAGCAGCGGCGAACCGACAAAAACAGATACTGAACCTGCCGCCAGTCCGAAGATGAGTCTAAACGACGTTATCAAAGCCGCAAGAACCTGGGGGCCGGCTTACCAATCCTGGTATGGCAAAACGGCACCGGATTTTACCTTGACTGATATTACCGGCAAACAGCACAAACTAAGCGACTACCGCGGCAAAAACGTTTTACTTGTCTTCTGGGGAACCTGGTGCCCGCCCTGCCGGATGGAAATCCCCGACCTGATTGCATTGCGAAACGCCATCAGTGAGGAAAAATTGGGAATACTGGCCATATCAAATGAGAAACCGGATTTGGTGAAAAAATTCGTCGCCGACCAAAAAATTAACTACACGGCCCTTCTCGATAAAGGCAATATGCCGAAACCATTTGGATTTATGAGGGTTTACGGAACCAGCGGCGTGCCCTGTAGTTTCTTTATCGACACTGAGGGTAAAATAAAATTTGCTACCGCTGGTTTGCTGTCATTAGGCGAAATCAAGGCCATACTCCAGGCCGAATAACCGTAAAACCGCCAATAATCGCAAATTTTCAAAATTTTCTGGACAACACCGGACAAAGCAGTTAAAATTGTGTTTAATGAATCGGTAACGTTAGGTTCGTGTTAAAATTAGAGGTAGTTACCTATGGCACATAAAAAGGGACAAGGCTCTACGAGAAACGGCAGAGACAGCAATCCGCAATATAGAGGCGTAAAGCTGTTCGGCGGCCAGCGGGTTCTGGCCGGCTCAATCATCGTCCGGCAGTGCGGAACAAAATTCTTCCCCGGCTCCAATGTCGGTATGGGCAGAGACTTCACGTTATTCGCCACCGCAGATGGAACACTCCGCTTCCAGGGCCGAAAAGTCCATGTCGTCTGACAGAGAGCAAGAGTACTTTGGTAATAATAAGGATGGTTCTATACCATCCTTTTTTTATACGCTATACGCTATACGCAATACGAGATACGCGATACGATATACGAGATATGTTTATTGACGAGGCAAAAATCCAGGTTAAGGCGGGAGACGGCGGCAACGGCTGCCTTAGCTTCCGGCGGGAAAAGTTCATCCCCAAAGGCGGGCCCGACGGCGGCAACGGCGGAAGAGGAGGCAACGTCTATTTCCAGGCGGTCGAAAATCTCGATACCTTAATAGACTTCGCCGGCAGACATCACTGGCACGCTCAAAATGGCCAGCCCGGCTCGGGAAGCAACAAACACGGAGCAAACGGCCAGGACCTGATAATCCCTGTCCCGCCGGGCACACTCATCTATGATGTGGATTTTGACCTGCTGCTCAAAGACCTCAACGAGGTCGGATTAAAGGTCCGCATCTGCCGAGGCGGAAGAGGCGGAAAAGGCAACAAGGCCTTCGCAACATCAACCAACCAGGCCCCAAGATATACCGAACCCGGTAAAAAAGGCCGGGAAAGAAATATAAAGCTCGAACTAAAACTCATCGCCGATGTCGGGCTGGTCGGTATGCCAAATGCCGGCAAAAGCACACTCATTTCCCGCTGCTCGGCCGCAAGGCCAAAAATCGCCGATTATCCGTTCACCACAATCGAGCCGGTGCTCGGAATCGTCGAGCTAAGCGACTTCCGCCGGTTCGTTATGGCTGACATCCCCGGCCTGATTGAAGGAGCTCATAACGGCGCAGGCCTCGGCTACGAATTTCTGAAACATATAGAAAGAACGCGCATTATTGTCCACATTCTTGATATAATGCCGACAGTCGGCTCTGACCCCGTAGAAAATTACAAGGCCCTACGCCACGAATTGCAGCAATACAGTGAAGCCCTTGCCCAAAAACCTGAAGTCATCGTTGCTAATAAAATAGACCTCGACCCGGACGGAAAAATAGTAAAGGACCTGAAAAAAAAGCTGAACAAAAAGATTTACCCAATCTCAGCAATTACCGGCTCCGGAATCAAAGAACTGAGCGAATTGCTGTGGAAAAAGGTCAAAGAAGCAAAGGACGAAAAGTGAATCGATACAAAATATCTACGAAATGCTCTCCCAGCCAGTATGTAAACGCGTCGGCTGTAACGAAAATGTGGGACTGGCTGCATTTTCCGGTTTATGGCAGGTTTTCGAGGTCAGCCAGATCCCTGTCCCTGCCACATATCCACCGATAAGCAAATACTCAACTTGATGAGCGTTGAGTAACTTCAAGAACTCTTTGAAGTCGGATGGCAGATGGGTCGTAGCCATAGATAATTTGCCGCATCAATTCAACGGCCTCCAGGCGTTCGTAAGGGGTTCTGGAAAGCCAATATGATTTCTCATCTGACTTCTCGAAAACTGATGCTACTATGAAGGCATCTCTTTGTATCTTTGGAAAATCGAACCTGTCCATACAATAACTATACCAGAAAAATACAGGGGTGTAAACAAAACTTCTTGTCGGTAATTCTCCCCGATCTTTATGGCAATTATTAGAATAGTCATAGATTGACATCAGCAAAAGAATAAGGTAAAAAGGCAAAAGTAAAAAAACACGGATAAACAGGGACAGCGGATTGTGAATCGTATATCGAAACACGATTCACGAGCCACGAGCCACGAATTATGAACATAATCGCAGTAGATATCGGCAATACGAATATTACAATCGGGCTTTTCCTTAAAGGCGAAGAAGAATCTATCAAATCCATCCCGGGCCGGTCCCGCAAAAAGCTGACAGATTGTTTCAAGTCCGCCTGGAGTAAAATACCAATCCTCGAAAGCTCAAAAGACAAAAAACGCAACGGCGTAATTGTCGTCAGCAGCGTCAAACCCGTCTGGACCAAACTCGTCCGGCAAATCGTAAAGGACGAACTCGGCGAAAAGGTTTACGTCATAGGCAAAGACATACCCCTGCCAATGACTCTCTGGGTGGATGAGCCGGACAAAGTCGGCACCGACAGGGTAGTCTCAGCAGCAGCAGCCTATGATGTCGTCAAGGATGCGGTAGTAGTAGCGGATTTCGGCACCGCCGTTACCATCGACCTGGTTGATAAAAAGGGAATTTTTCTTGGCGGCGTCATCTGCCCGGGCTTCAAAATCAGCGCACTGGCCTTGAAAGAAAACACCGCCCAGCTGCCAGGCATCAAAGTCATCAGGCCAAAGGAACCGTACGGCAAAAATACGGTCGAGGCCATAAACTGCGGGCTGTATTATTCCGCCCTCGGAACATTAGAGGAGGTCATCAGGCGTTACGCAGAAAAAATCGACAAATGGCCCCAAACGGTCATTACCGGCGCCGGCGCCAAAACCATAAAGGACGATTGTAATTTCATAGACTCCTTCGTGCCTAACCTCGTCGTCAAAGGCATCGTTCTGGCCTACCGAAAATACATAGAAGAAAAAATGGGATAAGCTGTTCGGAGAGACCCGATGTTATCACTAACACTTCCAAAAATTTTCTTCAACATCTGGTTTTGGCTGATGCTGTTCGCAGTTCTTATAGCCGCCGTCTATTTTATGAAGGGCAAAACCCCCACGGCCCCTCCGAAAGCAACCATATTTGTCAAGCACAGAAAGCTTATCAGAAAGCTGTGCGACATTTTCTTAATCTGCATTTTGTTGTTTAACCTGCTGCTATTTATGCGCATAGCTATACCCATCCTTATTGACAATATATTTAAGCCGCCGTCTGAGCCCGAAATCCGGGCGGGACACGTCCAGGCAACCTGGTTTATTCTCTTAATGGCTGCCATTTGTTTCTCAGGTTTGTCAGGTATGCTTGTCGGCCTGCTTTCGGTCTTTCAATCGAACCTTACAAAAGTCAAAAGAGTCATCTTGTTTATCATCGTTGTTTTACCTTTGGCATCCACCATTTTGGCGTTACTAATAGACCCTTATGAAGACCCCCGGTCAATCCTTAAACTCGGCCTGTTATCCTCGCTTGGATGCTTGCTCATCAATGGCCCCGCAGTGCTCGCAGGCATATCCTTCTTCCAGATAATAAATGTCCTTGTGACAAAACTTTACCGCGCATCGCGCGGTGCCGGAAGACCACATCAATGACTCTAAATACTTAAATTGAGGGTGTTATGAGCGTTTTCGCCGCAGTAATGACCGGCAAAGGCACCGGTGCGATAGCGACCATCCAGGTCTTCGGCAACTCAGCCAAGGCTGTCATAAAAAAAATATTCAAATCGACAGGAACGAAACCGCCGAAATTCAAGGCCGGCAAAATCCTGCTCGGCACAATCTGCGATGGCGCCGAGACTATCGACCAGGTTGTAATTGGCTGCGAAGGTCCCCATAGCTTCGCCATAAACTGCCACGGCAACCCACTCATTGTTGAGATGATAATGCAACTACTCGGCCGACACGGAGCCAAACTCCTGACCGCAGAACAGCTACTATACAAAATCCTGTCAGCGGAAAAATCCGTCAATACAATCGCACTCGAAGCCAAACTCACCCAGCCCGGGGCCAGGACAATCGAGGGCGCCAAAATAATCGCAAATCAAATCGATGCGGGCTTAAGCAAAAAGATAGCAGAATGGCTGAAAAACATAAACGCACTATCTCTTAAACAAATTACAGCCGACGCCGAGCGGATACTTAAAAACAGCCGGACTGCAAAACTGATTATTACCGGCTGCAAAACCGTTATCGCAGGCCCGCCGAATACCGGCAAAAGCACGCTGTTAAACTATCTGGCCGGCCGGCAAAAAGCAATAGTTACCGATATTAAAGGCACAACCCGAGACTGGGTCTCAGCCCGGTGCCGGTTCGGTCCTCTTTCAGTAGAACTGATTGACACTGCGGGACTGGATGAAAAGCTTGCAGCAACACCTAAAGATTCAATCGAAAAAGAATCACAGCAAAAAGCCGCTCAGATTTTGGAAGAGGCGGATTTAGTCTTGCTCGTCCTGGACAACAGCACAACCGGCGACCAGCTTGACGACCGCCTTCTTGAAAAAATCGCCGACAAACCTGTCCTGAGCGAAGCCGAAGGAAAAGTCCTGACGGTCTTAAATAAATCCGATTTGCCCGCCAAACTCGATGCCCGCAAATTGCCCGAGATTTTGGCAAACACAGTACAGATAAGCGCAAAATTCGGCACCGGAATCGAAAACCTTACGAAAAAAATCCAACAGCTCTGTGGCGTTGCCGACTTTGATTTGCAAACTGCTGTTGTCTTTACCGGCCGACAGGAAAACCTGCTGCATCAATTAAAAAAGACCACATCCAAAGACCAGGCCGCCTCAATCATAACAGAGTTGTTAAACGGCCGAGTGTAGGGTTGGCTGTGCCCACCAAAATAAATGGCTGGTGAAAAACAAACGGCTGTTGTAAACCTAAAAGTACACTATATAATCTCGTGCCTTAAAAATGAAAGGGCTTCTGCCGAGGGCTTGACTGACATATTAGCCTAAACATCGTCTTTTAACATTTTGATGATGTGCTTCGCAAGACTGTCTTTTATCTCTCTATGCCTTGAAATTGGTTGTGAAATTTTTGTTCTGGGATTCTGATACCAGTCGTGCCTACCACCATGCCTGATGAGCACGCAACCTGTTTCTTCTAATTTCTTTATTAAATCCCTTCTTTTCACGATATTTCCATCACTGCAACTTTACGAACGGAGGGAATAGTACCACTGGTCAATTCATAATATATATCCCTTAAGTTCTCTTTTAGCTGCTCAATGGTTTCACCCTGTGTCATATAATCCGGATATTCCTCCAGATATCCAATCCACATATTATCTTCTTGCCAGTATACATATTTTTTTGCTTGCATTATCCTATCCTTTTTATCGGCTAACGTTCTTCTTTATACTATCATAGTATCTGTTCAAATTATATATTAAAGCAGATAGTTCGTCAAGAGAAATAGTGCTCGAAGCTCTCCATATTGAAATTTCAGACTCAAGGTCGGTTTGACTTGTTAAACGGCCGATTGAGTGTATAATCTTGCAGTATGACTACACAGAATGCAAAACTAACCCCTGCGATGAAGCAGTTTCACCGGTTCAAGCAAAAATACCCCGACTGCATACTGTTCTTCCGCATGGGCGATTTTTACGAGACCTTTTACGAGGACGCCAAAACCTGCTCGAAGGTACTGGGCTTGACCTTAACCAGCCGAAGCAAAGGCAGCAATCCCATCCCATTAGCCGGCGTACCATATCACGCCGTCGAAGGATACCTGAAGAAAATGCTGCAGGCCGGCTACAGAGTTGCCGTTTGCGAGCAGGTCGAAGACCCGAAAACCGCAAAGGGCGTTGTCAAGCGTGACATCGTGCGAATTGTTACCCCTGGCACGCTTACCGACGATATGCTGTTGAACGCCAAAGAGGACAACTTTCTCTGCGCGGTCAGTCTGGGGACAAAACAGGAAGCCGCAATTAGCTGGGTCGATATTTCCACCGGCCACTTTTTCGCCCAGGAGCTGCCCGAAGAAAAACTGCTCGATGAGCTGCTGAGGCTTAGCCCGGCCGAGTGTCTGCTGGCCGACAGACGCGGCGAACTATTCGAAGCCGAGACAAAAAAGCTCACCGGAGATATCACACAGTTGACCAACGCCATTGTAACCGAACGTCCCGGATGGTATTTCGACCCCTATCAGGCAAGGCAGCGCCTGCTAAAGCATTTTGGCACAGCCACCCTCGGAGGCTTTGGCATCGAAGACAATGATGCTGTCATCCGCCCTGCCGGTGCCGTCATCGAATACCTCAACGAAACACAAAAGACGACGCTCGGCCACATTCGGAATTTACGAAAAATCAACCGCAAAAAATTCCTGCAAATCGACACAACAACGCTGCGAAGTCTCGAAATCCTGCGAACCATTCGCACCGAAGGCAAAAAAGGCTCACTGCTGGACTGCCTCGATGAAACACTGACCGGTATGGGCGGCAGAATGATAAGAAACTGGCTGTGTATGCCGTTGTGTGACCTCGGCGCCATAGAGCTTCGCCAGGACGCCGTCGAAGAATTAAAAGAGACAGATACTAAGTTAGCCGACGCTCGCAAACTGCTTTCAGCATTAGCCGACCCGGAGCGAATCGCAGCCCGCATCAGTACATTCCGGGTAACTCCCAGAGATTTGGTAGCCCTTGCAATCTCACTGCGGCGAATACCGCTGCTGCGGGAAATTTTGCAGCAATTCGGCGCCGACCTGCTTGTGCGGCTCGCCGGCCAATGCGACAGTATGGACGAATTAGCTGATTTACTTGAAGCCGCAATCGAGCCGGAATGTCCCTCACATCTTCGCGATGGCGGCGTGATAAGAGCCGGCTTCAACGAAGAGCTTGACCGCCTGCGCTCAATTTCCAAAGACGGCCAGAGCTGGCTGCGGCATTATCAGAAAGAGCAAGCCGAGCGAACCGGCATCCGCAATCTAAAAATCGGCTACAACAAGGTCTTCGGCTATTATATCGAAATAAGCCGCTCAGCAGCAGACAAGGCCCCCGCCGATTATGTCCGAAAGCAGACAATCAAAAACGCAGAGCGCTACATTACCGACGAGCTGAAGGAATACGAGACCCAGGCCCTCAGCGCCGCCGAATCGGCACTCGAATTAGAGCAGAAGCTCTTCGAGGACATCCGCCGACAATGCACTCAATACGTAAGCCGACTGCAGGCTCTCGCCGACACTCTCGCCCAATGCGATTGTCTCGCAGCCCTCGGCTTTCTGGCCAGGCGGCGAAACTACATCCGCCCTAAAATGACCGATGGCGGCGAGCTTATCATAAATGATGGCAAGCATCCGGTCCTGGGCGAAACGCTCGGCCCGGAATTTGTGCCCAACGACATCGAGCTGGGAGGACAAGCCGGAGATTACCTGATTGTAACAGGCCCAAATATGAGCGGGAAAAGCACTTATATAAGACAGACCGCCCTGCTTATCCTGATGGCACAGGCCGGCAGCTTCATCCCCGCCAAGGAAGCGACCATCGGCCTGGTCGATAGAATTTTCACCCGCGTCGGGGCTTCCGACGAGCTGGTTCGCGGCCAATCTACCTTTATGGTCGAAATGACCGAAACAGCAAACATCATCAACAACGCCACGAAAAAATCCCTGGTAATCCTCGACGAGGTCGGCCGCGGCACAAGCACTTACGACGGCCTGGCCCTGGCCTGGGCAATCACCGAGCACATCGCAAACAAACTAAAATGCCGCACGCTTTTTGCCACCCATTATCACGAACTTACCGAATTAGCCGAGTTATTTACGAATGTCAAGAACTGCAACGTCGCCGTCCGCGAATGGATGGACGAGGTCGTCTTTTTGCACAAGATTCTGCCCGGCGGAACCGACAAAAGCTACGGCATCCACGTCGCCAAACTGGCTGGTGTCCCAAAAACCATTCTTGAAAGGTCAAAGGAAATCCTCGAAGAATTGGAAAGTACCTTCGCAAAGGAAGCCACCGGCGACCGCCTCGCCAGACACAAAACAAAACAGCCGGACAAAGACTCATTATTCGTCCAGAAACACAAATCCGTTTTGGACAAACTCAGTTCAACAGATGTCAATAATCTGACGCCGATAGAAGCCATCAATATGCTCGAGGAAATAAGAAAAGAAATCAATAACCAATAATTGTAATCCGTGAATCCTTCTTATATAATAAAAACAGGAAGAAAAGGCTAACCAATGATAAGTAATGAGATATTACTTAATGTCAAAGAACGGCTGGTTGATGGTTTTCATCCTGAGAAGATCATACTTTTCGGTTCACAGGCGAGGGGTACAGCCGATGATCGCAGTGACGTTGATATCCTGGTCGTGTGTTCGTTTACGGGTAAACGCCGCCATTTAATGCTCGAAATGGATAGAGCCCTACGGGGTTTGAACTTGGCAAGAGATGTAGTTGTTCTAACGCCGGAAGAATTTGAGCTGGATCGCCATATACCAGGTACAATCGCCAGACCTGCCTGGAAAGAAGGGAGAGTCCTTTATGAAAGTGCCCAATGAGCGAGTCTTAACAGGATTGAATAACATCTCTCGTTTGTCCAAATAGTAAATAGTCAATTGTAAATAGTAAATTGAAAGGCTCGCCTCAACCGACGTCAATAACCTGACTCCGATAGAAGCGATAAACTTATTGAACCAAATAAAAAAAGAAATGAATGAAAAGTAACCACAGATTCCACGGATTTACAGCTATGAAAAGCTGGTGAGTGGTTAATTGGCGAGTGGTTAATGGGCATGCTGGAATTCATTACAAACAGGGACATATACGAAAAAGTGATTTGCGGGCGAATCGGAAAAGCTCGCAAATTCGTCTGGATAGGAACATCCGATTTAAAAGACCTTTATGTGGAAAAGGCCGGCAGGATGGCGCCGTTTCTTGAGATTTTGTCCGACCTGGTCAAAAGACATATCGAAATAAGACTGCTGCATGCGAAAGAGCCCGGAGCGGCTTTTCGAAAGGACTTCGATAAATACCCGAATCTGATAAAGGGAATGGAACGAATCTTGTGTCCGAGAACTCATCTTAAAACCGTGATAATTGACGGCGATTTCGCTTACACCGGCAGTGCCAATCTTACCGGCGCCGGGATGGGAGCTAAAAGTGAGCACAAAAGAAATTTTGAGGCCGGCATTATTACCGACAACGAAACAATAGTCGGTAAAATTATGGAGCAGTTTGACAATATCTGGAGGGGGACTCACTGTAGAGCGTGCGGGCGGAAGAAATTTTGCGCAGACTATAAAGACATTTTGGTTCGACGGGAATTGCGGCCTTCTTAATTGATAATTGATTATTGTCGGCGTTGGCCCTCCAGAGGCGGTTTTCAATGTTGACGCATTGAGAAATATTGGGTAGCGTTAACCACGGATTTCACTGATTGACACGGATTTTTTACTACGAACATAAAGGGAGTGTTTTTCTGGACGGAGTGCAAGCGAAGGAGTTCGAACTGATTAACCAGATAAAAAATGAAATTGATAAAAATAAATAAGCCCTGCAGGGAAAAAAGATTGCAAAAGAACAACGGCGACTGCTTAATATATACTGTTAAGTATCCGGAAAAACCATTGCTTTACACGCCTGGCCGTATGGTCTTCAAACATTGACAAATTGACTTTACAAGGAAAGGGGAAATGCCATGAAACCGTCTTTGAAATTACGATTGGCCGCTCTGTGTGGTCTGCTGCTATTACAATCTTCCTGCACGAAGGTCGCCATCACCGGCAGAAAACAATTCAATCTCGTTCCCAATTCAGTTATGAATTCGATGAGTTTCGAATCCTACAGCGAGTTTCTTTCTCAAA